>WBZR01000700.1_pt1 | contig 45834 bp, 42 predicted proteins | sample 5204231 | NCBI WGS metagenome assembly WBZR01 (sample SAMN12412403, study PRJNA552823) | activated sludge metagenome | isolation source: activated sludge from anammox sidestream of wastewater treatment plant... | place: USA: Virginia | collected 2017-08 | reverse complement strand
CGGCCCTGCTGCTCTGACTCGACCTTCGCCAGCCGGGCGGCGATGGAGGTCAGCGGATCGAGCCGCGCGATTTCGCTCCTGCTTTTCTCCAACTCGACGGTCAATCGCCCTTGTTCCTTCCGCAAGGCGTCAAGGCTCTCGCGTTTGTGTTTGTGGCTGTTGATCGCAATCTCAGCCTGGCTGATTTCGGCGTCGAGCCGCGCGCGTTCTGCTTCGAGCGATTCCGCCATCGCGCCTTTCTCCCGCTGCGACTCGGCATCCTCGGCTTGCCGTGAAAGCTCGGCGTAGCGGCGGCGCAATCTCTCAAGCTCACGATCAATCGCGGCCAGAGACCGATGCAAACTCTGCAACTCGCCCCGGCCTTCGCGGAGATTGGCGATCGCCGCTTCGATTGAATTCTGCTGTTCGACCTTATCCGCAAGCTTTGCAAGCTCATCGCGCGAGTTTGCGACTTCGGCCAAACGCTCCTGACAAAACTTCGTCTGGCTCCGCGCCTCGATCAGATCATGTTCGATTGCGGTGATTCGGGCGCGCAGATCGTTACGAACTTCACGCCGTTTTTCGAGTTCGGCCAGACGGCTTGATGCGATGAGATATTTACCGTGTCCGGCGCGCGCAGCTTCCACAATGGCGGCGGCGGCCTGGGCCTGCTCTACGCCTTCGCGCGCCGTGATCAGCGAACCGTGTTTGACTTCCAGCTTGACGTTCAATTGCTCAATCGCGCGGCGCTCGGCATCAATCTTCCGTTGCAATTCGTCAAGCGATTCAACCTCGCGCGCGATGCGCTCGCGTTCGGCGGCCGCCGCCACCTGTTCGCGTTCGAGCGATTGAAGACGAAGCTCAGCCTCGTCGTGCAGCCGCTTCGTCTCGTCGTAAGACTTCAACTCGCCCTCGGCCTCGGCTAATTTCCGGTCGGCTTCGGCGATCAGGTTTTCGATGTGACGCAGAGTATCGCGCAGATTATCCGAAGCCTGGCGGTACTCTTCGACTTTCAGAATCTGATCGAAGACGTTCTTGCGGTTGGACGGCGGAAGCGTGAAATCATAGGTGAACGCGCCTTGCGGCACACCAATCGAGGTTTTGAAGAGCGCGGCCAGATCGGTTCCCGGTTCGACTCCCAAATGGCGGCAGAGCCACGGAACGACTTGATTCTTCTGCTCGATCAGCCGCGTTTTCGTTTCCGGGTCGTAAACGTGGTAACCGCCGCCGGTGTCGCGCGTGACGACGTATTCGCGGTTGTCCAGATCGGAAACGAACCCGACCGCCACCTGGCCGCGTTTGGTCCCACGTTTGACGAAATCATCGCGTTTGTAATCGAGGTGATCGAACAGCGCCCAGGCGATGGCTTCGAGGATAGTTGTCTTGCCCGCGCCGTTGGGACCGCAGATTGCGACGACTCCGGGTTGGAACGCCCATTCCCCTTCGGCGTGATTCTTGATGTTCCTGAGTTCGACTTTAGTGATCCTCAAGGCGGGAGAAAGGCGGACGGTGAAGAGAATGTAGTGGACAGTGACCAGATGCGGCTAACAACTGACCACTGACCACTGACCGTTAGGCTTGCGCGCTGTGCGCGTTATCGTGACTGTCGGTATGACCGAGCAGGTGTTGGCCTTCGTGGCTGCGCGGGTCAATTGTGCGAACGTGCTTGCGTCCGCGCATCTCCCAAATGGCCGTGATCTTCCCATCTTTCTCAACCGCGTGGTAAGAGACTTCCTCATGGTGTTCCTCCGCTGGCGCTCCTTTTTGAATATCGGCGCCGTCGGTGTTGGTGATTTCACTCATTTTCGATTATCGCTCCTGAATTGATTTGAAAGTAAATTTTGAAGGAAGAGGCATTGTGCCACAGCGATGGACGAGCGTCAAAAGACGCCTGCTTGACGCTCCCCAGAGGGGTCAACTAGAATTTTTTGCTGCTTGCGCAATGTTCGTTTTTACTATGCTGTATCAACCGCGCCACGCCGCGTGGCGCCATTCTTGAGGTCGTGAGAATAAAACATGAACGCCATCGAAAAAGCGCTTACCAAAGTTTTCGGCTCGGCTAATGAACGCCTGCTTAAGAGGCTGTGGCCGGTTGTTGCCCGTATCAACGCGCTCGAACCGGAAATCAAACGGCTTTCGGATGATCAACTGCGCGCGAAGACGGAGGAGTTCAGAGCGCGTTTAGCCGAACGCCTCGAAGGCGCGGAAGAGCTTTCGCCCGAAGCGCGCAAACATCTGGAGCAGGAAGCCCTCGACGAGATTTTGCCGGAGGCCTTCACCTGTGTGCGCGAAGCTTCGGTGCGCTCAACAGGCATGCGTCATTTCGACGTGCAGTTGATCGGCGGGATGATCCTCCATCGCGGGATGATTGCTGAGATGCGAACGGGCGAAGGCAAAACGCTGGTGGCGACCTTGCCGGTATACCTAAACGCGTTGCTCGGCAAAGGCGTTCACGTCATCACGGTCAACGATTATCTGGCTCGGCGCGACTCTGAGTGGATGGGCAAAATCTATAAGTTTCTCGGCATGACCGTCGGCGTCATTCAAAACGATCTGGATGATTTCGAGCGGCAGGAAGCTTACAAGTGCGACATCACCTACGGCACGAACAATGAATTCGGCTTCGATTACCTGCGCGACAACATGAAATTCGAGCTTGCGACTTGCGTGCAGCGCGGACATTACTTCGCCATCGTTGACGAGGTTGATTCGATCCTGATTGACGAAGCGCGAACGCCGCTGATCATCTCAGGCGCGGCGGATGATTCAACCGGCAAGTATTACGAAGCCGACGCGGTGATCCCGAAACTGACCCGCGAGACCGATTATCAGGTTGACGAGAAGCAGCACCGCGCGACGCTGACTGACTCAGGCATCGAGAAAGCCGAGCGGATACTCGGACACGGCAATCTGTTCGATCCGTCGAACATGGAAATCCTGCACTGCCTGAACCAGGCGCTGGTGGCGCATACGCTTTATCAACTCGATAAAAATTACATTGTGCAGGATGGCGAAGTTAAGATCGTTGACGAATTCACCGGACGCATTATGGAAGGCCGCCGCTGGTCGGACGGCCTGCACCAGGCTGTCGAGGCGAAGGAGGCCGTGAAGATCGAACGCGAGTCCCAGACGCTGGCCACAATCACGTTGCAGAACTATTTCAGAATGTACCAGAAGCTGGCCGGGATGACGGGTACCGCCGAAACCGAATCGGTCGAGTTCGCCAAGATCTACAACCTGGAAGTCCACAGCGTCCCGACGCACCGCCCGATGGTTCGCGTTGATAATCCGGATATGATCTACCGCACGTTGAACGAGAAGTGGGAAGCGGTCGCAGACGAGATCAAAGCTCTTCACGAAAAAGGGCAACCGGTTCTGGTCGGCACCGTCACGGTCGAGAACTCCGAGATCATCTCGAACCGGTTGCGGCAACTTGGCATCAAGCACAACGTGCTGAACGCCAAGCCCGAAAACGCGGGCCGCGAAGCCGAAATCGTCGCGCAAGCCGGACGCAGAGGCGCGGTCACGATTGCGACGAATATGGCCGGACGCGGAACCGACATCCTGCTTGGCGGCAACGCCGAATTCCTCGGACGCGAATTGCTCAAGAAACAGGAGATCAACCCCGACGAAGCCACGCCGGAACAGATCGAAGGGGCGATTCAAAAGGTCAAGCCGCAAATCGAAGCTGAGCACGAAGAGGTTGTCGGTCTGGGCGGATTGCACATCCTGGGCACGGAGCGGCACGAATCGCGCCGGATTGACAACCAGTTGCGTGGGCGCGCCGGACGCCAGGGCGACCCCGGTTCATCGCGTTTTTACCTGTCGCTGGAAGACGATCTGATGCGCATCTTCGCCGGCGACCGCGTCAAGGCGATCATGCAACGCCTGGGGATGGAAGAAGGCGTCGCCATCGAATCGAAGATGGTCAGCAAACGGATCGAAGCCGCGCAGAAGAACGTCGAGTCGCACAACTTCACGATCCGCAAACACCTGCTGGAATACGACGACGTGATGAACAAACAGCGTGTAACGATTTACACGCTGCGCCGCCAACTGCTCGAACAGTCCGATCACCGCGGCGAGCTTCAATCCATCGCTCAGGCGATCCTCGACGATCTGCTCGATCAGCATTTGAATCTTGAGCAAATGCCTGAAGAGTGGGATTTGCAGGGATTCAAGCTGCAGGTGAAGTTTCAATTCGACCTCGACCTGGACGAGGCCGGCGTTGATTTGAACAACCTGGAGCGCGATGAGATCCGCGCGGCTGTCTGGGAGAGACTTGAGGGGATGTACACCGAGAAGGAAACAATGATCGGGCCTGAAGCCATGCGTTATTACGAGCGCATCATCATGCTCAACATTGTTGACTCGCAGTGGAAAGATCACCTGCAGGCGATTGACCATCTGAAAGAATGGATCAACCAGATGGGTTACGCGCAAAAAGACCCGCTGGTCGAATACAAGAAACAGTCATTCGACCTGTTTGAAGCGATGCTCGACCGCATAGACGTCGAAACTGTGCGCTCGCTCTACCATCTGCAAGTTACTGTCGAAGAGCCGCCTGAGCAGAGGTTGCAGCGCCGGCCCCGTCGAGGTCACGTGACTTTCACCAAAGCCAACGCCAGCGCGTCGGCGGCGGGTGAAGATTCAGGCAAACCGCGCACAGTCGTCAGCGATCATCCGAAAGTCGGGCGCAATGATCCGTGTCCGTGCGGTTCAGGCAAGAAATACAAGAAATGTCACGGCGCTGATGTTTGAGGTTTTGTGTTATCGCTGAACATCAAGAAGGAGAAGCCATTTCGCTTCTCCTTCTTATTTTGCCCCCTTCCGCGTCCCGCGATTTTATTCCGCGTTAATTGACTGAGGTTCGGCGCGCGTGTTAGTTTTCGCCCTCGCTTTTACGGCAATCTTGAACAGTTCTTTGTTATCGCCTTCAGGTGCTCGCTGCCGCTAAATGAGAATTGCGCGGCGAGAGAATAGGGAAGCGGGTGCGAATCCCGCGTGGTCACCGCCACTGTGAGGCCCCAATGAAATAAAATTGGTAGCGACGTGATGTAAGCCATTGCGCCGGAATGCGCGAGAAGGCCGCGTCGCCACCAGGGGCCGAGCCAGGAGACCTGCCTGAAGGCCATTTCGACGACTCTTCGGATGAAAGAGTGTGGCGATGGCTCAGGCATAGTTCCACCGTTTTATTACGAATTAAAAAGCCTCAGACGCGCTCAATCCGTCGCGTCTGAGGCTTTTGTCTTTTTATGCGCCGTTTCACTCTGACGGCAAAATTCCATGCGGTAATTGCGCTCACGCTGGCCGCGCTCATCCTGGCGGGATGCGCTGGCGGCAGGACGAAGAGCGCGAGCGATGGTGGCGCAGGCAATCGCCGCAACTTCACTGACGGCATTGGCCGCGAGGTTTCAATCGCGGCCAATCCGCAGCGGATTATTTCGCTCGCTCCGAATGTGACCGAAATTCTTTTCGCGCTCGGACTGGGAGATCGAGTCGCCGGCGTGACGAGCTATTGCGATTATCCCGAAGCGGCGAAAGCGAAAGAAAAGGTCGGCGACACGATTCATCCGAATCTGGAAAGGATCATCGCGCTCAAACCCGATCTGGTGGCCGTTTCCACTTCGAGCCAGTTGGAAAATCTGACGCGGCAGCTCGATCAACTGGCGATCCCGGTTTACGTCCTGAACCCGCGCACGACGCGCGAAGTAACCGCCTCGATCCGCAATCTGGGCGAAGTGACCGGAACATCAACGCGCGCGGCGCAGATCGCAAACGAGATGGGAAGCCGCATCAGCGCGGTCGAGCAGCGCGTGAAAGATTTGCCGAGGCCGCGAGTTCTTTACGTTTTGCAGACCGGCCCGCTGATCACCGCAGGCCGCAACACGTTCATCAACGATCTGATCAATATCGCGGGCGGCAAATCAATCTCCGGCGATGAGACGGCCGATTACCCGCAATTTTCGCGCGAGACCGTGATCGCGCGCGCTCCCGAAGCGCTCGTTGCGCCTGCAAGTCACGGAACCGAGTTGGTGAAGGAATCCGACCTTCGGCGCGATTTCGCCACGACGCCCGCGATCCGTTCAAATCGCATCGTCTGGGTCAACCCAGATCTGGTTGATCGTCCGGGGCCGCGCATCGTCGAAGGGTTGGAACAGTTGGCGAAAGGTTTGCATCCGCTGAGAGCGCAGGCGTCCTCGCCTGCTGGTCTCCCAAAGTGAATCGCTGGAAAAGATGAAGGCTGAAAGCTTGATAGAGCGGAACTCGAATCAATCGCTCGGCGATTCGGTCAAAAGCTATTTGACCAGACGCCGCGCGCTGATCGTGATCTCTATCCTGCTTGGCTCGTTGTTCATTTGCGCAATCGCGGCGCTCATCACCGGCAGCGAGCGCGTCGCGGCATGGCAAATCTTCCCTGCCATGATTTCGAAGTTGACCGGAACCGCTTCACCTCTTTCGATTGAGCAGGACGTGATCATTTTCAGCTTGCGATTGCCGCGAATCGCGCTGGCCGTCGGCGTCGGCGCGGCGCTGGCAATCGCGGGCGCCGCGTTTCAGGCATTGTTGAGAAACCCGCTGGCCGATCCTTACGTGCTCGGAGTTTCAGGAGGCGCGGCGCTCGGTTCGATCACGGCGATCATCTTCGCGTCGCAAATTTCATTCAGCCGCCCCTTGTTCGGATTCGCGGGAGCGGCCCTTGCCACATTGATCGTTTACCGCCTGGGCAAACGCGAAGACGACCCGGCTCATCTGGTTCTCGCCGGCGTCGTGATGTCAACGTTTCTCTCTTCGGTGATCGTGTTGATGACGGCGCTGGCCGACAACGTCAAGCTGCGGAACATCACGCTGTGGCTTCTGGGCGATTTGTCGAGCGGCGCGACCGAAGGATTGATCTTCGTGATCGTCGCGGTGGCGGCGGGCGCGCTGGTTCTGATTCCGCAATCGCGAGCCTTGAATTTGATGATGATCGGCGAGCGGGACGCGTTCGCAATGGGAGTCGAAACGGCGCGTGTGCGATGGGTCGTTCATTTAACCGCATCGTTATTGACCGGCGCGGCGGTCTCCGCCGGGGGCGCAATCGGTTATGTCGGGCTTGTCACGCCGCATCTGGTGCGGCTCGCCGCAGGCAGCGATAACCGCCTAGTCATCCCGGCTTCGGCAATCGCGGGAGCGTTGATGGTTTTGATCGCGGACACGATTGCGCGAACGGCGCTCGCCCCGCGCGAATTGCCGACGGGAGCGATCACCGCGCTGATCGGCGCGCCCGTGTTTATTTACTTGCTGCTCAAGAGCAGATGAGTTGCATGCTTCAACTGCGTGACATTCATTTCAGCTATCCGAACCGAAGGCCGCGTGAAACGATCTCCGGCGTAACGATTGAAGTCGGCGCGGGCGAACTGGTCGCGCTGCTCGGCCCCAACGGATCGGGCAAATCAACGCTGCTCTCGATTGCGCTCGGCGCGTTGAAACCGGATCGCGGCGAAGTTCTATTTGACGGCTCGCCGGTCGCTCGCTTTTCGCGCCGCGAGTTGGCGCAGAGGATGGCGATGGTGGCCGAGCAGCGCGACATCCGTTTTCCGATGACCGCGCTCGAATATGTTTTGACCGGGCGATTCGCTTACACGAACGCGCTTGGTTTCGATTCGCCGGGCGATGTCGAGATTGCGATGCAGGCTCTCAGCGACACCGACGCGGCACAATTTGCAAACCGCCGGTTTAACGAATTGTCGAGCGGCGAACGACAACGCGTCACGCTCGCGCGCGCGCTGGCGCAACAGCCGCGATTGCTGCTGCTCGATGAGCCGACGGCGAACGCCGACATCGCGCATCAACTCTCGCTGCTCGATCTCGTGCGCAGACTGACGCGGGAGCGCAACCTGGGAGCGCTGATCGTCACGCACGAAATCAATCTGGCCTCGGAATTCGCCGATCGCGTGGTTTTGATCAAAGACGGACGGCTGGCCGCGTGCGGGGCGCCGATTGAAGTGATGACCGCCGAATCGCTCAGCAGTCTGTTTGAAACGCCGCTCTTCGTCACCCGGCATCCGCAAAGCGGCGCGCCGGTCGTTTCGTGGAAATTGATCGGCCCCAGAAAGAACGAACAATAACAAGGAGTCCAAGATGGAGTCATTATTCAGATCATCCGCAATTATTATCCTGAGCCTGTTTGTGTGCGTCTCCGCAATCGCGCAATCGCGCGGAAGTTTGCGCGGAGTTGTGGTTGACGCCAGAGGCGCCGCTGTCCGAGGCGCGCGCGTCATTCTGCTCATCAACGACAGACAGGCGATACGCGAAACTGTAACCAATGAGCAGGGTCAGTTCGGGTGGGACGGTTTGAAGCCGGGCGCTTATTCGCTCTCGGTGGAAGCCGATGGGTTGACGCAGACCGGCGGCTCACAGCCGGTCGAGGTCGCGGCGGGGCGCGAGTACCGCGTCGCCATTCCGCTGACCGTCGCCGCCATCGAAGATTCGATGGTCATTTCAGCGACCAGAACCGAGGCGCGCACGGGCGAGATGCCAGCGAAAACTTTTGTGGTCTCCGCAAACGAATTGTTGAACACCCAGCGGATCAACCTTTTCGACGCGCTGCGGCTTTCGCCCGGCGTCGCTGTCGCGCAAACCGGACGGCGAGGCGGCGTGACCTCGCTCTTCGTTCGCGGCGGCGAATCGGATTACACGAAGGTTTTGATTGACGGCGTGCCGGTGAACGAAGCCGGCGGCTCATATGATTTCGCCGATCTGACCACCGACAACGCCACGCGCGTCGAACTGGTTCGCGGCGCGCAGAGCGCAATCTACGGCTCCGACGCGATGGCCGGCGTGTTGCAGGTCTTCACGCATCGCGGCTCAACCTCCGTTCCCGAATTTGAATTCGCTGGCGAAGGCGGCAGCTTCGCGTTCAACCGCCAATTCGGACGCGTGTCCGGCGCGAACGGCGGGTTCGATTATTCGCTCAGCTTCACGCATCTGCGCACGGACGGGCGCGACCGCAACGACGATTACCAGAACCGGATCGCGACGGCCAACCTCGGTTACATTTTCAACACGCGCACGCAAATCCGTCTGACTGCGCGAAACGACAAATCGGGGCTGGGCGCGCCCGGCGCGACGGCGGTTCTATTTCCTGATCCGGACGAGCGAGCCAAACGCCGCCGCATCGCGACAGGTTTCCGGCTCGACGATCAAACGGCCAAAAGTTGGCGGCAGAGTCTGTCGTTCGCGTATTCCGAAAGCAACTACCTGAGCTTCGATCCGGCGGCGCAGGATTTGACCAAACCCAACACGCCGCCTGATCCCGGCGTCGCGTTCAACGACTTCGTCAACTATTTCAACAATCATCAACGCCGTCGCAGCTTGCGTTACCAGACCGATCTGATTCTGCCCGCCGGCCATTTCATCTTGGCTGGAATTGAATACGAACAGGAGCGCGCCGTTTTCGACAGCGGTTTTGCGGGCCTCAATCGAGTCGCGCCGGATCGCAAAAATCTCGGAGCGTTCATTCAGGATCAATTCGCTTACACGTCGCGGCTGTTCATCACCGCCGGCATCCGGGTTGAAAACAACCGCGCCGATGTCCCGGCGAACTTGACGAAGATTCTCAGCGATCTGGGTTCCAAGCCTTATACCGGCGAAGTCGGATTCGGGACGGAAGTAATGCCGAAGCTCGCGGCAATCCTGACAATCAGGCACGCCGGTTTGCAAAGCCTCAGAGGCCCGACGCGGTTGCGCGTCAATTACGGCGAAGGCATCAAGGCGCCGACGATGATCGAAGCTTTCAGCCCGAACCCGTTCTTCCTGGGCAATGCGGCGCTTAAGCCCGAACGATCGCGCAATTTCGACATCGGCATCGAGCAGTTTTTCTGGAAAGACCGCGTTCGCATCGAAGGCATCTATTTCGTGAACCGCTTCCGCGACCAGATCGCGTTCATCGCCGACCCAACGACGTTCGGCGGCCCTGTCAAACTGGCAGATGGCAGGATGACGCATTTCATCAACAACGACCGGGCGACGGCTCAGGGCTTCGAGCTTGCCGCCTCCTGGCATCCGAAACGGTGGCTGCGATTCGATGGCAATTACACGCTGCTCGATACCAACCTTGACTTTGCAGCCGACGTGATTGATTTCGCCACGTTGAAACTCGTTCCCAACCGCGAGGTCGGATTGCCGCTTCTGCGCCGCCCGCGACATTCCGGCTCGATCAGCGTCGCGTACATCGGCGACAGGTTCAATGCGAACCTGGACGGCCTGTTCATCGGTAAACGGCGAGATGGCGATCCGGTTTCGTTCCTGCGATTCGATCCGCAAGGCCGCCCGATTTACAACAACGGTTATGCGAAGCTCGATCTGGCCGGGGCATACCGCTTCAATTCGTATATTTCAGCGTTTGCGCGAATCGAGAACCTGCTGAATCAGGATTATCAGGAAGTGTTGGGCTATCCGGCTTATCGGTTGAATTTTTCGGCGGGTATGAGATTCAGAATCGGCGGGGGGAAATAAGATTGGGGAAAATGGGAGGCGCAGGCAAAACGCCTCCCACTACGCTTTCACCTACTTTCGATTGGCCTTTACCCAGTCGCGGAAGGCTCGACGCATTGCAATAACGCCTTCGTTCAAGCCCTGATCCAGAAACGCCGGTAACACATCGGGCGTCAGAAACGGAAAGAGGCTGCTGTTTTGAATCGTGATGTAACGCCCCTCGGAAAGCTGATGAAAATTCATAGTCTGGCCGTCGAAAATCCACAGCTCTCTCACACCCAGCCCAGCATGGATGCGGAGCTTGCCACTCGATTCGTGCGAAATATCAACTTCAATAGCTAAATCAGGCGGCGGATAAACTTCCAGGTTCATCCGCTTGATACCTGCTACGGCGGAAAAGTCGCCAATGTAGTAGCAATCGTCAGCTTCCAGCCCGCCAGATATTCTCTTCAATCGTAATGTGGTGGAACCAAGTGAAATATAGTCCAGGCTCATCTCTTCAACGATCACCGAAATCAGATGAGTAAAGAGTCTCGACGGGCCTTCGTGTTCAGGCGAGAGCGTCATAATCTCCAACCTCCCTTGATCGTAGGTAACACGCACTCCCGGGCGTTCGCCAATCTCATCCGTAATCCGTACGTACTCGTCCCAGCCAATTTCCGTGAGCGCAAGCGGAGTCTCAGGAGGCAAAGTTTCAAGCGCCGCCAAGTGGTTGACAGTTGCTGCGTTCATAAACAACTCCTCAAAATCTCGAAGGAAGCCTCGCAATGATGGCGCCAATCAAGGCTTCTGCCAAGTCATCCCGTCAGCGTATTCAATCCGTTTGATCGAAACGGTCTCCTGCCTCTGTCCCAGCAGCGACGGATCGTGGAAACCCTTTCCGCAGACGGCTTCAAACGCGCTGGTCTTTTCCGGCTGATTCTCGTCGCTGACAATCCGCACAACTTCGCACCGTTTCGCGCCCGGCGGCAGTTTGTGTTTGAGAGTCTTTCTGGAGCCGGGTTTGACCTCGATTTTATTCGTCACCTCAAAACGCGAAAGAAGCTGTCCGCCTTCGTAACGTGGGAACGCGAAGTCCCATTCGACAAGTTTGATCGGACGGTCGGCGGTGTTTCTGATGACGATTTGAACCAGTTGGGCGTTATCAATGACGCGCGTGTAGGAACGCAACCGCCCGCGCGACCGATTGTCTCCCGGCGCGATTGGAGCGGCGACATTTTTATTGCTTCTGCCTCTTTGCTGGCTGGCGATCCGTTCATTCTCTGTTAGCGGGACATCTGCGTTTTCCGCGGCCATCGGCGGCGAGGTCAGACTCGGACGATCCAGCATCGGGTAATGATCAACGCCGATCTTGTAGCTGACGATTTCAACCGGCGGTTTGCCAGCGGAAGTTTTGTTGTCAGCCGCCGGAACGGATGTTTGAGCCTGTGCGGAGACGAAAGCTACGATTGCGGCGAAAACACCTGGCGCGATTAATCTGGCGGATTTCATTTTGACCTCCTTCTCATGCTCCCGAGGCGCAAGAAGCGGCCAGCTTTCATCCGATGCGCTTGTCTGCGGTTGAATGATCGCTGGCCGTTGAAGCTTATCGGTCATTCCTTCTTCACCACTGTTCCTTTCTGACCGATCTGTTTTAACAATTCCTGCACTGCCGTCTCAAGCTGACGATCACGTCCGGCCAGATTATCTTCGGGCGTGTTCTCGACCAGAATATCCGGCTGCACGCCGTAATTTTCCATGTTCGTCCGCTTCGGGTCAGCCAGATAGACGCCGACGCCGGGCGTGCGCACCGTCGAGCCGTCAATCAGCGAATAACTGCCTGTGCCGATCACTGCGCCCATCGTCGGCGTGCCAACGGTTTTGCCCAGGCCCAGAGCCTTGAAGCCTGCGGGGAACATCTCGGCGTTCGAGGCCGAGCGCCAGTTTTGCAAGACCACCTTCGGGCCAAAGAATCCGGCGAAGGGGCGGCCCGAAGGCTCGGTTCCGCGCGGCTGCCAGACCTGATACTGGCGCTGGACGAGGATGGCGAGCAGTTCCTGTTCGATGTTGCCGCCGCCGTTCCAGCGCTGGTCAATGATCAGCGCTTCTTTGTTGCGATTCTCGCGGATCTCTTTTTCAAACTTGCGCAAGCTGGGCTGGTTCATCGCCTGAATGTGCAGGTAGCCGATGCGCCCGCCGGAGAGTTTCTCCACCTGCTCGCGCCGCTGTTTGACCCAGCGTTCGTAGCGAAGCTGGCTGTAGGCTTGAGCGGGAATCGGCTCGATACGCGTCGTCCACGCGCCGTCTTCGGCGGGTTTGTTGTTGAAGGTGACGGCGATTTTGCGGTTGAGCCGGTTGTCGCTGTTGAGCAGCGGCCAGTAATTGTCGCCCGCTTTGACAGGCTTGCCGTTGATGGCCAGCAGATAATCGCCCACGCTGACTTTCACCCAATCCTTGTCGGCGGGACCGTCTTCGTAAACGTGCGTGACGCGGTAGCGGCCCGCCTGCTCGTCGGATTCGAGTTCGAGGCCGAGATGCGAAGTCGAGACTGCGCCTTCGCGGCCTCCGAAGCCGGGAGCCGCGCCGGTGTGCGATGCGTTCAGTTCGCCGATCATCTCGTTGACGATGTTGAGCAGTTCCTGGCGGTCGCCAACGTCAGCGACCAGCGGCTGGTATTTGGCGCGCGCCGAATCCCAGTTTTGCCCGTGCATCTCAGGATCGTAGAAACGGTATTTCATCGTGCGCCAGGCGTCGTCGAACATCTCGGCCCATTCGGCGGGCTTGTCAATTTTGACTTTGGCGACGAAGTTGACGCGCCGGCGTCCTCCCTGGCCTCCGCCCTGAGCGCCGAATGGAGAAGAAGCAGGCGAGACGCCTGCGCTCCCGGAGCCAGCCGCCGAGAGCGAAACCGAGTAAACCGCTTGGCCTTCGCGGAAATAAAGCGAGCGCCCGTCACGCGTGATGTTCAGGCCGCTGATGCCGCCACCGAAGCCGCCGAAACCCCCTCGTCCACGGCCTCCTTCATCATCACCGCTGGACTGGCCGGCGGTGACGCGCGTGAGCCTGCGTCCATCTTCCTGAATCGAATAGATGACGGGCACGTTGCGCAGTCCGGCGGGTTCGCTGGTGACGAAGACGATGGCGCGGCTGTCGGGCGTCACGGCGTAATTGAAAACCGCGAACGGCATACGCGTCAGTTGGCGCGTGCGCCGCTTCAACCCAGCCCAGTCAATGTTGATCTCGCGCGGAGGCTGGCTGCGTTGCTGCGGGCCTGCGCGGCGCGGGCCGCCATCCTGACTGGCGGCGTCAAGCTGTTCGGCGCGCATCTCCGGGTCGTTCGGATCGCGGTCTTCGCGTTCGAGCGTGATTGAATAAATTTGCGCTGAAGCCTGACCGCCGCCTCCAAATCCGCCGCCCTCGCTGCGAACGAAATATAGTTTGCGCCCATCGGGGCTGAAGCGCGGATTGACATCGCTGTACGAATCGAAGGTGACTTTCCGCTCTTCGCCGCCGGATGAAGGAATCAGGTAAACGTCGGTGTTGCGCGTCTGGTCGGCCTTCGAGAAGCTGATCCATTTGCCGTCGGGCGACCAGACTGGCGCGCTGATATTGCCATAGCGGGATGACGAGAGTTCTGCGGTTTGTTTGCTCTCCAGCGTGTACTTGCGCAGCTTGTTGTCCGAAGCCGTGAAGGCGATTTCTTTGGAATTGGGCGACCAGGAGAAGTTCGTTTTGAGCGTGTCCAGATCGGTGATCTTCTGCGGTTCGCCCGCGCCATCCGATGCGATGACGTAAATCTCTTCGCGTCCGCTGCGGTCGGAGATGAAGGCGATCCACTTGCCGTCGGGCGAATACTTCGGCTCCTTGTCGCGCCAGGGGCTGTCGGTGATCTGGCGCAAATCGCCTTCATCGGTTGGCGCGGTAAACAGTTCGCCGTGAACGGAAAGCGCGATGCGGCGGCCCGATGGCGCGAGATCGTAATCGTCCAATTGCGAGTTGAAGTCGCGCACTTCGCTCAAACTCTCCTGCGTCTCGGTGGCGATGTCGAGTTTGATTGGCGCGGTTTTCTTACTTGCTACATCAAGTTTCCAAACGCCGAAGTCGTGCTCGAAAACAATCACCTTACCGTCGGCGCTCATCGCGGGCCAGCGCACATCGCCGGTTTTGAACGAAGTCACCTGTTCGGCTTTGCCGCCGCTTTCGCGCACGCGCCAGATGTTGGTCAACCCGGCGCCTTCGCGGTCAGAGACGAAATAGATGTGGCCGTCCTGGCTCCACATCGGCCACGAATCCATGCCGTCGAAGTCGGTCACGTCGGTGAACTTTTTCGCCGCGATGTCCATCACCGTCACATCGGTCTGGTAAGCGCCGCGATAATATTTGCGCCAGTAGGATTGCGATTTGCGATTGATCGCCAGTTTCTTCCCGTCGGGCGAGAAAGTCGCGTAAACGCCCATATCCGAACCGGCGTTGCGCTCCTTCAGGTCGTCAACGTTGACGGTGTAGAGCCTGCCCATAAAATCTTCGCCGCGCTGGCTGGCGAAGAGAACCGCGCGGCCATCGGGCGTCCAGCCTTGAACCGTGTCGTCGGCGGAATGAAACGTCAGTTGTTTCGCCGCGCCTCCCGTCGAGGGAACCACGAAGACATCCAGATTGCCGTTGCGTTCGGACGAGAACGCGATCCATTTGCCGTCGGGCGAAAATCTCGGATAAACGTCGCGGGCTTTGTTGACGGTGACGCGTTTGATGTTCTGTCCGTTTTCGTCAGCCGTCCAGATGTCGCCGAGATAGGTGAAGACGATTTTGCCTTGATGATAATGCGGATAGCGAACGAGTCTGGCTTCGCGGCCAATTGCGGATAGCGGCAAACTGAGCGCGAACAGAAGGGCGAGTGTGTACTGGCGTTTCATAAGCTCTCTCCTTGAACTGGTTTGAATCAAATTGCTCGATAGGCTGGCTGACAGTAAAGACGCGGTCAGCCGTCCGCCGGTTACAGTGGCGCGGCGTGCGTCTAATTGCCGGAGCGAAGAGCGGAGCGAGAGAATTTGTCTGATTTTGATTTTCCGGGATCGGGATTTCTCGCAAATGTAGGGGTTGGCTGCTATGATCTTGGCCGTTTTATAAACAAATTAACGAACATCCACATCACCCGGGTACCCAAACACAAAGGCAAAACAATAAGGAGATGAGTGATGAGTCTTGAGTTCCTCACCCTCGGTCATCTGCGTCGTTTCAGCGCGGTTGATCGCACGTTACTGCTCTTATCCATCATTTGCAGCTTCACCTATCTGCTCACACGAAGTTGGCAGCCGTATCCGGGGAGCGTTGTGCTGAAAATGTTGAGCATAGCGCCGCTGGCCGTGATCGCGTTCAGAACATTGCGGGAGCCTTCAACCAACCCGCACGGCGTCGAATGGCTGCGGGATCGGGACAATGTGATTTTAGGGGCGGCGCTCGCGTTCGCTTCAATGGGTGACGTGCTGCTCGATCTCGATCCGCCGCGTCTTTTTCTCAAAGGGCTGTTCGCGTTTCTCGTGGCGCATTTCATTTACATTCTGCTCTTCGTTCGCAACTGGGTTCGACCGCTGAGGCCGAAGGGATGGCAGTTGGCGCTTTCAGCCGTTGTGCTGGTTTATAGCATGCTGTTGTCGCAATGGCTGGCGCCGGGTTTGGGAACGGTCGCAGGGCCGGTGATGCTTTACGTTTGCGCGATCACCGTAATGGTCGTGGCTGCGATACTGGCGGGGTTCACGAAGCCCTGGGTTTATTCAGGCGTGATTCTGTTTCTGATCTCGGATTCGATCATCGCCGCGAGCAAATTCAAATCGCCCGTGCCGGGACGCGAATATCTGGTGTGGGCGACTTATTACCTGGGGCAATACGGGATCGCGATTGGTTTTTTGCGCGAGAAGCTGGGCGAGAATAAAAAGGCGATGGAAACGGTAGCGACCGGGTGAACCAGCTTACTCTCTTTGCTTGTTCACCCGATCTCCACATCTCTTCACCCGTTTGTTTACTGAATCGCCAGCATTCGGTCGAGCGCGATTTTTGCCCATCTGGCTGTTTCTTCGTCAACTTTGATCTGGTTGACGACATTGCCTTCGGCCAGATTTTCAAGCGACCACAACAGGTTTTCGGGCGCGATACGAAACATCGTCGCGCACATGCACAAATCCGGCGCGAGCAGCGTCACGAATTTGTTCGTGTGGCGTTTGGCCAGACGATTAACAAGGTTGAGTTCAGTGCCGACAGCCCACTTGCTGCCCGCTGGCGCTTCAGCGATTGTCTTGATGATGAATTCGGTCGAGCCGTTCAGGTCTGATTTCGAGACCACTTCGTAACGGCATTCGGGATGCACGAGGATATTGATGCCTGGATATTCAGCGCGGCGGTCGTCCACGTGGCGCGCCTGAAAGCGCCCGTGCACCGAGCAGAAGCCCTTCCACAAAACGATCCGCGCGTTTTTCAACTGCTCTTCGGTATTGCCGCCCAGTTCCTGTCGCGGATCCCACACAACCATCTGATCGAGCGGGATTCCGAACTTGACCCCGGTGTTGCGCCCCAGATGTTCATCGGGGAAGAAGAATAACTTTTCGCGCCGCTTCAAAGCCCAATCGAAGAGCGGCGCGGCGTTCGACGAAGTGCAAACGACGCCTTCGTGACGCCCGCAGAAAGCCTTGATGTTCGCCGCAGAATTCATGTACGTGATGGGCATCAGCGAGGTCAGCCCCAGTTCCTGCAACTGCTCACAGGCGGTTTCGACCTGTTCGAGGCGCGCCATATCGGCCATCGAACATCCGGCGGCCAGGTCGGGCAGGATCACCTGCTGATGATCCCCGCTCAGGATGTCCGCTGATTCGGCCATGAAATGCACGCCGCAGAAAACTATGTAATCGGCGTTGTGGCGCGCCGAGGCCTGTTGCGAAAGTTTGAATGAATCGCCGGTCAGATCGGCGTGACAGATCACGTCGTCGCGCTGGTAATGATGACCGAGGATTACCACGCGCTCGCCAAGCTTCCGCTTCGCCTCTTGTATCCGTTCGTAGATTTCGGCCTCGCCCAGATTGAGATAATCGCCTATCGGCCTGATTCCGGCGCGATCGAGCGCCGTCGCTGGCGTAATCGCCGTGGGCGCGCCCCCGTTCAGCCCCGCATCGTGAGAAGTTGTGACAGCCGTGCTCATCATTTCTTCCTCCTTTTTCCTCGTCCTGCGACTTAGTGTATTTCGTACACGATGGCGCAAAGTGTACAAGATACACTAACTCTATGCAAGTGGTTCAAACACGCCGAAACTATGTCAAACAAAAATCGCACTTTTCGCGGTTCTCAGTTGTAGCGAGTTTGAGCCAGTTGCGCGGGGTTTGGCTGTGTTGGCACACTCGCGGCACACAATTCAAAGCGCCGTCTTCGTGACGGTGAGATAAGTTCGGCTCGCAACGCTCGGACTGATCATCCGCGCGGCTGCGAATCCTTCACGCAGTGCGAGCCGATCATCTTGAAGGACGACCGGAAGGAGGTCGAAAAATGGCAGACGCAAGAAGAGTTGATCTTGAATTACCCAAGGCGCCGCAAGTCGGGGCATCTCCCAAGCGCCTTTGGGAAGTGTTCCCAGCCTATTCGCTCTCATCTGGTTTTGAGGCGGATGAGAAGCTGGTAGCGACGCTTGAAGAGTGTTACGCGCCGCGGGCCATCAAGTTGAGAACGATGTTTATTACTTATATCGAGATGGCGGAGAAAGACGAAGAAGAGCGGGCAAAGCGGAGAGGCGAACAATACTCGATGCGCATTGCGGACGATCTGTTTAACAGAGCGGGAAGCGCATTCGAGGCGCATTTAAGAAATTGCAGCCTGTCTGATCTGAGACTTTTCACGGACAGGGGGACACGCGACAACGAGGATGACGCGCGGCGCAAGCTCGCGGCTTTCTTCAGGCCGCGTGACGGCTTCGATTCTCAATCCTGGGAGAGTATGCGGGCGCTGCTTATCAAAGTGTGGGAATGGGCGAGGGCTTGGCGACTGGATCATTACGTCTACGTTCATTTCGGCTGTCTCGCCTTGATCGAAGGCCATTGGTTCGCGTTCCCGCCGCTTCCCGCCGCGCCGCCGATGCTCCCGTCCATCGCGGCGGCGTTCGCCAGTCAGACGGCGCCGCGCGAGGGTGAATCGAAGCCGCCTTCCGCGCCGAAGCCTCAGTCGGATGACTTCGTCGGTGAGCGCACGCCCGATCTTGGTTGGATTCGGGCCGAACGCTCAATGGATTCGTATGCGTTGAAGGCGTTGGGCGCCGATGTCCCAAACCCACCGGCGGGCTTTCCACCTTATCGGGGGAGAGGCGCGCTAAAACCGAAGGAAGCTCAAAAGAAATATGCGGAGGCCTGCAAGCGTCAGGCTGAAGAGATCATCCGCTCGACTTTGCTCGCGAAGCTGGGCGCCACGCATCAGGCGGAGATCATCGCTCGGATCGGGGAGATTGGCCTGCGTCACGCTGGAAGCGTAGATCGAGAGTACAACCGAAAACGAGAAACGCCGCCCGGACGGTACTGGCGCGATTACGAACGTGATCTTAAGTGGACTGCGCAGCAAGTCATCTTTCGGCGGGACTGGCCAACCATCGCGCGCAAGAGCAGAGCGAGTGTAGATGTCGTGAAAAAGGCCGTGCGTAGGACGCTGAGCAAACTCTATCTGCCTTACGTCTCCGTAGAGCGGGAAAACAGAGGCCAAAAACGCGGGAAATCGGGCGTCTGATTTCCCGCGAAAGCGGGTCGAACCCGTCCCCACAGTCGGGCGTCTGAGCGAGCGAGTTCGATTTTTCACTTTCGATGAAAGGGAGGATGAGTAGATGGACACACTCATGACTGCTGACGATCTGGCGCCGATCCTGCGGATGACGCGTCAGGCGATATACCGATTCGCCCGCGAGGGGGCGCTCCCGCATATCCGCATCGGCGAGCGCAAGATCCGATTCTCTCGCGCGGAGATCGAGCGATTTCTCGCCGCGCGAGCGGCGCAAAGCACGAGCGCGCAGCGACCAGATACCAGCGTGACGGCTACGGTCTGATCCTGCGCGCTACACCCACTCACAGCGGGCTGGCGTGAGTATATCTCATCCAGCCCGCCCCACCATAGGAGATCACATGCCTAGATGCACCGATGGCCGCGCGACGCGACTCACGCGGCCATCCCGATACATACTGGTGCGACGGGCGCATCCTACCACGCCTGCGCCCCGTCACGCCACACATATCACACACCACACGCCGATCTGCGTCGCCTGGCGATGCCGCGCTCCGGCCTGCGCCGCGCACGTCGCCGCGCCGGGAGGCGATCAGCAGAGGCTCTGCGCGCGGCACTGGCGCGAGGCGCGGGAGAGCGAGCGAGTAGAGATTGCGCGACGCCAGCTCACAGAGCTATTCGGGGCGCGGCGCCCCCGGATCACACGATCCGGGGGCCGCGTCAGTCTGCTTGCCGCTGCGCCCGCGCGAATCGGCGGAGAGAGGAGGGCTACGTGATCCATACGGATTCAAAATTGATGCGCGTGCGGCGCGGCTCGCCTTGTCCGATTTGCGATAAGCCGGATTGGTGCTCTGTTACCGACGATGGCGCGATGGTCATTTGTCAGCGCGTGGCCGAAGGCTCGATCCGCGAATCGCGGAACGGCGGTTATATCCACGTTCTGATTGAACGCGAGCGCAAGGAGTGGCGTCCGTGGCGCCCGCCGATTGCACGACCAACCGGCCAAACAATCGCGCCGATTGAACGAAGACACGCTGCGTATACGGCGATTCTCGAATCTCTCAGGCTTTCCGAACGCCACGCTGATGACCTGCTGCGGCGCGGCCTGCACGATACATTCATCGGTTACAACCTGTTCGCTTCGACGCCGGCGAAGAGCGAAGCGAAAGCCGTGTGCGCTGATCTAGTGAAACGGCTCGATCTGACGGGCGTGCCGGGCTGTTACCGCGATGGCAGGGTGCGGCTGAACGTCGGCGAATGGAGCGCGGGCTATTTCGTGCCCGTGCGTGACCTGGCCGGACGCATTCAGGGGATGCACATTCGCCGCGATGACGGCAGTCCGCGCTACGTGTGGTTTTCGTCGAATGGTAAGACGGAAGGCGCAACAAGCGGAACGCCGATTCATTTCGCGGCGCCGCACCGATTGGAGCGGGGAAGCGTGATCGTGACGGAGGGCGCGCTCAAGGCCGACATCATCGCGCAGTTCGCCGAAAGCGCCGTGATCGGGTTGGCGGGCGTGGGGAGTTTCAAAGCCGGTCTCGGCGCAGCGTTGAAATCATTGGGCGTCACGAAAGCGCGAATCGCATTCGACGCCGATTGGCGAAGCAATCCCGCCGTGTCCGCCGCAATCGAGCGGCTGGGCGCGACGCTCAACTCTGCCGGCCTTGCGGTGTCCCTGCTGGACTGGACGCTGACCGATGGCAAAGGACTGGATGACCTGCTGACGAAGGAGGTGGTTTGATGGAGACGGCAACGATTTCACCCAAAATCCAGGAAGTATCTTTCGACGCCTGGCAGCGATCACGCGCCAACGGCTTCGCAGATGTTTATGAGGGGCGGGCGACGGGAGCGGCAAGCGCGCCCGTCCTGCACGCACAAGTATTGCGCGAGATTCTGGTGAGTCTTCAGCCGTGCGACTTTTACGCCCTGGGCAAATTCCAGCCGCAAGCCGAACTGAAGCAAAAGCATTATTTGGTGCTCTGCGTCCGCCAGTTGCTCGACACGGTGAGAAAACAAAGATTCGCGCTGGCTCGGAAGAACGACTTCATCTTCGTCTACAACGGGGAATACTGGCGAGAAATTGACCGCGACAGGCTGAAGGATTTTCTCGGCGAGGCTGCTGAACGGCTCGGCGTGAGCGGCCTTGAGGCGCAGCACTACGAATTCAAGGACAAGCTCTACAAGCAATTTCTCGCGGCTGCCAACTTCGACGAGGTTGAAGCCGATAAAAACAAAGTGCTGATCAATCTGCAAAACGGCACATTTGAAATAACAGCCAATTCGCAAAACCTGCGCGAGTTCAAGGCCGAAGACTTCCTGCGCCATCAACTGCCGTTCAAGTACGACCAGACGGCGAAGGCGCCGCGATTCGAGCAATATCTGAAACGTGTTTTGCCTGAAATCGAATTACAAAACATCATCGCCGAGTTCTTCGGCTACGTGTTCACGCGGCATCTCAAGCTTGAAAAGGCGTTGTTGCTTTACGGCTCCGGCGCCAACGGAAAGAGCCTCCTGTTTGACGTGATGAATGCCTTGCTGGGGCGCGACAACACAACGAACTACTCGTTGTCGGATTTGATGCAGGAGCACAACCGCGCGCAGATAGCCAACAAGCTTATCAACTACGGTAGCGAAATCAACGCATCCATCGCCAAAGACGTGTTCAAGAATCTCGTCAGCGTCGAACCGATTATGGCGCGGCTCAAATACGGCAACTCGTTCCTGATGGAGAACTATGCCAAGCTTTGTTTCAATTGCAATGAACTGCCAAAGGACATCGAGCACACCGACGCCTATTTCCGGCGGCTGCTGATCGTGCCGTTTGAAGTCGTGATCCCGGAGAACGAGCAGGATAAGGAATTGGCGCAGAAGATTATCGCCGAGGAATTGTCCGGCGTCTTCAATTGGGTGCTGGCCGGTTTGCAGCGACTACTCAAACAAAAACGCTTCACGAAATCCGAGATAGTAGAAAGGGCGATCAAGTCCTACCGCGCCGAATCCGATAGCGTCGCCTGTTATCTGGCGGAGGCGGATCGGGAGCCAAACGGCCTGCTTAAAGACATCTATTCGGATTATCGCGGGTACTGTTCAGATTCGGGAATGAAGGCGCTGGGCAAGCAAAATTTCCGCCGTCGGCTCGAATCGCACGGGTATTCGGTCGAGAAAATTAATGCCGGAATGCTGGTTTCCAGGCAGGAAAAGGACGCGAGAGAAAATGTTTTTTGAAACTTCACTTTTTCACTTTTTCACTTTTTCACTTTGGGGCGAAAAGCCTGGGGCTGGCGGCAACTCCTTGTTGATGAATGATTTGACTCGAAAAAGACGATGTGACGGCAACTTTCAAAAAGTGAAAAAGTGAAAAAGTGAAATTTCAAAACCACACATTTTCCGAGATGGTAGGAAACCCGGTCGAGCCGATCCCGTCGGGCCGGGCGCAAGCGCATCTCGGCTCCTTCGCCAGGCCAATATCTGTCCGTGGCTCACGGCTGACCGGATGTCCCTATCACGATTGCGGGGGCGATCTAACGCCCGCGTCGGACGGCTTGTATGAGTGCCAGACTTGCCGGAGTTGGTTCAGGCTTCTTCCACTGGAGGAGATGAACGACGGCGATGCGTATTCATCGCTGGCGCGCCTGGCCGCCGGCGCCAGGATAGTCACAAGCTTGGATATTCGCCGCGCCGCTGAACGCCACAGGCGGCGCGTCACGGGCGACGCGGAAGATGATCTTGACGCCGAAAACACGGCGGAGGATTGAGGCGACACTTATGATGGCTTTGACCGCCTTACAGCCGGCATTGTCAGCCGCTGACGCCTGGCGCGAAGTCGAACGGGAGCGCATCGGCCTGACCTGCGCGATTGACGGCCAACTCTGGCTGGCGAGCGTCGAGCGGGCGCGGAACAAGAAGCGATTCACTCGCGCCGATCTTGAGATCATATCGGCCACAGGCTCGACGCCGCTGGCCGCAGTCCGGGCATTGCTCGAAAAGCTCGACGGCGCCCAGTCTTTGTTCTGAAGAAATCCAATGCTGACAAATGCTGACATTCACGAATGCGCCGCCGCGCCCGATCTGCTCGAAGCTCGCCGGATCGTCGCCGCTCTCGCCGCCGTCGCAGGCCATCTCAAGCCATCGGATGCGCGGCTGGTCCAAACCTGGCGCAGCTATCTTGAATCGGCTGGCGATGGCGCGAAGGTGGGCAAATGGCGGCTCGAAGTGCTGCGCCGCGTGGCCGCAGAGTACGAGTCTGACATACACGAAAATCCCGCACGCACGTGCGCAGACGTGGCGCGTGCGTGACAATTCCGCTGTCACGCTTACCTTGACATAGGCTGAGGGAGAAAACGCAACAGCGGGCAAATAAACGCAAAAAGGCGCCGGGTTGATAATCAATCCGGCGACAATCAACCGGGAAATGAGGCGGAAATGAACGCGAAGGCAAAAGGCAACCGCAACGAGCATAAATCAATCAGGCTGCTGGAAGCTGCGGGCTATGCCTGCACCAGGGCGGCGGCTTCTTTGGGCGTGTTTGACATCGTGGCCGTCGGCGCCGATGACGTGCTACTCATCCAGGTGAAGAGCAACCGCTGGCCAGCAAGCGAGGAAATGAATACGATTGCGAAGTTCGCGGCGCCTGCGAACTGCCGGAAGCTGATACACCGATGGCGTGATCGGGCGAGCGCGCCGGACGTGCGGGAGGTTGAACAACGATGAAAAGAAGTCCAAAACGCTATTCTGAGGGAGAGAAAGCCGTTGCGCTCGAAGCTCTCAACCTGGCGGGCGGCAATGTGGCCCGGGCTGCGCGAGAGAGCGGCGTGAACGAGAATACCCTCCGCGAATGGGCGCAGGGGCGGAACGTCAGGCCGGATGTTTACGTGGATTACGTGGCTAAAAAAAAGGGCGTACTCACTGCGCGACTGAGCGCCTTGCAGGATCGGTTGATCGAAGCGCTATTTGACGAATCGAAGATTGAGGCGGCGCGCTACGCTGAGATAGGCACGATTTTCGGAATCGTGACGGACAAGTTGCGGCTGATGGATGAGCGTCCAACCGCAATTACTGAGGCCCGCGACGATTCGGAAATCCGCGCCAAAACTCTGGCTTTGCTCGAAGATTACAAGGCGGCTCTCGACGGTGACGAGGCGAAGGCGAAAGAGGCGCTACTGCGGGATGCGCCGATGCTGGGCGAATATTTGAATTGACGCGCAGTCTCGACGGCGGCTTGCCATACGGCGCGCTGTTCGTCCGGTTCCAGGCTGGCGAGTTCGCGGGCTTGGGATTCGGTAGACGGCTTGACAACAATTGTTGTCAAATTCTCCGCCACGCCAAACGAGTCAATTAACTGGTTCGCCCGTTGACGACTAAATCCCCACCGCTCCCGGCAGTAATCCTCAAACGTGGCGTGCGTCGCGCGATAGAGTGGTAAAAAGCCGCTCCGGTTCGTGATGATCCGGGGCGGCCTTTCGTGCGTTTCACTGTCCGGCTGTGTACTGGTACAAAGTTTCTTGCGCTCCTATTTCTTCCTTTGCCACGTGAACGGAAACTCGATGATCTTGCCGTCAACCGAGACGCGGACAATCGCCTCTTCACACTTCTTTTCCCGGTCAAATATCAGCATCCCGCCGGCTTCCTGTTTCGGCAAAAGTGTGTTGGCTTTCAACTCGACGAGCTGCAGATCGGCGCCGGCTCGAGTGGCTGAGCCATTCAAAACCGCTGCCTGATCGTTCGCGCGTCTTCGCGCCTCCATATCCGGCGATGTCGTAGTACTTGATCCGGTCCCTGAATAGGTGACTGTCCCGCCGGGGCCGTAGATGGCGCCGTTCGCGCTGCCGGTCGTGGTTGATTGTGTGGTCTGCATACTGGCGCCGACCTGACCAAGCGCGCCCGCAAAAGCAGAGCGCCGCTTGATTGACTTCGATAGATGCTCAGCCGTTTCACGCTCGATCTGCCTGGCCTTTGGTTTGATGGCTTCGACTGTGACCATATCAGGCGATAGTTCTATGCGCCGCTCGCTCGCGTTGATGGCGTAGAGGTAGACCACAAACTTATCGTAGTAGACAAGCTCTGTTCCGAGCCTCTCCTCGCCTAAAGAGACGCTCAGTGTCAGGCCGTCGAGCGTGACGGTTTTGAATGTCTTGCCGTTGATTGTAAGTTGGTCAGTGTTGGCCGCGCCTTCCTGCCAGCGGGTCGTGTTGCTTGTTTGAGCGCCGCACACTTGGACGGCGTAGATAGTAATCAATAGGCTGATGATGAGTTTCATCGGGTGAATCCTTTCCGAGAGTATGTTGGTTGGGTTGAGGATTTCAGCGAAGGTCAACAGGCCACGCTGATTGAGGGGTCGGACGGCGTGTTTATACTCGCATTGGAAACTCGTGCCAAGAAGAAATTGAGACCGAAATGCCCACCACTTTCGCACAAAAGTCTACTTTGGACTTAAATCCTTTGGATTCTGCGGGCTACAAGGAAATGCCCACCACTTTGAAACTGGTGGGCATTTCAGCATAAAAACTGGTGGGCATTTCGGTAATTGCCCACCGGTTCAGGAGCGTGAAAGCTCATCGCACAATAAGCAGATTGGCAAGATGGCCAGGCGATGCGCGGGGCAAATCGGGATGTGAAAAACGAGCTGATCTCCATCAGGTTCCGGCTGAACGATTCCGGCCTTTTCCATCTCCTGCAAGAGCGCGCTCAAGTCTACGCACCAAAGTTCGCTCATCGTCTGTAAGTTCGGACTCACGCTTGCCGCGCCCGCGCCCGGGCCGCTCGGTGAGGTGCTCGATAATTTCATTTCCTATTCCTCCGTTCTCGAAAGCCGCCAGCGTGGCGGGCGTGAGTTTATCTTGACGTATCAGACGGCGCATCGCCGCTGTGAGTTCGGGGCAGTGTTTAAGGGTGACAGTTCGGACGTATCGTGTCTTCGACCATTTGAGCCGACGCCGGATAAACACTCTGTAGCCTTGCTTTCGCTTCAATTCCCGAATATCTAACTCGTAGCGGAATAGTTCCGAGAGTTGCGGGACTGCCGCCGACGCCTTCGGCGTGAACCGATAGACGTTCGGCGGGAGCTTCCGCGCGGGGCGTTCAGAAACGCGAATATCCGGCGCGCTATGGCCGGATGGTTCGGGCTTCTGCTCGATGATGATTGACGGCTTGGTTTGCGCCGGCGCCGGAGCGGGCAGAGGATCGGGGCGAATCCTTGTTGCCTGCTCGCCGTCTGAGGGCGCCGGCGCTTCAGTGTGGGCGATCCGCTCCATTGCCTTTCGGCTCGTGGCCATCAATCCGCTTGCCGCCTTGCCAGATGGCAACAGGCTTCGGTTGCGGCTCGACCGCTGGGGGCTTCGCCGCGACAACCTGCCGGGGCGGGGCAGCCGTCCACGTCCGTCCGCCGACGAAGCCTTCCAGCGCGTCGGGGATGCCGTTCTCGTTCGCATCCTCGACGTGCCCGGCCTTCTCGGTCACCCATAACGCGGCCATCAGAAACGAACCGGCCAGGGCCATCAACACCCAATACATCGCGCCGCGCATATAGCCTTCGGGCAGGAAGCTATGAGGTTTCGCGGCTTCGGCCTTGTCGAGAAACGCCTTCTGCGCGTCAGCGTTTGCGCTGGCGACAGTTTGCTGTCCCTGAGTGATGATGCGCCGGGCGGTGTTGCGCTGTCCAAGCTGGTTAGCCTTGAGCGCGCTTTCGTTGTTGGCCTTCGTTTGGGCTTCGGTTTGAGCCTGTGCGATTTTGGCTTGGCCTTCGGCCATCGCTTCAATGATCGCCAGATTCTCAGTCTTCGAGCCTTCGTAACCTGCGACGCCGCCGGTGTGGATGAGTACAACAATCATCAGAGTCAGCGCCATCGCAAAGCAGATAACCCGCGTTGACGCCGCTCGCGCGAACAGATGCCACGTCACAAGCACGTAACCGGCCAGGTCAACGATGCCGATGAGTCCCAGCTTGAGCCAGACGGCATAGGGATGATTGAGGCTGTCAATGTGTCCCCACAGCACGGAGTTGCTGTACAGAGTGACGCCGGTTTGCAGCGCGTAGGCCACCAGCGCCCGCTGCCACGAAAAGGGTAGAGTATGAGGCTTGTTCATCCGCGATTCCTTTCAATGGTAAAGCGGAAAGCCTAGAATCGCCTTGCAGCAATGATCTACGCTTTCCGCGTGGTTTGTTGTCAGGGCTTGGCGAGCGTTCGCGCGCTTTCCAAGCCCGCTGCGTTACGCCTTGCCGAAGGCCAGCAAGAGCGTCGCCAAGAACATCAGGCCGAGAAGTATCCAGAACGCTCGCTCGCAGGCCCGATTGAATTTCTCCTGTCTGTCCATATCGTCTCCTTCGGAATTGAGAGCGGCGGCGCATCGCCGCTGCGGGTTGGTTATTGCCCGATGCGCCGGGCGTAGTCGTCGCGGATGATGGCCGTGAAGTCTTCGGCGCCTGACGCCGCAATCTGCCTGGCCGTCATCTCGACAGGCAAAACCTTGCCGAGTATCCGCACGGGAACGTCGCCGACAATCGGAATGAGTCGGCCCGGCTGGATGATCCAGTCGAGGCCCGCGCGGTTTGGCGTCCATCGGCCAATTGTCAGGTGTCCGCCAAGCTCGAACAGGCACAAGTCGCCATCCGCGACTGGGATGTTGAGCGCGGCGAAGTGAGAGCCGCGCGGGAGTTCGAGCTTGGCGGAATTAACTCGGTAGGTTCCGCCGGACGGTTGATAAGATCGAGCAGACTTTTTCATTGAGAATTCCTCCAAACAGTGATCGCGCCGTCGCGTTCGAGGCGCGCGTGGTAGATGGATGTCTTATGGCCTTCAGTCACGGCGAAGACTTCGGTTTCCCTGGCCATACCGTCGGCGATGAGGCTGTGGGCCTTTTCTTCGGCGGTGCGCTGATCGAGGTAGTTCGACCAGAGTTCGCGCTTGTCAGTGATCACCCACACGAGTTCGAGCCGGTAGAGCGTGCGCGCTTGTTTATTCTCAGTCATCAGTTGATCTCCTTTGCCCGGTTGAGGGCTTTTGCGCCCGCGCAGACAGGGCACAGCGCCGGGGCGTGTTTGCGGTTCTTCAGCTTGCGCTCAAGCTTGCGATCACCCGGCCAGGTGCGAACGCATCGCCAGGTGACGCCGGCGGCGCGAATGACGGCCATTAGTCGCGCGCCGTGTCCGTTGCGGTGATCTTCGAGCCGCGCGTCGAGATCATCGGTAAAGCCGATGTAATGGCGCGCGTGCTTGAAAGCTTCGTTGAAGTGAATCAGGTAAACCATATTTCAATCCGGGACGATACGAGCGACGAAGGCGATGAGCAGGCGTCGAAGCCTTCGCCGCTCTCTTTGCGCGCCACGCTTGCGGGCGAGAGGCGCGCAAACTCGATTACTTGTCGTAGAGATAGAGGCAAAGCCCCAGCTTGGCGGCTGCTCGGCGCAAAGCTGCGCTCTCCGCGTTTGTCGCCGCATCTCCATAGCCTTTGCCTTCAATCGGCTCGAGCGCCGAAGCCTCGCGCCAGACTTCGCCTTCAGCGCACGTGATGACGATGCGAACCGTTATCACCAGGTTCTCGCCAATCTGCGAGACTGAGCGAATCTCATAGCGCCATCCTGGGGCGTAGTTGTCCAAGTAGCGGACGGCCTGATACCAGGGCAGGTAGTCGAGCGTCCTGCCGCCCTGCTGCCGCTGCTTGAGTCGTTGCGGATTCACCGGCTTGGACAGGTCGGCGATGATTTCCTTGATGGAGCGCGGGCCAGTCTGCTCGACGGGCTGCGCGGGTTGAAGTTGGTTTGAATTGGCTTCCGACATAATTAAGACCTCCGTTGTTAGATTGCCCAGCCATCGCAGTAAACCGCCACAATCTTTGCGCCATTGTGACCGCGCTCGATGCGCCGGACGATGCGGGGAGCGAGCGGAGCGACAGGAGCCGAAGCCCCTTGCTTCCGCATTGATTGCGTCATCACGTTGACCTGAGCGGCGGCGACGACGTGAAAGCACATCATCCCGGCTTTGCCCGCCCTGCAATCGCATTCGGCCAGCTTCAGGCCATTCGACACAGCAAAGCGCACGGTGTAGGCGTCGCCTTTGCTGCCTGTGACAGAGTAGGTGCGAGCATCGGCGGAGATGACGCGGACACGCGGGCGGACGGCCTTCGCGCGGGCGATTGCTTTGGTCATTGCGGCGGGTTCGAGTTTGATCATAAGAGGTGTCCTTCCTGTGTTATCAACTGACGGGCAGGAAAATATCACACGTCAACGGATATAGTCAAGCATAAGTCTGTTGACGTGGAATTTTTTTCTGTGTAGTATCGTGGTATGAATAACCCAATGTTTACTATCACACTCGATGACGTGATCAAGGCGCGAGGCGTAACGCTGTACAGCGTAGCCAGGGATTCGCGTGTCCCGTACAACACGCTGCAACGCCTTGTTCAAAACAAAGGCAAGCAAACGAGCATTGATTTGTCCGTGCTTTCGCGGCTGTGCGTGACGCTTGATTGCACTCCAAACGACTTGCTCAAGCACGTCTTGGACAATGACGACAAGGCTATCCAGATGGCTTTGAGAGGGCGGATAGAATTGCCTAAAAGAGGGCGCCCGAAGAAAGAGACTGCGCAATGACTGAAGACAACACCAGAGACCTGACGGCTGATGAAATGCTGCGGGCGTTGCTGGCCGATATGCGAGACGTGAAAGCCAGGCTCGGACAGCTTGAAGCGCAGGCGGAAGACCGCTCGCGCGAGACTCGGCCCAAACTCGACTTGATCATCAAAGAACTGTCTGACGCCCGCGAAGAAATCAGAGATGTTGCGGCGCGTCTGGACAGGATCGAATCTCGCTTTGAAACGCTGGCGATGGATGTGGTGGACGTTCGCGCAGCGCAACGACGCCTGGGCGACAGAGTGAGCGAGATTGAGCGGCGACCGAATTGAAAAGGCCGCGTTTCACTATGGACATTTTCTCTACGCCTGATGGATATGCCTGAGCAGGAAAACTCGACAGAGAAACTATCGAAGAAGAAAACCCGGCGCGCTGGCCAGATTGTGGAGCGCGGCGCTAACAAGTGGCTGGTTCGCATCTTTCTTGGCCGGGATGAAAGCACGGGCAAGCGAAGCTATTACAACAAGACGGTGCGGGGAACGAAGAAGGACGCCGACAAGTTTTTGACCGGTGTGCTGAGGCAGATTGATCTGGGGGAATTCGTGGAGCCGTCCGCGATCACGGTAAACGCCTTCCTCGATAAATGGTTTGTCACGATGGGCAGCCGCGTCACGGAGCAAACGCTCCGAGGCTACAGGTACATGGCGTCGAACCACATTCGCCCGGCAATCGGCAATCGCAAGCTGTCCAGCGTTCAAGCATGGGACATACAACAGCTTTACGCGGAAGTCGAAAAGAAGGGGCGGTCAGCCTGCACGGTTCGCCACGTCTACAACGTGCTGACGGGCGCATTCAACCAGGCGGTCAAATGGCGGATGCTGAAAAGCAATCCCGTCAAACTCGCCGAACTGCCGAAAGAGACGCGGAAAGAGATGCGTCCATTGTGGCCGGAAGAGGCCGCGAGTTTTCTGAAGGCGGCGGAGTCGAGCGGCTTCTACGCGCTGTTCGCTCTCGCGCTGACCAGTGGAATGAGACCGAGCGAGTATCTTGGTTTGAAGTGGGAAGACCTAGACCTGGAGCGCGGTGTCGTAACAGTCAAGCGAACTATGCAATGGAAGACTGGCGGCGGCTGGGAGTTCGGAGACACGAAGACGGCGAAAAGCAAACGCTCAATCCCGTTGCCGCAATCCACAGTCAAGGCGCTTGGCGATCATCGCCGGAAGCAACTAGAGGAGAGAATGCGGCGCGGCGCCGGGTATCGAAACAACGATCTGGTCTTTGCCAACGATGAAGGCGATCCGGTTACGCTCGATAGATTGCGCAGGCGATTTCAGGCGGTACTGCGAGAGGCCGATTTGCCGATGACGATCCGCGTCTACGATCTGCGCCACACGTGCGCCACGTTGCTTCTTGCCGCTGGCGAGAATCCGAAGGTTGTCTCTGAGAGGCTGGGACATTCCAGCGTGAAGATGACGCTCGATGTCTACTCCCACGTCTTGCCGACGATGCAGCAAGGGGCCGCCGAAAAGCTCGAAAAAGCCTGTTTTGGCGGTGTTGGCACACTGTAGGCACACAGGAAAGCTATTGCGTGGCTTCGCTCTAAGGCGCAACTGGCAGGAATAAGCCGCTTACCGGATTACATCCTCACCGACTGAACGAGTACAAGATACACTAACCACAATGCAAGTTGATTTTCCCCCGGTCTTCAGGACCCCAGCCGCCTCGATGATCCGATGGTCGAGGGTTCTCATCCTCCCCGGGCGTGTTATGATGCGCCCGCTTTTCCGCACGCTTTATCTGAACAACGATTTGCCCGGCCAATGTTTTGCCGAAAGGATCAATGGCGATGAAACGATTTGCCCGATTCATCTCTGCTTCGCTGTATTCGCAATGCTCCGCGACACTCGTTCTCGTTCTCCTCTGCCTTTTCGTCTACGCCAGCGACGACTGGCCGCAGTTCCGAGGGCCTGATGGAACCGGCCATTCCGATGCGCGCGGCCTTCCGCTCACGTGGAGCGAAACACAGAACGTCGTCTGGAAAACACCGATCCATGACCGGGGCTGGTCTTCGCCCGTCATCTTCGGCGATCAAGTCTGGCTGACGACCGCCTCGCAGGATGGGCGCAGGCTTTACGCAATTTGCATTGACCGCGAAACGGGCCGCGTCATTCAAGATATGAAGCTCTTCGAGGTGGCGCAGCCGCAGTATGCGCATCCGTTCAACACCTACGCCTCGCCCACGCCGGTGATTGAACAGGGGCGCGTTTACATCACGTTCGGATCGCCCGGCACGGCCTGCATTGATACGAAAAGCTTCAAAGTCTTGTGGGAGCGGCGCGACATCGAATGCAATCATTTTCGCGGCGCCGGATCGTCGCCGATCATCTTTCGCAACCTGTTGCTTATGCATTTCGATGGCAGCGACCGTCAGTTCGTCGTCGCGCTCGACAAACTCACGGGCAAGACCGTTTGGCAGACGAAACGTTCAATAGATTTTCAGGACGTTGACGCGAACGGAAAGATTGCGGCTGACGGGGACTTGCGCAAAGCTTTTTCCACGCCGCACGTCGCGCAGATCAACGGCCGATGGGAAATGATCAGTCTGGGAGCGAAGGCGGCGTATTCATACGACCCGCTGACCGGCAAGGAACTCTGGCGCGTCGAAGAGCGCGCGCAGCATTCGGCCAGCACGCGGCCCGTGATCGGTCACGGGATGATCTTTTATCCGACGGGATTCTCCACCGGACAGCTATATGCAGTCCGCACGGGCGGCAATGGTTTGATCACCGACACGCACGTCGTCTGGAAAGTAAAACGCAGCGTATCGAATAAACCTTCGATCCTGCTGATTGACGATTTGATTTATATGATCGGTGACACCGGCATCGCCAGTTGCGTTGAAGCGAAGACGGGCGAAATTGTTTGGCAACAGCGCATCGGCGGCGAATATTCGGCTTCGCCGGTTTACGCCGACGGCAAAATCTGGATGTTCAGCGAAGACGGCAAGACCACTGTGATCCGTCCGGGCCGGACGTTTGAACAGCTTGCCGAAAATCGTCTCGACGAAGGATTCCTTGCGTCTCCGGCGATTGCGGGCAAGGCGTTTTACCTCAGAACCAGAACGCATCTTTACAGGATCGAAAAGAAATCAGGCGGGAATTAAGGCGGGGAGTATCACGCTTCGTTGGTCGAGCCGAAGTGATGCGGCGTGATAATGCGCCGCATCACTTCAAGCCTCTACCGGCCATCGCTCACTTTCGGCGAATCGCCAGTCCGATGATCCTCTATCTGAAAACGCAGGAATTCGTGAATGGCTTTGATCGCCTCGGCGCTCCTGGTTGAAATGCGAACCTGCGCGCCGCGTTCGGTTTCTTCGTACCGATATTCGATCTCGGCCTTCAATCGCTTCATTGCGGGGACGCCGGGCGGCGTTTGCGCGTGGATGAACATCGGCGCGGCGAAATCGCCTTCAGCGAATTTCTTCGCGATGTGTTTCAGGTGTTGGCGGATTTGATCGCGGCTGGCGGTCTCATTCGCGTCGTTGGCTTCGACCTGGATCACGCCTCCGCCGGTTTTGAGCAGGAAATGATGTGTGGTCTTCGCGTGCGAAAATCCCATCGCGTGATCGCCGCGTTTGTTGACCTCGTCGTGATGTTTCCGGTCTTGATGCTGTTGATGATCGTGTGATGGTTGTTGGGCGCTGACGGATGCGGCAAGCGACAATAGAGCGATGATCAACTGAAGAGTTTTTTTCATAAGCTATTTTCCATTCTTTTCTTGATGGTGTTTCAAACCCGGCGCTTTGAGCCGCGCCAGGGCGTGATTGTTTGCAAAGCCCAAAGCGGCCAGAGATTCGAGCAGCTTCGCTGGCTCATCAGCCGCGACGGAATCGAGTCGCTCGTCCCAATCCTTCAAAAGCTTCCTCAATCCGTCGCGCATCGCGGTCGCCTCGCGCACGAGCGTTTCGATCTCGTCGAGTTTCGCCTCGGCAAGCTCTCGCACGTGATGACAAGGCGCTCCGCCAGCGTCGCGGACTTTGAGCACGCGCGCCAGATCGTCGAGCTTGAACCCGATGGCCAGCGCGCTGCGAATGAGTCTGACTCGATCAACGGCATGCGGCGGATATTCGCGGTAACCGTTCGGCGAGCGTCGCGGCTTGAGCAAACCTTTGCGTTCGTAATGGCGCAGCGTGTCGGCGCTGACGCCCGTGAGCCGCGCCAATTCGCCCGCCCGCAGCAGGTGATTGTTCGCAGTCTTTCTCGACACAGTGGGCATTATGAAGTCTGGAACCGGTTCCAGGGTCAAGCGGAAAATTCGCGGGAGCCTGATTATTGTCGCGCCATCAGGTCTTTAAGCAGAGGTTCCACTTCGGGCGAGATCGAAGTGAAAGAGACGTGGACATTGCTTTCGGCGACCAGTCCCGCGCCAACCTTGACATAAATATCACCCGGCAGGACGGCGCCGTTTGCGTCGAGCAATCGCAGTTTGAGATTGCTGAAAGGAGCGACCGGGGACTCCAACCGGAGCCTGGCGCCTGTGGGAGAAAGTTCGACGATTCTGCCCTCACGCTCGATAACCTGAGTCATTTTTCCTTCGATCACCCAATAAAGCAGCGGGATCTCTTCTCGCAGCGCAACGGACTGCACGGTCTTTTCGGGCAGAAAGAGGTTGTATTCGCCGCCGATGCCGCCCACGTCGTAAAGCGTGATCGGCGCTTTCACGCCTTTCGGTTCGACAACCATCTGGCCGTCAATCCTGAGCGCGTCGCCCACCGCCTCACGCGTGGATTCGGGGATCAAAATCTGGCCGCCGATCGTGAACGATTCAATCCGCGAGGTCAGGTTGACCTGGCTGCCGATCACGCCGTACTTCGTGCGTTTGAGCGAGCCGATGTTGCCGGCGACGACTTCGCCGGTGTTCAATCCGATGCCCATCGCCACTTCGGGCAATCCCGCGCGGCGATTCTGTTCATTGACCTCGACCATCGCCAACTGCATCGCCACAGCGCAGGCGACGGCGCGCTGCGTGTCATCTTCCCGCTGGATGGGCGCGCCGAAGACCGCCAGGATCGCGTCGCCGATGAATTCATCAATCAAACCCTGATATTGCATGATCACTTCGGCCATCGTCCCCAGGTATGAGTTCAGCAGCGTAACAATCTGTTCAGGCGTCAGCCGTTCGGACATGGATGTGAAGCCACGCAGGTCGGACATCAGGATTGTGACCCGGCGCGTTTCGCCGCCAAGGCCCAAACCATCGGGAGTTTCAAGGAACTGCGCCACCAATTCTTCTGAGGTGTAGCGGCCAAACGCCTTGCGAATGAATTCATTTCGCACTTCCAGATCCTGGTTGAGCCGCTCAAGCTCGCGCAGGTAGAAGACCTCCTGATCGCGCATTCGCTTTTTTTCGAGGCAGGCGCCGATCCTGGCTCGCAGCAGGATGGTGTTGAACGGCTTCGGCAGGTAATCGGCGGCGCCGAGCGCGACGGCGCGCGCGATGCTGTCAGTTTCGTGCAGCGATGAGGCGACGATCACCGGAACGTCGCGCAACGCCTCGTCGTCCTGAATTTCCTGGAGCATCTGAAAGCCGTTCATTTCAGGCATCAGGATGTCGAGCAAAACCAGGTCGAATTTTTCCGCGCGCATCATCTCCAACGCCTGCCGCCCGTTTTCGGCGGTCGCGACGGTGTGACCGAACCGGCTCAGTCGGCGCTGGATCAGATCACGGTCGAGCTTATTGCGATCCACCACCAGCAAATGGCCGCGCTCACCCGAAGCGATCTCGATCTCTTCCATCGTTACCGGCCTCAGCGCCTCCGTCATGCCGATCTTCTGCGAAACGAACGAGGTGGTCATGCCGATCTTCTGCGAGGCGAGCGAGGTGGTTGCGGTCATCTTCGGGGAAGAGGGCGTGGGGACTGGAGAATCAGCATTTTGCCGTTTGACTTGCGGCGAGCCGCCGGGAGATTCCAACCTGTCAATCAGCGCCAGCAGCTTACCGCACGCGGTGTGGATGTTCTGCAGATCGTTGTGCAAGCTCGGCAGGCTCAGATCGGCGGCGCTTTTCAGCAAAGCCTCGCAGGAGGCGATGACGTTATTGATCGGCGGACGCAACGCCTGGCTGGCCTCAGCCGCGCATTCTTTCAACGCGTGGTCGGAAGTCCTCGCCTCGAGTTCATCTGGGTCGAGCAGTTTGTTGACCAGCTTCAGCATATGTTGCCCGCTCAATTGAACTTTCTTCAATTCGGGAATCAGAAGCTGATAGGCCCGAGTCTGACAATCTTCCAGCAGCAGGTCGCTGGAACCGATGATGGCGTTGAGGTGAGTTCGGAATTCATGGCGCAGCTTGGCAAGCACGACAGCCAGCGCCCGCACCGTGACAGTTGAGTTTGAAACGGTTTTCTCGTTACTCATCAGTATCCGCTCTTTTCAAGAACGCCTCCGGGCTTTGGATAAATTGTTTTGTGGTTAAGACGATCACTGCCAGTCGTGAAGTGAGGAGACTATAGCGCGGCCCATGTCGGCTGACAACCTTATCTAGCCGTGCGCGAGAAACGAAAGCAAATGTAACCGCCGGGCTTGGGGGCGCGTCTAGGAAAGAGTATCCTTCTCGATGATCATCAATGCCGCGCGCGATGTTGCCGCGCGCCGGGCTGAATCATCTTCCCAAACATTCACGGAGGCCTGCTTATGAACCGCTCCATCTCTTGCCGGACGAAGAGCGCTTTTACGCATCTCGTTCTGTCCGCCCTGCTCATTTCACTGTGCGCCAATCCCGCTTTGGCGCAGGCCGCGAAGAAGCCCGCACCCGCGAGTCCGAAAGCTCAAGCGCCGCCACAAACTCAATCGCAGCCGGTTGACAAGGAATACACCGAGTCAATTATCAAGAACACGACCGACAAGATGTTCCTGACCGAGTTTGTGGACCATCTGCCCGCTTCTGACAAAGTCCCGACTCCGGCCAAAGTTCTCGGCTACCCTGTGGGCACGCCCAACAAGCTGACCTACACCAAAGACCAGTATCGCTATTACCGCGAACTGGAAAAAGCCACGCCGCGCGTCAAGGTCTTCACCGCGCCCGAAAAGAGCGAGCTTGGCCGCGAGCAGTTGCTGGTCGTGGTTGGCGACGAGGCGGCGGTCGCCAATCTGGCGAAGTACAAAGAGATCACCGCGAAGCTCGGCGATCCGCGCCGCATCAACGACGAAGAGGCAAAAAAACTGATCGGCGAAGGCAAGGCGATTTACTGGGCATCGGGTTCGATCCACTCGCCCGAAACCGGCAGCCCTGAAATGCTGATGGAGATGGCTTATCGGCTGGCCGTCGAAGAAACGCCGTTCATTCAGGCGATCCGCAAAAACGTGATCGTGCTAATCACGCCGACGCTGGAAGTGGATGGGCGCGACATGATGGTTGACCTCTACAACTGGCGGAAGGCCAACGAGGGCAAACGCGCGCCGAGCCTGCTTTACTGGGGCAAATACGTCGCGCACGACAACAACCGCGATTCGATGGCGATGGCTCTGGCGTTGACCAGAAATCAGATGTCCACGTTCCTCGAATATCATCCGACGATCCTGCACGACCTGCACGAATCGGTTCCGTTTCTTTACACCTCGACCGGCACTGGCCCTTACAACGCCTGGCTCGATCCGATAGTCATCAACGAATGGCAGGCGCTGGCCTATCACGAGATCGAAGAGATGACCAAGCGCGGCGTGCCCGGCGTGTGGACGCACGGTTTTTATGACGGATGGGCGCCGAATTACATGTTTTACGTCGCCAACGGCCACAACTCCATCGGGCGTTTTTACGAAACATTTGGCAACGGCGGCGCCGACACGCAGGATCGCGTGGTCGGCCAGCAATCGAACCGCGACTGGTTCCGTCCGAACCCGCCGCTGCCGCGCGTGAAATGGTCGCTGCGCAACAACGTCAACATGCAGCAAAGCGCGATCCTGCTGGCGATGAATTACGTCTCGGCGAACAAAGACCGCTTCCTCAACAATTTTTACCTGAAGAGCAAACGCTCGGTGGCGAAGGCCAAGACCGAAGGCCCAGCCGCGTGGGTCTTGCCAGCCGGCGATCCGCGCCCGAACGAAGCCGCCGATCTGGTCAATCTTTTGAAGATGCAGGGCTGCGAAGTTCACAAGGCCGACAAGGAGATCGAGACGAAAGACGGCAAATTCCCGGCGGGCAGCTACGTTGTGCGAATGGATCAACCGTATTCGCGGATGGCCGACATGCTGCTCGACACCCAGTATTACAACGTCAACGATCCGCGCCCGTACGACGACACCGGCTGGACGCTCGGCCCGCTGCGCAACGTCAAGACAGTTCGCGCGAAAGACGTGGCGATCCTCAACGCGCCGATGACTTTGATCAACGGCATGGCGAAAGTCACGGGCAGCGTCGCCGGATCAGGCAAAGCCGGTTACATCATCAATCACAACGCGGAGAGCGCGATTGCTCAACTACGCTTCCGGTTGAAGGACGTGAAGATCAACGCCGCCGAAGACACGTTCAAAGTCGGCGAGCGCAGCTTCAACGCCGGTTCGTTCATCATCAAGGCCGAAGGCAATCCCGCCGATCTTGATGCGCGATTGAAAAAAGAAGCGACTGAGCTTGGCGTCGCCGCTCACGCGGTTGATAAGCTGCCCGAAGTCGCGCAACACGCGCTGTCCGTGCCGCGCATCGCGCTGGTCCACACGTGGACGAACACGCAGAACGAAGGCTGGTATCGAATCGAATTTGATCGGCTGGGCATTCCCTACAGCTACATTTCAGACCACGTCATCCGCGACACGGCGAACCTGCGCGAGAAATACGACGTGATCATCTGGGGGCCGGTCGGCGGCTCGGCGCAATCAATCGTGCGCGGCGTGCCGAAACGCAGCGATAACGAAGCGCCGATCCCGTGGCAGAAATCCGACATCACGCCGAATATGGGCCAATCGCCCGACACCACCGCCGATATGCGCGGCGGGATGGGCGTCACGGGCGTGGCCAACCTGCAACGCTTCATCGAATCGGGCGGGCTGTTCGTGACCATCGGCGGCAACGCTTCGATCCCGATTGATTTCGGAATCACCGAAGGCGTTTCGATTCAGGCAGCGCGCCAATTGCAGGCGCGCGGTTCGATCTTCAACGCCACGTTCGCTGATCGAAAGAGTCCGATAGCTTACGGCTACGACGAAAAGCTCGCGGTCTATTTCAATCAAGCGCCGTTGATCCAGGTCGGCGGGGTGGGCGGCTTTGGCGGCGGCGGATTCAATCCGTTTGGCCAGCAGCAGGGTCGTCCCAGCGGACGCGGCGGTTTGAACGATCCTGATATTCCGCAAGGCCGTCCGCCGTTTATCGCGCCTCCGGCTCAACCCAGCCCCGACGGCATTCCCGAAGAGTTCCGCACGCAACTCGCCGGGCAATTGCCTTCGGCTGAAATGCGTCCGCGGATCGTTTTGCGATTCGCCACCGATGAAAAAAATCTGCTGGTGAGTGGAATGCTCGCGGGCGGGTCGGAACTGGCCGGCAAGCCCGCCGTGATTGACGTGCCCGTCGGCAAAGGCCACGTCGTGATGTTTGCCAACAACCCGATGTGGCGGCATCAAACGCATGGCAGTTTCTCGCTGCTGTTCAACGCGGCGCTGAACTACGACCATCTGAGCGTCGGGCGCGCTGCGACTCCACGTCGCGGGCAACCGCAAGCTGGTCAAAACGGCGACGATCAATAATCGGGCGGTCAAATATCAATCACGAAACAAAGAGGGGCGGTCGTCAGGCCGCCTCTTTTGCATGACAGCGCTCGCGCGAACACAGTAAAATCCGCCGTCCTTTATTCATTCGTCATTTTGTTGTCGCTGAATTTGCCATACCTCTTGCGCCGCCGTCGTAACGCAAGAGAGGGGAGCATCGAGCAAGAGACTTGGCCGGTCTCTTCCCCGTGTTGCGCCGCCCGTGAGCGAAGCGCAATCGGATTGAACCTGAGACTCAATCCGCCCCCCTGACCGCGCCGTGAAATCGCTTCGCGCGCAGCGGCCTGCCCGGTAAAACGAAAAATCGTCTGAAAAACTGCCACGCCTGCGCGCCTTTTTTTGATTCGTCAAAACCGCCGGCGCGCGGGCGGCCCATATTTGGAGAGTTGTTTGCGATGGCTACCGAATCGCTTTCCATTGCCGAAGTTACGCAACTGCTGCGCGCGTGGGGCGCAGGAGACCGTGCGGCGCTCGAACGCCTGGTCCCGCTGGTGGACGCAGAGTTGCGCGGCCTGGCCGGGCATTACATGCGCGGTCAGGCTCCCGGCCACGCCCTGCAAACCACCGCGCTGGTCAACGAAGCCTGGTTGAAGCTGATTGACTGGCAAAACACAGGCTGGCAAAACCGCGCGCACTTTTTCGGAATCGCGGCGCAGTTGATGCGGCAGATTCTGGTTGACGAAGCCCGTCGCCGCCGAGCCGGGAAACACGGCGGCAATGCGGTGCGGGTTTCAATGGGCGCCGCTGAATCGTTGGCGAAGCGAAAAGATCATGAGTTACTGGCGCTGGATGACGCGTTGAAGGCGCTGGCCGAGTTTGACGAACGCCGCTGTCGAATCGTCGAGTCGCGCTTCTTTGGCGGATTGAGCGTGGAAGAAACCGCCGAGGCGCTCCAGGTCTCGCCACGCACCGTCGCGCGCGAGTGGCGGCTGGCGCAGGCGTGGTTGTACCGGGAATTGAGCGGCAAGGAGGATGGCGAAAAATGAACGGAGGCAAAATGGACAACGGACGTTGGCGAGAAGTTGAAAGGATATTCGACGCGGCGCTCGAAGTGGACGACGCCGGACGCGCCGCGTTTCTGGCCGGAGCCTGCGCGGACGACGAATCGCTGCGCCGAGAGGTCGAATCGTTGCTGGCCGTGGATAACAAGGCGCAGGGCTTTCTCGACGCAGCGGCGGCGCGCCTGGTCCGGCCCGAACAAGCGCGCGTTCTCCTCTCCGCCACTGCGGTCGCGGAATCGGCGCAGCGGATCGGCTCGTACCGGTTGATCCGCGAAATCGCGCGGGGCGGCATGGGCGCTGTCTGGCTGGCCGAACGCGCCGATGATCAATTTCACCAACAGGTCGCTAGCTGCTCGATTTCGGCATCGCCAAAGTGTTGCAGCCCGACCTCACGCAGGATTCGATTATGGGCAGCACGCTGACCGGCATGCATCCGATGACGCCCGCTTACGCCAGCCCCGAACAGACGCGCGGCGAGAAGCTGACGACGGCGAGCGATGTTTACAGCCTGGGCGTCGTGCTTTACGAATTGCTGACCGGCCACACGCCTTATCAACTCAAAGACAACACCTTCGGCGAACTGGTCAAAGCCATCTGCGAACAGGAACCCATCAAGCCCAGTATCGCTGTCACGCAAAGCCATCCGTCCCACGACGAGGCGCAAACCCCGTCAATCCGCAATCCGCAATCCGCAACCCGCAATCTGAAAGGCGACGTAGACAGCATTGCGCTGATGGCGCTGCGCAAAGAGCCGAGCGCCCGCTACAGTTCGGTCGAACAGTTCAGCGAAGACATTCGGCGTTACCTCGAAGGGCTGCCGACGATCGCGCGCAAAGGCACGTTCAGCTATCGCGCGGCGAAATACCTGCGCCGCAACCGAATCCAGGTTGCGGCTACGGTGTTGATTCTGTTGTCATTGCTTGCTGGTATCTTTGCGACATTGCGCCAAGCCCGCATCGCCGTCGCCGCCCAACATCACGCGGAAACTCAACGCCAGCGAGCCGAAGCTGCTTTGCTGTCCGCCGAAGACCGCCGCCAACAAGCCGAAGCCTCGCGCAGCGAAGCTGACCAGCAACGCGGGGAAGCCGAAGCTCAACGCGAATTGGCAAATGAGCAACGCGCCTTTGCCGACAGCCAGCGTCAGCGCGCTGAAACTCAGGAGCTATCAAATCGCCAATTGCTGTACACTTCACGCATCGGTTTGGCACATCAGGCGTGGGAAAATAGCAATATTGAACGGATGCGTGAATTACTGGATTTTTACTTGCCGCAAGCAAACGAGCCGGATTTTCGCAGGTTTGAGTGGTATTACCTCTGGCGGCTGTGTCATCGGGAAGAAAAAACAATCACGGGAGGAGATTTCCGGGGGGTAGCGTATTCGCCTGATGGAAAGTCGCTGCTGACGCTCGCAATTACTCGCAGCAACGGCGCGAATGTCGCTGAAGTTGTTTTTCGTGACGCTACCTCCTGGCAGGTCTTATCCTCGCAGCGATACACGACCAGCCACGGTGCGGTGGCTGTCTCACGCAATGCCGACAAAGTTGTTGTTGGTCTTGGCTTGGAAGGCATCCGAGTTTTCTCTTTTTCAGATTACAAAGAGCGTTTACAGATTCGTGGGTTGACGTTCGTGAGTAATGTCGCAATTTCTCCTTCCGGCAAAATGATCGCGGCGGGTTTCGGGAGCGGCAAGGTTCAGCTTTTGGATGCGGAAACCGGAAAGGAGATTCGCATACTGGCTGGGCATCAGCAATATCTGACCACGCTTGCCTTTTCATCAGACGAACAAACGTTAGCCTCGGGAAGTTTTGACGAAACGGTTCGGCTTTGGGACGTGCGGACAGGAAAGGAAAGCAGATCGCTGAAACAAAGCAGATCGGTTCCGAATTCTGTAACGTTTACGCCAGATGATAAAGCGGTTATCGCGGTCTGCAATTCAGAATTGAAAGCCTGGGAAACGGCAACAGGCAAAGAAATCGCCAGCCGTTCCATTGCCCCGGGTCGGCCTGTGTTAGCTCTTTCGCCGGACGGCAAAACGCTGGCAACGGTGGATGTCCAACCTGTGATCCGGCTATGGGACACACAAACCTGGGCGGAAAAAGCAGCAATTAAAGGTCACGGTAACGTCGTTCGGTCATTGGCTTTCAGTCCTGATGGAATGCACTTGGCATCAGGGAGTCTGGATCAGACTGCCCGCATCTGGAATCTGAGCCGTAACATGAACGATGTAATTAAGTTGACAGACCCTGATACCCCGTCAGGTTTTTCTAAAGCGCTCTTCACTCCCGACGGGCAAAAAATCATTTCTGCGAAATCACGTGCAGGTCTGGCTTCGATCTGGGACAGTATTTCTGGTCGCAAACTGTTTGACCTCAGGGGGCATACGAAACCTGCGAACGTCAGCAACTTTTCCCTTGAATTGGCTGTTTCTTCAGATAGCCGATTCATTGCAACTGGTGGTGCGGATAGTCTGGTGAAAATTTGGGATGCGGAAACAGGACGTGAAATCATCATGCTCAGCGATCTGCCGGATCGCTCAACAGCACTTGCGTTCTCACTAGACAATCATTTCCTTGCCGTAGGAACTGACCAAGCGGCTCGCATCTATGACCTTGCGCAGTGGCGCGTGGCAATTACGATACCTGTTCCTCAGGGGGTGAATGCGCTTTGTTTTCTTTCTGATGGCAAAACTCTGGTGACAGCAGGTCGTGACGGCATTATTCACTTCTGGAAAATTGCAACCGGACAGGAACTACGAAGGATTCAATCTGGTCAGGATCAACTTTTCACCATGACCCTCTCTGCTCGCGATCAGTACCTTGCGACCGGATCACTGGATAACACGGCTGCGATATGGGACGTTCAGACAGGAAATCGGGTCTGGCTGCTGAAAGGACATTCGTCCAAGATCAATAGGGTTAGTTTTTCACCTGACGGCAACCGACTGGCCACCTCCAGTAATGATTACACCGTGAAACTATGGGACCTGACAACAGGGCAGGAAATGCTCACATTCAAGGAGGGCGGAGGTTGCTCTGTACACTTCTCGCCAGATGGTAGGCAATTGCTATCAGCTTGCGGAAACAATCTCACGATCTGGCCTGCTGCGACGGAACGGGAAGTGCAGGTTCGCGCCAAAGCCGGGAATCGTCATTTGCGCGCGAATGTGACTGCCGATGAGGAAGAGCGTGCACACTAGGAACGGGAGATGCTGTAATCGAATGGTTATTGCTTCGCGCTGCGCCGCCGCCGAATCTCTCGCAAAAGGCGCTCGGCTTCTGCCTGAAGTTGTCTGTCCAGTTCACGGCAGCGGGTAAAATCTCCTTCCGCCGCTTCCAGCCGATTTAAGCTCAGATGGACAAAGCCGCGTTTGCACCACGCTTCGGCGAGTTGTGGATCGAGTTGAACCGCTTGGTTCAAATCTGCCAGCGCGCGTTCGAGTTTTCCTTCTGCCAACCAGACCGCGCTACGGCTGCACAGCAGATACGTTTGTTGCGGAGCAAGAGCAATGGCCTGGTTGAAATCGGCTAGCGCCCTGGTTGTGTCTCCCTTTCGCAACCAGATATTGCCGCGCGTATTCAGCGCGACGATGTTTCGCGGATCAATTTTCAAGGCTTGTTGACAATCGCCCAGGGCGCCGTCGAAATCCTTCTGCAACATTCGCACGTCACAGCGGCCTGCCCACGACTCGGCATCGCGCGAATCCAGGCTGATGGCGCGAGAATAATCGCTCAGCGCCGCCTCGTAATTGCGGTTGTAATGCTGCGCGATGGCGCGATTGAACCAGGCTCTGACATCCAGCGAATTGAGGGCGATGATTTGATCGAAGTCCCGGATGGCCGCGCCGTACTTTTCCTGCCTGATAAACAAAGCGCCCCGGTTGAGATATGCCTCGATGTTTCGTGGGCTGAGTTGCAATGCTTTGTTGTAATCGCTGAGCGCGCCATCACCATCCCCCTTGCGTTCGCGCGCTATGCCGCGATTGAAATACGCCTGATCAAGCTTCGGGTCGAACGAGAGCGCGAAGGAGAAATCCTCGATGGCTTTTTCAATCTCGCCCTTCTTGAGCCATTGATTGCCGCGTTCGAGATACGAATTAGCCGATTCACGGCGAGAGGTCTGGGCAATTCCGCTGGCGGCTAAGCCAAGCAGCAATCCGGCGGCCAACAAACACACAACAGCTTTCCGTTTTTCCATAGCGGCAGATTCCTTTCCGCCATCGCTTCTTCCCCAACCGGACAGACCTTTCCCCGAGGCTCACGCACGGGAGCCGCTCGCGAAGCGTCTTCGGGGTGAAATCGCGTGGCTGTCAGGAAAAACGAAATTGGCTGGCGGAAACTGCCACGCGCGGAGAATTTTTATGCTGGGAGTGTTCGACAGACGCAACCGCGCCGCCATTCACGGTCGCGCTGAATTGGATGGCGGAGGCAAAGAAGTGATGTGTAGCGCGACGGTCTCGCCGCGCTCCACAGGTAGCCGCATGCTTCACATGCTTTTCACCCGCTCCTTCAACAGTTCTTCCCCGTGCGCGAACAGTTCTTCCTGGGAAAGTTTCCCCGCGTCGAAGTCGGCCAGGATGGACCGTTGGGCCAGGTATTCCTTGTTCCGAATGCCGGCTTTGCTCTGTAACATTCGCCAGGCCTTGCGGCGTTCGACGCAGAAGAGCGTCAGTTGCCGCGAGATCGAGCGGTACTCAATCTCGCCGTTCGGCCCGGGCAGCTTGATGTAAACGCCGAAGTCGGGCACGTAGGAGCGATGATCCGCGCGCAGGTAGCGGCGATAGACCACGTCCTGCTGCGTGATGCGCGCCAGCATGTTATCGAGCGAGATCAGCTTGGCCGCGTCTTCGGCGCTGATCTTCTTCAAATGGTTGCGGAAGCGCGCTTCGGTCGCGCACCAGTGGGCCACGGTGTAGCGGTAAGGCTCGTTGCTGCCTTTGATCTTGGCCTCGTACCAGTCGAGTTCGATGGAAGGATTGCCCTTGAGATCGAGGGCTTCCTGATACGTCTCGCCGAGTCGCGGGTTGAAGACAAACTCCGGCGCGCCGCGCGAATCGCGCACGCGCTGGGCCTCTGTCAGAGCCATATCGTCAGCCACGCCGTGTTCCGGTTGGCAGGTCGTGAAGCATTGCAGGAAGGCCGTGCCGCGATATTCCAGACCATCCAGGATCGCCTTGTAAAGACGCGGCGCGTTGGCGATGGAAATCTGCGCGACGAAAGGCGAGCCGTGGCCAGCCAGGAAGGTTTCGGCGACTGTCTTCTTCTCGGTGTTCTTGCCCTGCGAAGCCGCGCCGAACACGTTCATGTCGTTGCCGCCCAGCATCGGCGTCGAATCGGAATTCTGTCCGCCGGTGT
>WBZR01000805.1_pt1 | contig 45840 bp, 34 predicted proteins | sample 5204231 | NCBI WGS metagenome assembly WBZR01 (sample SAMN12412403, study PRJNA552823) | activated sludge metagenome | isolation source: activated sludge from anammox sidestream of wastewater treatment plant... | place: USA: Virginia | collected 2017-08 | reverse complement strand
CGACTTCGCCCTCGTCCGCTACAACAGCAACGGCAGCCTCGACACCAGCTTCGACGGCGACGGCAAGCTCACCACCGCCATCGGATCGGGCGATGACTATAGCTTCAGCCTCGCCCTCCAGCCCGACGGCAGGATCCTCGTGGCGGGGCGCAGCTGGAACGGCAGCAACAACGACTTCGCCATCGTCCGCTACAACAGCAACGGCAGCCTCGACACCAGCTTCGACGGCGACGGCAAGCTCACCACCGCCATCGGATCGGGCGACGACAGGAGCTACAGCCTCGCCATCCAGCCCGACGGCAAGATCGTGGTGGCGGGGGCGAGCTGGAACGGCAGCAACGACGACTTCGCCATCGTCCGCTACAACAGCGACGGTTCGCTCGACAGCTCCACCGGAGGCAGCGGAAACGTTGTGCAAGGCACCGCCGGCAACGACCGCCTCGCCGGCACCGCCGGCAACGACAGCCTCGACGGCGGCCCCGGCATCGACACCGCCGTCTATCTCTCCGCCCGCTCGGGCTACACCGTCACCGTCACCGTCTCCGCCTCCGCCATCACCGTCGCCGGCACCTCCGACGGCACCGACCAGCTCACCAGCGTCGAGCGCCTGCACTTCTCCGACCGCAAGCTCGCCTTCGACCTGGCGCCCTCGGGCAACGCCGGACAGGCCGTCGAATTCATCGGCATGCTCGCGCCCGGCACGCTGACCAATCCGCAGATCGTCGGCATGATCCTCGGCTACTTCGACGCCGGCACCTCGATGACGGCGCTGTGCCAGCTCGCCATCGACGCGGGCCTGGTGACCCAGCTCGCCGGCTCCGCCGGCAACGCCGACCTCGCGCGCCTGGTGTTCCGCAACGTCATCGGCTCGGCGGCGGATGCCGCCACGGTCGACGCCCTCGTCGCCTACATGGACGGGCGCAGCGACGACATGACCCAGGCCCAGTTCATGGCCGCCGTGGCCGGGCTGGAAGTGAACCAGGCCCATGTCAATCTGGTCGGGCTGCAATCGACCGGCATCGAGTATCTCTGAAGCCGGCCCTCCCCCGCCCTCTCCCGCTCGTAGGAGAGGGGAGGAGTGAAAAAGTCAGTGCGGTTGGGACGGCGATCCCCTTCCCGGCTTGGAGCGACGCCAAATAAATCCCTATCCGCGCGAAAGGGAGAACCGGCTCCTTGGCCCCCAGGATTCCTGCTGATGTGGAAAGGGCGGAATCCGGATAAGCCGGTGCTCTAACTTTTAGAGACCCGAGCTGCTGCCGGAACTGCTGCCCGAACTGCTGCCGGAACTGCTGCCCGAACTGCTGCCGGAACTGCTGCCCGAGCTGCCGTCATGATGATTCGGCGGAGGCGCCCATGGCGGAATGGGAATATACGGCGGCTCGGCCGGCGGCGGCGGCGGCGGCGGCGGCGGCGGTGGCGGCGGTGGCGGCGGTGGTGGCGGCGGCGGCGGCGGCGGTGGTGGCGGCGGCGGCGGCGGTGGCGGCGGCGGCTGGGGCGGCTTTGGCGGCGGTGGCGGTTCGGACGGCTTCGGCGGGAACGGCGCGTCCCCGAGCGCCGCGGGCGCTCCCGATTGGTTTTTCGATTCGGGACCGACAAAGATCTGCGGCGCGGCAAAGGGCGGCGGACCGATATCGGCGGAGAAAGGCGGACGCACCGGCGGCGCCGAGCCGCCGGCACCGCTGCCGGACTGCGCCGAGCCGCCGGCGCTGCCGCCGGCCTGCGGCGAACCGCCCGACGCGGCGCCGAGCGGGCCCGGCCCCAGCAGGAACGAAGGCGGCGCCGGCAACGGGATCGGCGGCGAATTCATGTCCGGCACATGGAAAAACTCGTTCGGGCCGAACGCCTGCGGCGGCGTGTTGTTGGTGGCGGTGATGAAGTTCTCCCACACGGCCCCGTAGGCGCCGTCCGGCGCGGGCGTGCCGTCGGCGTTCTTGCAATCGCCCTGCTGGCAGACGGCGGCCGAATAATGCGTGCCGCGGATGCCGATGGTCGTCGTCACCGCGTTCATGGTATAGGCGGAAGGATTGCGCTTGCCGATCAGCCCGGTGACGGTGCGCAGCCCGCCCTTGATGAGGGAGTAGGCCGATTTCAGCAGCGAGTCGTCCTTGTCGGAATACCGGAAGGCGTCGATGCGGAACACCGAATTCTCGCGCAGCGCGACGATCGAGCCGTCGCCGAAGCGCACCTGCAAATAGCCGGCCGCGCCGACGCGCAGGGTGTCGCCGGATTCCACCTCGCTGCCGGCGGCGAGCGGAAAGTCGCGCCCGGCGCGCGTCACGCCGGTATCGCCCGTAGCGGACAGCACGCGCCCGGCCGGCGCGGCGAGGACGCCGCTCGCCGCGGCGCCGAGCGCCAGGCAAAGCGCCGCGCGGTACATCAGCTTGACAGCCTGTTTCATGGCCGATCCTTACTTGAAATCGTAGCGCAGCTTGAGCAAGCCCATGTTGCGCGAATACTCGTAGAGAGCGATGTTGGAATCGTTGCGCGAGACGAGCACCTCGCCGCGCAGCGACAGGTTGTTGGTGAGGGCGTAGGACACCGTCAGGTCCGCCGCGTAGTAGCGGTCGTGCCGCGTGCGGCCCATCAGCGGCTCGTGGCCCTGGTGGCGCGCATCCTGGAAGCGCGCCCCGGCCGAGACGCCCCAGCGCGGCGCCGGGGAGAAGGCGATGCCGGCGCGCAGGCCCGCCGTGTCGCGCGACAGGTCGCCGCGGCCGGAGGCGTCCGCCTCCTCGCGCCCGAGCGTGAGGTCGGCGAACACCACCGGCTGCAGGCGGTTGGCCAGCGTGCGCCGCCACGAAGCCATGACGCCGTAGAATTTGGCGTCGCGCACCGCGTTGGCGCCCTCGTAGTCGAGCCGGCCGCCGAACACCGTCAGTCCGGCGAAGGCGGCCCCGTACTGGCGCTGCCAGTCGCCCGAGAGCATGTTGGCGGTGCGGTAGCGGCTGCCATCGAGCGTGAAAATGTTGTGGGTATAGGCGGCGCGGAAGGTGTTCGTCCCGCGGATCCACGACAGCCCGCCGCTCAGCGTGGTGCTGGTCTGGTCGTACTCGTCGTCGTGGAAATGGCCCTTGGCTTCCAGCTGCGCCTGGCCGAAGAGCGAGACGCCCGGCGCGAGCGGCCGGCTGACGCGTCCGCCGAGGCCGAGGTGGCCGAAGCCGTCGCCTTCGCGCACGGCGGCGGGCGCCACCGTCACGCTGCCCAGCAGCGGCAGGGAGATGTTGGCGTCCTTGATGCCGCTGTTGACGTTGCTGTCGTAGCCGAGGCCGGCCTCGATCCAGGCCGCCGCCATGCCCTGCGTGCGCGCCTCGCGCGCCCGGATGGCGTCGAGGTAGCGCTCCGCCGCCACCTTCTCCTCGCCCGCGGCGGCGGCGTCGTCGCGCACGCCGGCGAAAATGTCTCGCGCCCGCGCGTCCTCGCCGATGGCATACAGGCCGCGCCCCAGATGCAGGCGCGCCGGCACGTAGCCCGGGCGCGCGGCCAGGAAGCGCTCCAGCGCCAGGATGCCCTCGCCGGCGTGGCCGGTATCGATCGCCGCGATGCCGAAATAGAAATCGAAGTCCGGCCGGCCCAGCTCGTCCGGCTGGCCCGCCCCGGCGGCGTAGGCCTGCGCGGACTGGCCGCGATCGAGCAGGTCGCGCAGTTCATCGGCCGGCGCCGCCGCGAGCGGCGCGCTCGCCAGCACGGCGGCCAGCGCGAGCGCGATGCGTGCAGAATGGAACAACATAATCCCCGTTATCCTTTTTCGTCGCGATCGGACGGAAATCCATCCGGCGATTTCCGGCGCGAACGGGCATTTGGTTTGAGCGGTTTTCCTTATACGCCGCAGCATCGCTCCTGTCAATGAATGCGATCCCGCGGCAAGCCCGGCGGCGCGCCAGCGCCCGGACGGCCGCGCCCGCGAATGCTGGCACGCTTGTTGCGAGTCCGGGGCTGCCAACTCGACAAGGGAGAAGCGAACATGATCCAGAACGTGCAGGCGGGCATGAGCGCCGCCGAATTCCTCGCCATGGGCGCCGGCCGGGCCGCGCCCGCGACCGACTTCGCCGCGCTCCTCGCCGGCGCGAAGCGGCATGACGCGCCGGTGCGCGCCGGGCGCCTGGGCATCGAGATGATGCCCGACGGGCAGCGCATCGCGCGCGTCACCTATCACTCCGACAGCGGCGCGCTCCTCGCCACCTCTGTCTTCGATCCGGTCTCCCTGCTCGAGACATCCCGCCATTTCGGCATCGACCGCGAGAACTTCCGCGCCCTGGGCGAGGCCCTCGACGCCGCCGGCATCGGCTACCGGCCCTACGCGCTCTACCCCGGCACCGGCTCCAACCACGGCATCGACCTCGCCGATCTCGCCGATGGCGGACTGGGCACGGTCTACGACTGGACCGAGGATCCCTTCGCCCACCTGAAGGGCCCCTCCGCCCTCTACAGCCTGGCGCACGCCCGCGCCGTCGCGCAAGCCTGCGGCGTGCGCCGGCCCGCCGCGGAGGTCGCATCCGCGCCGGCCGGCCCGCCCCCGGCCGGCCCGCCCCCGGCCGGCCCGCCCCCGGCCGGCCCGCCCCCGGCCGGCCCGCCCCCGGCCGGCCCGCCCCCGGCCGGCTCCGCCGCGGCGCCGCCGGCCTCGGCGCCGGCGCTTGTCTCCGGCGGCGAGGCCGGCGGCGCAAAAGTCAGTCCCGCCGACACGGCGGCCGGGCAGATCGAAGCGCTGCTCGAGAAGATCTTCAGCCAATCCTCGGCGGCAAGCCTCGATCTGATCGCGCGGCGCATCGCCGATCGGCTGGCCGGGCGCTGAAGCGGCAAGTCTTGCCGCCCGAGCCGGCAAGACTTGCCCGGGCCGGCCGGGCGCCTCACGGAGGCGCCGGCTGCCGGAACCGCAGATGCCGCAACACCGGCCAGCGGCGCACGAAACGGAAGAGGCCATGGCTTTCCATCCACAGCGCGTAGGCCACGTAGTCCGGATCGCGGGCAAGATGCCGCTCCTCGGTCTTGGCGCGCATCACATAGATCAGGTTCAGTCCCAGCAGCAGCAGGCAATGGCGCAACGCCTCGCCCGGCCCGCCGTCCGCCATGAAGGGAATCGAAATCATCCACCACGACAGGTTCTTCGCGACATAGGCCGGATGCTTGGTGTAGCGGTAAGGGCCGTTGGTGATGATGCCGCGATGGGTGAGATTGGAAAACCGCGCGCCGAAGGCCACCGTCGCCCAAACGTAGATGGCCGTCAGCGCCAGGATCAGCGCGCCCCAGACGCCATACAGCAGCGGCGCGTGCCACAGCCAGGCGCCCCAGGTCGGGCTGCCGCCGTAGGCCAGGTACTGGCGGCCGATGAGCGACCAGAACGGCTCGTAGCAGGCCAGCGCCACCGTCCAGCCCAGCATCGTCGGCTCGGCCGAGCGAAAATGCGTGTCGACGAGCCGCAGGGACATCAAATAGCCCATCGACACCAGGCCGACGTCGATGAAATACAGGTTGTCGTGGAAGAAGTCGAACCAGAACTTGAAGCCGGCCGGCCGCGAGAAATCCCAGGCCAGGAACCGGACGAGATCGTTGCAAAAATAAATGAACATCAGCGGCAGGAAGAAGCCCTTGATCAGCCAGCCCAGCAGATGCTGGCCGACGACGCGGCGGTCCACCGCTTTCCAGTCGAAGGTCACCAGCTTGCCCATGTGCCAGTAGCCGTCGCGCGGGCAGGCCATGCGCCGATCGACGAAATGGAAATATGGCAGCGCCAGCAGCAGCCAGGGCGGCAGCACCAGTTGCAGCATCCGGTAGTAGCGGTCGTAGAAGGCGCCGCGGTATTCGGGCAGCAGCCAATACAGCAGCGCCACGAAAGCCAGGCTGCCCAGCAGCCCGGCCAGCTTCAGCAGGCTGCGCGGCCAGGATGGATCGTCGCGGGCGAAATCCAGCCCCGTCGAAGCGCGCCGATGCACCTTCTGCCAGCCCAGGTCGAGCAGAAAAATCACGCCGGCCGTCAGGCCGATCATGAACAGCGCCGAAGGCACCACGCTCTGCTCGCCGTCGCCGAAGGGCCGCAACACGCGCAACGCCAGCGCCGCGAGCAAGAAGGCTGCCAGGCCCGCCAGCCCGACGAGCGCGTGCGTCGCCGACGCCGGCGGCGGACGCAGGGCGCCCGGATGCGCTTCGGGCAAGGTGTTTTCGGCCGTCACTTCTTCCTGCAAGCTGGTGGAACGACGCCACGCCCGGCACGGCGCCAGGACATGGCGATGCGATTCGGTTCGTCGGCCATGCCCTCACGCCTTGGAGGCGGCCGCGGGCAAGTGTAGCGCAGTTTGCCGTCCCGTCACGCCCCGCGAAAGTCAGTCCGCCCGCCACGGCGCCCGCGCCGGGCGAATCGGGAAAGGGGCGGCCAGTTTATCTCGCCGAGCCCCTGCCGCAGCGCCCGGCATGCGGACCCGCACCGGGCGGCTGAAGTGATCAAGGGCATCAGGCTTGTATTGCACCCGGCCTGATGCCCAAGCTTGCGCGGTGTTGCTTCGGCGACCTCGGTTACTCGCTGCCGTGGCCTTTCGGGCTTCATCCAATTGGCCTGATCGGCGAGCTTCGCTGAGGCGAACATCTGAGACAGTCCGGCCCGGCTTGATGGCGCTGAGCGCCATCTCCAACGAACTGCCCAGGATGTTGCCGTCCCAGGTCCAAACGCAGTGTCCATTGCACCACCGTCGGCTGGCCTGCGGAGAGGATCGGCACGCCCGCTGCGCGCGGGACGCCTCGGCACGTAGCGCGGTCACCGCGCCGGATCGAGCAACTCAGCCAGCATCGGGCGGCAGACGGGCGGGGCTTTGGCGGAGATATTGCCCCAACTCGCCCGGGGCCGCGCCAGCGCGGCCCCGGCTTATGCCGGCGAATGCGTCTTGAGCCAGTCGCGCAGGGCGGCGTTCATGCGCGTCTGCCAGCCCTTGCCGGTTGCCTTGAAGGCTTGCACCGCCTCGGCATCGTAGCGCACGGTCAGCGACAGTTTGGTGCTTTCCGCCTTGGGGCGGCCGCGGGAGAGCGCCTTTTGCAATTCAGGCCGTCCATAATTTTGGTTCTTCGGACTTTGCTGTGGCTAGCGAGCTGTCTTTGTTCCCTCTCCCCGCTTGCGCCCCAAGGGTGCTTCCTGCGGGCGCGGGGAGAGCAAAATGATGGTAAATTCGGCACCCCATGCACCATCTCTTTGCACAAACCGCGTGAACCCGACCACCCTCGTCACCGGCGGCGCCGGCTTTCTCGGCTCGCACCTGTGCGAGCGCCTCGTCGCCGACGGCCGCGAGGTGATCTGCGTCGACAATTTCTACACCGGCGCCAAGGACAACCTCCGCCACCTGCTCGGCCACGCGCGCTTCGAGCTGATCCGCCACGACGTCTGGCTGCCGCTCTACGTCGAGGTCGACCGCATCTACAACCTCGCCTGCCCGGCCAGCCCGGTCCACTACCAGAACGACCCGGTCGCCACCACCAAGACCTCGGTGCTGGGCGCCATCAACATGCTCGGCCTGGCCCGGCGCCGGCGCGCGCGCCTGCTGCAGGCCTCCACCAGCGAAGTCTATGGAGACCCGCAGCGCCATCCCCAGCCGGAGAGCTACTGGGGCCACGTCAACCCGATCGGCCCGCGCGCCTGCTACGACGAGGGCAAGCGCTGCGCCGAGACGCTGTGCTTCGACTACCGGCGGCAACACGGCGTCGACATCCGCGTCGCGCGCATCTTCAACACCTACGGCCCGCGCATGCATCCGAACGACGGCCGCGTCGTCTCCAACTTCATCGTCCAGGCCCTGCGCGGCGAGCCGGTCACGCTCTACGGCGACGGCAGCCAGACGCGCTCCTTCTGCTACGTCGACGACCTCATCGACGGCCTCGTCCGCCTGATGGAGCGGGACGCCACCGAAGGCCCGGTCAACCTCGGCAACCCGGCCGAATTCACCATCCGCGAGCTGGCCGAAACCGTGCTGCGCCTGGCCGGCTCGAAAAGCGAGCTGGTCTTTCGCCCGCTGCCGCAGGACGATCCCGTGCAGCGCCAGCCCGACATCGCGCGGGCGCGCGAGCTGCTCGGCTGGCAGCCGCGCGTGCCGCTCGAAGACGGCCTGAAGGAAACCATCGCCTGGTTCAGGAAACGGCTGTCGGCCTGACCGGCGCCGCCAACGGAAGGAACGCGCCATGGCCATCACCGCGATCGAATACAACCTGTTCCGCCAGCTTCGCGAGCAGAACGCGCTGCCGCTCGGCGGAGACATCCTCGAGCTGGGCGAAGCCAACTGGTACGGCGACGTGCCGACCGAAACCCTGCTCGGGGACATCGAACGCTTCGCCCCCGCGGCCGAGCGGGAAGACCTCGCCCGGCAGCTCGGCGAGATCGTCGGCGCCAAGCGGCAGCAGATGCTCTTCGAGATCGCCCGGATCTGGTGGCGCGCCTTCTGGCAGCCGGCCTCGATGACCGCCATCGACTTCCATGGCACGGAGCGGGCGCTCAAGCAGGATCTCAACGCCCCGCTCGCCCTGCCGCGCCAGTACCACGTCGTCACCGACCTCGGCACGGCGGAGCATGTCTTCAACGTTGCCCAGGTGATGAAGAGCATCCACGAGCACACCCTGCCCGGCGGCCTGATGATCCATGGATTGCCCTTCGCCGGCTGGGTCGACCACGGCTTCTACAGCTTCAACCCGACTTTCTACTGGGACCTGGCGGCCGCCAACGGCTACGCCATGATGGTCTGCGCCTATGCCGAGCTGAAACCCCTCAAGCTGATCCAGCTGCCGCGGCGCGAATCCATCCTCGACATGGTGAAGAACGGCCAGATCGGGCAGAACGCCCTGATTTATGCCGTCCTGCGCAAGCCGGATCAAGACGCCGAATTCCGCATCCCCATCCAGGGCTACTACGCCGGCTCCATCTCGCCGGACGCCGCCCAGGCCTGGAAGACCCTGCGCTGAAGGCGGCGCCGGCGCAAAAGTCAGTCGCCGCGGCACGGCGCCCCGCCGAGGCAGGGCCTGTTCCGGAGAACAGGCTCTAGCGATACGGATGCGCCTCGCGCTCGAAATCGATGAGCCGCCCGCCGTGCTCGATGAGGATCTGCTCCGCGCGGATGCCCTCGCGCGCCATCTCCGCGGCGATGTCGCGCGCGCGCCACTGCGTCGGGATGATCACCACCGCCGCCGGCGCCGCCTTCAGCGCATCGCGGAAGCGGATTTCCTGCCCCGTGCCCGGCACGAAGGTGCCCGCCTTGTCCGGGTCCGAATCGACCACCAGCGGAAAGCGCGCCGCGTCGGCGCCGAACTGCTGGATGAAGGCCGCCGCCTTGCCCGTGCCGCCCCAGATCGCCACGCGCCGCCCGCTCTCCGCCAGCGCGTCCAGCTGGGCGCGGATGGCCGCCGCGCTCGCCTTCGCGCCGGCATGGAATGCCCGCGCCCGGCCCGCCGCCGCCCTCGCCTCCGGGGGCACCTCGAGGCGCAGCAGCGCATACACCACCTCGCCGTCGTAGCCATGCGCCAGCGCCTCCGCCGCGCCCGCCCGCGCCATCAGGGCGCGGAAGGACTGCGTCGTGAAATGCGAAGGATGCTCGTAGAAGAAATCCGCCAGCCGCCCGCTCTCGAAGACCCGGTCGATGCACGGCGTCTCGGCGAAGAAGCGCACCGGCTTCCCCAGCGCCGCCGCGCCCCAGGCCAGGCGCTCGACGAAGGCCGCCGGGTCGGTCAGGTGCTCCAGCACGTGGCGCATCACCACCGCGTCGGGCGCGAGCGCCGCCATGTCGCGCAGCGGGTCGAAGTAGCGCGCGTGGAACTCCACCCCGCGCCCGCTCTCCGGCGTCGAATTCGGGTCGAAGCCGACGAAGCGCCCGGCGCCGCCGCGCGCCTCGGCCAGCCCGCGCACGAAATGGCCTTCGCCGCAGCCGATGTCGACCACCGTCGGGTTCTCCGGCAGGCGGCGCAGGATCAGCTCGCGCGTCTCGGCCAGGTGGCCCTGCCACAGCCCGCCCTTGTTGAACATCCGGTTCGGATTGTTCTCGTAGGGAATGTCCGCGTAGGAAAACGCCCGGTTCCACACATGCGTGCAGCGCGGGCACTGCACGAAATCCAGCGCATGGCGCGGCATCGCGCGCGCCGCCGCCGCGCTGGCGGGCCAGCCCAGCGTCGCCAGCGTCTGCGCGCCGCCGTCGAAAAAGGGCGCCGCCGCGCCGTGGTGGCACACCGGGCAGAGGGCTTCGGTCAATTGCATATCGCTCGGTTTCATGGGGTATCCGGTTTCCGCATTACGGCTTGAGCCGTCCATTGCGTTGCGGCGCCTGCCGGTGGATCGCCAGTCGCGGGACGGCTGTATTCCTGCATCAGGCGCGCTCCAGGGCCGCATGGGCCATGCGGGCCGCGATGCAGTCGAGGTCGTGGCGATTGGCTTCATCGAAGCTCTTGTAGCGATAGACGCCTTTCGGAATGAACGTCCGGTTGCCGGTCGGCAGCCTGTGGATCGCGTCGTTGAAGCGGGCGCCTTCGGCCAGCAGGGCGGCGGACGCCGAGAACGTAACGGGCGGTGCTATACGGTGACCTATCGTGCGCATGCCTTCCTGTCCATCATGAAAATTGCCAACCGAAACCGATATTGCCGAGCGATCGTGGCGCATCCATCGCGCAAACCGGATGCCCGTTTCATCGGGCCGGATGCGCGAAATCCCCCCGTATGATACCCTTCGCGGGCGCCCTCCATGCCGAATCCAACGCACTCTCCCCTCGCCGAACCCCTGCAGCCGCCCGCCGCGCCATCCGAACTGGAAGAAGCCGCCGCCCTGCGCGAGGCCGGCCGCTATCGCGAGGCCGCCGCCTGGCTCGAGGCGCGCCTGAAGGCGCGCGGCGAGCACGCCGCCGCCCTCGCCCTGCTCGCCCATGTCCTGCTCCTCGACAACCGCGACGACGAAGCCGCCACCGCCCTCGCCCGCGCCCAGGCCCTCGACCCGCGCCTGCCCGCCCTCTGGCGCAACGCCGCCCGCCTCGCCCTCAAGCGCGCCCGTCCCGACGAAGCCCTCGCCGCCGCCCGGCGCGCGCTCGCCGCCGAGCCGGCCGACGCCGAGGGCCTGCTCGTGGCCGCTTCCGCCCTCTGCGCCGCCGGGCGCGACGCCGAGGCCCAGCCCCTCGTCGAGCGCGTGCTCGCCGCCTGCCCTGCTTATGCCGAAGCCCACGCCGCCCGCGCCCTCATCCGCCTGCGCGCCCAGGATGCCGCCGGCGCCCTGGCCGACGCCGAACAGGCCTTGGCGCGCAAGCCGCATCTCGCGCTGTGGCCCCTCGTCTCGCGCCTGCGCCACCAGCTCGGCGACCTGCCCGGCGCCATCGAAGCGATGCGCCAGGCCGCCGACCGCGAGCCCGACCGCCCCGGGCACGCCGCCCACCTCGGCGACCTGCTGCGCCAGGCCGGGCGGCTCGACGAAGCCGTCCCCCGGCTCGAAGCCGCCGCCGCGCGCTTTCCCGACGACGCCCTGGTGCGGGCCAACCTCGGCGCCGCCCTTCACGATGCCGGCCGCATGGAGGCCGCCCGCGACGCCCTGGAAGAGGCGCTGCGCCGCGATGCCGGCCTCGATCTGGCGCGGCGCAACCTCGCCCTGCTGCTGTGCCGGCTGGCAGGCCGCGGCGACGACGACGGGCAGGCGGAGGAAGCCGAGGCGCTCTGCCGCCGGGCCTGCGAGCTCGCCCCCGCCGAGGCCGAGCCGCTGATCGGCCTCGCCGTCCTCCTCAACAAGCGCGAGCGTTTCGAGCAGGCCGAGGAATGCTGCCGCCGGGCCATCGCCCTCGCGCCCGACCGGGCCAAGGCCCACGCCGTCCTCGGCAACGTGCTGGTCATGCGCCAGCGCCACCCCGATGCCGTCGCGGCGTTCCGGCGCGCCATCGCCATCGACCCGAAGTTCGTGCGGGTGCACCGAAGCCTGGGCAATCTGCTCAAGGACCTCGGCCGGCCCGAGGAAGCCGAGCGCTGCTACCGGCAGGCCCTCGAAGCCAGCCCCGGCGAGCCGATCAACACCCTCTGCGCCGAACTCATGCAGCCGGCCATCCTGCCCTCCGCCGCCGCGCTGGCGGGCTGGCGCGCCCGCTACGCCGGGGGCCTGCGCCGGCTCGAGGCCTCCCCCATCCGGCTCAACGAAGAACTGCTCCGCCATGTCGGCACCGACGCCTTCGATCTCGCCTACCACGGCGAGGACGACCGGCCGCTGCTCGAAGCCCTCTCGCGCCTGTTCCGCGCCAAGGCCCCCCTGCTCGACTGGAGCGCGCCGCACCTGGCCGGCTGGCGCGGGCCGCAGCAGCGCATTCGCGTCGGCTTCTGCTCCCAGTTCCTCGTCGCGCACACCATCGGCAAGCTCTACCAGGGCTTTCTCGCCGGGCTCGACCGCGGCCGCTTCGAAGTCGTGCTGTTCCACGCCCCCGGCGCCCGGCGCAGCGAGGACAGCGAGCGCCTGGTCGACCGCCACGCCGACCGCGTCGTCCAGCTGCCCGAGGGCCTCGGCAAGCAGCGCCAGGCCATCGCCGCGGAGCGGCTCGACGTCCTCTTCTATCCCGACATCGGCATGTCCCCGGCGACCTATTTCCTCGCCCATGCCCGCCTCGCCCCGGTGCAGGCCGTCAGCTGGGGCCATCCCGACACCAGCGGCATCGGCGCCCTGGATTATTTCGTTTCCTCCGACCTGATCGAGCCGGAGGGCGCCGAGCGGCATTATTCCGAGCGCCTGGTCCGCCTCGGCCGCCTGCCCTGCCACTACCAGCCCTTCATCGCGCCGGCCGCCATCCCGACCCGCGCCGCCCTCGGCCTGCCCGCCGAGGGCACGCTCTACGGCTGCCCGCAGAGCCTGTTCAAGATCCATCCGGAGTTCGACGCCGTGCTCGCCGCCATCGCCGCCGGCGACCCCGGCGGGCGCATCGTCTTCATCGAAGGCCAGCTGCCCGAATGGGCCGGCCTGCTGCGCGAGCGCTGGGCGCGCGCCCATCCCGTCCTCGCCGAGCGCGCCCTGTTCCTGCCGCGCCAGAAACTCGGCCCCTTCATGGCGCTGCTGGCGCATGTCGACGTGCTGCTCGACCCGATCCATTTCGGCTCCGGCAACACCCTCTACGAAGCCATGGTGTATGGCACGCCGACCGTCACCTGGCCGGGCCGCTTCATGCGCGGGCGCATCGTCGCCGGCGCCTATCGCCAGATGGGCATCGCCGACGCGCCGGTAGCGGCCAGGATCGAGGACTACGCCCCGCTCGCCCTCGCCCTCGGCGGCGACCCCGGGCGGCGCCGGCGCCTGCGCCAGGCCGCCCTGGCGGCGGCCGGCCGCGAGCTGTATGGCGACGCGCGCGCCCTGCGCCAGTTCGAGGCCTTCCTCGCGGCCGCCGTCGCCGCCGCCGCGCGGGGCGAGGCGCTGCCGGCCGGCTGGCGCGCGCCGGAGGCCGGCTAGATCACGCCGAGGTCGCGGCACACCGGCAGCGTCTCGCCGGTGAATTTCGCCTCGGCCGCGCGCATCATGGCCAGGTGCTGGGCATCGTCGTTGACCGGCTTGCCCTCGCCGTCGGTGAGGCGGCGGCCGAGGGCGATCAGGCGCTCGTGGGCGAACTGCGCCGGGTCCGTCGCCTTGCGGGCGTGCGCCAGCAGCAGCAGCTGGTCGACCGCGCCGAGGCCGACGCCGCTGCCGATGCGCGGCGCCGCCAGCGCCGGCAGCTCGCGGCCCTGCTGCGCGCGCCGCGCCATCGCCTGGTTGAACTGCTGCGCCGGCTTGAGCGGTGGCTCCGGCGCCAGCAGCGGCTGGATGTAGCACGCCCCGGCCAGGATGCTGATCATGAACAGCGCCTCCTGCAAAGGCTTGCCCGCCGCCTGGGCCAGCTCCGCCGCGCTCTTCGGGCCGCCGGCCAGGGCATCCATGATCGGCAGGAAGATGTCCTCCTGCAGCTGGGCCTCCCCCAGCGGCAGGGTGAGCTTCGGCGCGCAGAGGTGGCGCGGGCGCGCCAGCGCGAAGCGCGTGGCGCCGATGCGCGCCAGCGCCTCGGGCGCCGAGAGCCGGCTGGCGCCGCGCGCGAAAATGTCGCGGCGGAACTGGCGGTTGACGCCGAAATCGCGCAGCAGCTCGCGCATCACCGGGTCTTTCTCCTTCGCCAGCAGCGGCCGCAGCGCGGGCGGCGCGGCCGCCTCGTCGAAGTTCTCGGCGATGGTCGCCGAGCCGAGATAGCCCAGCTTGGCGCCGTGCATCTCGCGCGCCACGTCGGAATGGTAGAGCAGCTCCCAGGCCTCGTTGAGGTACTCGTGCACCAGGTAGTTCGAGTTCCGCTGGCCGTTGATCAGGTCCACCAGCGCTCCCGCCGTCGGGTGCGCCCGGAAGAAGGCGCATTCGGTCTTTTTCAGCTCGGCGACGAATTCGCGCGCGGCGACGAAGCGGTCGAGGATGCCGCCGCGCTGGCGCGCCGCGTGCTCGGTCATCAGCTTCCTCACCGGCGCCTTGCCGGCCCAGCCCGGCAGGCAGTTGTAGGAGACGTAGGCGAGCCCGCCCGGCTTGAGGAACTTTTTCAGCAGCGCCACCACCTGCCTGCGGTTCTCCGGCGTCACCCAGGAGTACACGCCGTGCAGCACGACGTAGTCCATCGGCGGCAGCTCGCGCGCGAGCGCCTCGGCGAAGCTGTCCTCGAAGTACTCGAGGTTGGCGAGCCCGCCGGCGGCGGCCAGCTCGCGCGCGTTGCGCACGTGCAGCGGGTTGAAATCGAAGGCGTGGAAGCGCGCGTGCGGATTCGCCGCCGCCAGCACCGCCGCCGAGACGCCCTGGCCGCAGCCGATCTCGAGGAAGTTGTAGGGCTTCGCCGCCGACGGCGCCTCGTGGCTGTTCAGCAGCGCGCACCACTCCAGGTTGGCCGGCGCCATCTCGCGGTAGAAGCCGGTGGTGTATTCGATTTCGGTGACATAGCCTTCGGTCCAGTCGTTCATCCTGCCGCCCTCGCGAAAATTGCGCATTGTAGCGAAAAACGCCGCCGGGCGGGCCTTTCCAGAAAGTCAGTCCGCCCGCCACGGCGCCGGGCGCAAAAAAAACGGCCGCCCGAAGGCGGCCGTCGAAGGCTTGCGGTGAAGCCGGCTCAGAGCTGGACTTGGATGTCCGCGACCGTGGCCGCCGCCGCCCCGGTGAAGGAGGCGATCATCACCGCCGTCTGCGCACCGCTGCCGTCCGGATCGTAGTAGAAATCCAGGTTGGCGCCGGTGTTGTCGACGAACAGGCGGGTGTTGACGCTCGACGCGGCATTCACGCCGAACTCGCTGTTGGTGCCATCGACGTTCGTGTCGGCTGTGAAGTTGCCCAGGCCGATGTCGTCCTTGTCCGCGTTCAGCCCGAAGGTGCTGATGTCGACCACGATGACGTCGGTGCCCGGCGTCCAGTTGGCCACCGTCGTCATGCCGTAGCCCAGCGCGATCTTGTCGACCGCGCCGACCTTAAAATCCAGCGAGACGTTGAGCTGCGAGCGGCTGGTGAGCGCCGTGGCGTCCAGGTCGAGCGCCATGCCGCCCACCGGGCCGGCGATGTCGAGCGGATCGTTCAGGCGCACAAACAGCAGCTCCGCCTCGAGGGCGGTGGAGGTGTGGTAGCTGTCCACCAGGGCGTCGACCACCGTGTCGTTGAGCTGCAGCTTCATCGTCTGGGCGATCACGGCGTCGTTGGTGGCGGCGATGATGCCGATGTTCTTGACGTTGGCGAGGTCGCCCACCGTCACCGTCGACTTGTTGCGCACCTCCAGGATGTCGGCGTTGCCGGCCCAGGTCAGCGGGGTGTTGTCCACCGCGCCGCCGTCGATCACGTTCATGCCGTTCACGTTGGCGTCGGAGAGGATGAAGCGATCGACATAGGCCCCGCCGTCCTCTTCGCCGTTGAAGCTGAAGTGATGGTTGGCGTCGAGCGTGGTGCCGTCGATGGTGACGCCGCCTTCGACGCCCGTCGTGGCGGTGTTGGCGGCCTTGGCGGTGTCGTTGTTGACGTCGTTGTCGCTGATGATGTTGATCATCCCGTTGCCGTTGGCGCCGATGAAGTCGTTGGTCAGCGTGATGTTGTAGTTGTTCTGGCCGTACAGATCACCCGCCGCCGCCACGCCGTTGCCCACCAGGCGCAGGTTCTCGAAGCCGGAGACGTTGGTCCATTCCGAGGCGCCGATCTGGATCAGGATGCCGTTGCCGTCGATCGCCAGCGTGTCGCCACTGCCGTCGCCGCCCTTCACCGTGTCGGAGATGGTCAGGCCCGCCGTGGTGTCGTTGAGCAGGTCGAAGATCACCGTGTCGTTGCCCGCGCCCATGAGGATTTCCTGGGCGCCCACCACCGAGGCGAGGTTGGTGTCGACCCGCACCACGACGTTGGAGATCGCCGCCGAGGCGTCGATCTTCGCCGCGCCCAGGCGCACCTGCGTGGCCAGCGCGCCGACGTCGAAGATGTTGCCGGCCTTGAAGTCGGAGGCATTGCCGGCGGTGGCGCTGGTGGCGTACTCGTGGTTCGTCGCCAGGCCGAGCAGGCCCTGCTGGACTTCGCCCTTGTCGAGCGTCGCGCCGGTGGTGACGCCGGTGACGTCGGTCAGCGCCGTGTCGAGATCGAGGCTGAAGAACTGGCCGGCCAGTCCGCCGCCGTAGGTGAGGGTGCCGGTGTGCTTGGCGAAGTTCGGCAGCAGCACGGAGTTCGACTCGGTGTCGTTGTCGACGAAGGTCACGTTCTCGATGGCCTGGCGTGTGCCGGTGGTGGCGTTCAGGTTGTCGAGCACGAAGTTGAAGCGTACGTCGGCGTTGCCGCCGTCCTGGATCGTCACGCCCACCGTGTCGGAGGCGCCCGCGTCGGACTTCAGCAGCGCCTGCACCGTGAGGTCGGTGTCGCCCGCGGCGAGGTCGTTGTTGAAGGTCGTGCCGTGGCTCACCACCAGGTTGCCGGCCTGCGCCGCCGTCAGGTTCTGCAGCGTGGCGGTCAGGTTGCCCGCGTCTTTCGATTCGAAACGGCCGGTGCCGACGTTAAAGGCGTTGCTGGCGTTCCTCACGCCGACCAGGGTGGCGTCGGGAATGTTGTCGAAGTTCAGCGTGACGCCGGCGCTGTTCATCTGCACGTCGATCGACTCGACCTTGTTCACCATGCCGCCGGTGACGCCGCCGCCGAGCACCATGAGGGTGTCGTTGCCGTCGTCGCCGTTGATGACGTCGCCCTTGCCGACCACGTCGTTCAGCCAGAAGGCGTCATCGGCCTTGGTGCCGGTGATGGTGACGTTCTGCGGCTGGCCCGAGGTGCCGGCCTTGCCGGTGGAGAGAATCATGCCGCCGGCGGCCGCGTTGCCGATGTTGATCGACAGCGAGCCGGTCATGGCCGAGGCGTCGATCGCCGCCAGGCGCCCGGCGTTGCCGGCGATGCCGCCGCCGTGGCCGACGCCTTCAGCCAGGCCGCTGCCCGGGTTGACGATGTTGAAGGTGGTGCCGATGGTCAGGTTGGCCGCGCCTTCCATGACGATCTTGCCGTCCGTGCCGGTGTCCATCGGCAGGCCCATCGCGCCGATGGCGTTGGGCGAGCCGTTGGAGGCGATGGTCAGGTTCTCGTAGCCCTGGGTGCCGACGCCGAGCGCAGCGCCCACGCCGGAGGTGTTCGTGCCGACGTTGAGCGCGCCGAGCTGGACGTTCTTCAGCTCCAGGCGGCCGGTGTTGGCGCCCGCCAGCGCGCCGCCGGTGTAGGAGAATTCCACGCCGCCGGCCTGGTTGGAGTTGCTGTTGGTGACCGTCATCAGGTCCAGCGGGTTCATGATGTTGGCGATCTCGGCCGTGTTGGTGCCCGCCGAGACGCGCGTGATGTTCACCGCCTTCAGGCCGGTGGCGTCCTGCACGTCGAGGTCGGTGACGGCGAAGAAGGCGCCGCCCGAGCCGGTGAAGGCGGCGTTCAGGGTCTCGATGCCGTTGAGGGTCGGCGTGATGATCGTCGCGCCGTTGTCGTTGGCGTTGCCCAGCGTGGCGGTGAGCGTCGGGTTGGCGCCGGTGCCGGTGAGGTTGTCCTCGTCCTGCAGCGAGTTGATGCGGTCGTCGCCGCCCGGGGTGTAGACCTGCGGGGCCTCGAAGATGTTGGCCGTGGCCTTGTCCGAGCTGTGCGTCAGCGTGAAGGTGTCGGCGGTCGAGGCCAGGCCGTCCAGGTCGGCGCTCGAGGTGTTGTTCGAGGTGGCCGAGTAGGCGTAGGAGGCGTCGATGCGCGTCACGTAGGCATTGTGCGCGGCCAGCAGCGCGGCGTCGGCGCCGGCGTAGTAGTACAGCGCGTTGGCGATGGCGATCATCGCGCCGGCGCGGTTGGCGGCGTGGGACGCGATGTAGGCTTCGGCGTCGGCCGCCGTGAAGACGCCGCCCAGGCCGGTGTTGGCGAGCAGCGCGGCGCCCAGCTGGGCGTTGGTGTGGCCGGCGAAGATGCTGTTCAGCGCCGCCTCATACCCGGCCTGGCCGTGCGCGTTGTAGTAGGCCTGGTGGTCGTTGAAGGCGGTGTAGCCGGGGGTCAGGTCGGCCAGCACCGAATACGCGAACAGAACCTCGCTTTGCTGTGGCAGAAGTAGTGCCATGGATTTCCCTTTCTAAAGTTATCAGGAATTGTCTTGCTTTCCGCCCGGGAGGACCGGCCCGATCGTACCTTGAATCCGATCCGAATCCAGTCGATCCATCCCCGCCTTCCGCAAGCTTGCGCGAAATTTACCCGCATGTGGGGCTTATTACAAGTGATGGCGGTCACAGGAATCGGGATTTTTTGAGGTTGTGGTTTTTTTGCCACGCCCGTTTCGTTGACCCGCTTGCTTGCAGCGCCCTTCCGCACTATAGCACGCCAGCCGACAGACCGCCCCGACGCATTTCATGCTGCGGCGCAACAATCGATGGCGCGCCTCCTTTCGCTACCAGGCGATGCGCACGCCGAGCATGAGGATGCGGTTCTTCACTTCGAACAGGGGCAGGTTGGCGTCCTGGCGGAACCAGTCGAAAGAGACGTAGGGGCTGGCGCCGCGGTGCATCCAGCGATATTCGACGCGCAGGGCGTTGCGGCGCAGCCGGCGGCGGGCGTTGTGCTCAAGCAGGGCGCTGTAGCCTTCGCGATCCGCGCGCCGGCCGTGCTCGTATTCGACGGTGAGGCCGGCGCCGGCGCCGGCCGGAAAATGCCTTGCCAGGCGAAGCGTCAGCTGGTCCTGGGCGCCGCCGGGGCGGGAATCGCGCGCCGGGACGTCGCGGCCGGCGCCGAGCTCGACGAGCAGGTCGTCGCCCAGGCAGGACCAGCGCGCGATGAGGCCCCGGTAGCGCCCGTCGAGCTGCGGGGCGGCGGGATAGCCGACAAGCTGCAGGTCGAGCGCGGGGCGCAGGCGGCAGCCGCCCGGCAGGGCGGCGAGGCCGCTCTCCCAGCCGGCCAGCGCCCGCCACAGCCGCGCGAGGGACTCGTGGCCGCGCCGCAGGTGCTGGTAGGCGGCAAGCGCATAGGGACCGGCCTGGCGCTCGGGGCGCCGCTCGACGAGCAGGCCGGCATGGAGGGTGCTGGCGGAATCGTGGTCGACGCTCCAGCGGTAGCTGCCGGCGGCGGCATAGCGCCACTGTCCCCGCCCGTCGGCGGCCAGCGCGCCTTCCTGGCGGTATTCGGCGCGCAGGAGGCGGCCGCCGAAGGGACGCTGCGAGGAGGCGATTTCGACCGGCAGGCGGCCGCCGGGCAGGGTCAGATCGAAGCGCCCGACGCTGGCGCCGCCCATCAGGTTGTCGTCGTGGCCGAGGGCCAGGCCCGCCACGCGCAGCGTGTCGGCGGGCACGGGCGGCCGGCGGCCCAGGATCGCGGCGATTTCCCCGCGCGCGGCCGGGTCGACGGCGGGATTGTCGCGCAGCGCCGCCATCAGGCTGGCGGCGGCGAGGCGGTCGCCGCTGCCTTCGAGGGCGATGGCGTATTCGAGCTGGACGATCCAGTCGTCGGGGTCGCGCAGCAGGGCCGCCTCGAGGCGCTCGGCGGCTTCGCCGTAGCGGCCGGCCTGGTTGAGCAGCCGCCCGAGCCCGCGCAGGAATCCGGGGGCGTCGCGGCAGGCGGCTTCGGCCGCCAGCGCCGGCTCGAGCTGCCCGGGCTCTTGCGGCGGCGCGCAGTCCTGGCCGGCGGCGGCCGGCGCGGCGACAAGGAGGGTCAGGAACAGCAGGCCGGCGGGACGGCGTTTCTTCCTAGTCGACACAAGCGCGCAGCGGGTAGGCGTAGATGTGACAGGGCGCTTTCAGCCCCTCGAGCAGGAAGGCGCCCTGGGACTCGAGCCGGTGCGGGCCGATCAGGGCCGCCATGCCTTCGCCGACCAGGACGGGATGGGCCAGCTCGCCGGTCATCTCCTGCAGGCGCTGGGCGGTGGTGACGGTGCGGCCGATGGCCAGGTGGGCGCGCCGGCGCACCGGGCCGAAGGAGCCGACCGTGGCTTGCCCGGTTTCGAGCCCGATGCCCAGCGCGAGCGGGGCGGGATCGTCGGGCGCCGGGCCGGGCAGCAGGGCGCGCGATTCGCGCAGGATGTCGAGGGCGGCGGCGAGCGCCCGCTCGGGCAGGGGGTCGCCGGACTGGCCGCTGCCGGATGGCGCGCCCCAGACGGCCAGCGCGGCGTCGCCATGGAAGGATTCGACGATGCCGCCGTGGCGCTCGACTTCCCGCGTCACCATGGTGAAGAAGGCGTGCAGGACGGCGGCGGCCTCTTCCGGCGGGCGGCTTTCGCAGTAGGCGGAGAAGTTGCGGATGTCGGCGTAGAGGGCGCTGATCGGGCAGCGCACGGCGTCGATGGCGTCGGTCGGGTCCTGCCGTGCCAGGGAGGCGGCCACCGGCACGGGCAGGTAGCTGGAGAGGTGGCGGAACAGGCGGTCGCTCTCGAAGCGGCTGCGGACGTGCTCGATGAGGCCGAGGAAGAGGGCGAAGAACGTTACGTAAAGCGCGGCGCCGACCCACTCGAACCAGAGGCCGGCGCGCAGAAGCAGCGCCGCCTTGGCGGCCCAGAGCACGGCGACGAGGGCGGCGGCGGCGAGCAGCGGCAGCCACGGTCCGCGCCGGTGCAGGCCGGCCAGCGCGGCGATCAGGCCCGAAAAGATCAGGGCGGCGAGCGCGCTCAGCGGGCCGCCCAGGCGCGGCTCGGCGACCAGGCGCGAATCGAGCGCGGCGCGCAGGAGCTGGGCATGCACCATGAGGCCGGCGCCATTGCCGCCGAAGGGCGTGGCGACGCGGTCGCTCAGGCCGAGCGAGGTGCTGCCGACGATGACCCAGGCATTGGCCAGCAGCCCCTGGGGAATGCGGCCGGCCAGGACGTCGGCGGCGGACAGGCTGATGAAGGCCTCGGGGTGCAGCGTCCAGGGAATCCGCACGTTGCCGGCGGCATCGAGCGGAATGCCGCCTCCGTCGGGCAGGAACCCGCGCAGGGACCAGGCCGGCCCGAGCAGGCCGGCGCCCGCGCGCAGGCCGCTCTCGCCGCCGGGCGCGGCCTGGGCCAGGGCGGCGGCGAACAGGGCGGGGTAGGCGCGCCCTTCGTGGCAGATGAGGGCGGGCTGGCGCCGCAGCGCGCCATCGCGCTCGACGAGGGGGGTGATGTGGCCGGCGGGCAGCGCGGCGAAGGCGGGGGCGTTGGCGATGTGCCCGAGGGCCTGGGGCAGGCTGGCCGGGCAGGCCGCCCAGGGCAGCGGCGCGGCGGGCGTCCCGCTCGCCGCGCCGGTGCCGCCCTCGAGGGCGAACACCTGGGAGACGACGGCGCGGTTCCTTTCAAGGCGCTCGGCGAGCCGGGCGTCGTCCGGCGTCGATGCGGCAAAGACGATGTCGTAGATCTGCAGCGCCGCGCTCTCGCCCGCCAGGCGGTCGGAGAGTTCGGCCAGGCGCCGGCGCGGCCACGGCCAGGGGCCGAGCTGCGCGAGGCTCGCTTCGTCGATGTCGACGAGCAGGATGCGCCGCTCGCGGTCCCGCTCGGCGGCGAAGCGCCAGGCCCAGTCGCCGGAGATTTCTTCCAGGGTGCGCAGGGTCGGCGCGAACAGCGCCGAGGCGGCCCCCCAGCAGGCCAGCGCGATGAGCGCGGCGAGCAGCGCGGCGCGGCCGGGCGTGTGCAGGCGGGCGATGGGGCGCAATCAGCGCCCCCAGAGGGTCAGCCCGCTGATCCTGCCGCCGGTGAGCGTCTTGTCGAAGCTGTAGCCCGCCTGGCGCCCGTCCATGCTGAAGGCGCCGGCAAGGTTCCGGTCGGCCGCGTTCGACACGAACAGGCCGTCGCGCGTGATGCCGCCCGAGGCGGCGAAGCGGTCCTGGCCGAGCGAGGGGCTCGACAGGTCCAGCTGAGTGGTGAAGGCGGCCCGCGCGAAGTCGACCTGGAGCATGGCATTGGAAACCTGGACGTTCTCGACCGGCCGGCCATAGGCGAGCGGCTGCGCGTAGGTGGCCGAGGCGCCGGTCAGGTTGAAACTGGCCGAGGCGCCCACCGGCTGGAAGCTGGCCAGGACGCTTTCGTCGCGGTAGAGGCTGATGAAGAAGTTGCCGACGGCGGCGCGCATGCCCGCTGCGCGCGCCTCGCTGTAGCGCTCGCTGAGGGTGTTCTCCGGCACGTTCCAGCCCGCCTTGTTGTGCAGCCAGACGAGCGGCTTGCCGGCCGAGGGCGTCGCTTCGGGCAGGGCGGAGCTCGCCTCGGAATCGCGCAGCCTGCCCTTTTCGGCGACGTCGGCCGCGGCGATGCTCTCGAGACGGCGCGCGCCCTGGCCCGACTGGCCCGCGGCGAGCAGGTCGGCGGCGGGCACGAGGCGCGGCGCGGCGCCGCCGCCACGCAGATATTCGAGCATCTTGCCCTGCATCTCGGCACTGAGCAGCACCGCCCGCTCGCCCTGGCAGGGGCCGAGCGTCGCCGCGCAGTCGCCTTCGAGCGGCGCCATGACGATGGCGCCGCTGGCGACGCTGGCCCAGGTGCTGCGCGCGCCATCGGCCTTGACGATGAAGTCGGTGCCCTTGATGCCGATGGCGGCGATCGGGGTGTTGAGGCGGAAGCGGTCGCGATGGGCTTCGCCCCATTGCCCGGTGACCGAGCGCATGACGCCTTCCTCGAGCCTGAACTTGATGGCGGCCGGGCCAAGGGAATCGGCGTTGCGGTAGGATTCGACGGTGAGGCGGCTCGCCGGCCTCACGCTGACCAGCCCGCCGTCGATGAAACGCAGATGGACGTGGCCGCCGGCCGCCGTCTCGATCCTGTCGCCGGAGCGCAGGCGCAAGCCGCGCACCGCGCCTTGCGTTCCGCCGTCGGCATCGAGGACGCGCCCCTCGCCGATGACGGTGATGATTTCGCCGACGATGTCGCCGCGCGCGGCGCTCGCGCCGGCCGTCAACGACAGGCAGGCCAAGATCAGGCCGGCCAGAAACAGGAAGCTCAGGCGAACGAAATCGAATGCGGCATGGGTGGAAGCCGTGACAATCGGGCGCATCGGGTAGCCCTCCTTTTGTTCATCACGCGGTATTCTCGGCTTTTCATTATAAATCAAAGCGGTCATGGCCCCATGTGCGCCGGGTCACACGCGGCAGCGTGTTTCGCCAGGCGCCGTGATATCATAATTTTCTTTAAGAAAATAAATTTACCAACTGTTTGCATGGATAATTTTGCCTTACTGCCTTAGCTTTTCCCGGCCGATAGGGAAAATAGCCAGCCAAACGCCTTCAATGCCCATTCCTTTTCAGTATTTGCTCAATCTGCCGCTGCTGCAGGACTTGCCCCAGGAGAGCCTGCTGCGCCTGTCGACGCAGATGAGCGAGCGCCATTTTGCCCGCCGCGAAATGGTCAGCAGCCGCGATCCGTCGCGCTTCGCGCTGGGCTTCCTGCTGGAGGGCCGGCTGCAGGGCGTGGACTTCACGGTAGACGGGCGCAGCGTGGGCCTGTATTTCGTGGAGCCGGGCGACTGTTTCGGCGAGCTGCCGGTGATCGACGGCGAGCATGCCGCCGAGCACGTCATCGCGGTGACGAAGTCGACGGCGGTGTTCCTCGATGCGGCGCCGGCGCGCCGACTGGTGTTCGAGACGCCTTCGCTGGCGCAGGCGGTGATGACGCGCCTGGCCCGGCGCGTGCGCGAACTGACGGCCCAGCGCACCCTGCTCGCCCTGCCCAACCCGTTCCAGCGCCTGTGCCTGCAGTTGCTGCTGCTGGCGCGACCGGCCGCCGAGGGTGGCGTCGCCGTCGACCCGGCGCCGACGCATCAGGAGCTGGCCATCATGCTGAATTCGAGCCGGGAGACGGTGACGCGGGCGTTTCAGGTCCTGATCCTGCGCGAATCGATCAGGCGCGAAGGCGCGCGCCTTTGGCTGCTGCAGCCGGACTTGCTGCGCGGTATCGGCGAAGGGCGCATCGAGCCGCCAAAGGCGTAAAATCCAGCCTCCACATCCACAGGATAAATGCCATGAATCAAGAGGAGATTTTTTCGCGCCTCCGCGAGGAGGCCGTCAAGGACACTGCCGCCCAGCCCGCGCCGGCGCCCGCTCCGACGCCCGCGCCGGCGGGCAAGCTGCGCATCGAGGATCTGCTGAAACAGGCGGCACCGCCCGCCGGCGAAAAACCGGTCGAGGAAGATCGGCAAGAGGCCGGCGGACAGTGACGGCGCCGGCGCCAGCCTGGAACCGGGCAAGCCTGCTCCGGCGCCTGGTGCTGCGCGAAGTGGCCGGCCGTTACCGCGGCTCGCTGCTGGGTGTGGGCTGGTCGCTCGCGCAGCCGCTCGCCATGCTGGCCATCTACACCCTGGTGTTCGGCAAGGTGTTCAAGGCGCGCTGGAGTCCTGCCGGCGAGGGAGACATGCTGGAATTCGCCCTGACGCTGTTCGCCGGGCTGATCGTGTTCAACCTTTTCGCGGAAATGGCCACGCGCGCGCCGGGGTTGGTCGCGGCCAATCCGAACTATGTGAAGAAAGTGGTGTTCCCGCTCGAGCTGCTGCCCGCCGCGGCGCTGGGCACGGCGCTGTTCCACGCGCTGGCGAGCTTCGCCGTGTTGCTGGCGGCGCTGGCGGCGAGCGGCCGCCTCGGCCTGTGGGCGCTGGCCCTGCCGCTGGCGCTCGCCCCGCTCTGCCTGTTCCTGCTGGGTCTGGGCTGGCTGCTGGCCTCGCTGGGCGTGTTTTTGCGCGACATCGGCCAGGCGGCCGGCATGGCGGTCGCGGCGCTGCTATTCCTGTCGCCGGTGTTCTATCCGGCCGAGGCGCTGCCGGTAGCCTGGCGCGGCTGGCTGTACGCCAACCCGCTGACCCTGCCGATCGAGGCGGCGCGCGACTTGCTGATCTGGAACCGGCCGCCGCGGGGCGGCGCGCTGGCGCTGTACGGCGCGGCGGCGGCGGCTTTCGCCTGGGCCGGCCATGCCTGGTTCGAGAGGACGAAAAAGGGCTTCGCCGATGTGCTATGAGGAGCCGGGCAATTGACGGCGATCGCGGCGCGCCGCCTGTCCAAGTGCTACACGCTCTACGCGCGGCCGCGCGACCGGCTGCTGCAGTTTCTGTTTCGCGGCCGGCGCAGCTTCGGGCGCGAGCTGTGGGCGCTGAACGACGTGAGCTTCGATGTGCGGCGTGGGGAGGTGCTGGGCATCGTCGGCAGGAACGGCGCCGGCAAGTCGACGCTGTTGCAGCTTGTGTGCGGGACGCTCGCGCCCAGCAGCGGCGCCATCGAAGTGCGGGGCCGGGTGGCGGCGCTGCTGGAATTGGGCGCCGGCTTCAATCCGGATTTCACCGGTCGCGAGAACGTTTTCCTGAACGCCGCCATCCTCGGCATGGCGGAGGAGGCGATCCGCGAGCGTTTCGATTCGATCGTGGCGTTTTCCGGCATCGGCGAGTTCATCGACCAGCCGGTGAAAACCTACTCCTCCGGCATGTACGTGCGCCTGGCCTTTTCCGTGGCGACGGCGATCGATCCGGACATCCTGGTGATCGACGAGGCGCTGTCGGTGGGCGACGGAGCTTTCGCGCGCAAGAGCTTCGACCGCATCATGCAGCTCAAGGAGCGCGGCGCGACGATCCTGTTCTGCTCGCATTCCATGTATCACATCGACGCGCTGTGCGATCAGGCGCTGTGGCTGGAAGCCGGACGGGTGCGCATGCTCGACACCGCGCAGGCGGTGACCGCGGCCTACAATTCGGCGCTCGCCATGGAGGCGGCCGCCGCGCCGTCCGACGCGCCGGCGTTCGGCGCGCCGCCAGTAGCCGCACTGGCGCCGGGCCGGGGACGCATCCTGTCCGTCGAGGGCGAGTGCGAAGGGGCGCGCGGGCGGCGGCTCGGGGCGCTTTCCGGTCAGAGCAGCCTGGCCGTGACAATAGCCTTCGAAACCGATCCTGCCCTGCCCGCGCCCACCGTGGCGCTGGGCATCGAAAACGCGGCGGGCGTCGGGGTGTCGAGCGTCATCACGCTGGGCGAAACCGGGGCGGTGCACCGCGAGGAAGACGGGCGTGGATGGGCCAGGGCGGTCTTCCCGCGCATCCCGCTGCTCAAGGGAACCTATCACGTAACCGCCTTTCTCGCCTGCGAACGCGGCCTGCATGTCTATGACGCCGCACCGCGCTGCCTGACCCTCGAGGTCGCGCAGGAAGGGGTCGCGCAGGGCCTGGTCGCACTTCCCCACCGCTGGGAGGACGGCAGTGCCTGAAGCGGTCGACCGGAACCTCGCGGAGGCAGCGTCGCTGCGCCGCATCGGCGCGCGGGAGTTGCGCATCGGAACGCTCGGCCCGGGGGACGGAGCGCAGGTGGAGCGCCTGTTCGCGCGCGCCTTCGGCCGCGCGCCGGAGGCGGGCTGGCATGCATGGAAATACGGCGTCCTAGCCGGCTCGGCGGTGGGCCTGTGGGACGAAACCGGCGAGTTGGTGGCACACTACGCCGGGTTTCCCCGCAGCCTGCTCTGGCAGGGCCGACCGCTTTCGGCTATCCAGATCGGCGATGTGATGGTGGCGCCTGAAATGCGCGGGCTGCTCACCCGCCGCGGGCCGTTTTTCCAGGTGTGCTCGCGCTTTTTCGCCGACCGGGTGGGCGCGGGACGCGAGTTTGCGCTCGCATATGGCTTCCCCAACGAGCGGGCCATCCGGCTGGGGACGGCGCTGGGCCTTTATCATGATCTGGACCACATCCATCGCCTCGTCTGGCCGGCCCGGCCGGCACGATTGCCGTTGGACCTGGCCTGGTTGCCGCTCGACGCCGACGACGGATTGGAGCGGCATGTCGCCGCCGCCTGGGAGGAAATGCGGTCCGACCTCGGCGACCATGTCCTGGGGCTGCGCGACACGGCGTACGTGACACGGCGATTCCTGCGCCGTCCCGGCGGTGACTACCGCTTTTTTCGCCTGCGCCGCAGGTTGTCCGGAAAAACGGCGGCGGTGGCCGTCCTGCGCCTTGCGCCCGGCCGGGCGGAACTGATCGACCTCATCGGGCCGCGCAAGGCGCTGAACCGGGCGGCGCGGGCGGCAGCGGCCGAGGCCGGCCGGGCAGGCGCCGCGCATCTGGAAGGCTGGGGGAGCGCCGCAGTCGCCGCGGCACTGCGAGAGAGCGGCGCGGTGCGTTCCGGCGAAGCGGCGCATTTCGCCGTCGCCCGGGCGTCGCGTATCGCCTGCGAGTCCCTGGCGGCGGCACGCTGGTGGTGGCTGGGCGGGGACAGCGATTTTCTTTAACGCCCATGCCAGCTTCGCGCCGCCTGCATTGGCTTTTTCTGGGAGCCGTCCTGAAGGGCCTGTTCCGCTTCGCGCTGCCGGTGGCGGCGGCGTTGCCGCCGAATCTCGGCATGGCTTGCGCACGCGCCCTGGGCCGGTTGTGCCGGCGCCTCGACCTCGACTGGCGCACGGTGGGGCTGGGCGAGCATTTCGTGACGGAGCGCACCCGTCACGCCTACGCGGAAATCCTCCCGGCGCTCGAGGCGCGGCAGCGCGAGCATCTGGTGAGCCGGCGGTTCATGTGCGCCCTGATGGAGGAACTGGAAGGCCACTGGCTGGCCGGGCGCCGCATCGAGCGGTTTGCATGCGAATTCGAGGGCCTGGAGGCGATACGCGCCGGGATGGCCCGGGGGAAGGGCATGATGCTGCTGACCCTGCATTTCGATGCGGCGCTGATGGGCGTCGCAAAGTTGGGCCTGGCCGGACTGAAGCTGAACCTGATCACATCCGACGTGGTCGAAGACGCCCGCGTCGATGCTGCCGTGACTCGCTACTTTCGCAGGAAGTATGCCGGCATCGCCGCTTGCCTGAACGGCGGGCGCGCCCTGCACGTGGAACGCCATCTGAAATCCTTCTACTCCGCCCTGCGCCGGGGCGAAGGCGTGGTCATACTCGGCGATGCTTATTCGGATAAACTGGACAAGGCGCTGCTTGTCGATTTTCTCGGGCGCAGGCGCGCCTTCGCCGCCGGCGCGGTGCGCATGGCGGAAAAGGCCGGCGCCCCGATGGCGGCATTCGTCTGCCTGCGCACCGCGACCGGCGGCTACCGCGTCGTGTTCAGCCCGGTCTGCTGGCCCGCCGCGGGAAGCCATGAGGAGAGCGCGGCACGGTTGTTCGCCTTTCTCGGCGACCATGTCCGCCGCCACCCCGAGCGCTGGTGGGCGGCCGATCTGCTGCCGAAGTTCATCGTCGCCGAACGATGATTTTTTGCATTGCCCGAGCAACAGCAAGGTATGGAGCGAATGGAATACATGATCAAGTCGAACGCGCCCCGGCGCGTCAGGGAATTCAATTTCAAGACCGACTGCACGCACGTTTTCTTCGTGTCCTCGTCGGGCCACTGCTCGCTCGATTGCAGTTACTGCATCGTCAACCCGATCGTGAAGCACCAGCCCACGCTGAGTTACGAGGATCTCGCCTTCCTGCTTGGACGGGTGGATGGCAGGGCGTTGCTGATGTTTTCGGGCAGCGGCGATTTCTTCGCCGGCTACAGGAAGGGGGAGAAACTGCTGGCGCGAATCCTGGAGCACGACGTCGAGGTCACGCTGGACATCAACGGTGTGATGATCCACGAGTTTGCCGAACTGCCGGAAGAGGGGCTGCGCAGGATCCGCTACATCAACCTGACCATGCATTACGTGCAGTTGCTCAGGCACAACGCGCTGAAGGCGTGGCGGGACAACGCGCTGACCCTGATCGGCAGGAAGGGCCAGGCGCTGTTCCTCGCCGGCTTCGTCCTTTCCCCGCCCGAGCGGGGGCATTGGCGGGAGGCGGTGGATTTCTTCAGGGAGAACGTGTTCGAGAAGACCGGGCAGCGCCTTGTCCTGATCAAGGACGTGAACACCCGCTTCGGCGCGGAGGACGAGACGGTCCTGGCAGCCCTTCAGGAGGAATTCGCCGACCTGATCGAGGAGGCGTTCCAGGAGGATTTCTCCACGCAGTTCCAACATCACAGCCACGTCATTTGCCCGGCCGGATACAGCTATTTCCATGTCTGGAACGACGGGCGGGTGCAGGGCTGTCCTTATATCGCGGGCCTGGCCGATTGCGGCAACCTGAAGGAGCGGCGCTTCGAGCCGAGGCCGGCCATGTTCAAATGCACGTCGGCCAGACACTGCGACTGCAACAACATCGCGCTGCTTGGCAAGATGGTGTTTCCCGAGTCCTCCGGGGTCGCAGCCTCGGGCGCAGGCAGGTAAGCTGCCTTGGTGCCGCAGGATCGGTGCGAAATCCTCCTGGCCTCTGGCGGTCCTCTCGCCGCCAGCGAGGAGTTCCGCCACGGACTGCGGCTGACGCACGCCCGCCTGTCGCAGTCTCGCCCGGGGCAGATGGCGGATATGGCGCCGGCCGCTTTGCCCCGCCCCGCCGACTGGCTGCGCACGAGCAATGCCGGGCGGGTCCTGGCATTCATCGAGCCTGCACTCGTGATCTCGGCCAGCCTGGCCGCGGAATTGTCCGCCGCGCTGGATGACGGCGCAGGATGCGCTCTGCCCGACGACGCGCGCTCGACCGACGCGCCACCCGCCGACTACACCACGCTGGCAAGCCTGGATGGGTATGCCGCCCGCCTGACAGGAAGGTCTCGTTTCGCGCCATGGGACGGCCGCAAGCCGCTGTGCTGCATGATCGCGCGCCGGACGATCGAGGACGCCGTCGCGGCAGACATGGCCATCAACTGGGAGCAGCTTCCGGGGCGATGCCGCGACGCGCGCATCGCCCGGCATGCCTGGGTGCATGACTGGTCGAACTATCAGCGAATGCAGCGGGCGGAGATGCTGTCGCTCCTGCCAGCGGAGGTGGATAGCCTGCTCGACGTGGGCGGCGGGGAAGGCGGCTTCGTCTCGGCGTTTCTTGCCGCAAGAAATGGCGTCGCGCACCTGTTGGAACCGAGCGAGGCGGCGCTCGCCGCCGCAGCGCGGGGGCTGACGGTGCTGCGCCAGCAGTTGGGCGAAGGTGAACTGCCGCGCCGCTACGGGGCGGTCAGCATGCTGGACGTCCTGGAGCACCTCGAAGACCCGTTGGCGGGACTGCGGGCGGCATACCAGGCGCTGGAAGATGGCGGCTGCCTGCTCCTGTCGGTACCCAACATCGGCCACTGGCGCATCGTCTCGGATTTGCTCGCGGGACGCTTCGATTACTCGCCGGTGGGCATTCTGTGCATCACGCACCTGCGCTTCTTCACCGCGTCGAGCCTGCGCACATTGCTGGACGAAGCGGGCTTTCGCGTCGAGTCGTGGCGCAATGCCGGCCTGCCTCTGCAACCCGCGATGCGGCAGGTATTGTCGGCGGCGCGCGCGGCCGGCCTGGCGGTGGATGAGGAAAGCCTTGGCGCCGAGGTCTTTCATGTCCTGGCCCGGCGCGATTGACGCCATCATCGTCAATTTTCGCTGCGCCGGCGAAACGCTGGCCGCGGCGAGCCGTCTGGACGGCTGGCCGGGCACGATCTGGGTGGTCGACAACAGCGCGAAGGTCATCGAGGCGGACAGGCTGCGGGCCGCACTGCCGGATCGCGATGGCATCCGGCTCCTCGTGGCCGAGGGCAATCTGGGCTTTGCCGGCGGCTGCAATCTCGCTTATGCGCAAGGCGCGGCGCCGTACGTCCTTCTGCTCAACCCCGATGCGCGGATCGACCCGGCCGAGGTGGGGCGCCTCGCAGCCGCTCTCGACGCCGCACCCGGGCTGGCGGCCGTGGCTCCGGCAACCTACTGGAACGAAGGTCAGCGTTTCCTGCTGCCCACCCTGATGCCCGAAGAGCCCCTCTGGTGGTTCGGACGAGCCCTGGCCTCGCGCTCGCAGGGCGCCGGCAGGGCGCTGGCGCGCGCCTGGCTGAGCTGGCAGGAGCGCCTGCATGGCGCTGCCTCGCCCCAGGCCGTGCGCTACCTCTCGGGCGCCGTCGTGCTGTTGCGCCGTGCCGCGATCGAGCGAGCCGGCGGCCTCTTCGATCCGCGCTATTTCATGTTCTACGAGGATGCCGACCTGAGCCGGCGCCTGCGCCAGGCGGGATTCGGGCTGGCCTTGCTGCCGACGGCGCATGCGGTACACCGCTGGCGCAACCGGGCGAGCAAATACACACTCATGTCACAGAGCGCGCCGCTGTATAACCGTCGCCACTTTCCCCGGCTGTGCCGTTTTGCATCCCTGTGGCATGGCAGGGCCGAAGCGCCGCTCGATGCGCTCGCCCTTCCCCCAAATCGGTTGCCGGGCCAATGGGGGCTGGGCCGGCTGCTGCACGGACCCGTCGGCAGCCTCTCCGGGCTGGAACAGGCTCTGGCCGGCCGCGCCGTCCAAGCGATCAGCCCTTCACCCACGGGATTTCCGGCCGTTTTCCGGCCTCGCGACAAATCGTCTGAGGCATTGGCCGAAGAGGACTGGGAAGCGCTCGATGACGGGCGTTACTTGTGCTTGGCGCATGACGGCGTTGACTGCGAATGGCTCGCCTTCGACAAGGCAAGCTAGGAAATCGGCGGGGGTATTCTTGAGCGTTCGTGCCGATATGACATTCACGCCAGCTTCGACACTCGCCTGACGATGAGCGGCGGCGGCTATTTCGGCTACCTGAGGGGTCGCAGGCTGACCGGGTTGCTTTATCGACGGCTGTGGCTGTATCCGCGCCTTTGCGATGCTCTTTCGGGGCGCGTCCTGGATGTCGGCTGCGGCATAGGCGATTTCCTGCGTTTTTGCCCCGGCGCAATCGGGGTCGATGTCGATGCCGAGGCGGTCGCATGGTGCCGCGCGCTAAGCCTCGACGCGCGTTTGATGACACCTGGGCGCCTGCCGTTCGATGATCGGGAGTTCGACGGGGTCGTTTTGGACAATGTCCTGGAGCACCTGGCAGCGCCAGATACGCTGCTCGCCGAAATCAGAAGGGTCTTGCGAAAGGAGGGGAGACTGATTGTGGGCGTGCCGGGTAGCCGCGGCTTCGCGGCCGATCCGGATCATAAGACCCACTATGACGAGCCGAGCCTCATCGCGATTCTGCAACACCACGGTTTTTGCTGCGAACAAGTCATGCACATGCCATTTCGCTCAGGTTTTCTGGAGTCGCGCCTTCGACAGTACTGCCTGTACGGAATCTTCTGTCTAGCCGGCCGACTTGCGCGTGCGGAGCAGGCGTCGCAGGCCGATTAATCGCATCAGCCAGCCGCGAAGCAGTGGCCTGCGGTTGATTGCCAGCTTCAGCCAGCCGATGCGAAGCGAGGTGTGGTAGAGGAGTACGTCGCCAATGTCTTTCCAGAAGGTCTTGTGCGGAGTCTCGTCTGAATGCGGCAGGTCTGTATGGGAAAATCCGGCAAAACGGCGCAGCCCTGAATGAGCATGCCGGGTGGCTTGCAGAAAGCCGTGGCCGAAGCGGCGATCAGGCTCAAGGTGGCAGCCTTCCGCCCATTCGTTCCATGCATTGATGAAAACCATGGGTGGAGCGCCATCGTCACGGCGCGCGCGATCGATCGTGGCGGAGAGCCAGTATTCGTAGTTGTCCGGGGTGCCGTTGTGCACAACCAGCGCGCGGCTGCCAGTGCGCGCAGTGTTATCCCAAGACGGAAAAACAGTCCTGAAGATGCGCCCGCCCGGGTAGTCACGCTCGAGATAGGACCGCGCAATGTCGGCGTACTGCATGACATTTCCCTGGAACTTGCCGAAAAAACCGACCTTGTGATTGATGTTACCGGAGCGTAGGTTGTGGGGCGGAAACTCGACGCCGCTGTCGAATCCGAACTGGCGGTAGTCGTCATTGCCATGTGTAAGCGCGGCACAAACATGGATCTCGCCCACCCCCGCAGCACGGCAATATTCGCGCCATACGCTTGCTGTCTTGCGCGGATCCGGCAGATGCTGCGGCCGATAAACAATCAGGAATGGTCGCCCTTCCAACCTGATGTAGCGCGGATCCCCAAAGATCGGCACCAGCGATTTGATGAAGTTGATATCGTCGTCTGGAAGATATTGTTGGGCGATGAGCACTTCGTGTTCGGCGGCATCCCACCGTCGCGTCCAATTTTCGTTGGCCCAGCACAGGCAGAATGGCATGTCGCTTCCCGGGTCGGCGAGCATATCGTCGAGCGGGCGATTGAGTATGCGCTTCCCTGAAAACCAATAATAGTGATAGCAAAAGCCGTCGATACCGTATTCCTTGGCGACCTTGATCTGCTCCCGCCGCGTTTCGCGCACACGCAAGTCATAGAAACCAAGATCGGCAGGCAAGTGCGGCTGGTAGTGATTCTCGAACAGCGGAACGGCCTTGGTGACGTTGGTCCATTCCGTGAACCCCTTTCCCCACCAGAGATCGTTTTCCGGAGTGGGATGGTATTGCGTCAGGAAGAAGGCTATCAGCCGCGGAGGGGCGCTGTTATCGGAAGCCAAAGGGGGATCTGCGCTATGCTTCATGTTTCCATCAAGTCAACCGCCAGCAGTATACGCTACGTCACGGGTCGATGCCGAATTTGCGTAGTTGGGTGCGTATGACCTGCTTGGCACGCGGTCCGAGGCGACGAGCGATGACGTTCCTGAGACGCGATTTCCAATTTGCCGTCGACTTGACCAAGTTGCGAGGGGGAGGAGCCAGGGTCAGAGCAGCGCCGGGGCGGCCAACAGGCACCGCCTTGATAACGACCTGATAAATGTGGGAGTGCGGTGCACTTGCCAGCACCCGCCTCAAGCTCATCGGCAGGCGCACCCAGCTTGAGGCAAACTCAGTTTCCTCCGGCGGCTTAATGACATATCGGTAGCCGACAATCTTTAATCCCGCCCGCGTCACCAACTCCTGCATGTTTTTCAGCCCGAAAAAGCGGATATGGGTTCTGTCGAGCAGGCCCCAATCGCGATATTGGAAGTTGCCGTCCATCAGGCACGAGGCCACGGCAGCATGGCAGATATGGGGCAGCGAGACGACGAGAAAGCCATCAGGACAGACAAGCCCCGCCATCTGCCCTAGGGCTTCCCAAGGATCATATAGATGCTCCAAGACATCTGCCGCTACTACCGCATCGAAAGGGAGGCGGTCAGCGACCAGCTTGGGCCAGTCCGGGCTGTTCAGGTCGGCCCGGATGACTGCCTCGCAGAAGGAAGCCACTTTCTCGATGGCGGCTGGGTCGATTTCGACTCCTGTCACCTGACAATGCCGCGAAGTGGCCAGCACGCGCGTGATGGATCCGGGGCCGCAGCCGACTTCCAAGACGCGTCTGCCCATGCCGACGAATTCGACGACGAAGGCACCCGCCGTCCGCGATTCAGTATCGACGAGGTATTCGTATTGATGCCTCTCCCCCCCCGCCATGGCGGCGGTATCCGGCAAAGTCACTTTTTCCATCGTTCCCCGGCAAACCTATCGACAATCCTTTTCAACGCCCGCAGCGGCCGCGTGATGCGCCAGCTGTTCGAGGAAAGTAAGGACTCGCGTTCGGCGATAACGGCTTCGAGCTGCGCAAGCTTGTTCTGGTGCGTCCGCCTGAGTTCGTCATGCAGGCGCTTGTAGCGGGCATACTCGAATATCGACCACAGCATCCCGTCGGGCTGCAGCGGCAGCCGCTTGCGGTAAACGGCCAGCATGGCGGTGCGCACGCTCTCCGCATCCCCCCACACACCGGAACCGGCCGCTTCCTGCAACCTGTATGTCGCACCGATCTCTGGCACATGCAAGAATGGGCCGCGCGTAGCCACCTGCTGCCAGAACTCCCAGTCCTCGCAAAGCGCGAGCCCTTCGTCGAAACGCGCCCCGCCGTCGACCACCTCGCGGCGGAACAGAACAGCGTGAATGGGGATGTAGTTGTCGATACAAAGCTGCACCGGGTCGAAATCGGCCTCGAAACGCCGGGTCTCCGCGCCACCGGCGTCAAGGCAGCGGATTGACGAGTAAGCCGCAACTGCCGGACCGTCTTCGTCGAGCGCTTGCTTGAGACGTGCGACATGGTGCGGATAGAACCAGTCGTCGTCGTCGAGGAACATGAGGAACTGTCCCCGGGCCTCGTCCAAACCCACATTCGCCGCCCTGCTGCGAGCAAAAGGTCCGCCGCCTATGAGACGCATGGGATATCGCCCGCAGGCGTCTGGCAGCGAACGATGCCCTTCCCCCTTGGCATTGACGATGACGACTTCAATATTCGGATAGGTTTGCAGAGCAATCGAATCGAGCGCCTGGCGCAGAGAAGGCCGGTCCATGCTGCGTACGATCACGCTGATGAGAGGCAGGTCAAGCGCGCCGACGCTCGCCCGGCCGCTAGCCCGCCGTCTATCGTACTCCGAGGCGAAAATGCCGAGATGGTCGCGGGCAATGTCGTCCGCATCAACCAGTTCATAAGCCTCCGCTGCGAGGACCTCGCGCGGAAGGCTGTAGGTTCTGTATCTATTGAGGGCGCAGATCTGTTCGTCGTAACGCTGCAGCGCGTTCTGGGACACGAAACAGCGCATGGCTTCACGTTTGCGCCCAAGTTCGGGGCCGATATCGACCAGTACGTTTGGTTTCAGCGGTGCGCCGATTTCATACATGGCGAGACGAACGCCCCCGCCTATGCGCCTTACCGCCTCGAACGCCGCCATGCCCAGAGCGCAATGATCGGGGTGCACTTCATGCAGGGAGGGTGCGTATACAAGGTCGGCATGCTGCTTTTGCACCGTCACAACGAGGCGATCGATTAGCCGTTCGCAGTATTCAAGCATCCCGTCGGGTAATCGCCAAAACTCCGGTGTAGGGATTCCCAGCAAAGCGGCTGCGGCACAGCTTTCCGACTCGCGCATTTCGGCCTGCGAGAGTCGTTGTTGGCCTTCCATGCCATAGGCGCCATCGGTGACTACAACAACGTGCACCGGCACGCTGGCGAGGACATGACGGCACATACTGCCGCCACAGCCAAACACCTCATCGTCCGGGTGGGCTGCAAAAACTAGCACGGATTTGGCCTGAATTTCCCTTACAGGGTGCCACGGAATAATCGGTTTCCCCATTCCAGATCAGCTCGGTCGTCCTTTATGCCCCAGATGCGGCAGCTAAATTGCATATCCTACAGTGAAATGCTGCTGCCGATACGAGATTGTCCGCGAAGATAGTAAGAATCAGGACCAGCGCCAGCCATGCGTACCGAAAAAGCGCATAGCGCTGAGGGCAAAGTGGGCCATGTGGCGCAAGCCTTTCCGGCCGGCCCCACCACCGAAGTGCCGCACGCGCATTCCCGGGCAATAGGCCGACAGGCCCAGCCTGCCCGCCCTGAACGACAGGTCGAAATCCTCGAAATATAGAAAGTAGCCCGAGTCGAATCCGCCCAGCCGGTCGAAGGCTGCAGCAGTGAAAAGCATGCAGCAGCCGCTGACGAGGGGCGGATCGGCCTTCGGCACCCCGGGATCCCAGTCGCGGCATTCATAGGCGGCGATGCGCGGGTGTGACGCGCCGGTGCCGATCGCGCGCAACAGCAGCGTCCGCACATCGGGATAGCGGAAACAGGCAGGTCGCAGGTTGCCGTCGGACTCGATCAAGGCGGGAGCCAGCAGTCCGGCGCCGGGACGGTTGGCCAAGCAGTCGAGGCCGGCAGCAAGGCTGTCCGGAGCGAAGGCCAGATCGGGATTGGCGGCCAGGAAACAGTCATGACCCGCGCCATGGCGGCGGAAGGCGCTGTTATGGCCGCTGCCGAAGCCCGGATTCGAGTTCTCGAATTCGTACCTGAAATCGCCGACTGCCGAAATCCTGCTGCGCCACTCGGCCAGATCGTCCTCGTGTGCCGGTTTCGAGGAGTGATCCGTGAGAACCACACGGCAACGATCCAGGCGGGCGAAGGCAACCGCTAGCGCCAAAGTGACAAGGGTTCTCGTCAACGCGTCGCGGTCCGGATGATAAAGGACGATCGATATGAGCAGCGAGGCCAAGGGGCGATTCTGTCCTGTTGCATGCCGCAAGGGTCGGCACGCGTTGAATGTTACCGACGAATTGTCCCGGCGTGTCAATCAGCCGACCGCGCAGACCCGCGCATTGCGGCGCGACCGGATCGAGGCTTGGGTTTCATCCACAGGGTCCATTCATCGGCGGGAGCTTGTCGCACGACCGCGTCCGCTCGGCCACCGGTACCTGTGTCCGGACGTCGACATCCTCTTCAGGAATGCGGTTCCGGCAGGAGGCAGGGCCACGCATTCCTGAGTCAGCGGACGCAATCGACGAAATACCGCACCCGCCCGTTGCTCTCATCCTGGACGAGGCCGTGGATGTCGGTCTCGAAGCCCGGAAAGCGCTCGTTGAAGTCGCGCGCGAAGCTCAGGTAGCGCACGATGGTGGCATTGAAGCGCTCGCCGGGAATCAGCAGGGGGATGCCCGGCGGGTAGGGCGTCAGCAGCACGCTGGTGACGCGCCCCTCGAGCCGGTCGATCTCGACGCGCTCGATCTCGCGGTGGGCCATCCTGGCGAAGGCATCGGCCGGACGCATCGCCGGCTCCATGTCGGAGAGGTACATCTCGGTGGTCAGGCGCGCCACGTCGTTGGCCTTGTAGACGTCGTGGATCTGCTGGCACAGGTCGCGCAGGCCGACGCGCTCGTAGCGCGGATGCTTCTGGCAGAACTCCGGCAGCACCTTCCACAGCGGCTGGTTCCTGTCGTAGTCGTCCTTGAACTGCTGCAACTCGGTGACCATGGTGTTCCAGCGGCCCTTGGTGATGCCGATGGTGAACATGATGAAGAAGGAATACAGGCCGCACTTCTCGACGATGACGCCGTGCTCGGCCAGGTACTTGGTGACGATGGCGGCCGGGATGCCCCAGTCGGCGAAGTCGCCGCCGACGTCCAGCCCCGGCGTGATGACCGTGGCCTTGATCGGGTCGAGCATGTTGAAGCCGGGGGCGAGCTCGCCGAAGCCGTGCCAGCGCTCGCCCGGCTTGAGCATCCAGGCCTCGCGCTCTTCGATGCCTTCCTCGGAGAGGTCGTCCGGCCCCCACACCTTGAACCACCAGTCGGCGCCCCATTCCTCGTCGACCTTGCGCATGGCGCGGCGGAAGTCCAGCGCCTCGGCGATGGATTCCTCGACCAGCGCCGTGCCGCCCGGCTCCTCCATCATCGCCGCCGCCACGTCGCAGGAGGCGATGATGGCGTACTGCGGCGAGGTCGAGGTGTGCATGAGGTAGGCCTCGTTGAAGACGTCGCGGTCGAGGCGGCGCGTCTCCGAGTCCTGCACGAGAATCTGCGAGGCCTGCGAGAGGCCGGCCAGCAGCTTGTGCGTCGACTGCGTCGAGAACACCATCGATTCCTTGCAGCGCGGCCGGTCGGCGCCGATGGCATGGTAGTCGCCGTAGAAGTCGTGGAAGGCGGCGTGCGGCAGCCAGGCCTCGTCGAAGTGCAGGGTGTCGATCTTGCCGTCGAGCATCTCCTTGATCTCCTCGACGTTGTAGAGGATGCCGTCGTAGGTCGACTGGGTGATGGTCAGCACGCGCGGCTTGCCCTTCACCTTCGAGGCGAAGGGGTGGGCGGCGATCTTCTTCTGGATCTTCTTCCAGGAAAACTCGGACTTCGGGATCGGGCCGATGATGCCGTAGTTGTTGCGCGTCGGCATGAGGAAGACGGGGATCGCGCCAGTCATGATGATGGCGTGGAGAATCGACTTGTGGCAGTTGCGGTCGACGACGACGATGTCGCCCGGCGCCACCGTCGAGTGCCAGACGATCTTGTTCGAGGTCGACGTGCCGTTGGTGACGAAGAACAAATGGTCGGCGTTGAAGATGCGCGCGGCGTTGCGCTCGGAGGCGGCGACCGGGCCGGTGTGGTCGAGCAGCTGGCCGAGCTCCTCCACCGCATTGCAGACGTCGGCGCGCAGCATGTTCTCGCCGAAGAACTGGTGGAACATCTGCCCCACCGGCGACTTCAGGAAGGCCACCCCGCCGGAGTGCCCCGGGCAATGCCAGGAATAGGAGCCGTCGGCGGCGTAGTGGGTCAGCGCGCGGAAGAACGGCGGCGGCAGCGAATCCAGGTAGGCCTTCGCCTCGCGCACGACGTAGCGGGCGATGAACTCCGGCGTGTCCTCGAACATGTGGATGAAGCCGTGCAGTTCGCGCAGGACGTCGTTCGGGATGTGGCGGCTGGTGCGCGTCTCGCCGTGCAAAAAGATCGGGATCTCGGCGTTGCGTAAGCGGATCTCGGAGACGAAGGCGCGCAGCTCGGCGATGGTCTCCTCCTCCTCGTTGACGAGCTCCTCGTCGTCGATGGAGAGGATGAAGGCCGAGGCGCGGCTCTGCTGCTGGGCGAAGGAGGACAGGTCGCCGTAGCTGGTGACGCCGAGCACCTCCATGCCCTCCGCCTCGATGGCCTCGGCCAGGCGGCGGATGCCCAGGCCCGAGGCGTTCTCCGAGCGGAAGTCCTCGTCGATGATGATGATCGGAAAGTGGAAGCGCATGGGAACCTACCCCCTCCCCCCCTTCCCGAGGAAGGGGGTAACGGTTGTTCGTCCGTGCTGCGCACGGACTCCGGGTTGCTGGCTGGCCCCGCCTTGGGGCGGCCCGGCGGCGGAGCCTCGCCTTCGATTGCCGCCCGGGTTCATCAGATCTTCGGCAGGGTGACGCCGACCTGTCCCTGGTACTTGCCGCCGCGGTCCTTGTAGGAGGTCTCGCATTCCTCGTCGGATTCGAAGAACAGCACCTGGGCGACGCCCTCGTTGGCGTAGATCTTCGCCGGCAGCGGGGTGGTGTTGGAGAACTCCAGCGTCACGTAGCCCTCCCATTCCGGCTCGAAGGGGGTAACGTTCACGATGATGCCGCAATTCTTGACGAAAACGCCCGCATTCAGGGCGAAATTGCCGGCTTCGGGCACCGTCAGGCAATACACGTCATGGTCTCCGGCTAGTTCGCGCACGGCTGTGACCTTGTGGTTGCGCGTTGCATTGCCCCGCCCATGGAACGACGCGACGACCTCCGGAAAGCGCCTGAATACCGAGCGGTCGCAGCCGAGAAAACGGGCTGCCCCGCGAATCGAGCCTGTACGGTCGAGCGCGTCACGCACGACCGCAGCATCGATATCCTTCCGCAGATTGATGCTCCGCGCAATTTCCGCCTGCATGGCGCGACGCGAACCCTCGTCACGGGACCATGCCCTGCGCGAGATTTCTCCGCTCATGGCGCGTGCGGCTTGGCTCGAATAATGCCTGAGCATGGATGCGCTCTGATGCATACGCCGCTCCGCCGTCCAATTCCCGGCATGAGTGCGTCGCAGGGCGGCGCGCGCATCGGCATAACTCGGGTCGCCCCAGAAGCGGACGGCCCGGTCCTTCTGCACATCTTGGAAGCGTTCCAACCAACCCGGCTCCGCGCGCAGGCGCTCGAACGCCTGGCGAATCGAGGCGCTGTGCTCGTCGGGATCGAAATCCTCGCCATAGTTCTGCCGATTGTGCAGGCGAATGTGTTCGGTGGCGTCCATTCTTTCGATGTTCCACGGCATGTTGTTGCGGCGGTTCATGTCCTTATGGTGACGATGCATGCCCCGCAAGTCTTCATACACGCCGTTTCGCACGTTCCATTCGTCGGCAAGTCGGTGGGTCGGATATAAATGCCCGTTGAGGGGTTGATAAACCACCTCGTAGCCGCGTGCCAGTTGCCGGTACAAGGGCATCAGGGCGTCGTCGGGGCGGAGTTCATGGGCCCGAACGAGCCGCCCGTCGCGCATCAGAAATTCATGGTCTGGTGTGCAGTGAATGACTTCGCCGTTGTCCAGCGTCACTGCAAGCAGCGAATCGCGGCCGATAAAACGCGGCACATCCAGCAGGGTCACGATCAGCCGGCCGAACGGGCCGATGCTATAGCCCCAGAACATTTCGCCGCTCTCCGACCGACGGGCCATATCCTCAAGCGTCGGCGCGCTTCCGTCCGCCAGCGCGACCCGGGTATCGGCACTGAAGCAGCGGGCATACGTGCTCTTGCCGAGACACACCGTCAGGACATTCCTCGGGATGCGGAAATACTCGACGGTACGCGCCAGCGCGAAGGAATTCGGCGGGATGATGCAGTAGTCGTTCTTGATCTCGACGAAGGAGTTCGGGTCGAAGTTCTTCGGGTCGACGATGGTGCAGTTGATGTCGGTGAACAGCTTGAATTCATCCGAGCAGCGGATGTCGTAGCCGTAGCTCGAGGTGCCGTAGGAGACGATCTTGCGGCCGTCGACCTCGCGCACCTGGCCGGGCTCGAAGGGCTCGATCATGCGGTGCTCCCGCGCCATGCGGCGGATCCACTTGTCGGACTTGATGGACATCCCGTTGCGCTCCCCTGACTCAATGAGAAAGCCCCCGGCGACCAGGGCCGGGGGCGTGCGAATTAGACCACAAAAGGGCTTGCCAACGGGAGATTATTCCGGCGGCGGCAGGCGCCCGACCAGGGCGTCCCAGGCGATGGCGACGCCGGGCAGGACGCCGACCGGCGTTTCGCCGGCCAGCATGCAGACTTCCGGTTTGCCGTATTCGGCGCCAGCCAGGCGGTAGATGGTGACCATGCGGTCGACGGGATGCACCAGCCAGTATTCGCGCACGCCGGCGCGCTCGTACACGCGGCGCTTGCGCACGTGGTCGTGGGCGGCGGTGGCGGGCGAGAGCACTTCCACCACGAAATCGGGCGCGCCGCGCACGCCGCGGCGGTTCAGGCGGGCGGGATCGCACACCACCAGCACGTCCGGCTGGACGACGGTGTCGATCTCCTCGTCGGCCTCGCCGGCGCGCGGCAGGCGCACGTCGACCGGGGCGATGAAGGGGCGGCAGGGCTGCCCTTCCAGCATGCGGCGGAGCTGGAAATAAATCTCCCCGGCAATATCCTGGTGGGCCAGATCGGGCGCCGGCGCCATCAGCCAGGCAATGCCGTCGATCAGCTCGTAGCGGACGTCCTCGGGCCAGCCGAGGTAGTCGGCATAGGTGTGATGCTGCTCGTCGCGCCGGGCAAGGGCCATGAATGCCTCCGATACCGCGTATCGGAGGCATTCTAACCCGATCAGGTGTTCTGGATGACGATGTTGGGGAACTTCGCCGTCATGTCCCGGGCCTTCTCGGCGATCTTGACGGCGACGCGGCGGGCGATGCCGCGATAGATCTCGGCGATGCGGCCGTCCGGGTCGGCCACCACGGTCGGCTTGCCGGAATCGGCCTGCTCGCGGATGTTGATGTCGAGCGGCAGGTGGCCAAGCACTTCGACTTCGTAATCCTTGCCCATTCTTTCGGCGCCGCCGGTGCCGAAGATGTGCTCCTCGTGGCCGCACTTCGAGCAGATGTGGATGCTCATGTTCTCGACGATGCCGAGGATGGGGATGCCGACCTTCTCGAACATCTTCAGGCCCTTCCTCGCGTCGAGCAGGGCGATGTCCTGCGGCGTGGTGACGATCACCGCGCCGGTCACCGGCACCTGCTGGGCGAGGGTGAGCTGGATGTCGCCGGTGCCGGGCGGCAGGTCGATGACCAGGTAGTCGACGTCGCGCCACTGCGTGTCGTTGAGCAGCTGCTGCAGCGCCTGGGTGACCATCGGACCGCGCCAGACCATCGGCGTTTCGGGATCGATGAGGAAGCCGATCGACATGGCCTGCACGCCGTGGGCCTGCATCGGCTCGAGGGACTTGCCGTCGCGCGACTCCGGCTGGCCGGCGATGCCGAGCATCTGCGGCTGAGAGGGGCCGTAGATGTCGGCGTCCAGCACGGCGACGCTGGCGCCCTCGGCGGCCAGCGCCAGCGCGAGGTTGACGGCCGTGGTGGACTTGCCGACGCCGCCCTTGCCGGAGGAAATGGCGATGATGTTCTTGACGTTGGGAATCAGCTTGACGCCGCGCTGCACGCTGTGCGAGACGATCCGGCTGTAAACATTGGCGGAGACGTTGCCGGCGCCGGGAATCGCCTTCAGCTTGTCGATGACCGCCTTGCGGATGCCGTCGATCTGGCTCTTCGCCGGATACCCCAGCTCGATGTCGACGGCGACGTCGGCGCCGTCGACCTTGATGTTCCTGGCGCTGCGCGTGCTGACGTAATCCTTGCCGGTGTTCGGATCGGTGATTTCCTTGAGGGCGGTCTGTACCTGCAGTTCGGAGACGGACATGGGAGCCTCGGCTGAGTTCTGTAAAAAAACGAGGCTGCGCTATCTCAACGCAGCCTTACTTGAGTAATTTGGTCGGATTATATATCAGGCTTTCCTGATCCATCAAGGGAAAGTGCATTGCGGGCCGTGTCATCAGATACTATACTAACTAGTCAGAAAACTAGTCAGATGGAGTTGCGCCATGAGCGCCTGGCCGGTACAGGATGCGAAAGCCCATTTCAGCGAACTGCTGGACGCCTGCGTAAGCGAAGGGCCGCAGGTCGTCACGCGGCGCGGCGCGGAGACCGCCGTGCTGGTGCCCATCGCCGAATGGCGGCGCCTGTGCGCGGCGGCGCGCCCCTCCCTCAAGGCCCTGCTGCTCGCCGACGAGGGCCGCGCCGACCTCGAACTGCCGCCGCGCGGCAAGGCGCAGCGGCGCGCGGCAAGCGCATCCTGAGCGACATGTATCTCCTCGACACGAACGTCGTCTCCGAGCTGCGCCGCGTCCGCCCCAACCAGGCGGTGGTCGCCTGGCTGGAAAGCGTCGCCGAAGCCGACCTGCACCTGTGCGCGCTGTCGCTGGGGGAGATCCAGGCCGGCATCGAGCTGACGCGCGAGCAGGACGCGGACAAGGCCGCCCAGCTCGAGCACTGGGCCGACCAGCTCGCCACCGCCTACAACATCCTGCCGATGGACGCCGCGACCTTCCGGCTGTGGGCCAGGCTGATGCACCGCAAATCCGCCACGCTCTACGAAGACGCCCTGATCGCGGCCTGCGCGCTGGCCCACAAGCTGACCGTGGTCACCCGCAACGTGCGCGACTTCGCGCCCTTCGACGTGCCCGTCTTCAACCCTTTCGAGCAACAACGATGACCCGCCAGATTCTCGTCACCTCCGCCCTGCCCTACGCCAACGGCGCCATCCACCTCGGCCACCTCGTCGAGTACATCCAGACCGACATCTGGGTGCGTTTCCAGAAGATGCGCGGCCACGAATGCTGGTACGTCTGCGCCGACGACACCCACGGCACGCCGATCATGCTGCGCGCCGACAAGGAAGGCATCACGCCCGAGGCGCTCATCGCCCGGGTCTACAAGGAGCATACGCGCGACTTCGCCGGCTTCCACGTCGCCTTCGACAACTACCATTCGACGCACTCGGAAGAGACGCGCTTCTTCGCCAACGACATCTACGGCAAGCTGAGGGCCGCCGGCCTGATCGAGGTGCGGCCGATCGAGCAGTTCTACGATCCGGTGAAGGAAATGTTCCTGCCCGACCGCTACATCAAGGGCGACTGCCCGAAGTGCGGCGCGGCTGACCAGTACGGCGATTCCTGCGAAGCCTGCGGCGCCGCCTACGCGCCGACCGACCTGAAGAACCCGGTCTCCGCCGTCTCCGGCGCGGTGCCGGTGAGGAAGTCCTCCGACCACTATTTCTTCAGGCTCTCCGACCCGCGCTGCCAGGAGTTCCTGCGGCGCGCGACGCGCGAAGTCTGCAAGACCCAGCCGGAGGCGGTGAACAAGCTGCAGGAATGGCTCGGCGAGGCGGGCGAAAACCGGCTCAGCGACTGGGACATCTCGCGCGACGCGCCGTATTTCGGCTTCGAGATTCCGGATGCGCCGGGCAAGTACTTCTACGTCTGGCTGGACGCGCCGATCGGCTACTTCGGCAGCCTGAAGCATCTCGCGGCGAGGACGCCCGCCATCGACGTCGCCGCCTTCACCGACAAGGCCGCGGCGGCCAAGGCCGGCACCGAGCTGTACCACTTCGTCGGCAAGGACATCCTCTACTTCCACGCCCTGTTCTGGCCGGCGGAGCTGGAGTTCGCCGGCTACCGCATCCCGACGGGGGTGTTCGCCCACGGCTTCCTCACCGTGGACGGCCAGAAGATGTCGAAGTCGCGCGGCACCTTCATCACCGCCGAAAGCTACCTGCAGCAGGGGCTGAATCCGGAGTGGCTGCGCTACTACTACGCCGCCAAGCTGAACGCCACGATGGAGGACATCGACCTCAGCCTCGACGACTTCATCGCCCGCGTCAATTCCGATCTCGTCGGCAAGTACGTCAACATCGCCTCGCGCTGCGCCGGCTTCATCCACAAGCGCTTCGGCGGCGCGCTGGCGCCTTCCTCGAGCACGCTGCTGTCCGACGCGCAGGCCGCCGGCGAAGCCATCGCCGCGCACTACGAGGCGCGCGACTACGGCAAGGCCGTGCGCGAAGTGATGGCGCTGGCCGACCGCGCCAACCAGTTCGTGAACGACCATGCGCCCTGGGGACTGGCGAAGAAGGAGGGCGCGGCCGCCGAGCTGCACCGCGTCTGCTCGGAAGCGCTCAATCTGTTCCGCCTGCTGACGATCTACCTCAAGCCGGTGCTGCCGAAGCTGGCCGCCGAGGTCGAGGCCTTCCTCAAGGTCGCGCCGTTCACCTGGGCGGACGCCGAAGCGCTGCTGCCGGGCGGCCACCGCATCGGCGAATACAGGCACCTCACCACCCGCATCGAGCGCAGGCAGATCGACGCG
>WBZR01000804.1_pt1 | contig 45850 bp, 38 predicted proteins | sample 5204231 | NCBI WGS metagenome assembly WBZR01 (sample SAMN12412403, study PRJNA552823) | activated sludge metagenome | isolation source: activated sludge from anammox sidestream of wastewater treatment plant... | place: USA: Virginia | collected 2017-08 | reverse complement strand
TTTTTAGAAATCGGCGAATGCTTTCACGACTGATATTTTTCAGATTGGGACGCCGACGCGCTGCCTTGGTAAGCAACCGGATCGTCCAGCGCTTTGCACCCTTCGGAGGCTTACTACATGCCAAAGCCACAACTTCTGCTTGCTGATCAGTTCCGTATTGTCGTGGTTGCCCAGGACGAGCCACATCATACAAAGCATAATCCAACCCCTTCTCTCCATAAGCCGAACGCGTGCGCCAAATGGCGGTGCGTCCAGCACCCGGAACCCGCATGATGAGCGATTCAGGCACTTTTTCGTCTAATGCCAATAAAATGTACGCCCGGCTGATTTCCCTGGCCATGCGCTTTCCTTTCGAACGAAAGGCCTTCAGTTCCGCCTTATCCTCTTCGGTAAGATGTATTTCGGTTTGCCTCATACATCATATTATCTGTTCCGTTATTAAAAAGTCAATATACTGGAGGCATTGCATATAAAGTTACCGGAGGCATTGCCGTGCCGAAAGACACGGGTAGTCACGAGAAAAATACTTCCTGTTCGTCGAAAAAGCCAATAAATATACGGCTTCTACGGCATTTATGTTTTTTTTCCCAGGGGTGAATATCCGTCGTAGAGGATGCATAACCGCCGATGCCGTTGGTTTCCAGCCATTCCTTTTCAATAGCCTTGGAGACTTTATGGCAATCATCTCCATCAAATACAATCGTCATGTTGTTTTATTTTTATCTACGAGCTTTAATCGCATCATTTCTGCAAAGAGACCTACTTCATACTCAATACCTTTGAGAAGATCATTTTCTACGGCAAAGTTAATACACTTTTTCATCTCCTTGAGTGCCCTCGCATCTCGCCCCAGGAGGGTCTTTGCCACAGTAATAGCATAATTTAAGGCTTCTTTCTGCGGCGTTATTTGGTTGATAAGCCCCCACTCCAGGGCAGTTTCAGCACGAATCATCTTCCCCAGGAACAGCATTTCCTTGGCACGGGCTGCACCTATATAACGAGGCAGGCGTTGTGTGCCGCCCAGCCCGGGAATAATGCTCAATTCAGGTTTTGCCTCCGGCAAACTAAAAAAGGAAATCTCAGATGCCACGCGCAGGTCACATAACATCGCCAGCTCAAGACCTGCCCCGATGGTAACACCGTTAATAGCGGCAATAACGGGTTTTTTGCAATTTTCGATTTCTATAAACATGTCATGGGCACGTTTGAATCGTTCATAGTTTTTTTCAGCCACAAGACCGGAAATCCAGGAGCCAAAGAGCTCGTCACGGTCAGCGCCGTCACTGAATACTCCCCTGAGTTTACTGGTAATGATAATGGCGCCGATCTTATCATCTCCCTCGTATTGATCCATTTTGTCGTAGATGGCATCAAGAAGCCACGATCCTATGGAGTTTCGAGGCGGTTTTTTCATGGAGATGATGCCTATAGCCTTGCCATTATCTCCGGTAATTTCTTCAAACTCGATGTGGCTATAACCGGAGTTATCACCACGATTCATACGGATGTCTTTCATTACTCTAAAAACCTTAACAAAATAACGTTACATGAGTTTTATTCTGCGAGTATATTCTCTAATTAGAACACAACTAACCGACTTGAATTCTACTCACCGAAGGATACACTGGAATTGCAAAGAGACTTCGCGATGAACTATCACAATTATTTTATATCTTCAATGCCACCTTAAAACCCTCGTGTATGGCTTCAAGTGCAGTACGCACCTTTACGCAGTCGCCAATGAAGTATGTCTCCGGCAATTTACCTTCTAGCTGTTTTTGAAGATCATTATTCGGGCTGTATCCCACGGCAATAATAACGGTATCGGCTCTGATAAAATGTTCCTGCCCATCTTTTTCATATATCACCCTGCTTTTCCCTTGTCCGTTTTCATCTGGATTGCTAACAATCTCTTTTACTTTTACTTCCGTTATCTCTTTTACTCCTGCATCTTTTAATTCCTGGAGCATAACCCATCGTGTGGAAATACCAAATCCTCCCCCTGTTTTCCGCCTCATTTCCAGCATGGCGACATTTCTATTTCCCCTCGACGTGTATCCAACCGCATCCGTTGCGCCGATCACCTTATGCCTGAGCAGAAAGCAGGCAACATCCGGCCTCATTGCCCCCTGCCTGGCCACATGCAAAGCCACTTCGCATCCAACCGTACCGCCACCAATAATAACCACATCCTTCCCCACAGGCACCTTGCCATCCAGTACAGTACAGGCAGCATAAACATTATCCCCTTTTATCCCGGGGAGATCGAGCATGATAGGATTCCCGCCTGTCGCCACGATTACCGCATCCGGGCGCTCTTCTTTTATGGTTTGCAAATCAGCCGCTTTTCCCGTCCTTATATTTACCTTAAGCTTTGAAATCTGTCTCTCCAGATACGTTATAATATTTTGTAGCTCTTCACGCCCCGGAGGAATAAAGGCATAACGTAATTGACCGCCCAGTTGATTATTTCTTTCGTAGAGGGTAACATGGTGCCCCCTTAAAGCCAGCACACGTGCGGCCTCCATACCGCCAGGCCCACCACCCACCACCACAACTTTCCTGGGATTATTCGTCCTGATTATTCGATATTCACCCTCATGACCTGCCATAGCATTGTATGTGCAAGAAACGGGCTTAAAATTAAGCAGGGAATCAAAACACCCTTGATTACATGCAATACAGGTCCTGATGTCATCAATTTGTCCATTTTTATACTTATTCGGCAACTCAGGATCTACGATGAGCGGTCTGCCAACAGATACCATATCTGCCTGTTCATTCTCTAAAATCTGGTCGGCCAGTTTGAGGTCATTTATCCTTACTGAGGCAATCACGGGGACTTTTACCTGTGATTTGATCTTCCCGGAAAGGAATACATACGCCATTCGCGGGATCGCCATCAACATAATGGGTGTCCTGCTTTCATGCCAACCGGGAGATATATTAAAGGCGTCGGCACCAGCAAGTTCCAATATTTTAGCTATTTCCATACTTTCTTCTATTTTAAGCCCTTCCTCCACAAAATCATCCCCGGACATCCGAAAGATGACGGGATAATCTTTCTCTACCTTTTCTTTTATCGCGAGGATCATTTCTCTTGCAAAACGGGCTCTGTTTTCAAGACTTCCGCCGTATTCATCATCCCGTTTGTTAGTGGCTTTTGAGAGGAACTGATTGATGAGATAACCCATCCCGCCGTGAAGTTCAACGGCATCGAAGCCTGCCACTTTTGCCCTTAGTGTGGCATCGACATAGTTATCGATAACTTTTTTAATTTCCGGAACCGTTAAGGCATGGGGTTCCTGCCTGATGCTCCTATGTGTCAGTTGAGACGGCGCAACGGGCTGCATCTTGGTAAAAAAAGACGAGGCGCTTCGGCCGCCGTGGAGAATTTGTGCGGCTACGCGGACGTCATACGAGTGAATGGCATCGGTTAATCTTTTTAATCCGGGAATGAGTTCGTCCTTGTCCAATCCAATAATACTCTTCCATACCTTCCCGTTCATTTCCGGATAACAGCCACCTACTACAATAAGACCAACACCGCCCCTTGCACGCTCCGCATAGAAATTAACAATTTTGTCGTTGATGGCGCCGTCAGAAGTAAATCCAAGGTCCATGGCAGACATGATAATCCTGTTTTTTAATGTCATACGACCGATATTTGTTTTGTCAAACAGAGTGCTCATGATTTACCTAAAATGAAATCTTTTTTGCGGTATTTTCGCTCTATGGAGTGATCCTTTAATCTTTGAGGCAGTTAATTATCAATATTTAAGAAATGGCAAGAGAATAAAACGAGGATGTGTGAAGCAATAGAATATTATCCTTCTATGAGAATTTTTCTGAAAAGCGCACCAATAGATGTTACGTGTTTAAATTCTAAAATGTCAGGCATGTCGGGATTATAGAATTCATAACAACATTTGTCAAGGTTATCCTAGATGAATGCTATTTCAGATCTTTATAAAAATATTTCGACATCTTATTAAGATTTCATCACGGCACTTTCATTTGGAAATACGCCGACACTTGCCTTTTGAATATCCTCAGTTTCGCGTTTAACCAATTCATTTTTCCTTGTAACACCCCCAAGGCAACCCTCATCGCCGGGATCGAAAAGTCTTTCATTGCCAATGCAATTATTTTATAGGATAATTCCCCGTAGAAGACTCCATTTTCATTCGTATCCATTTATAACGATTCACGGCTGAATTGTAATGAATTGGTTTATCCTTTTCGTATATCCTTTCAAATAAAAAAACCATGCGCAACAAAGCATTCCCTATCTTGCTATTCCTGTGCATTGCAACCATCGGTTGTTATGCAACTATTGCACAGGTGATACTGATTCGTGAGTTTCTGAACATCTTTTATGGCAACGAACTGTGCATGGGTATAGTATTTGGCGCATGGTTCCTTGGTATTGCAACCGGCGCCTTTGCAGGTGCAAAATTCGGGCATGCCATGAAACACGCCTTTAACATTTTTATAATCATCTTGTTCGTAATGTGTTTTGTATTACCCGCGCAAATCTTTCTTGTGCGCTGTGTACGGGGCATTTGGGGCGTTGGAATAGGCGAATATATCCCCTTGCTACCCCTATTCCTTACTTCAATCGGGTTAATCCTCCCATTTAGTTTTATCATCGGTTTTGTATTTCCATTTTCATCAAAGGTTGTGTGGAACGCCCTCACAAACCGGGATACCTATAACCAAACAGAAAATAGGGATCATGAATCAGTTATCAGAAAACTGCCGCCCGATCCCCGATCTCCTACCACTTCCGATATGTTAGCTCAAAACACCTGGTCTTTACAATCAGATACTCAAGATGCCGCTGTGGACATTGGAGTGGTTTATATTATTGAATCAATGGGCAGCCTCGTTGGCGGGCTGATATTTTCACTTTTTTTAGTCTCCAGATTCCAACCTTTTACCACGATAGCCTTGTTAAATACAGTCATGTTTGCCATTTTATCTTTCCTGCTTTTTTCTTTTCTGAGAGGAAAACACATCTGTTCCTGGAAAGGAGGCGGTAGCATGACAATAAAAAGTTTAAAATATGTTTCCTTGGGTCTGTTATTGTTTACGATGGTAGTTCTGTTTTCACCTATCCCCGGAAAGGTGGAGGCATTGTCTGCGAGGATACGATGGAATACGTTGAATCCCCACATCGAACTGATGACATCGGCCGACTCAAAATATCAGCATATCGATATCGGCAGACAGGCAGGACAATACAGTATCTATCTCAATGGACAATATGCCGCCGTCTTTCCCAATGAGTATGAGTACGCCCAGATCGCCCACCTGGTGATGACCCAGCATCCATCTCCGAAGCATATCCTCCTGATCGGCAATGGTCTGGGCGGAATCATATCAGAGATGCTTTTGTATCCCATAGAAACGCTGGATTACGTGGAATTGGACCAAAATCTCTTGCAGTTATCGAACAGATATCTATCCCCCTCAGATAAACTGGCGCTGACCGATAAACGAGTAACGGTATTTCACCAGGACGGCCGTTATTACATAAAACACACATCCGGGAGGCAATTCTTTGATATCATCCTGGTAAATACCCCTGACCCCTCAACGGCCTTCCTGAATCGTTTTTATACACTCGAATTTTTTCAGGAGGCTCAGGACGTTTTAAAACCCAACGGCATTTTGGCCACCTCAGTCAGCTCTGCAGTAACCTACATCGGAAAGGATGTAGGAAGCTATACGGGTTCTCTCTATCGTACCCTGCACGAGACCTTTCAACATGTGCTTGTAACGCCCGGGCAAACCAATTTTTATTTTGCATGCAATAGGGAAGGGATTATTACACTGGATATAAAATCGCTCGTGGAGCGATATCGAAAATTTCGGGTAAAATCCGATTATTTTACTGAGTATCTCTTCTATACCCTGCTCCAACCGGAACAGGTTGCATTTATCGAAAGACAATTGAGTCAGAGAAATGACCTGCTTGTCAACAGTGATGCACGACCTGTTACCTACTTTCTTAACCTAGTATTATGGGATTCACTTACCGGCAGTCGTCTGCATGGGCTGTTTCACGATTTGAAGGATGTGAGATTGGAATCGTTTCTCATACCCATCATGATCGCACTCTCAGGCAGAATACTGTACCTGATTTTTAAGCACTTTAAGCTAAGAATGAAAGCCGAAAAACATAAGGCAATAAGTCAATTCCATGAGAAAATCCGGCATTGCTCTACCGGTAGAGAAGGAAACGGAGGCGCGGCAAAAAAATCTAAAAAGATTCATCCGGATGATAATCAACCTGAATCAGGTGAAGGGACCTACACAAGACAACTCAGGACTCACTGTCTCATTGCATTGGCTATAACAGGGTTTACCGGTATTGCGCTGGAAATGGTACTACTCTACGCCTTTCAAAATATCTACGGTTACATCTACGAAAGGATGGGTATTATCATTGCGATCTTTATGGTTGGCCTTGCGCTCGGTGGATACCTTATGAATAAAATTATTAAGAAAAACCAATTCCCAAAATCAAAAATTCAAAATCACTCATTACCACGAAAAGAAGCAGACCCTCACCACTGGGTAAAAATATTGTTAACCATGCAGGGAATCATTGGATTTTTTGCCTTCATGGTACCACTTATGGTTCGAACATTGTCGTTTTATTCGGTACTGGCCGAGGTTGGTTTGATTATTTTAATTGGCATTTCGGGGGTATTGACAGGTATGGAGTTTCCCCTGGTCAATAAAATACTGATGCAAACCACGACAGATATTGCCGTATCGGCAGGGGCTACGGACGGTGCAGACCATATCGGCGCCTTCTCTGGCGCGATATTGACAGGCGTACTCTTCGTGCCCCTTCTCGGGGTATTCGGGACGTGCCTCATCCTGGTCACACTCAATATATCGAGCCTTGCCCTGATAGCCTTTTCTCTCCTATTTTGTAAAAGATTAAATATGAAATGTGGATAAACGCCCATCGTGTATTTCTCCCTGAAAGCGTATCAAATCCGTAATGCCCGCGGTATTACTATTGGAAACCCGGTGAAAACTTGTTTTGCATTAGTTCCATAATCTGTCAATTTATCCGTACAACTCCTGATATTTCCAGCAATTTCTCTGAAAAAGCGTGATTGATCAAATTGACAAAAAGCACAAAAATAAACTGCTCTCCGCAGGGATACCCCCTTGCATAATATTTCGCATGAGTCACGTTTGCCGCCCGATAACCCTTCGAACTAAGAAATAATTGCAACAATAGCGCAAATATGATACAAAACTTATTCATACGTGATTCCTCCGGTGGTTAAAGGATTATACATGCCAATGTATTATTTGCATGGCCAATAACATAAAAAAGAATTTCTCAGGAAAGTGCTGAATATGGCAAAATTAATAAAGAAAAGATCAGAAAAAACAGGTCTTCCGCCCGGGACACTTATTCATATCGGCGAGAAAAAGACTGAAAGGGTAAAGATAACGATAACCGAGTATGATGAAATGAACCACCGTGAACAGGAGGCAAAGACCATTGAGGAGTGTTTTTCGTTGAAGGATAAGAACAGGACTACGGTGGCATGGATAAACATAGACGGAATCCACCAGGGTGAGATATTAGGGAAACTCGGCGAATGCTTCGGATTGCATCCACTCATCGTTGAAGATATCCTGAATACCGACCAACGCCCCAAGAGTGAGGATTTTGAAGATTACAACTACATTGTTCTTAAAATGCTGCATTTCCACGACAAGGATGACGAGATTGTTACTGAACAGGTAAGCTTGATCTTAGGGCCAAATTTTGTCATTTCATTCCAGGAGCGGGAAGCTGATATTTTTCATGAAATCAGGGACCGCATCAGAGCAAATAAAGGCCGCACAAGAAAATCGGGTGCTGATTATCTCGCCTATTGCCTGCTTGATGCAATTGTTGATAACTACTTCGGCATCATGGAAACGCTGGGGGAGAAGATTGAAGCGCTGGAGGATGAATTAGTCACAGAGCCGTCTCCCGGAATTTTACCTTCCATCTATAATCTAAAAAGGAACATGATACTCTTACGCAGGTCTGTGTGGCCATTGCGGGAGGTAATTGGCGGGTTAGAGCGAGGGGAATCATCGCTGATTCATGAACACACCCGAATTTACCTGAAGGATATTCATGATCACACAATTTACATAATTGATACCCTGGAAACCTTCCGTGAAATGGTTGCCGGAATGCTTGAAATCTATCTTTCGAGCATCAGCAATAAATTGAATGCCGTCATAAAGGTGCTCACTATGATAGCCACTATATTCATGCCGCTTTCCTTCATTGCCGGCATCTACGGGATGAATTTTAAACACATGCCGGGGGTAGAGTCGCACTGGGGGTTTCCACTGATTTTGCTCTTCATGTCCGCTATAGGCGTCTCCATGATGTATTACTTCGAGAAAAAAAAGTGGTGATAAATGCACGTAAATCACATAGCGCAGCCACGCCACCTCCTTACTATACTATTGGTAGGGCATGCGTCCCCGCTTGCCATTTTATTATCAACCAGGGAGTTATTGTCAACCGGGGACGGTTGACCTACCTTGTTAAATAATGGGTGTGTAGAAAAATGGACATAAAAAGAAAGTTTTTTTGAAGCAATACTATAACTCAATCGTCCAGTCGGGATCAAATCTGGCATGGCAGGTCGGACAGATGAGAATAATCTTGCAGGTCTCTTCTGTTGTCCGCACAAATGAAGTGTGGAAACCGTCTTCATATCCGCAATTCGGACAGACATGAAGCTCTTTTTCTATTTTTATTGAAACCGGCTTTGATGTCATATTATCCATGGGAAGCACCTCTCTTTATTAAAGAAAAAGCTAGGGGCGAAGCATTTGCCGGAATACAAGATGAATATATTTACGCCAGTTATGGCAAATGCTTCGTCCCTACACTGTGCGGAATCATCGATTCCTATTCCACAATCACGATTAAATAGTCCTCGTTTTGGAAGACCAGGCGTGCCAGGCGTTCCACATCCTGCACCGTAACCTTTTTCAGTTTTTCAACCTCCTGATCATCTGCCTCAGGTCCGTAGCCGTCAAGCACTTTCATGCTTATATAATATGCCTGGTTTACCCGGTCCAGCCTGCGCATGCCGCGACGGCCGAGCATGGCATTGATTGACTTTTGCACCTCTTCCGCAGTAAAGGCTGATTCACGAATTGCACGAATCTCTTCGCGAATGCCGGCAATAGCCCGGTCGATATTTTCCAGCCGGGTACCCATGGTAATGCGATACCACTGGGCGCCATGATATTTATGGAATCCCATGCCAAGGCTATAGGCAAGCCCCTGTTTTTCCCTAAGGTTAAAGGCAAGCCGGTCATTGAATATGTTCTCTAATACGTACAGCGCCGGTAAGTCTTCCTCCTTCACTTCACAGGTATTTGCCACTGAGATGGACGATTGCTGTTTCCCTATCTTTTCACGTATAGTCGTGCCAAGAGATTTAAACTGTGGTGTAAACGCCGGCGGATGCCATCCAGCCGTACCCCATGCACCTCCAAAACAGTCCTTGACCAACGACAATGCTTTTTCGGCCGGTATGTTGCCAGAGATGACCAGCATCAGATTCGCCGGGTTATAGAACTTTTCGTGGAAGTCTTGTACGTCTTTTAATTGAATCTGCCCCAGCCGTTTGACATCACCAAATAACCAGCCAAAGCCTGGATTCTCTTTGAACAGATTATCATAAAAGATGCGGTCTGCTACCCTGGGCGTACTCATTTCAGTATTGGTTGAAAGTGATATGACATCTTTCTTCGCCTCAGTAAAGGCCTTTTCTGAAAGGTTTGGATGTTTTACCATTTCTGCAAGCAGATTCAGCCCCTTTTCGAAGAAGGTGTCGATTAGCTTTAAACGAATATAAGCGAAACGGGGGGTATTGTAATAGTCATCAAAAGGAACGGATGGATCATCGCAGACTTTTATTTCGGCACCTATGGACTCATATTCCTGATACAATGCACTGTCAGGATGTTCGGTAGTTCCACCGTCAAGGAGCATCCGTTGCAAAATCTCCGTCATACCCCACTTTTCCTTTCCCTCACTCAGGCTGCGCTCCTTCGCAAGCAAATGTATACCAACGACACGACTATCCTGATTTTCCTTCACCACAACGGTTAGGCCGTTTCCCAGCATTTCCATGGAATACTTATTGGGAGACCGGTTCGCTGTTGCATCTGTTGCCTTTTCTGTGAGTGGGGACATGAGGGTAACCACCGGCACCTGGGCGCTCAGATAGTGTTCAGCAACTCTCTGAATAGCCTGCGGCGTTACCTTCATTAACCCATCCATGTAATTACGGAGCAGGGTATAGCCGCCTGCGGCCAGATACCCCGACTTCATCATACCGTAGTAGTGTAAACTCTCCTGCAGATAAAGTTCGTGCGTTGCCCTTGCAATGAGCGTTGATTGCACTTCAGCGTCCGGAACGGCATTTTTTGCCATGCCTTGCACTGCCTGTATAATTAGTCCCAACACGCGCTCTGCATCAGCATTTAAGGGAAGTTCGGCTGATATCTGTAACGTTGAAAAATCACGATTGAACTCTATGCCGGTATCAATCGCTTCAACCAGGTCTTTATATTGCTCCTGTTTAAATAATGTTTTCAGGGCGGCATTCTCTCTCCCACCGAGAAATTCAGAGAGCAACACCAGCGCCTGGAAATCATCGGAAACCGGCGGCGGCAGGAGATAACCCATAGTCAGAAAAAGACGGTCCTTCGGGAATTTATCCATTCCATTTGCCCTGACAATGCGCAACGTTTGCGGTGGATTAAGGGTTATGGCTTTGTGTTCCGGTATGCATCCCGGTGGATGTGGGCCGTACTTTTCTCTCACCAATTTCACCATATCCGGGGTCGAAAAATCACCGATTACCATCAAGGTCATGTTGTTGGGCACATACCAGGTCCGGTAATATTTCCACACCCTTTCCCGTTTGAGATAGGTAATGGTGGAAACTGTTCCGAGCACCGGGAGCTCGTACGGCGTTCTTGCATAAAAAGTCCTTTGGAAATTGTTGTTGACCTGATAACCATGGCGATCAGCGTCCTTGCCTATTTCCTCAATGACTATACCGCGCTCTTTTTCAAACTTTTCTTCGGGCAGGGTGGAATTGAAGAGCATGTCCGCCTGAATATCCATCCCCTGGGCGATGTATTCTTTCGGCATGAGGATCATGTAATTGGTATAATCAGTTCCGGTATGTGCGTTGTTATAGCCACCGTAGAAATCCATCTCATCGTAAATCTGTTTCTGTGTGCGTGTCTTCGTGCCGTTGAATAACAGGTGTTCGAGAAAGTGGGCAGACCCGTTGCTGGCCTCATCCTCATTGCGGCTGCCGGTCTTTATGACAGCGACGGCAGCGATCATGGGACTGGCGTGATTTTCCACAAGAATCACCTCCATACCGTTATCCAGGTAGAATACCGAGGCCTGTTGTGTTTCTTTAAACAGTGATGCTATTTGATTGTTTTGATTTTCAGCATAACACGGGAGGCATCCCATCCAAAGGGATATTGCGACAATCACTACGAGACTTTTTTTGCGCCTTTGCGTATCACCGTGTAAATCCAGTATTTTCAGCAAGAATATGAGTATATATAACATAGCCCTTCCCTCAGTTATTGTTATGAATGATTCTCTTACAAGAAATTACCTGAGGCATTCCGTCTCATCCCTTTTTCGCCAATCCGATAATTGCGTTCACAATCGATACCGCCACGGCGCTGCCGCCCTTCCGGTTGGTATTGGTGATGTAAGGGACTGAAATCTCTTTTAAAGCGTGCTTTGCCTCGACGGCCCCCACAAAACCCACGGGAATACCTACAACCAGGGCAGGTTGTGCCAACCCGGATTTGATCAGGCTGATAAGTTCGAACAAGGCCGTAGGTGCGTTGCCAATGACTACAATACCGTCTTTCATCTCGTTTATGGATTGTTGCATGGCCACAATGGCGCGGGTCTTATTTGAGCGATTTGCCTCGTCAACGACTGATTTATCTGAAATCTTACAAACGATCTTACCCCCGAATTTCTCCACGGGTGCATTGCTGATCCCCGACTTTACCATATTCACATCGGCAACGATGTTTTTCCCGCTCCTTAATGACTGAATGCCGGTCTCAACTGCCTTAGGATGAAAGATTAAATTATATGCATATTCCGTATCACCCGTGGCATGTATTGCGCGCTGGATAATTGACCTGTGCAGTTCGGGTACTGACTCCAGATCTACCAGCTTGTCGATAATTTCAAAGCTCTCATCGACAATAGCCTGGGGTTGTTCGATACGTTGCCCGTTTCCGTACTGTTTTTCTATCAATACCTCGTGAATGCGATCTGCGGCGATCAGGGCAATCCGCTCGTCAGCGCCGATATTATTCGAATAGATAAACTCCACCTGAGGATAGTTCGCCTTTTCGATCTCCAGCATTTCCGGGATGTCCTTATAGACGTGATTCCCTTTAAATAGCAGCAGCGGCATGACAACGATCCGATCCGCGCCCTGCTCCACTGTCTTTTTAACGACTTCTGGAAACCCTGGTTCAGCCAATTGCAGAAAGGCGGCTTCCACGATATCCCATCGGTTCATCGCCCGAAGCATTTCGGCCACTTTAAATAAGCCATCGTTACCACTGCTCAACTTACTGCCATGTGAAATTAATATGACGCCGGTCTTCATACGTCCCCTTTTGTTGTTAGCAAAATTTATAGGATATTTTAACTTCATGTACTCGTTGCGAGTTCAAATTGTAAACCTGAACTCACCGGTGGCAATTACAATCAATACCGAAGGGGCGACATATTATCATTATTACCATGCTATTTCACCCCTCATGGGGTTGAATCTTGTGGTGTCTGTTTTTTCTATAATCATGTCATCCCTCCGGGATTTTTGGTCTGCCCGTCTTCCCTGTCAATCTCGTTGCGGGTTCATGTTAGTAACTTGAACCCCGCTTTTTATATTTCCAGATTCGGTGTTGTTGGCATATGGGCTATTGCCAAATAAACTCGTGGGTTCAGGTTGTAAATCTAAACCTGCTGAGGGTATTTTCACCCGTAATTACAACAAGTGAACAAAATGCCGATTCTATAATCCCGAAGGGATGACATAATTATAGCATACCGTTATACAATTATTTTTAACCCCGTAGGGGTGGTATAGTAATATTTCATCCCTCACGGGGTTGAATCTTGCGATGTGTATTTTTTTCCTATAATCATGTCATCCCTCCGGGATTTTTGGTCTGCACGTCTTCCCTGTCAATCTCGCTGCGGGTTCATGTCTGTAACTTGAACCCGCGATAATAATTATGCAGCTTCCTGTTTTTGGATGCGATCAAAGTGGGAAACAATGCGATCAATAATCTCGTCGGGGCTGTTACAAGTTACTAGATGTGGGCGGAGTTCAGTTGCATCGGGCATGCCCATGATATATTTGGTTGCATGTTTTCTAAAAAGGATAACGCCGATATCCCGCCCGTAATGTTCCAACATGAGCGATAAATGCCGCCGGATAAGTTCAATTTTTTCGGCAGGGGCAACCTGATCCCTGTCTTTATGCTGGAATATCCACGGATGCCCTATTGCACCCCGCCCGATCATTACGCCATCGCATCCGGTATGCTTCCTGATCCGCTCAATATCTGCCACGCACCTCACATCCCCATTTCCAATTACGGGGATTTTTACGGCCTGCCTGACCTCGGCAATTGCATTCCAATCGGCCTTGCCATAAAAGAATTGCGACCTCGTACGACCGTGAACGGCAATAAGTGATGCACCGTTGTCTTCGAGAATTCTGGCCACCTCCAGGTAGTTGCGTGACTTGTCATCCCATCCCAATCGAATCTTACCAGTTACGGGGACACGGAGTGTCTTTGTTAACTTCTTAAAAATGCGGCCAATTTTAACAGGGTCTTTCAGGAGCCCCGCACCGGCCCCTTTACCGGCAATATCTGACACAGAACAACCCATATTGACGTCTATGATGTCAGGGCCCAACTGCTCCAGTATGCGGCAGGCCTCGACAATCTTATCCTCGTCATTACCAAGTATCTGGAAGGTAACGGGTCTCTCGATAGGCAGGAAATCAAGGAGTTTAAAGGTCTTTTTATTTTTCCACAGCACCCCGTCCATGGAAATTACCTCCGTGTAACTCATTGCCATACCAAATTCCCAGCAGATAAGCCGGAACGGGATGTCTGAAAACCCCGCCATGGGAGACAGGATCAAATCCCCATAAATAGGGACATTTCGCACAAAAAAACCGGGATTCATACTCACTATGTATAGACTGCAGACTTTACACAACTGGATTTCATTCACGCACACCGAAAACAAAAATTATAACATGGGAATGCCAAATATCATTTGTTTTTTTTATTATAATACGGTATTTTAGAGTTTCGTTAATATTATTTGTTGTAAGTCAGAAAATGCAACTTTATTCACAGGTAATGAAAGATGGCATATCAGGAACTCTCGGATTTTATTAAACGGCTGGAAGAGAAAGAGCAACTCAAACGCATTAAAACCGAGGTCTCGGCTGAGTTGGAGATTGCGGAGATTACCGACCGTATCTCCAAGTCATACGGGCCGGCCCTCCTCTTTGAAAATGTAAAGGGCCATTCGATACCGGTACTCATCAACGCCTTCGGCTCTTATGAACGCATGGCCATGGCACTCAATGTAAAGAATGTAAATGAAATTGCCCAGGAGATTGAGAGTCTGGTAAAACCTGAGATGCCTTCAACCTTTATCGACAAGATTAAATTCATTCCGCATCTCCTGATGACCTTATCAAAATTTCCTCCAAAAACGGTGAAATATGCATCCTGCCAGGAGATCGTATATGAAACTGAGCCGTCACTCTCGAGGTTGCCCATTTTAAAATGCTGGCCGGGAGATGGCGGGAAATTTATTACCTTACCCCTGGTTTTTACGAGAAACCTAAAGACGGGCAACAGGAACACCGGCATGTACCGGATGCATGTGTATGATAGCCGGACAACCGGGATGCACTGGCATATCCATCACGATGGGGCCCGGCACTACCGTGATTATCAGAAGGAAAATAAACGTATGCCGGTAGCCGTTGCGCTGGGCTGTGATCCGGCCATTACCTACGCCGCTACGGCACCCGTCCCGCCGGAGGTGGATGAGATGGTCTTTGCCGGTTTCCTAAGGAAGAAGAATGTGGAGATGGTCGCCTGCAAAACGATTGACATGGAGGTGCCTGCAGATGCAGAGATTGTGCTGGAGGGCTATGTCGACCCAAAAGAGACCCGCATCGAGGGACCATTTGGCGATCACACGGGGTATTATTCACTGGCCGATTATTATCCCGTATTTCACATTACCTGCATCACACAGCGCAGAACGCCGATCTATCCCACAACGATCGTGGGCAAACCCCCCATGGAGGATTGCTTCATGGGAAAGGCCACGGAGCGGTTATTTCTGCCCTTATTAAAACTCATGATTCCGGAGATTATCGACATGAACCTGCCGCTCTTCGGCGTCTTTCACAATTTTGCCTTCTTATCCATAGATAAGCGTTACCCATTCCAGGCGAAGAAGGTTATGCACGGAATATGGGGGATGGGGCAGATGATGTTCACAAAAATCATTGTGGTGGTGGATAAGGACATCGACGTGCAAAACGTGGATGAAGTCATGTGGCGCATTGGGAATAATGTTGACCCGCGCAGGGACATTACCTTTGTTGACGGCCCCATGGACGCCCTCGAACACGCATCCCAATTACCCAAGATTGGCTCCAAGATGGGCATTGACGCCACCAAAAAATGGCCTGAGGAAGGTTTTACGCGGGAGTGGCCTGACGATATTAAGATGTCGCCGGAGATTGTCAACCTGGTAAATGGGAAATGGAATACCTACGGTATTTAAAAGTATGATTACACAAACCGAATTGTTAACGAAAAAAGGGGCGTACATCCGGCAGATGTTTGGTTCGATTGCCTGGGTTTACGATCTTTTAAACACCATCTTAAGTTTTAACTTTGACAAGAGCTGGCGCAAGTTTGCCGTAAAGGTCAGCAACGTCACCCCGGATGCAAAGGTGCTGGACGTATGCACCGGCACGGGTGACCTGGCGATTGCGTACTCAAAGGTATTAAACGGCAGTGGAAAGGTCATCGGAAGCGACTTTTGCCGCGAAATGGTACGGTTGGCCGATCTCAAGCTAAAGAAAAGGAATCTTTCGGACAAGGTAAAGGTCATCGAGGCCGACACATTACACCTGCCATTTCAGGACAATTCCTTTCAGGTCTCTGCCGTGGCATTTGGTATCCGGAACGTAGCCGATCTGAGGGCTGGCGTAACTGAAATGATGCGCATAACCACACCGGGGGGACGTGTGGTAATCTTAGAGTTTTCACAACCCGTAAATCCCTTTTTTAAGGCGATTTATTATTTTTATTTCAAAAAGATACTCCCCTTCATCGGGAAGCTCATCTCACGCAGCAAGTACAATGCTTACTCCTATCTCCCGTCTTCCGTCATGGACTTTCCCGGCCGGTATGGACTAAAAGCGCAGATGGAATCCTGCGGCCTTGCAGATGTGAAGATATACCCAAGAACGCTGGGCATTGTGACCATCCATGTCGGCAAAAAGCCTTGTGCCTGTTAAAGCGTACAAATGCATTTTTGGGTTGGAATCAAATAGACATCAATAGACTTGACTCGTCTGAAATTATTCGGTATTATACTACCATTAATTTTTATGCCTTGAAGAACGAAGATGGTCAGGATATACAAATTATTCTCTGTATTTATCTGTGAAATCTGTATCCTGATTTCAAAATCCTCTTTTTCACATCAAATATCAACATCATAGTAGTGGCGTCAGACGGATAACGCGTCATTCTAAACACTGGGGAATAGTGTAACGGTAGCACAAATGACTCTGGATCATTTAGTCTAGGTTCGAATCCTAGTTCCCCAGCCAATTGAACAAAAGGTATGGACATTTGATACAGCTCTGTTTTTCCCGATGGTCGTCAAATTCTAAAACCTTGATGCTATCCCTCAGGCTTTCTGAGTAACGATGGGCATACCTCTGTGTCACGGCTAATATCATAGCGCAGCAAAGCCGCAAACAGAAGGGACTTAACCACAAAGACACGAAGGGCACAAAGAAAACTTGCAAAAAAAGAAGTTTTTACAGGGTAATACTCCAGCGCAGATACGCTGCAACCAAGAATCTCCCATCTATCGGCAGGGAAAGCGACCTCGCTCGTTGCGAATGCAAGTTTATAACTTGAAATCCACTTTTTATATTTTGATCTTCAATATTGATAGCATATAGGCTATTGCTAAATAAACTCAAGCGTTCAAGTCGCAAACCAGAACCCACCGGGGAATATTTTCAGAATAGTTAAAAGCCGTTAGAGAAGGCGAGCAGACGTGAAAACCCCGAAGGGGTGTGGGATTGGTTTCCCTCTTAAGTTTTCACTGCTTTGAGTCTAAGAATGATAAAAAGGGGAAGAGATACAACGAACATACCTATGCTGATGATTTGAGCGATGGTGAAAAGGTTAAAGAATAATGGGGTATCATTCCTGAGCGATTCCATGCTGAATCGTATGATGGGATAGAGTATTCCAAAAAGAAGTAACACCTCTCCTTCTCTTTTCCGATATTTGAAGAACATGCTCAGGACAAAGAATAGTGCAACATCTGCAAGAAATGAGTATAACTGGGTGGGCTGTACCGGCAGGCTGTAAGTATCAGAGAGATGAACGAGTCCGAGTTCGTACTGATGAATAAAGGCAGGGCTGCCATCCACCATACCTGTTTTGTCCAACGTCCGCGGAAACCGGACTGCCCAGGGGATAGATGCCGACACTTTTCCAAAGCAGCATCCGTTCAGAAAACATCCGATGCGGCCAAAACCGAGCCCCAGTGCAACAGATGGAATGAGGGTGTCTGTGAGCTTAAGAAAAGGCATATGATGTTTCCTGACGTACGCAAACAGGGTGATGATGCCGGCAAAGAGTCCTCCATAGTACACCAAACCCCCTTCGTAAATCTTAAAGATACCCAGGAGATTGTTTTTGTAGTCATCGAAGTATTGGATAACAAAGAAAAGCCTCGCCCCCAGAATGCCTGCGCAAACCAGATAAATTCCCATGTCTGTAATCTTATTCGGGTCGAGACCTTCTTTCCTTGCCCGCCAGCGTGCAGTGGAAATGGCCACCAAAAAGGCAACCATCAGCATGAATCCATAAGAATAGATGGGTAAGCTCTTGTGAAAAAAAGGGAGGGGAATTTCGAAGAGAATTTTTCTCATGACGGAAGGGTTTTGATGGGCTTATTATTCCCATCTACCAGAATTATCTTGGGTTTCCAGTTCCTTGCTTCTTTGTTGTCAACAAGGCAATAAGAAATGATGATGACTTTGTCTCCCGGTTGCGCCCATCGTGCTGCGGCGCCATTTAAACAAATAACACCGGAATTCCGTTCGCCTTCAATCACATAGGTTTCCACCCGTGTCCCATTGTTGACGTTAAGGACTTGCACGCGTTCGTAATGTAAAATATCCACGGCGTCAAGAAGGGCCTTGTCAATTGTGATACTGCCATTGTAATTAAGATTGGTCTCCGTCACCGTTGCGGCATGTATCTTGGCTTTGCACATCTCCAGTAACATTGTTTCTCCCCTGGCTCACTGTTTAGAATTTCATAAACAGCAGAGAATCCCAGAATGTTTACAGATAAAAGTTTACCTTAAAGTGCAGCAAAAGCAAAGGAAATCATTATTACTCTTGCGGCGGATAAAAGCTCCTGACGCACACCTTAACCAGGTCAACGATCTCCTCGTCTTTCAACTTACCCTTAAAGCCCGGCATCTTTCCTTTGCCATTGGCTACAGATATAATTAACCTCGAATCAGAGACGTTGTCCTGCCACTTGGTATTAGTAAAATTGGGGATTTTGAAGATCAAACGGCCGATAAAACTACCCTTTCCGTTGGCCTTGTGGCATTTCTGGCATTCCCTTTCGTATACTACCCAGATACCGCCTCTTTCGGATAATGCTGCCTGCTTCTGATTGCATCCGCAAGATATCAGGGCACAAAAGACAAAAATAAATACGATAGAAATAATTTTTTTCATTTGCTTCTCCTATTTGGTTACATTCCTTTGCGTCTGTTTTCATTAACTTCAAAGTGTACCATAAAACGTCATATATTCAAGTCTCTTATCCTTTCATTTGGTAAGTTTATAAAATTATTTCGAGTAGCTTTCATACTGTCAGACAGTCGTCTGAGTTGGGAAAGCGTGTAGATGGAAGTGATGTTTTGCCCAACTGACGGAAAACAGATAATTATATCGAATGTCAGTTTGTTGTCCATTTCCGGAGGTAGTCCTGTCTGTATTTCCTAACCTGAACAAGTCGGAAAAGAAACTATAAACATTTGAATCCTTCAGGTTCTTTTCCTTATCGTTTAATCCCAAAGGGATGACATGTTTATAGAACCAAACAATGATCGTAGGTGCGACCCCCATCGGGGTCGTATGACCACGGCAATATTGAAGGCTACAAACATATGAGCCCTTCAGGTTCAGTTTTGCATCAAATAATCCTGACACGAACGAATCGGAAAAGTATTTTTTTGATAGCAGATGTTGAAATAAGTTTATCCTGATGAAAATCAGTTTTTATCATTTTGAATTTGTTTCGGAATATTTTGCGTAATAATAATTTTTCTCCCGACTCGTACGGGCTTGTCTTTTAAAAATTTAGAAAGTACGACATACTACAAATCGGCTTATAAGCCCTGTATGGTGAGGCATTCTAGTTTTTCATAAAAGTATTTTTGCCGAAAATGTCAAAATTATCTTTGTAAGACACTAACTAAACATCCATGTGAAATATACTGCAAACTACGAAGCCAGACGTAACAGGAACAGTGGGAGAAGACATCGACTGCCACCATACTCATCTCTTTACAACTTAGATACGGTTTATATTTTGATCTTTTCATTGAATATTTTTAAAAGAAAACTTGACAAATAAAAAATAAATTCCTATATTGTCTACTATTACTATAGACATTAATTATAAATTATTTTAAAGTGTAAAAGTTTTTGTATTCATTCATAACATATTTAATGCCAGAATATAAGAATGCAATTATGAAATTACAATTCTTTTGATTAAAATCATAAAATTGAGTGTTTTAGTTATTAGTATACTATTTATGTAGACTTAATTGACTGATTAATATTGTAAGTAGCTTATCATCGAAAAGGCCGCCGTGGAGTAAAGTTGTCGCCATACCGTTGATAATTAATTACTGTTATTTTTTTGAAAAGGAGGATTTTAAAAATGCCTATTACATGGCAGAAATATGTTTCTCCGCTTGCTGTGATATTTTTTGGTATATATGCGGACGGTATACTACACGGCGCATTCGCCCAACAAACTATCCTGGAGTCTTCCCAGACACAAAAAGCACCTGATTGCAAAAAAGAAGATTTAAAAAAGCAGTTGAAACAATTGGAAGAGTCGTTTTTAGCCCAGCAGAAAATGATGAAGCAACTGGAAGCCATAGCGTTAAGCCAGCAAGAGCAAATCAGGGAATTGAAAAACCGCATTGAGGCACAGGATGAAAAGCCAACGGTCATTGCAAAAGAAGAAATAAAACAGGAAGTACAGCAAGAAGTGCAGCAAACCGTGAAGCAAGAGGTTGGAAATTATCTCGAATCGAAAGAGGGGCGGGAAAAATTGGGATTAGGTATGCCAGGCAAGTATGCACCGGTTTATGCCTATTATATGCCCGATAAGGAAAAGGCCACGTTAGGTTTTCAAACACAAGATGGAAACTACTCTTTAAACGTTGGTTTCAGGGCACAGCTACGCGCTACTTACAGGGACAGAGATGCGGATTTTCATGAAAATGATATAACCGATATCAGATTTCGCAGATCGAGGATTTGCTTCGCCGGTAATATCTATAGTAAGGACTTATATTATAACGTGGAAATTGCCGGGGATAACTATAATGTGACTATGTGGGATTATTGCATGTGGTGGATGCCTTCGGCAGCCGATGGAGCGTTTGGTATCAAGGGAGGATATTTTAAGGTGCCGGCAAATCGTCAATGGAATTCGGCGGCTTTCAAGCTGCTGCTCCAGGACAGGTCCATTGCCAGTGATGCATTTAGTCAGAATCGTGATTACGGACTGGATTTTTATGGAAAGCCGTTTGATGGCCACATGGAATATCACGCGGCTGTTTTCCGCGGAGCGGGTCAGAACCCAAATCCAAATCAAAACATTGACAACGAGCTCATGTATGTGGTCACTGCACGGTATTATCCTTTCGGATGGTATAATTCTTATAATATAGCAACGGGTTGGGATGAGACTGATCTGAAATACGAAGAGAATTTTAAGGCAGCAATAGGCGCATCGGCAATCTATGGAGCAAAGGTCAATGATCAAAAGCTGGCGACGACCGATACTTCAATCGGCAACCTTGACGTGGGTGTAAGATACAGGGGTTTTACCTGGGATAGTGAATTTTACATAAGAAAAATTCACCCTGAAAACGGTGCCGATTCAACAACCGCAGACGGCTTTTATACACAGGCAGGGTATTTTTTATTACCTAAAAAACTGGAACTTGCTGCACGTTACTCCTGGCTCGATCCTAATACGGATGTGCGGTATGACATTCAGAAGGAATATACGGTTGGTATTAATTATTACTTCCGCGGGCATCGTCAACAGATACAAGGAGATGTGGGTTATTTCGAAACTGACACCAACACCGGCGAAAAAATTGAAAACAGAATCAGATTACAATATCAAATGGTATTTTAAGGGGATACCCATAATTCGCCTATTTTTTGAAAACAGTAGTCCGTGTTAAACAGAATTCATGACCTGGGTAAATCGATTGAAGACTATTGTAACGAATAAACGATTTAACGGCCAATCCTGCTGGACGTGATCTTGGTTCTATTGAAGAGTATCTCAAAAATCTACTTCGTGATATTATACTGCCCAAAAGTTTTCACCTTGCTTGTCGTGGGCAGATGAAGGAACAAGAGAAGACATTTAAGAGCCTCTTTTTCGCAATGGAGATGGCGGTGCTTCTCATTTATATGATTTTAGGACGCAGTTTCTCCGCACGCTTATCCTTCCTCTGATTGTGATACTCCCAGCCCGATGGTGCTAATTGATATCTTCTTTATCCTCTTTATAAGGAAGACCGCCCCGATGGTAACTATTCACCATACTTTCACCCGCAATTACTACAAAGGATTAAAATGTCGATTCAACAATCCCGTCTGCCCGTGTTTCCTATGGGCTTTTAACTGTTCTGAGAAAATACTTCCTGGCAGTTTTGCCAAATAGCTATACACCCTTTTTCATTATTTATACTTCTGGATTTATACCTCCAGCACCCTTCACCCATCACAACTTAAAACTTAACACAAAATTAACAATTCCTTAATACTCCCTTAATACTAGATTTTTATAATCCCTCAAAGATTTGTAAGCGGAAACATTTCATGTAAATCTCCGGTAAGGATAACCGGACACTGTGCGGAAGAGATAAATCATCCCATCTCCCGCAATTTTATGAATTCTGAAGAAGAGAAGTATATGAACTTAGAAAAGGAGGGATTTGATATGCGCAGTAAATGGCTCAGTCGTGTCTTATTGTCGGCAATCGTATTGTGCAGCACATATGCAAGCGGTACGTTTGCCCAGCAGCCTGAGCAAACCAACGAGATGTCTGAAGACGAATCGGAAGATTTAAAATGGCAGTTGAAGCAAATGGAAGAATCGGTGCAAAGACAACAGGAACAGATACAAGCATTGAAAAATATTGTCGGAGAAATTAGCGCAGAGAACAAAGGAGTTGGAACTGCATTAAACCAGTACAACCGATATGATGCTCCTCAAGCAGGGGCGGATCTCGGTAATATTGTGCAATATTTCAAAGGGTTCAAACTCGGTGTTCTTTGGTACATCTCTTATCAAAACGGAGACAGAGGAACTATAAATGGAGGTGAAAGCTATAATACTTTTGCTGCTAAGCGTGGTTATTTAACGGTTGAGAAGGAGTTTTTCTCATGGTTCACCGGCAGAATTACCAGTGATATAACAACCGTTAGGGACCAGACAAGCAATCTTGACGGTTCTCTGACTCTAAGGATCAAGTACCTCTATGGTAAATTTATTGCCCCGGATATGGCGTTCCTGACCAAGCCAAGTGTTGAAGTTGGTGTCGTTCATGTGCCATGGCAAGACTTTGAAGAAAATGTAAATTACTATCGTGCGCAGGACACGATGTTCCTCGAAAGAAATGGCATTGCCAATTCGGCGGATCTTGGTGCAACATTTTCCACACTTTTAGGCGGATGCATGGATGAGAAATATATGCAGGAAGTGAATCCTGCATGGCCAGGCCGCTATGGGAGCATTGAGGCAGGAGTATATAATGGCGGCGGATTCGCAGCGAGCGAGCAAAACAGCAACAAAGTCCTGGAAGAAAGAATAACAATCAGGCCTCTACCCGATTTTATCCCGGGACTTCAGTTCACATATTTCGGAGTGCAAGGGAAAGGCAATGCCGTTCAGGAACCCGACTGGAGAGTTAATGACCTATTTGCGAGTTTTGAGCATAAATACTTTGTTTTAACGGGTCAATATTATTGGGGTACGGGGAATCAACAAGGTACTGATGAAAACAACAAAAGGGGATATTCATTCTTTACCGAACTAAAACCGCATAAAAAATTCAGTGTCATCGGTCGCTTCGATCATTTCAACCCCAACACAGATGTAAGTAACGAGGAGAATAACAGATACATTGCAGGCATCGCTTATCATATAGATAAGCTGCATAAAAACATGGTTATCCTTGATTACGATACCGTGAAATATGAGCAGGCGGAGAGATCAGATGATAAGAGAGTTCAGTTGACTTTGCAGATCGCTTTTTAGCTGCCAGGTACAAAAATACACCCGCGCTGCCATTTAGGGCGGGCGTGGGTATGAGTGAGAATTGTCCTGAGTCATTCAAAGGGTACTTTAAAGGAGGTAATTGGGAGCATGAGGAGGGTTAACAAAAATGTTATGAAATCTATTTTCACAATGGGTATTGCCTGGCTGACATTTTGTGTCACTCCGCAAGTTGCAAAATGTGGGGAAGGGCCATCAAAAGCCGAGTCGCAAAAGGAAAGTCAATACTACGAGGTTGAGAAAGACGGAAGGTTGTATGTCTTTACCTCGTCAGCACGAAAATTGGATTTTGAGAAATCGGGGGAACTTGGCAAAGGCATTATCAAAATAGATCACGGACCCCGTGGCGAAACAGTTGGCTTTGATTCAGAAGGCGCGGTAGTTGAGTATGAATTCCGTCTTGTGAGAGAAATACTCAGGAAGTGTAAGATCAAGGCTTATCGTGAGGTAAGTATTAATGGCAGGCGCTATGTGTTTGTCTCGCCCACACGGAAGATGGATTTTGAGAAATCGGGAGAACCTGGCAAGGCCATTATTAAAATAGGCCACGGACCCCATGGCGAAACAGTTGTCTTTGATTCGGACGAGGCCGTAAAGGAATATGATAACCGTCATCCGCCAATACATGTCCAAAAATAAGTCGACTTCCGTAAAAAATTTGAGTATGATACTGTCCACGAAGGGTAGTAAAAATGAAAGGGGAAAAGCTTATGGTAACAAAAACACTGCTTTCGGTAGCAATTTTTAGTCTAAGTCTGATGGGATTGACGATTACGAGCGGAGCAACCCGGACTGATGCAGACATAAAATCTTATGTTAAAACAGGCGGGATTTCGGGAAGCCTGAACAGTATTGGTTCCGATAGCATGAATAATCTCATGACTTATTGGGCAGAGGGATTTCACAAGGTATATCCGAACGTGAAGATCCAGATAGAGGGGAAAGGATCAACAACCGCTCCGCCGGCATTAATATCAGGCACCGCACAGATAGGGCCTATGAGCAGGGCTATGAAACCGACAGAGATCGATGCCTTTGAAAAGAAATATGGCTATAAGCCCACTGAAATAAAGACAGCCATGGATGCCCTATCAGTATATGTAAACAAGGATAATCCGATAAAAGGTTTAAGTTTGCCTCAGGTAGATGCTATCTTTTCAAAGACCCGCAAAGGCGGATGGAATGAGGATATTAAGACCTGGGGGCAGCTAGGTTTAAGCGGAGAGTGGTCATCACGGTCGATAAGTCTTTATGGGCGCAACTCCGCCTCCGGCACTTATGGTTATTTTAAAGAGCATGCTCTTTATAAAGGAGACTTCAAGGACACCGTAAAAGAACAACCGGGTTCTGCCTCCGTAGTCCAGGGCGTAACCGAGGATCGATACGCCATAGGCTACAGCGGCATTGGCTATCATACGTCTGATGTCCGCATCGTGCCTTTGGCGTTTAAAAAAGGCGGACCCTATATAGAAGCTGAAATGAAAAATGTCCTGAACGGCTCTTACCCAATGTCACGATTTCTTTATGTCTATATTAACAAGAAACCCGGCCAACCGCTCGACCCCTTAATCCGCGAGTTTGTGAGATTTGTCCTGAGCAAAGAGGGCCAGGAGGTAGTCGTTAAAGATGGATTTTTGCCTTTGCCGGGATCTGTTGTCAAAGAAGAATTGAAGAAAATCGAATAGTACATGAAAAGTTTAAAAAAAAGAAAGTTTACTGATTGGGCAGCGCGTTGGGCTATTACCCTTGGTGGTGCGGCTACCATCTGTGTTGTGTTTGCCTTGTTTTTCTTTATCTCTTATGAGGTGTACCCACTTCTCAAAGGGGCGAAGGTGTCAAAAGAAAACACCTGGCACATACATGGCAAGGCAATCGCAGCAGGGTCGGACGATCATCAGGAGGTCGCATTTGTCGTTTATAACGACGGCAGGATTGAGTTCATCTCCCTTTCAAATGGAGAGGTGTGTAAAAGAGAGACCATAACAGGGCTGAATGATTCTTCCACGACACGCCAGACAGCAACTAATTTCCCTTCCCCGATTTCGCAGAAAAAAAATAATGCAAAACAGAATCATACATCTTCCCATTTACCCTATCGCAGTACAATCATATCCGCATGCAAAGATCGCGACCGGCTTGTGCTGGGGACGGATGACGGGCGTATTTTGACCGTATCTGTAACCTTTTCCGAATCGTTTGACAACGACAAAAGGACGATTCTCCCCGCGGTATCTGAAATGGAAACTGTGCTTGTGAGCAATGAAAGGAAAGGGATCCGCAGTGTTACCTCCAGGAGAGATGAAAACGCAACAATTACCGTTGTCAATACAGAAGATGGTAAGCTGATGCTCATATCATCAGAGGCCGAAAAGACGCTCTTTGGCGAGGGAGAGAGAAAAGAAATCAGGAAGGATATCACCGGTTTCGTACTACAACAAAAACAAGGTGGATCATCTCCAGCACATAACCCAATAACTGACCCAACACGACAAAAAAACGAAGCCGTGATAACCACACTGGCTCTTGACCACTCTCTGGAGAACCTTTATGTCGGAACATCTTCGGGCGAGATTTTCCATATCAATGTACGTGACAGGGAAACCCCTTTTCTTGCTGAGAAGGTAAGGGTGTCAGGCCAGCCTGTTACTTCATTGGGTTTTCTCCTGGGAGACGTTTCCCTTGTAGTGGGTGATAACGGCGGTGGTGTGAAAGTCTGGATGCCGGTGAGGGACGGGACATCCCCTTCAGGATGGGCTTTGAAAAAAGTCCATACCCTTAAGTCTCACAAAGCCCCGGTTGTTGCTGTTGCCCCGTCAACGCGAGACAAGGGTTTCTTAACTGTGGCAACCGACGGAACAATCCATCTCAACCACGCTACATCAGAACAGACGCTTTTAAACTTACGGACAAACTCTATTCCTGCAGCGCTTTCCTTTTCACCAAAGGCCGATGGTATTCTGTTGGCCGAATCCGATGGCCGCTTATTCCAGTGGAGCATCTCAAATCCACATCCGGAAATTACCTTAAAGACCCTCTTCGGACGAGTATGGTACGAGGGTTATGAAAGGCCTGAATTTATCTGGCAATCCACAGGCGGTACAGACGACTTCGAACCGAAATTGAGCCTTGTGCCATTAATCTTCGGCACTATTAAAGGCACAGTCTATGCTTTGGTTATTGCGGTGCCGGTAAGTATCCTTGCAGCGCTCTATACATCCCAATTTCTCCACAATTCCGTTAAAATAATAAAACCGGTTATCGAGATCATGGCTGCGTTTCCCAGCGTCATCCTAGGTTTTCTTGCAGGGCTGTGGCTTGCGCCACTGTTGGAAAGAATATTTCCCGCAATAATTATCATGCCGTTTTTCATCACTATCTCCATTGTAACAGCGCTCCTGGTTTGGAAAGTTTTGCCGGTCTTTGGAAATGGCAGGTACAAACACGGATTTGAGGCGTTATTCTTGATACCATTTATCATTGGCGCCGTATATGCATCACTTCAGCTTGGCGGTGTCTTTGAATCCATTTTCCTCGGTGGGGATTATCGGGCATGGTTTGCAAATGTCATCGGCCTGGAATACGATCAGAGGAATGCGGTTGTCGTGGGCATAGCCATGGGGTTTGCCGTAATACCTCTTATTTTTTCCATATCCGAGGATGCCATGAGCAATGTCCCCAACAGCCTCCGATCAGCCTCACTGGCGCTTGGCGCAACCCCGTGGCAGACTGCGATCAGGATAGTTCTCCCTGCTGCAAGTCCGGGAATTTTTCCGGCCATTATGATCGGTTTTGGGAGGGCAGTGGGCGAGACAATGATCGTGCTCATGGCTACCGGCAATACTCCCATCATGGACTGGAATTTGTTTAATGGCTTTCGGGCGCTTTCAGCAACCATTGCCGTTGAAATACCTGAAGCGCCATTTGGCGGTACGCTTTACCGGGTGCTTTTTCTCGCCGCCCTGCTCCTCTTTCTAACCACTTTTATCATTAATACACTCGCGGAACTGGTAAGGCACAAGATGAGACGAAGGTATAGCAGACTATGAAAAGACTTTTCCGAACTGGTAATCCATATATATGGCTGACGGCAGGAACACTGACCTTCTGCCTCCTGATGATATGTGGATTAATCGTACTCATCACGATAAACGGATTCGGAGTATTCTGGCCTCATGGAGTAGTCCGGTTTGCCCTTAAGAACGGCACAGTAGCTTTGGGGGAAATTGAAAAGAGAGAATCTATCCCCCACATGAAAGATGCATATCGGACAAAATTAAAGATCGGCAACAGGGACGTTACCGGCCATGACTTCAGGTGGATAAATGATGCAGACATCGTAACCCGGGAATATCCTGCAGATGCCCTGGTCTTTGAAAGGCGTGAATGGGGCAATATGTACGGTTTTCTAAAAGGTTTGCACCAGGATGATGGCATCGAACCCCTGAGCCTGGATGCCATGACACCTCTGCTGAAAGAAAGCCATAATCTCTATAGGAGGATCCGGTATATAGAAAAAAAAGGAATCGGCGACATAAACTATCGGATGGAAAAGTACCGACTCACATTGAAACGTCTGGCGACGTTACCTCCATCTGCAAAAATTCAGGAAAAGGTGGTGACTGCACGGGTAATGATGGACAATCTGGAAAAGTCATATCAGAAAAAAGAAGAAGCACTTAGCCGTCTTTATTGCACAGCACAGGAAAAAGAGGTTGTTGTACTCCTTGCCGACGGAACTGAAAGGATTGTGCCTGTCTTCCAGATTACCCGCGTCTATGCTCCGAACCAGATGGGAATATTTGCCAAAATGGGTTTTTATATAACAAAGTTCTGGGAGTTTATTTGGGACGAACCAAGGGAGGCCAATACCGAGGGAGGTATATTCCCCGCTATTTTCGGGACAGTTATGCTGGTGCTGATCATGAGTATTGTGGTCGTCCCGTTCGGTGTAATGACGGCGGTATATCTCAGAGAGTATGCCGGCGATAGTATCGTTGCCAGGCTGGTTCGGATAGCGGTGAGTAACCTTGCAGGCGTTCCGTCAATTGTCTTTGGTATCTTTGGTCTCGGCCTTTTCATCTATTTAATTGGCGGGGGTATTGACAGGTTACTTTTCCCGGAAGCGCTGCCAACTCCCACGTTTGGAACCGGAGGTATTCTGTGGGCGTCACTTACCCTGGCGCTCCTTACCGTTCCGGTAGTTGTGGTGGCAACGGAAGAGGGGCTTTCTTCCGTCCCTCCATCCTTACGAGAGGGCTCGTATGCGCTCGGCGCCACGAAGATTGAAACCCTGTGGAAAGTAGTAATCCCCCAGGCAGCCCCGGGCATCCTTACCGGCACGATCCTGGCCATGGCAAGGGCCGCCGGAGAGGTCGCACCCCTGATGATTACCGGTGTTGTCAAGCTGGCGCCATCCCTGCCAATTGACAGTTATTTTCCTTATATCCATCTGGAGAGAAAATTTATGCACCTGGGGTTTCATATCTACGATGTGGGATTTCAATCACCCAACGTGGAGGCGGCAATTCCCATGGTCTATGCCACAACCCTCGTTTTGCTTTTTACGGTGCTTGTTTTAAACCTCACGGCCATTGTAGTAAGAAATAAATTAAAAAAATGGTATAGCACAGGGGTTATGTAGAAAAATAGCGTGTTAGCCTAGGTGAGACATTGATCATAGTATGGAAAACAAAAAAACAGAAGTCCCTGAACCGATAGTCAATATTATAGACCTGAGCCTGTATTACGGCAAAACGAAGGCGCTAAAGGGGATAAACCTTGATATCCCTCCAAAAAAAATAACCTCCTTTATTGGCCCGTCAGGTTGCGGAAAGTCTACCCTTATCCGATGCCTGAACCGCATGAATGACCTCATAGGCAATGTGACGATTGAAGGGAGTATCAGGATAGACGGCCAGGACATCTATGCCCCTGCAGTCGATGTTACTGAACTCAGAAAAAAGGTTGGTATGGTCTTCCAGAAACCAAATCCCTTCCCGAAAACTATCTTTGAGAATGTGGTGTACGGACCCCGCGTCCTGGGTATCAAAAAGAAAAGCCGTCTGGATGAGCTATGTGAAAACGCATTGAAAAAGGCCGCACTCTGGACAGAGGTAAAAGACAGGCTGCGCGTAAATGCCCTTGAGCTTTCCGGTGGCCAGCAACAACGCCTTTGTATCGCAAGGGCAATCGCCATGGAACCTGAAATTGTACTCCTGGACGAACCATGTTCCGCCCTTGACCCCATAGCCACCGCTAAAATAGAAGACATGCTGGTGGAGTTAAAAAAAGATTACACCGTTATCATCGTCACACATAATATGCAGCAGGCTGCCAGGATATCAGACTACACAGGCTTCTTCATGATGGGCGAACTCGTTGAGTTCAGTGTTACCAGCGAGATATTTACCAACCCGCGGGAAAAAAAGACCGAGGACTACATTACGGGAAGATTTGGTTAAAAAAATTAAGAGTAAAAATACAGAAATACTACAGTAATTTAATTAAATAAGTTGATATTGAGTACCTGTCATTCCGAGCAACCTGTCATTCCGAGCAAAGCGAGGAATCTTAAGATTTCTCTTTTCAATCGAAGCAAGGATTTCTCAGTCGCGCTGCTCCTTCGAAATGACAACTTTATTTTTTTATTGACTATCATTCTTGTCCAAATTAAATTTTCAAGAAGCCAACAAATCCTTATTTTATAAGGTTTCTAGCGAATTTCTGCAAATCGAAACCTGGATTTTTAAGTTGTTGATTATACAAGAGATACGTGGCCTTATTGGACACCAATGATTGACTATAGTCAATAAGGTACATTTGGACAGGAGAAATTGTGATGCGTGAGGCTTACCATACGGCTTTAAAAAAGCTTGAGGATGAAGTGTTGCTTATGGGGCAGATGGTTGCAAATGCCATACGAAAATCGGTGGAGTCATTACAGAAAAGGGATATCGATGCATCCAAAGAGATCGTAAGGAACGACCTTCTGATCAATAAAAAACGGTTTGATATTGAAGAAAAGTGTATTTCCCTTATTGCCACCCAACAGCCCATGGCAGTTGATCTGAGGGAATTGACCGCCATCTTAAGCATAATAACGGATCTCGAACGCATGGGCGACCATGCAGAGGGGATTGCCAAGATAAACATCTTAATGGCGGATGAACCCCTGATAAAGCCCCTGATCGATATCCCCCGGATGGCTGATATCGGGCTGTCCATGCTCGATACCTGTCTCAAGGCATTTATTGAAAGGGACACGGAAACGGCACGGCGCATCTGTAATGAGGATGATCAGGTAGATGCCCTTCACGACCAGATTTACCGGGAACTTCTGGTGCTCATGATGGAGAACCCGAGGATAATCCATATGGCAACGTATCTCACCTGGGTGTCTCACAACCTGGAACGCATTGCGGACAGGGTTACCAATATCGCCGAAAGAATTGTGTATATGGTCACCGGAAAGATGGAAGAGATAAATGTGTCGAAGTATTAATGTGTTTGTGATTGCCTTTCCCGTGTTAAGAATCAAACGGTTAAATTAGACCTTCGGTGACCTTTACCCTCCCCATAGTCCCCCAGTTTATCTGTGGAAATAAGGGAGGGTAAAAGCACATACGTCATCGTCGTTCGTAATGGAACCGATACATAAACACAATGCTGTCAAGGCTGGACCACTGATGTTTCTCTCTTGCGCTACATACGGACTCGAAAATAAAGCCATCAAAAATTGTGTAGCTATCAACACTACGGCAGAAACTCCAATCTCCATAGTTTCAGGGTGTTGCCAAGTCAGCATGACGACTTATCTTAAAATTACTTCGGCAGTAAGGATGTCTTTAAAACCCGCATCCTTGTAAATTACAAAGGACTCGCGTACGTCATCCCGGAATACTTCCCTGTATGCTTCAAAGACTCTACACTTTGCGCCTCCTGATCACTCAGGGTTTACCTTTGTAGTAATGTTTTTGTTTATTTACATAATTTTTAATAAAAGACTACTTTTGAGAATGGTGCATATTTAACAAACGTCACTTGAGATCTCAAGAGAAAAGTGCTGTTATGATATTACTATTTCAGCATAGCGCTAACGGTTAACATATATGAAAATGATATCATCACATGGATAAAATTTGTTGTTTTTTCCAGCGTAATCATATATCATTTTTTTAATAATAGTTCACACAAAGACACGAAGAGCACAGAGGAAACAAATGAAAAGAGGACAGTTCAAATAACGCCCCACAAAATCCCTCTTTTTAACAAAGATGATTAAGGGGGTTGTTACTTTGCGTTTTCTTCCGCGCCCATTTCGAGGTACTTTATATCTATTTGAATGTCCTTTTCCGTGAACTCTGCGGTGGAAAGTATTTGTTGAACTCATGAAATACAAACCCTATGCCATCTCCTGGAACACGACCTATCGGTGCAACCTGCGTTGCAGCCACTGCTATCTTGATACCAATGCGTTAACCAAACAATCTGCCAGCGAACTCAGTACAGAGGAGGGCCTTCGGCTCATCGATCAAATGGCAGAGCTTAACCCAAATCTGCTCCTAATTCTTACCGGTGGTGAACCCTTACTAAGAGAAGATATTTACGAATTGGCCTCTCAAGCCTCTAAAAAGGGGATGATGGTCGTACTGGGAACAAACGGCAACCTGATCGATGACGACATCGCCAGGAAACTCAAGGAAAGCGGGGTTACGGGAATAGGCATCAGCCTTGACTCTCTCGTACCCGAAAGACATGATAAATTCAGGGGATTTCCCGGCGCATGGGACGACACCCTGAACGGCATTGAGGCGTGCCGCAGGCAGGGCATCGGGTTTCAAATACAGACCACAGTCACCCGGGAAAATTTTCATGAAATCTCCGATATCATTGACTTTTCTTACAAACTCGGCGCAAAGGTCTTTAATTTGTTCTTTCTGGTGTGTACCGGCAAAGGGCAAGACCTGACGGATATTACACCACATCAGTACGATCAGGCGCTGCATCAACTGTATGACATTCAAAAGAAATATCAGGGCAAGATGATGGTGGGTGCAAAGTGTGCGCCGCACTACCGAAGGATTGTGTATGAACACGACTCCTCCTCTCCGCTCATTCGCACTTATGCGGGCGGCTGTCCGGCTGGCACGCACTATTGCAGGATTACTCCGGAAGGGGACGTTACGCCGTGTCCGTACATGCCAAATATTTCAGGAAATGTGAGAGAAAAATCTTTTGGGGAAATCTGGACAAGTAACGCTGATTTTCTGACTCTACGGGATGCCAACCTCACCGGCAGGTGCGGAGTGTGTGAATTCAGATATATCTGCAAAGGATGCCGCGCGCGTGCACTGGCAACTTCAGGGAATCAGATGGACGAGGATGCATGGTGTGACTATGTCCCTGGGAATCACGGGAACAAGGTCATCCAGTTACCGGTGTCGGAGACCTTCGGCACCGAAGAGAATTTTACTTTGTCATGGAGCCTGGAGGCAAAGGGCATTCTGAAACAGATCCCTTCTTTTGGAAGAGGTATGGTTATTAAAAGTGTGGAACGCTATGCGACAAAAAATAATCATCAGGAAGTAACCGTTGATATAATGAGGGCTGCGCGAGAAGAGATGATGTCAAATGGGAAAACGGCTTTCCCTGTGAAAAGTGTTGAAATTGTTCAACACCCCCTCACCCAAACCCCACCTACCACGGGAAGGAAAATAGGTATCGATGCAATTGCGCAGATGAAAGACAATAGGCCTCACGTGCCCCCAACCTCGTATGATACGGTGACAATAAGTCCATCTGCGAACAAATTCCCTTCCCCTTTGACGGGGAAGGGCAAGGGAGATGGTGAGACAACACAAGATGACGAAATCCCCTGGACTGAAGAGGCACGGAAACGGGTGGCAAACGCCCCTGACTTTGTACGGCCAGGCATTTACAAGCTCATGCAGAAAAAGGCCCGATTGCTTGGTTACCAGGAAATTACCTCAAAATTCCTCTCAGAGATACGGGACGAATCCATGCAGCTTGCGTCGAAGCGTATTAAGAATATTGGGTTTGATGAGCTCCGGATGGATGCATGGGACAAGGCCAAGGAGAAGTTAAAGAATGCGCGGAAAAAAGAGGTCATCGATACAATTAAGACATTTCTTGATGAGCGGTCAGTGAAGAACGAGGGGATTATTACCAAATTTCAGGCATATCTTAAGACCGGAGGTGAGACGGCAAAAAAAGATGTTCCGGCAACACTGGTATGGACGGAAGAGGCAAAACAACGGCTGGAAAAGGCGCCAACATTCGTTCGGGAAAGGGCAAAGAAATCCATTGAAGATTTTGCCATTAAGGAAGGCATAACCGAAATTACCTGTGGACTGATCGATCATTACATGAAAAACATCCCTTCTTTTGTAAAAGGTAAATTAAAATAATAAAGGTAACACTTTAGTTTTTTGAAAAATTACAAATAAATATATTTACCTCATAGTGTAGGGGGCGAAGCATTTGCCGCAACTGACGTAAATATATTCATCTTGTATTCCTGCAAATGCTTTGCCCCTACCTTTTTCTTTCAGCCCTGGAAAAGTCGTTCAGTCGGGAAATATTACTTGCCAGGATTAATGCCAGGATAGGATAGACCGTGAAACATCGTTTACTAATCAAAGGATTCTTTGTCGTCCTGATTGCCCTTTGTGTAGGCTGTATTTCCACACAAAACAACAGAGAACACAATATTGTTGAAAGCACTAAAAACCTGGAACTGTCGTTACGAAATGACATCCAGGATGGTCGGCTGGATATGCCATTTGAGCAGGCATGCCTTATTGCATCGGGTGTTGATACTGATAAAAAGATGCAGGCGTACCTGAAGAAAATCGACCTCCTCATCTCCCGGATTGAGCAAGAAACAGATATCAAAACCACAGACGATCTGCGAAAGAAAGCAGATATAATCTTCGGCTGGCTTCAGACGAATACCAATGATGGGACATACTACGATTGCTACGATTTCCGTGATACACTGAATCTCAAAGTGGGAAACTGCCTGTCCTATGCGATCCGTTTTACCATCGTGTGCCGGCATTTTGGAGTTGACGTGAAGAGCATTTTTATCCCGGGACATATATATAATATGTTGGTGTTTGAGGGGCAGACGCGTTACTTTGAACATACCCACAGCGACGGCATTGTAAAACAAATGGATTTGAATAGTCCTCAAAAGAAGATTATGAAGGACGAAGAACTGATTGCGGAGATTTTTTTATATAAAGCCAGGAATGCAAACAACGATTTGAAATATGATGAATCCACCAGAAGATGTGAACAGGCGTTGTTATTTAGTCCTGATGATAATCGTCCCGTTATCTTGCTTTTGGATAATTATATTGCAAAGAAAAACTACGACGAGGCTTTACGATATTTAAATGATTATCTCGCCCGTCACCCCGATGACATAAAATCCTTTAAAAATACCCGGAATCTATTGCAAAGGCTGTGTAAAAAAGACAACTCGTAAACTTAGAGGAGGAATAATTGTGGCTAGTTATAAATTCGTGGCAAGAGACTTAATGACTGAAAAGGTGGTTTGCGTTCATCCGGAAACCCCAATTAATGACCTTATAAAGATACTCGTCAAAAACCATATCAACGGGGCGCCCGTCGTGGATAAGAAGGGAAAACTAGCAGGGGTTGTTTCAAAGTCAGATATCGTTGAATACGACGAAAAGACAGCTAAAAAACGAAGTCAGATTACCATTACGAAAAAGTCATTTTATAGCGATACCAATGGGAAATTAAAAAAAGACTTAGACAAGTTGTTAAAAGCAAAAAACTTCGGCAAGGCATTGGTAAAAGACATCATGACCCCGCATGCCATTACCGCACAGGCAGATGATACAATAGACCGTCTTGCAAAGATCATGTATGATAAAAAAATCCATAGGATCATTATTCAGGATAAGGGACAGGTTATCGGCGTTGTAAGCACCCTTGACATCCTCAATGCCGTAAGCACCATGGGATACGGCAGCAGCGCCTTCGTCACTGAAGAGGCGATTCTCGTCCTGCAGGATCGACTGGAAGCAGCAGAAGAGTCCATACAGTCCCTGCGCGACATCCTGGAAACGATTCACGGTGAGAAATGAATAGAAAACCGTTCGTGCTTTTAAGTATTCTACTCTGCCTGATGCTTGCTGTAGTAATCTCTTTAATTACAGAGTCCCTGAATACGGACGGAAAGGACGTTGCCATAAAAAATAACTTTCAGCAAGTGGTCCACGGCGTAGGCATGGGCGCTTCAACGAAACCAACCTGGTGCTACATTAATTTCGATCCCCGGATCGATCCGCGCTGTCCTTGTATAGAATGGCCTATCCCTGGCGGATACTGTTACTGCCCGGATCACTCAGGTACCGTTTCCTATATGTCAGGAGATGTTAAGATGGGTGTGGAAATCGAGATTGTGAGAAGTAATTAACCACTCAATATAACAATACAGCATAAAATGAAATACGTAGCGCGGGAGGTTTATCCCCCGCATAGGCCGACCACAAGGGACTTCGTCGTGAGCTCAGTCGAACCATCGGCGCTACCTTTTTCAAAAAGCTAAAGTAATACAATAATTTTCACGACAAACATGATTCAGAAAACATATCAAGAGCAATTACAAACCTGGGACAAACAGTACCTCTGGCACCCCTTCACCCAGATGCAGGATTACAACAAAGAAACACCACTGATTATTGAGGAAGGAAGCGGTGCTTTTCTCAAGGACATTGATGGCAAAGAATACATTGATGGAATATCCTCGATGTGGTGCAATCTGCACGGCCATCGCAAGAAGGAAATAGATGACGCCATAAGAAGACAACTCGACAAGATTGCGCATACCACACTCCTGGGTCCCACCAACATACCAGCCATCGAACTGGCACGAAGTCTCGTTGAAATTGCCCCAAAAGGGCTCACCAAGGTCTTTTATTCAGATAACGGCTCCACAGCCAATGAAGTTGCGCTCAAGATGGCCATTCAATACTGGCAACATCAGGGTTTGAATGAGAAGATGCAGTTTGTAGCATTGCAATACGGCTATCACGGCGACACCATCGGAACCATGTCCGTGGGTGGGATTGAGACGTATCACAAGGCATTTCAACCCCTGTATTTCAAGACACACTTTGCACCATCGCCATATTGTTACCGGTGCCCATTGGGAAAACAGCCCCAGAATTGTTCTCTGGCATGCCTTGAAAAATTGGAGGACATCCTGCGGGAAAACGGAGACACCATTGCCGCCCTGATTATGGAACCCCTGGTACAAGGGGCAGGCGGGATGATTATCCATCCGTCCGGTTATCTATCCGGGGTGCGTGCCTTGTGCAGGAAATACAACGTGCTCCTGATTCTGGACGAGGTGCTTACCGGCTTTGGCAGGACGGGGAAGATGTTTGCCTGTAATCACGAAGACGTCGTCCCTGACATAATGACCTTGTCCAAAGGAATTAACGGTGGCTATATGCCGCTTGCTGCCACCCTTGCAACAGAAGAGATCTATAATGCCTTTTTAGGTGAATATGCGGAGTTGAAGACCTTCTTCCACGGGCATACCTATACGGGGAATCCCCTCGGATGCGCTGCCGCACTGGCCAGTCTGGAACTATTCGGGAAAGAACATATTTTAGATAATTTAGCCCCAAAGATTGAACATTTACGGGACAGACTTGGGCGTTTCGAACCCTTGGAACATGCTGGCGACATCAGGCAATGCGGACTCATTGCGGCTATTGAACTGGTGAAGGATAAGTCCACGAAACAGCCATACCGCTGGGAAGAGCGGATGGGAATTCAGGTATGTCTCGAGGCCAGAAGGCATGGCCTGCTTATCAGGCCGCTTGGGCATATCATCGTCATTATGCCGCCATTGAGTATTTCGAAAGATGAGTTAGACAGGATGCTTGATATTATTTACGAATCGGTACAAGTCGTTACCATGGACTGTGCCTATTGAGGACGTAAAATCCTGGAATAGCGGAATTTCAAGAGAAATTTGCTATAGAGTGTGTACGGGTAAATTGCAGTAATCCTTCTCAGCGCATAGAAACTTTACATTTTCTGATATATAAAAGGAGAAAAACGTCATGGGTAAGGGATATTTTATTACCGGTACGGATACCGGTGTGGGAAAAACCCTTGTCGCTGGCGGGTTGGCAGCCCTTTACAGAGACAGAGGTCTGGATGTCGGTGTTATGAAGCCGGTCGCCACGGGTTGTAAACGGGTAAATAACACCCTTATATCCGATGATGCCATTTTCCTGAAAAACGTCGCGGAAGTCGATGACGAATACGAACTCATTAATCCCGTCAGCTTTGAGCAACCCCTCGCCCCCACGGTGGCCGCACGGTTAAGTAACTCGAAAATAGACCTGGAAAAGATACGTAAGAACTACGACTCCCTATGTGCATTCCATGAATATATCATTGTCGAAGGTATCGGAGGGCTCTTAGTCCCCCTTGATGCATACTATTTTGTTGTGGATATGGCTACCGAAATGGAATTACCGCTCATCGTCGTCAGCCGGCCCACCCTAGGCACGATTAACCACACCCTGCTAACCGTATCGTATGCGCGCCAACACGGGCTGGACGTCAAAGGAATCATTATTAACGAAACTGCCGAGCACACTGACGATAACGTGAAAAGGACAAATGCGGAAGAGATAAAAAGGCTCACCGAACTCCCCATCCTGGGCGTAATCCCCTTTGATGAAAGACTGAACATCAACAGGTACAACAAAGACGTATTACTAAAAATTTTCCGTGATAATGTGGACAAAGACATTATAATATGATTTTTAATGTTTAAAACGAGCGAGGGTGTTTTTCTAAAATAAGAAATGAGACCGATATCTAAAGTTACAATTCCAAAACGTATAACCTCTGGAGAAGATCTGATAGTAATTCGCCGTAAGGAATATGAGGAGATACTAAAGCATCTTGTCGAACTCAAAGATGCTTTAGCTAAAATCAGGAAAGGGGAGAGGGAGTTAAGTGAGGGTAAGACACTTGTTGTTAAATCATTGAGCGAACTTCGCTCATAGAATTATGATCCATCCTATTTCGAAGGTTCATATTACATCCGAGTTTAAAAGATCGTTTCGTAAGCTTCCTGCAAATATTCAAGACTTAGCTGAGAAAAAAGATAGATGGTTTCGGTGCAATTCCCTTGATGCCCGGTTGCATACTCACAAACTAAAAGGAGAGTTAGAAGGTTATTGGTCTTACTCTATCAATAGAAAATATCGCATTTTATTTCGCTTCATTAAAAGTAATGAAGTAATTTATTACGACATCGGAACACATGACATCTATAAATAATTATTGTTAGGTAAGATGGATTATGCATGTCATGAGATTGCGAAGGGTGAAACGAACCCACCATTTTAGCTATTTAGAGGAAAAGTTGATGACGATTGAATACGATAAAGAAGTAGACGCACTTTATATTACGAATACAGGAAAAAAAAGGTATCGCATACAAGAGAATTAGAAGAGGGAATAAATGTAGATATGGATAACGATGGTAAGATTACTGGTTTTGAAATTATTGGCGCAACTGAAAGATACAATTTGAAGGATATTTTCAATATTTCAACCGAAAACTTAATACTGGAAGAACCAATGAAAGGTTAATTTATTTTGTTGGGTTTTTGTTGTTTAACTCAACCTGCACAGGAGTAAAAAAATACATGAAAACGCAGTTAGAACTAGCACGTGATGGTATCATAACGGAAGCCATGAAAGAGGCGGCTGCCTACGATGATGTGTCGCCGGAATTTATCCGCAATGGTATTGCAAAAGGACAGATCGTTATCTACGGAAATCCAAACAGAAAGGCACGCGTCGTCGGTATTGGGAAGGGCCTCAAGACAAAGATAAACGCCAGCATTGGCACCTCTCCTGATATTGTTGATATCGATATGGAGGTAAAGAAGGCGCAAACTGCCGAAAAATACGGCGCCGATACCCTGATGGAGCTTTCAACGGGCGGAGACCTGACGAAGATCAGGAAACGCGTGCTAGACTCCATTTCCCTCACGGTAGGCACCGTACCCCTCTATCAGGCTGCTATTGAGACCGACAAGAAGAAGGGTTCTGTTGTACACATGGAGGCCGATTTTCTCTTTGACATAATCGAACAGCAGGCGGAAGAGGGGATTGGGTTTATGGCTATTCATTGCGGGATTAATCTCATAACACTAGAGCGATTAAAAAAACAGGGGTATCGCTATGGCGGACTCGTCAGTCGCGGCGGCTCTTTCCTGACAGCATGGATGAATCACAATAAAAAAGAGAATCCTCTCTATGAACAGATCGATCGTCTCATCGATATCATGAAAAAGCATGATGTCATCCTCAGCCTTGGAAACGGCCTGAGGGCGGGCGCTATTCACGACAGTACAGACCGTGCACAGATTCAGGAACTCATCATCAACTCTGAGATCGCCGAATATGCACAGAGCAAGGGTGTACAGATTATTGTAGAAGGACCTGGACATATACCCATCGATGAGATTGAGGCAAACGTGCTTATTCAAAAACGCCTCAGTAACAATGCCCCGTTTTACATGCTGGGACCAATTACCACGGATGTAGCGCCCGGATATGACCACATTTCGTCTGCCATTGGCGCGGCATTGTCGTCTTGCTACGGCGCTGATTTCATCTGCTATGTCACGCCACCAGAACATCTCGCCCTTCCAGGACCAGACGACGTGCGAGAAGGCGTCATGGCCGCCCGCATTGCCGCCCACGTGGGTGATATGGTAAAACTAAAAGACAAAGCAAAGAATTTAGATCTCAAGATGGGCATCGCCCGCAGGGATTTGGACTGGAAGACACAGTACGAAACAGCCATTACCAAAGAACGCGCTCAGGAGATCCGTAACAGCCGTCCGCCTATGGATGAAGATACCTGCACCATGTGCGGCAGCCTGTGTTCACTCAAAGGTGTGATGAAATACTACGAACAAGACCTCAATAAAAGCCGCAAAAAGAGCGTAGCCACAGCGGCATTCTGAGGAAACATCGGATTCTTTTTGACTGCATTATTCGACCTTAAACAAGTCTGAAAATACCATTGCCCATTTTGAAAAGATCATCCAAAACGTCGGGTTGTGAGTTTATATGGATGATAAACCTGCGACAGTGGGTGAAATTACGGGGAGTTTGGTTGTCAAAATAAATTACAGTAATCATTGCAAACATCAAAAGGATTTGTTGCCTTGTCGATTGTATTACTTGAACCTCCACGCCCAAAAAATCCTGAACGATTTGAAGATGTCGTCAATGCCCCTCTCTCTGCATGCCTGTTCACAGGCTACATCGCCTCGGTATTACGCGAAAACAGGATAGACACAGAAATCATCAATGCTCATCTTTACGACTGGTCAATAGAGCAAACAATCACACAGCTCACACAAAAACCTTTCCGGCTTTTGTGTGTTCACATGGTGTATCTGTGGGAAAGGACGCAGGATGTCTTTGAGATATTCTCAGCTCTGAGGGCAAAAGGTTTGACGGCACATATCAATCTTTACGGGTATTATCCCGCCTTTGCATATAAAAATATTCTTGATAAATTTCCGTTTATTAATTCTGTTACCGTGGGTGAACCTGAATTCACTACCCTTGACCTTGCAAGGCATGTCCTATCGGAAAAGGATTTTTCAGGTGAGCCAAATATCCCGGGACTGGCCTTCAGGGATAGAAACGGAAGGGTTGTTTTCAATCCACGCCCCTTTATTCAGGATTTGGACCAACTTCTCTATCCTGATCGGCAGGACATTGCCCTCTATCAAAAAAAGGGAATTGTGGCGTACATCCAGGGAAGCCGGGGGTGTTACGGGCATTGCACCTTTTGTTACCTCAATCCCTTTTATGGTCAAACAAACCAGTGGCGCGGCAGGAGTGCAAAAAATATCTTTGATGAGATTTATCAGTTATACACGGTGCACTCGATAAGGGATTTTTACTTTTCTGACGCCAATTTCTTTGGGCCGGGGAAATCCGGCAAGGAAAGGGCAGTCGCCCTGGCAGAGCTCATCCTGACAAATGATGTGGATATCCGTTTTGGTTTTGAATGCCGTGCAAACGATATTGAAGAATACTCCCTTTCAAAACTCGTTATGGCCGGTCTCACTAACGTATTCCTGGGCTTGGAGAGCGGCGACCCTGCATCATTAAAGCGATTCAAAAAGCACGTCACCGTCGATGAAAACAAGAGGGCTATTCAATTATTACGGGAATACGGTATAGAACCCACCTTTGGTTTTATCATGTTTGAACCCGATTCCACACGGGAAAGTGTGAGAAACAATTTTGAATTTCTGAAGGAAATGGGTGTTATGACCACCCCCGCTGTAACCGCCCATCTCTTACATCACCGGCAAACCCTCTTCAAAGGAACACCCGACTATCAGTCGCTGATGACCGAGGCAACGGCCACTAACTCCACATTCGCAGATTATGAGGCATTGTATAAAATAAAAGACCCAACAGTTGCGGCATTCTCAGAGGTCATTACCCATGTTTGCAGAATGGCACTGTCCTTACTTCCAAAATCGTTTGACTGTGAAACCAACGTATCCGATGCCGGGAACAAACCGGAAGGAGCAGATGTATTAAACAATGCCTTAATCACGATATTTGAACAAACCCTTTCCTTAGCAAACACTTTATAATTTGTCCAGACACACGGTCTGGTGGTATGAGAAATAAAATGCAAAAAGAGAATTATCATTATGACACGCGGTGGCGCTTGTCATGCCGATAGGGGGGACGCCTATAAAAGTTCATATATGCACCGTCTTTATTATTTGTCCTTTCCCCGCTTAAAGAGATATTTCCAGTAAAATATCAAGCCAACGACAATCAATGACACCACACTGAGAATAAAATAGATTAATTCCATGGTCTCATCCTCATTTCTCGACTCATTCCAGGTTTTTGTATAAAAATAATTAATGTGACTTCTGTGTTACACATTTTATGCATTTCCCAATTTTAGTAGATTTTTCAGGGCTTTCAAGGCAATTTAGTTCTTGTCTTTATCGTTAAGGCTTGACAAGGGAGATACGAAAAGTATAATGGGTGAACATATGTACACCAATAAATTGAATCCTGCAGACCGGGGATTAACCAAAAAACAAGCTGGTTTTTTGTCATTTTTGAAGGAATACCTTGAAGAAAAAGGCTACCCGCCCACAATACGGGAACTTATGGATGGGTTGGGATTTTCCAGCACCAATATCGTAAAAAAATACCTCGATATCCTGGAACGAAAAGGATACATCAAGAGACAATCCAACAGCTCGCGTGCTATTGAGGTGATTGAGGTATCTGCCCGTCCGGAAGTAAGACCTGTGCCGATTGTGGGAAGGGTTCGGGCGGGCATGCCTCATCCTGCTATAGAAGATATTGAAGGATACTTTCCGATAGATAAAGCGATATGCCGTAATACGAAAGCTTTTTTCCTGCGGGTAGTGGGAGATAGTATGATAAACGCCCACATCCTGGAAGGCGATCTTGTCCTTGTTGCCCCGCAACCGGTGGCCAATAATGGGGAGATCGTAGTTGCCCTTATAAACGATGAGGCGACCGTAAAGCGGTTTTACAGGAAAGGGGAGACAATACTCTTAAAACCTGAGCACCCGGCGATGAAGCCAATTGTCATTGAGGGAGAAGGCACCAATGTGGGCATTGTTGGAAAGGTGGTTGCAGTGATAAGGCAACTGGATAAGTAATTTCAGAAAATCTCACGTACTTACGGGGGAAATTATGATTACGGAAATTAATGAACCCATTAAGGTAGGCGCCATTTTTGGCGACAATAAGAAGAAACTCAAGCCGGTTTGGTTTGTATGGGGCGGTCGAAAATATAATATCAGAGAGATTACCTATATCTGGACGGAAAAGACGGGGAAATCCGTTATATGCCATTTTGCGGTTGCGGATGGGGCGAACCTTTTCAATATCTCTTACAGTACCGATAGCCTGGTGTGGACGCTCCATTCTGTGGAAACAGCCGGGTGATAGTGGATTTCACATCACTGGCATGCACAATCTGAAGGTTAAAGTATTAGACGAACATCATTACAAGAATTACGATGAATAAAACCATCATGCACATCGATATGAACGCCTTCTTTGCCTCTGTGGAGCAGCAGATCAATCCTGCCCTCAGGGGAAAACCCATTGCGGTAATTGGCTCTCACGAGAGGACGGTAGTTACCACGGCTTCTTATGAGGCGCGGCCATACGGGGTCAAGACGGGCATGACAAAATATGAAGCCAAACGGTTGTGCCCCCACATTATCCTTGTGGCTGGCGACACAGGCCGTTACACAGATACGTGTCGCAGACTTGTTGAAATATATCGGCAATACACGCCTATCGTCGAGGTCTATTCCATCGATGAGGCATTCCTGGATATTACTGGTTCAATTCCCCTTTTCGGCGACGCCGAGGGTATTGCCCAAAAAATTAAGACGGATATTCGTAAAACACTGGGAAGACTGACCTGTTCTATCGGTATTGCCCCCAATAAACTCCTGGCAAAGCTGGGCAGCGATATGAAAAAACCGGATGGACTTGTTATCATGCGGCAAGAAGACGTTGATGCATTACTGGAGCGTTTGCCGGTGCAAGAACTCTGTGGCATAGGTCCACAGATTGCGCGGCGCCTGTTTGCCATGGGAATTAAGACCTGTGGTGAACTGGGGCGGGCATCCATTCATCTGTTAGGAGGCCAATTTGGCGTGATTGGCGAGAGGTTAAAACTCATGGCGCAGGGCATAGACGATAATCCTGTTATACCCCTTGAGCAGGAACCGGATGCCAGGTCGGTTGGACACAGCATGACCCTTGACAGGGATGTGAGTGATATGGAGACCCTGGAGCGTCATATCCTCCACCTGTCTGAAATGGTTGGCAGGCGTTTGCGCTGTGGCGGTTATGCCGGCAGGACGGTGGCCATTACCCTGCGCTATCCTGATTTCGATACCTTTACAAGACGCAGCACTATAGGAATGCATACAAATAATAGCATAGATATCTATGTTGTTGCGAAAGACATACTCAATACGATGCGACTGCAGCAGCCGGTCAGATTGGTTGGTGTGAGCGTCTGTAATCTTACGAAGAACGTTGTCCAGGTACCTCTCTTTCGTGCAGACAGGAATAAACAAAGAATTGCCTGCGTTATGGATGAAATTAACGACCGGTATGGAGATTTCTGTATTACATGGGGCACGTTGATCCAGCGGTATCACCACACGGGTGTTATCTCGCCATCGTGGCGGCCTGATGGCATTAAACATGTTAACCTCGCGGCACAAAAAAAGAAAAACACCGTCTGAAATGATGCTAACTAAAAATTTTCTACGGTTGGGATATGTTTGCAGGGCGTGTTATTTGATGCTGGAATTCAGCAACGGAGTACAATTTAATAGCCTTTGGGCTAATCGTCATATTGCCTTGGCAACGCCCTGAAACAATAAAAATAGAGTTTTTTGCCGTATCATGGTGCGTATTAATAGTTACACAAATTTTGATAATCTTGTTTTCAAGTCAGAAGAAAATGCCCACCCCCTTCACCCCCGCCAGCGCTTACTGTTGGACAAATTTTTGCTGGACAAAACGGAGTACCCCTGTCATACTAAGGTACATGATACCGAAAGTAAGCCAGAGAGAAGAAGTAGGACATGTGGGATGTCCTGGGGAGAGGAGAAAC
>WBZR01000802.1_pt1 | contig 45881 bp, 40 predicted proteins | sample 5204231 | NCBI WGS metagenome assembly WBZR01 (sample SAMN12412403, study PRJNA552823) | activated sludge metagenome | isolation source: activated sludge from anammox sidestream of wastewater treatment plant... | place: USA: Virginia | collected 2017-08 | reverse complement strand
ACTTCCCTCCCTCTTTCATCCGTCACATTGAATGTACATGTTGACGAATGTGCATCCAATCCTATATACTTTATCATACAGCCTCCTTTCCAAGGTTTAAAGACTTACCACCTTAATTGGTGGTCTAGAGCCTTTATGATATTTAATATCACAAAAGGTTATCGCCTATTCAAGGCTTTTTAACCTCCTTGGAAGGACGCTGCTTTTTCATATTACCATTGCGAGGCCTTTTCCGAAGCAATCTCCCCGTTTTCATAGAGGAAATTTGGTTGCGGCTGTGCCGCGCTATGGATTTTGATGTTTTTTTATTTTCTTTGACCTAACCTGTAATCTCAGGACTTCCAGGACAATTTATCCCTTGTCTCTTTTGACCAGTTATGATACGTTTTTATAATCAGGTACGACATACGTAGTGTCTGAACGAAAACGCACTTTTTGTAAAAGTGCGAGGTCGATTTTCTATTTATTAATAATGTAGAAAACCACGCCCTGTGGGCGTGGCCAGAGAACAACGGCTATGCCAGTTATCCCCTTCGATAAGTATGACGGAACTGGTTTTCTCCATGCCGGTATTTTCCCAATGAAATGTTCTATTTTGAGTATAAAACATTGAAAATACAAATAGGCTTATCGCTCATATCTCAAAGAAGCATTTTGGTTGCATGAAAACGAATTGCTGTTAGCCCGACTTTCGCAATTCGAGGGGTATGCAATTATGGTTAACCCCGTATAAGGGGTGGCATAGTATCGCTATGTTCTCGATATTTCACCCCTACGGGGTTAAATATGGCTGATGTGTTTTTCCTATAATCATGTCATCCCTTCTGGATTTTCCTAAAGACTACATTGTCACCATTTTTGTTCAAACAAAAAAAGCCTTACCACCAATCTCCCCCTCAATACCTTCGGCAGCAAGGCTGTCTCTTCTCAGTCCCATTCCTTTGTCAGCAACAGAGACGCATCGGTGTGTCCCTGTTTTATTCAGTCGTACCTCCTTGTACACAGAAAGACCCTGTTACTTTGCGCCCCCTGAGCACTCGGGGTTCGCCTTTATCGCTCTATCGTGGTATTGTTGACAATGTCTTTGTGAAGAGCGTGAATTATGTGCACTATATATTGCCCTAACAATCTGTGTCAAGCAAATAATAACAGCAGATAACTAAATACTTTTTTCGTTGATTGTCCTGCTTATTATTGTTTCAATATTTACTTTAATGGATAGGAATTTCAGAGTTGCGGTTGTAGGGCAACGAGGCTCGTCGCCCTACATTGAGAAGGTCGCCGAAGGCCTAACTTATTGATGCGTTCGTAATTTACTACGGGTATTTTTCAGCGCCTGAGCAAAGATACATGGATTACATTCCTCATACCAAAGGGGATAAAGAAAAGATGCTCCGCGAAATGGGGCTGCCCTCTCTTGAACCGCTTCTTGTGGACATTCCCAAGACCCTGAGAAATTTTTCGATGAAATTACCTCACGGTCTTTCTGAGCCGCAGGTATTAAAATCCCTAAAACGTTTCAGCGAAAAAAATACCCATACCGACCAGTGCATCTCCTTTCTCGGCGCTGGCGCCTATGAACATTATATCCCTTCCCTGGTCGATCACCTGGCATCAAGGAGTGAATTTTATACCTGTTACACCCCCTACCAGCCGGAAGTAAGCCAGGGCACCCTTCAGGCGATTTTTGAATTCCAAACCTTCATGTGTGAACTCACCGGCATGGACGTGGCAAATGCCTCCCTGTACGATGGCTCAACGGCATTTGCCGAGGCTGCATTATTATCAATTCGACTGAAGGACAAGAACAAGGTCATTTGCTCGCATGCAATCCATCCGGAATACCGACAGGCGCTCCGTACCTATGTGAAAGGGATGCATACGGAAATCGTGGAGATTGGCACACCGGAAGGAATAACTGACATCCATCACCTGGAAACGGCCATTGACGATTCCACTGCCGCCGTGCTCATTCAGAACCCAAACTTCTTTGGCTGTATTGAAGACATGGAAACTATCTCACAGATTACCCACCGCCACGGCGCCCTTTTTGTGGCCTGTGTCAATCCTCTTTCTCTGGGTATCCTGAAACCGCCGGGTGAGTACGGCGCTGATATTGCTATTGGTGAAGCCCAGATGCTGGGAAATTATCTGAATTATGGCGGCCCCTACCTGGGGTTTTTTGCCGTCAGGAAGGAACTGCTGCGCAAGATGCCCGGAAGGATTGCCGGAGAGACGGTTGATCATCACGGGCGGCGATGTTTTGTCCTTACCCTTCAGGCCAGGGAGCAGCATATCCGCAGAGAGAAAGCCACCTCAAATATATGCACCAATCAGGCGCTCCTGGCACTGCGGACGTGCATCTATCTGTCTGCTTTGGGGAAAAAGGGCCTGGCAGAACTTGCCATGCTGAACGTCCAGAAAAGCCATTACGCGTATGAAAGGCTCTGCGCCCTGGATATCGTCAAGCCGGTGTTTTCTCAGCCATTCTTTCATGAATTCGTCATGAAATCCATTGATAGCCTCCCAATGCAAAAAATCAATGAACACCTGTTGCAAAGGGGTATCATTGGCGGATTAGAACTCTCTGCATTTTACCCTGAACTGGCCAATAGTATGCTTGTGTGTGTAACGGAAACGAAGACCAAAGAATCAATCGATCGGTTGGTTTCTGAGTTAACCAACCTGTAATACCTTTGTAGAGCGACGAGGCTCGTCGCTCTACGTTGAAAAAGTTGCTGAAGTCTGACTTTGCTGGCATCCGGAATATTGACGGGCTATAGAGCCCACTGACGCTTGCACGAAAGGCGTTACCAAGTGAAGAGTACAAAAATATTTCAGGGGAGAGGCATCAGGATAAAACTTGTTTTGCTCGTCTCTCTGCTCACGATTTTACCCGCAGGAATTCTTGCCGGCCTCACAATCTATTTTTATCAGGCGACGCCCTCTTTTACCCGCAACACCCTTCTCTCTCTGCCGGCATTCACCATCCCTGCGATGATTATCGGGTGGTTCCTCCTGCGCCGATTAACTTCACCCCTGCAGAAAATACTATCAACGGTTGAAAAGGCAGTACAAGGAGACCGTTTTCACCGTATTGAGATCCCCTCATGCGGCGATGCAGGAAAGATTGACCATGCCTCCAACACCATGATCGCAGAGTTGCAGGGGACGATTCCTTTAAAAGACTACTCAAACATCATTACCCAAAACATGGATGATGCGCTTGTGGTCACGTCTCCTGAATTTACTATCCAGATGGTTAACAGATCCGCCTGTGAACTCCTGGGGTACAACGAGCATGAACTTATTGGTAAGCCCATGGAAATACTCTTTTCAGAAGAAGGCGATGCTCCGCCACCGTGGTTCGATTTAATCGTAAAAAACCTTATCCATAAAACAGAAAAAACCTACGTTTCAAAAGATGGCAGAAAAATACCTGTGCTCTTTTCGGGCACTCCAATCCGGGGGAATATGGGGGACGTTCAGGGAATTGTCTGTGTGGCGCTCGATATCACCGAGCGGAAGCGAATCGAGGCGGAACTAAAAAAAGCCGTGTCGCAGCGCGATGCCAATATCAAAGACCTGGGATATCTTATGTATTTTTCTACCCTCATGAATGAAGAGGTGCGGGAGGATAAATTGATTCACCATATGGCAACTGCCCTGCATGAACACTTTCAGCCGGAACTGCTGGCAGTGTTAACTGTCGATAAGGTAAAAAAGGCATTCGATGCAACCCTCATCAGTCCGCCCATGCCTCTTCATAAACTTATCAGGGCTGACGTACTTGCAGACCCACCATTGTGCCAGGTAATAAGGACTGGCCGTGAAATTGTTGTGGACAATAGCGCAAAAGACGTCCCCTGCAACTGCATTATCCATAAAATGGAAGGAGGCGGATATGCATGCCTCCCTCTGATAACGGGTGGCGCCATTTCCGGAATGGTCATTATCGGAAAAAAAGACACCGGTTACTGGTATAACGAAGAGATACGCAAACTGCTCCTTGTCTATGTGGGGTTGACGGCATCCGCACTCCAGCGGGTCAGACTTATCGACCTGACCAGACGAGCTGCAATAACGGATTCACTTACCGGGGCGTATAACCGGAGATTTTTTGACGAAATGCTGAAAAAGCAAATCGCGCTGGCAAAGCGGCGGAACGAATCACTTGGCCTTGTCATTGCTGATCTGGATCACTTTAAAAACATCAATGACACGTACGGGCACGTCGTAGGCGACCAGGCATTGCAACAGATAGCTTCCATTATGAAAAATTCCATACGGTCGTCAGACGTTCTGGCGCGATACGGCGGCGAGGAATTTGTTATAATCATGCCTTCAAGCGATATCACGAATACCCTCAAAAAGGCAGAAGGTATCCGCCAGCACATCGAATCGTTTCAATTTAAAATGAACTCCCATGCGTCGCCCATCAAAATAACCATAAGCATCGGAGTAGCCGCATTCCCGGATCATGGCGCTGAATACGAAACCCTCATAGAGGCTGCTGATCTTGCCCTGTATAAAGCTAAAAAAAGAGGACGAAACCGGGTTGAGGCGCCATAAGAAACGGCAACGATGTCGTTTGTTTCAGCAAAATTGAAAGGAATAAAATCATGGACCAGAGTGAACCGCTCATCTTTGAAAAATCGTCTCCCGGCAGACGCTGCTTTATCCCTCCCGTCTCTGACGTGCCGGAAATACCAATAACGAACCAGCTTCCCCAAAAGATGCTGCGGAAGCAGGAGGTAAACCTACCGGAAGTTTCAGAGATTGACGTTGTCCGGCATTTTACCAGACTCTCGCAGAAAAATTTCTGCGTTGACACCAATTTTTATCCCCTCGGTTCATGCACGATGAAATACAATCCCAAAATCAATGAAGATGCCGCACGCCTGGAGGGATTCACGAAATTACACCCCTATCAGCCCACCGAACAATGCCAGGGAATCCTGGAACTCCTTTACGCCCTGGAACAAATGCTGATAACTATTACCGGGATGGATGCCTTTACCTTACAACCTGCTGCGGGCGCCCACGGCGAATTAACCGGTATGCTGATCATCAGGGCATACCTGGAGAAACAGGGGGAAAAGAGACATAAGATCATTATCCCCGATTCCGCCCATGGCACAAATCCAGCATCAGCCGCGCTTTGTGGTTACGAGGTCGAATCCATTCGATCAAATACCGACGGTCTCATCGATGTAAATAAACTCAAGAATGCCTTTAACCGGGATACAGCAGCCGTCATGATCACCAATCCCAATACCCTCGGACTGTTTGAAAAAGAGATTCTGGAGATATGTAAAATCGCTCATAATGCCGGAGGGTTGGTTTATTGTGACGGCGCCAATATGAATGCCCTTTTGGGCATTGCCCGGCCTGGGGATATGGGTATTGATATCCTGCATCTGAATTTACACAAGACCTTTTCCACACCCCATGGTGGTGGCGGGCCAGGCGCAGGCCCTATTGGCGTCACGGAAAAATTGAAACCTTTTTTACCTGTCCCCCGGATTGAGTCAGGAAAGGAATCAACAATTGTGGACAGGGGAAAAGATACTTCTGCGACCGGATCCATACCGACAACCTATGTCTTAAATTACCAGTATCCTGATTCCATTGGAAGGGTGAGGGCGTTTTATGGTCATATCGGTATGATGATCAGGACATATACCTATCTCTTGTCCCTGGGTAAAGAAGGTGTTGGTAAGGTGGGCGAATTTTCCATTCTCAATGCCAACTACCTGCGTCATAAGCTTATCAAATATTATGACATCCCCTATGGAAAAACCTGTATGCATGAATTTGTCATTTCCGCGAAAAAACAGAGACAGCAAGGCGCTTCTGCGCTCGATATTGCAAAGAGACTTCTCGATTGCGGTTTCCACTCCCCCACGATTTATTTCCCCCTCATCGTCGAAGAGGCATTAATGATCGAGCCTACTGAGACGGAATCACCGGATACATTGGATGCCTTTGCTGACGTCATGATCCAGATAGCCAGAGACATAGAACAAAGGCCCGGTGTGGTGCGAGACACGCCGAAAAACACCCCTGTTGGCCGTCCCGATGAGGTAAAGGCGGCGCGGGAACCGGTATTGAAATGGAAAAACGGATAAAAGCTTCCTGGTAACCCGATGTACAGGAATTTCAAAGTTGCGGTTGTAGAGTTGTAGAGCGACGAGGCTCGTCGCTCTACATGGGAAACGTTGTTATTGCATGATTGTTTAAACTTGTGTGAACAAGAGAAATCAAATCCGGGAAACGATAGAGAGGAAAAAGCCAATGGATCAGTATAGTGAAAAGGAATACACCGAATACCAGAAAAAGGTTATCAGGAATTTTTATGAAAACAAAGACCTCCGCCTTATCCAAAAACTGGGAGAGTTAGTCTCAGATATGTATCTGGAAACCAACGGGAAAAAAAGAGAGTCTGGATGGAAAAAGATACAAAAAATGCTTGCCGATCTCAAGGTGCATCCAAATGAGATAGAATTCTTAACGAAGGACAAAAATCTTTCCGTAATTTCAAAGAAATTAGCAGAGATGTTTTGATGCCCTTTCTATTTCATCTTTTTTGACTTTTTTTTATACAAAGAAAAATATCCCTTAGCCTCTTTTTCCATGCCCTTTGCTTTATGAGCATTTCCCAGATCATTGTAAATTTCAACATTATCCGGGTTCGCCATTGCCGCCGTCTGGAAGGCATCGATTGCCTCATCGTATTGTTTGTTCTTCATATAATTCTTACCAAGACGGCACTGGGCATCTGCGTTACTAACATTAAGTTCAACCGTTCTGTTGTAATAGTGAATAGCCTTGTCGGTATTTCCCGCCTTATCGTATAACAAACCAATATTGTAGAGCGCCGTTTCATGTCCCGGGTCAATTTCCAGCGCCTTATTATATTCCGCCAGGGCTTCCTGATCCATGCCTTTCATTGAGAACACAATGCCTAAGTTCGAATGAGCTATAGCAAGACCTGGATCGAAATCGATCCGCTTCTTCAACATCTGAATTGCTTCATCGTACTTACCGACTTTGGTATAAGCAATCCCCAAGAGAGAATAGGCAGAGCGATATTCGGGATTTAGCTGAATGGTTTTTTGAAATGCCGTAATAGCGTTATCAAAGCTCCCACGGTCAAAATACGCTGAACCGAGATTGTAATAAGCTTCAACGTCGCTGGGTTTTTGTTCGATCGCCTTCTGAAACGCCTCAATGGCCTTGTCAAACAGCCCCTTTTGTGTGTATGCAATGCCAAGTTTATTGTAAACATCCGGGTAACGGGGATTCTTGGCAAGCGCTTTTTGATACATCTCAATCGCTTCGTCAAAAAGACCGTACTGTGCATAATGCAAACCTTGTTTATAGAGCTCATCAGGGACATCAACCCGGCCTAATCGGGTCTCAGCTTGCGTTTTCCCCTTACCTTCTGTTGTAACTGCTCCTTCCTTTGCCGAACAACAGGCTTGAAACAATACCGTCATCATAGCAAAGCTGCCGATTATTGTACCCGCTAATTTTTTCGTAGTCACTACACTTTCTCCTAAAATTTAACCAGAAATTAACCTCTATCCTATGAGGATAAAGTGTAACAGATATTTCTCCCTCCGGCTTTAAAAAAATTGGTTGAGCAGGCGGCAGGAGTAATCCTGCCGCCTGCTCGACCAAAAATTTATTTTATCCCTTGTCAGGAGATTGATTCATGTTATCTTTTCCATGAGAAAACCATTTTTCCAAGGAATGATAACAAGAGAATTGCACTGAGCACAACAACGTCAGTGGGACCGGTGGGAAGGTCAAAACGATATGAAAGATAAAAGCCAAAAAAGGCGGCAACAACGCCAATGATTGAGGAGACGACGCAAAAGAGAAATATTCCGCGCGTGATCATTCTGGCGGTGATTGCCGGTATCAGCAAAAAACCAAAGATGACCAGCGGACCGACGGTCATTACCCCAAACGAAATAACGACTCCAATAATAAGATAGAGCAGAACATCCCAGATGATTACCTTTTTGCCAATCGTGGTAGCCATATCTGAGTCGTAGGACACCACGATAAAGCTGCGGTGAAACCCGACGAGACAAAGAAAAACGGCGCCATAAATGGCAAGCATCAGCCATAGATAAATATCCGGGATGGAAACGATCTCTCCTTTGAGCAAGGAAAGCACCTCCGTTTGCCCATAAGGATTCCACGAAACAAACAATATGGAAACCGCTCCCGCGATTGAATAGGTAAATCCAATGCGGTTTTCGGTAAAACCCTTCCGTCTCCGTTCGAGGACGGCCAAAATAAATATGGCGACAAGGGTAAAGGTCACAGAACCGGTTAACGCCATAAACTTTTCAGATTCCATGTGGGGAAGAAAATGGAATCCTATCGTGTGCAATAAAAAAGCAAAGGTAATTCCCGCGTTTGATACCTGAGGCAAGGCAATGCCCAAAAGTACCATACGGCGTAATACAAAAAATATCCCCACCTGCGGACACACAAATCCAACAATTAATCCGGCATAGAGGGAGTTCTTCAAAAGAAATTGCGGGCTCAGTATTTCCAGGAATTGTTCCATAGTTTATTGATATCGCACATACGTCATGAGGCAGCGGGATTTTTTAGGTTTTTCACTAGCGTAAGCGTCTCTGCCATGATCCGGTCAGTGCCATAAAGTCCCCTGGAATGAAGTTTCTTCAGCTAACAAAGGCGCAAGAAGCTCCAGGGAATTACCAATCAGCACCTTGCTGTCATTAATCCAAATTAAATTATCGATCCATTTGGGAATGCTATGAATTTCATGAGTAACCATGACAATCGTCAATTCATGCTTTTTATGCAACAAAATAATAAGCTCCATGATCTTTCTCTGCGCAATAATATCGACTCCGGTGATCGGTTCATCCAGCAGGAGAATATCCGGTTTTGTCGCCAGCGCCCGCGCTATCAGGATACGCTGTTTCTGCCCGCCGGACAATTCCGAAAACAGGCGTTTTCTCAGATCCAGCATGCCAACATCTTCCAGGCACTGCGCTACCCAGGCGCGGCCTGTTTTTGTCGTGGGACAAAACGGTTTTACCTGCCCAAAGGTGCCCATGAGAACCACCTCTTCTGCAGTAAATGGATATATTTCATCCAATATCTGGCGTTGAGGCACATAACCAAACCTGGGATAATGGGTATCGCCGTAGGTAATCGTACCGTGAATCGGCGGGATAATTTGGAGAACGGTTTTAAACAAGGTGGTTTTACCGCAGCCGTTTGGTCCAAACATGACGGTAAATTCCCCTGCCTTTAAGGAAAAATTAATATCCATAAGAATAGGATGCCCGCGATAACCAACAGAAACGTCCTGTAAGGCGATACAATGGTCTCTATTCATTGATTGTCTTTGCATAGTTTATCTATTGTTCCCATCATGCACCCTACGGTAAATCCGTGTTGAACAGTAGCCAGAGAGGTTCTGTTTGATCTAGGGTTTTGTTTTCAGGGCAGATGCGATTTCCTTAATAGTATAATCAAAAAGGGTCAAATAGTCATCTGTTTCTTTCAATCCGCCTACCATAATTGGCACGACAACAACCTTGGCGCCGGTTTGATTTGCGACAAATTCTGGTATCTTGCGTTCCCGGAACTGCTCAATCATAATCAGTTTTACTCCTTCATCCTTTATCAAGGGAATAAGGTGACTAATGTGGGTCGGAGACGGCGGAATCCCTGGTTTTGGCTCAAGGGTACCCACCACATCCAGCCGAAACCGTTTTGCAAAGTAAGGGAATGTTTTATGATACGTGACAATCTTCGTACCCTGAAACGGTTCCAACATTTTTTGCCATTCAGGTAATTTCGCATCCAGTCTCTTTACAAAATCGTTTAAGTTGCTTTTGTAGTACCCACAGTTTGTGTCATCAATTTGACATAATCGATCACAGATATGAGTTGCAACAATCTTTCCATTTGATGGGTCAAGCATGAAATGCGGATTACCAAGGGGATGAACGTCGCCCATGGAACGGTCTAGTGCGACAGGCGCATCTAAGACAGAGATTCCCGCTGAGGCGACGCAATACCCGGGATTACCGGGAAGTATTCGTTGATTTCTTGCTCCTGTAACTAATGGAGGCAACCATCCAATTTCCAGATGCAACCCACCGTCAATAAGCATGTCTGCCTTATTCAACTTAACAATAAAGCCAGGTTTTGCATCTACAAAGTGGGGATCTTCCGTGGGTTTTGCAATGCTGGTTACTTCCACTTTGTCCTTACCAATTTCCCTGGCGATGGCACCCAGATCGGACGTCGTTGCAACAATTTTGAGTTTCGCATGGGCGGCAGACGTCCAGATTATTACCAATAACAGGTTAAATAAAATATGATATCGCATCTTCATGGTATCCTCCTAATTTCGTATCGGTTTCATTCGGTTATATCATCGGACAGGATTTTTGCCGTCCTGTTTAAAGTATTTGCGTCAAAATAACCTGATGCAGCATGCCGTACTTTGCGCCGAATACAATGCGTGTCAATCATAAAAACAACCTTCTGTTTTTGACCGTAATCTTTCCCGGCATCTTTTATGGTTAACCGTTTTTAAAATTTATGCGCTCCATGTGAACCCAGCAAAAATTCAAACTGAAGAAATACTGAGTGCTCTGTGCTGTCGTTTCCCAGGATATCATCGTAATTATACTGCAGCCGTATCTTCGAGAACTCTGATGCATAAAAGGTAAGATTGGGGGAAAGCCGCCAACGTTCGTATCCTAAGGGGTCTGTCGCACCTTCCTCTCCGTCGACATAATCGCCACGAAGCCCGGTCACCCATCGCTTCTTAAATCCCCAGGCAATCTGTGAGTAGGCCCCCCAGTTATCCATGATCTCGTCAGGCAAACCTGCATTGATATCCTCACCCGCCTCGAAACGCCTGCCCATGACCTCCGTCTGCCAGGTTACAAAGGGGAAACCACCGCTTGCATACCTGGACTTCCACTTCCAGAACATATCAAGACCATACACCATCGTATCCTTATCCCTTCCGGTAGAATTTGGGCCAAAAGCAGCCGAAGCACCGAATAAAACCGTCGTTTCATCCGTTACATCAAAAGAAGTGGTAGCGCGCGGTGTGTACAGCATATCTTCCATGCCGCGCACCCGTGTTTCAACTGCCTCACGTCCAAACAGGGTATCTTCATTTCTAAAACTATACGCGGTGTCTCCCTGGCTGTCCTGTACCGTAATAAACAATTCCGTATAGTTATCAGTTGGCGCCAGCCATGATAACCGCGCCCCCGGATTTCTCAGCCCATCCGGACCAAAAAACCGGCCATTGACCAACGGCTGGTCTGCAAAGTCCCATCCATGCGGATGGAATTGATTCAGTCTCCCAAATTCGGTAAAGAAGGTGCCTGCCTTTACCTGCAAATTCAACGGCAGAGACATGGAGGTTAAAAAGGCCTCTTCTACCTCGAGAAACGATTCACCATCGTTATCGATCTGATAAACAATATTCGCCTGTCCCTTAAAATAAGGGTCCACTGCCCCTTCAAACGTGGTTTCCAGATTTTGTACGGTGAATCCGCGCTGATTGGGATCGTGCCCACCGGTCTCAAGGGTTTCCAGGTCTTCTGCCGTGGAGCCTGCTGCGGCAAACAACCCATCAAATGAAATATTCATATAGCTTTTTCCCATGCTCCACAAGGTAATGGGTTGTTCAGGCGACCACGTTCCGGCTTCAGGACTTGCGGGTTGAGGAGAAACAGCAACCTTTTGCTGCATCTCGTCAAGACGGGAATCATAGGTCTTTTGTATTTCCTGTAGCTGGCCGTTATATTTTGATTCCATATGCTCGAAGGCAGACTCCATTTCCTGAAGCTTCCCCGCAACAGCATCATAATCCTCTTTCTTAACATAACCTTCTTCCTTTACCTCTGTTTCTGGCGTCTTTATGATGACTCCTGATGGGGATTCCCTCTTTGCCGTTTGGGTAACTTCCTTTGCGAGCGCTGTTTTTTCCTTCTCAAGGGTGGCAATCTTTTCCTGCATCTCTTTAAAGCGAATGTCATAATCCTGTTTCATATTTTCAAGAAAGGCTTTCATGCCCTGAAGTTGGCCAACGATCTCATCAAATTCATCCTTTCTAATACGGATTTCATTTGCACCAGCTACGGTTTCTTCTTGTTCCTCCGCAGCACTTGCCAACAGAACATCTTCATCGTTTTTTGATATTGCATCACCACATGCCCTGCTCGTCAGGAACGGCCATCCACCGCTGTTTATCATGATGGCGCAGAAGAACATGATATAACTTAGCAATTTCATACTATCCTCCTTTATAAATGCCTCGTAGTGTCAAATAGGCGCTCTGCACTACCAGGGATTTCAACCTTTTATGATTCCACTCTAAAAGAAGGGATTTCATCGCGAGCGCTCAGTCGAATGATTACGGGGTATGTCAAAACGCCTTTTATACCCTCGACATCTCTTTCTTTATTGGGAAACTTAAAAGTTGCTGCCAAAGGCAGCTGAAGACGACACGAAGGAATACCTTTCAGCAATGCGGCGGCACTTTTTTATGCCGGAACATTTTTACGGCCTGAATGGTTTGTCTAAGCAGAAAAACAGGAGCCTGAGGGAGGCGGACGAATGGTAAATTTTTGGATGGATAAAGACGGTAGTAAGAGCTTGAAATTTCCCGGAGAACGAATGCATACAAAACCAAATTGTGCGTCTACGGTTAAAAATGACTCTGAGGCTGAAGGTGTTTTCAACCAGTGGCATATTTGACATGTTTCAGAGTCATGCTGAGCAATAGTATCTCTTTTTTCAACCAGACGGCAGCCAGCGTCATCATGATTACCATAAGAGCCGGATTGCAGATCATGGCTACAGTGATTGGCGCCGGAGATACCTTCATGAAACCCCCCCATCGTAAGACACAAGAGGAGATAGGGAATAATGAGCGCAACAAAAAAGATATTCCCAATGTCTCTTTTTCTGTTAAAGTGTTTCAATAGCATCTTACCGGTTGAAAACAAAATAAGTCTTTTGTGATAACATAAAAAAATGCTAATGCTTTTTTATGATAAGTCAAGTAAAATTAATACCTGTGTCTTGCGCAAGCACGGGATAAAGGTATTATATCAACTGGTATGGACCCAAAAGAAAAGATCGTAAGGATGAGCCATGGAATATAGCAAAACAAACGAACCTGCATTACAAGACAATAGGGATGTTCACAAAATAATGGAACTTTTAACACCTCTATCCGTGCGTATTGATTCTCTGGAGAGATCATTATCAACCATCGATGCTTTTATCAAAAAACTTCCTGCGATGCTGGCGATAACAACCGATATTGCGGATGAGTTCTATCGCAATGCTGCAGCATCAGGTATTGATATAGAAGAACGTTTGAAAAAATCAGCTAGTTTGTTAGTCCAGCTCACCGATCCCAAAAAGATCGATGCCCTTTCTCACTTTATGAATACTCTCGACACCATGACGCCCCTCCTGAAACAATTCGAAAAAGTGCCCGACATCCTGGCAATGATTGTAGACTCACTTGATGAACTGTGCAAAGGTACAGAACGTTCAGGAATCGATTTTGAACGGATCATGGGGCAAGGAAAAGATGCAGTTGCACAATTGAACGAACTCATCAAATCAGACGGATTGAAAGCGCTCATGAATTCCGGTATTCTGAACCCGAAGTCGGTAAATATTGTGGCACAAGCCGGCTGCGTACTTGCTGAATGCAAAGAAGATCGTCCGAAGAAAATGGGAATAGTAGGACTGATAAAGGCGTTTGGAAATGGCGACATACAATGCGCACTCGGATTTCTTATCAATTTTTGCAAACGATTTGGTCGTCTGCTCAAAGATAAAGAATTGTAACTATTTGTCTGACCCACAAGAGCTTTTCCACAGCACTCTCAGCATAGAGGAGACCTTTCATGTCGCAAAAAGACACTTATCAGCTGGTAATTGTCGGTGGCGGAACTGCCGGCATTACGGTAGCAGCACAACTAAGCAGGATCAGTAATCCTCAGAAGATTGCCATAATTGAACCTTCAGAGAAACATTACTACCAACCAATATGGACACTGGTTGGTGCAGGGGTATTTCCCCGGGAGGCATCAGAAAAGAACACAAAAGACGTCATACCCCCGGGGGTTGTCTGGATAAAGGACAGGGTTGTCCGGTTTGATCCCGGCAACAACTATCTCACTACGGAAACAGGAAAAACCATAGAATACCAATACCTGATTATTGCAGCCGGAATTCAACTTGATTGGGACAAGATTCCCGGTCTTAAGGAATCGATCGGGAATAACGGGATGTGTAGTAATTATTCATACCATACTGTCAATTCAACATGGGAAAGTATCCGCAATTTTAAAGGCGGTAATGCCATCTTTACCCAGCCAAACACTCCTATTAAGTGCGGCGGGGCGCCACAGAAAATCTGTTACCTGGCAGAGCACTATTTCCGGAAGTCAGGTGTACGGGAAAAGAGTTCCCTTACCTTTGCACTTCCTCAAGGGGTTATTTTTCCCGTGAAAAAATATGCAAATGCACTTGTGGAAGTAGCCAAAAGGAAAGGAATTGACGTTCGGTATCAGCATAATCTTGTAGAATTACGACCGGATAAAAAGGAGGCCGTCTTTAAGAAGACGGAATCCGGTGAGGACATCGTCATGAAATACGACATGATTCACGTTACCCCGCCGATGAGCGCCCCCGATTTTTTAAAAAAAAGTCCGCTTGCCGGTGAAAATGGATGGGTGGACGTACATAAAGATACTCTGCAACATAACCGTTTTAAAAATATCTTTGCAATTGGTGACTGCAGCAGCCTTCCCACGTCAAAGACCGCTGCGGCCATCCGGAAACAGGCGCCGGTACTTGTCGGAAACTTATTGTCAAAAATGAACGGGACGCCATTGATGGGCACCTACGACGGTTATACCGCCTGTCCCATTGTCACCGGATACGGAAGCCTCATTCTCGCCGAATTTGACTATACATTAAATCCGCGGGAAACTTTTCCTTTTGACCAATCGCAGGAACGTTACAGCATGTATGCCTTGAAAACGTATGTTTTGCCAAGGATGTACTGGCATGGTATGTTAAAAGGACGAGCATAATTTCATGGCCTACCGGCAGGATTCCGGCTGAATGCAAATACCACTTTTGCCTGTGCCGGCTTCCCGCCGATTTCCAGCACCGGATATACCAGAAAATTGATTGGGCCTGATACCGGCCGTGGGTCTGGTTTCAAATCGCGGCCGCGGCTCAGTTCAATGCGGTTTGCCGGATGATGGCCAAAAAAATACGACGCCAAGCTGCTGCACTTATTGGCCTCGCTTATGTCCACCGGCCACCACCTGCCTTCGGTGTAAAATTCAGCCCAGCAATGATAGCCGTCAATGCCGCCCTCATTACGCTCGGAAGGAATTGCCGCCCCGATGGCAAAACGCGCCGGAATACCGATTGACCGACACAAGGCGATAAAGAAGGCATGAAAATCGGAACAGTTCCCGCTGCGCGCATTACAGGCATAGATGGCGTCTCCCTGGCCCCAGCCTGAGCCAAACCGGGCATACCGAACATTGTCGATCACATAATCGTAAAGCGCCCTTGCGCGAACAAGGTCGCCGGTCTTGCCGTCTACAATTGAATCGGCCAAATCGCGAAACATCTGTTCGTCCGGCATAAGAGATTCCGGCTGAAGATATTTTTTCTCATCGAAAGTTCCCGCGTCATAAACACCCTTTTCCAGACGCTGCACCTGAAATCGCATGGTGACAGCCTGACCACTGTGTTCGGGGCCAAGTTTCATAAAAAGAACCCGGTTGCCATATTCAGGCTCAAGCAGAATTTTATATCGGGCAGGGACATCTATCGCTTTGACGCTGATGGTCTGAAATCCATCTGATGACGGCAAAGGCAGCCACAGAGCGGCAGAATCGTTGATCTCTGGCAGGAATGCCCGGTAGACAAACTCAAATTCATCTCTGCCGGTGATTACACCCAGCAATTCCGGTGTTGCCTTGTCCAGGGCGACACGGTGCCACGTTTTATCACTCCGCTGCTTCCATACATATAAAGGTTTCCCGTTAACCTTGTGAACGGTCGTTTCGGTCACAATCATTTCACCCGGATCACCGGAAAGAAAAAAATCCACGTCGTATACCGTCCCATCAGCGCAAGCCAGATCAACGCACGCGAAATGCACGCCTGGCTCCAGCGTGGCCAAATACTCGGTGTGAACGCGCACCAGCTTCAGTTTGAGTTCTTTACCTCGAAAAGATAATATGAAATGGCCGCCACCCAGGCGACTTTGCTCTTCGATATGGGTCTCAATTCCTGCTTGTATGTCCCTGGTAACGGCATGAGATAATAACGCGGACGTATCTCGTGTCTCCTTATGCAGTATAGTACAGCCCGAAAAGAGTATACAGACAACCAGCACTGCCGGTACTGTCTTTTGCCAATTCATAATTTTCCCTTTCAATTTCGCAACCCGAACGAGTCGGAAAAGCAAGTCAGCCCCGTCAGGATTCAAAACCCTGACAGGGTTATGTCCATTCATATTTTTGTTAGACGCTTATGCAAGACTATAATATGCGATAATAAATCAGCAAAAAACACGATGCAAGGATTTTTTGCGGCCTTGTTGCTTTGTACGCCAATCTTCATTGGAATTTTGTATCAGAATAGTTTATAACTTTGCATAATGAAAGCCAGATGGAATTTTATTAAAATAGATATTTGTGTCAGCAGAGTATTGATCAATATTAAAAGGAAATAATCCCATGTACGATCTGACAAATTTTACCATTCAGGACATGACCCAATGCGGAGATGCGCTGGAACATCTTGGGTATAAAGCAAGAAACTTGGAGGAATTGACCAATTCGCTGGTGCGTTATTTTTATGATCATCTTATTGACAAGCGAACAGGTGAAAAGTCTGCTGCGCTGGTGCGTTTTTTTATGACATACCCCTATGAGAGCCTTGATGATCCGTTACGTCAATTAGCAGGTAAAATGGCAGAGAACCAACCTTTGACCAAAACTACGAGTTGTTTGGTCCTCATGGCGACTGCGGGAGTGCAGCCTGAGTGGAATACCAGGGAGCTTTCCCGAGGGCACCGCGTTATCCCCCTGGTAGATAAGCAAACGGCGGACAAACACCCCATGATTGCACAATTGGTTTACCAGTTAGGAATAGATATAAACGATGTGCTTAATCCCCACCCAACCCCTGAGATTGAGCTGGAAAGCAAGATATTTAATGTATTTCACGTTCCCGACGCGGTTGGAAGTCCGCATATTCCAGCGCAGGACACCTTTGTGATCCCCTTTGGAATTAAATCAGCATTGGGGTTTGGCAGTATGTTACCTACGGGAAATTTATTTACGGTAGTTATCTTTTCAAAAATGAGGGTCCCTGGGAATACGGCGGAGATGTTCAAATATCTTGCCTTAAATATGAGAATGGCGGTATTGCCCTTTGTATCAAAAAAAATCTACGTAAACGAAAAGACCGTGCTTGAGGAGACTGAGCGGCTTAAATCGATCATCGCCACGCAAACGAGTTTGTTGAGCGTATACAAAAAAACCGCGGTTAATCAGTCCCGGCGGCTGGAAGGCTTTTCGTGGAAATTCACCCTGTCTCTGGCGAAGTTTACCAAAAAGGCATGGCTCTATCTTTCTCTGTCAACCGCATCGTCCCTCTTTTTGTATGTGTTCTATGCAACCCATATCGAATTTCTGCTGCATGTGGCAGCAATCCCCCTAGAGGTATTGCTGGGAGCCCTATTAATAGAAAAGCTTCTGGAAAGGAAAGAGAAGGCAGAAAAATTTAATCAATTGATGTACATAAAGAGTTACCTGTACCGGTCAGAGATGCGGAATCTTTTTATCACCAATTTTAATTCGTTGAAGTTTCCGGTGATAACCATGCCGAAAATCAAAAATGCCGGGTTAGATGAATTAAAGCAATTACGCAGTGAAGCGGATCACCTGGAATACTTTTCACTTGATGCAATGGAATTGGTTATTCGGGAGTATGTTGCAGCGTATTCCGTATTTCGTGACTTCATGGATCGGGCAAGCACCTACGGCATGGACACGCTCTTTCAGGATATGATTTATATCCTCCATTTTATTCAGGATGTTAAATTGTTTCAACAGGCAAATCCTGATAAACCTTTCATCTATGAAGCACAGGAACATCCTTTTCTCATGGAAAAAACCAAAAAGGTTTTGGGAGATGGCACCCAGAAATTTCTGGATTATATGATTGAGCTCAAGGAAAAAAAACCAGACCTGTTCTACGACCTCCTGACCGACTACGAAGTGTCGTCACGAAGAATAACCCCGATCATGAACGAACGACAAAAGAATTATACGCCTGCCTGATTGCGATAAGAAACAATAAGGTATTATCTTGAATGCGAGGATAATATACGATAATTTACGCAATCAGGCGCTCCTATACCATAACGCTTCTCCATCTTCCTCTTTTATACAGAATGTAGATGGCAACGGCGCGGATAATCCAGTCAATTGCCGCACCAAACCATACCCCAGCCAGTCCCCATTGAAGCGTAATGCCAAAAAAATACGCCAGGGGAACATGGAGGAATAACGTGCCGACAATGGCTACAATCATGGGACTCACCGTGTCACCGGCGCCACGCAGACCACCGGCATAGACCATATAGACAGCTAAAGCGGGCTGTTCGATGGCAGAAATCATGAGGCAAACAGTGGCCAATGAATGCACTTTGTTTTCTGGTTTAAACAACCCGGTTATCTGTTCTGGAAAGAGAAGGAAGATTACGGCAAAAAATCCCATTAATCCCAAGGCAAAATAGCAACTGCGTTTCATGCTGAGAAATGCCAGATTGATATTCTTTGCGCCAAGGCTCTGCCCCACCAAAGTAGCCGTTGACACAGCGAGGGCAAATCCTGGCATGAAGGAGATCGATTCGATACGAAGGGCAATTTCGTGTGCCGCCAGTGAAACGGTGCCAAGAATGGCAACAATTTTGGTAAAAAACATAAATCCCATCTGGGTCAGGAAGGTATCGATCGCAACCGGGATAGAGATGCGGATAATCCTCTTAAACGTTTCGAGATGTAACCGGGTCATCTGTTGCAGGGAGACTTTCATAACAGACCCTTTTGCAAAGAGTTTTGCAAGAAGCAAACCGGTGCCAACCATATAGGCAATTACCGTAGCGCACCCTACTCCAGGAACGCCTAATCCCGGAAATGGTCCAATGCCAAAGATCAACAACCAATTCAGCAGAATGTTCATGATGTTCACGACCAGGGTTACCTTCATCGGCGTCCTGGTATCGCCTGCTCCACGCAGGATCCCGCTGCAAGCGAGCATAATAAGACGAAACACCAGAAAACCGCAGACAATCTGCAAATATCCGACCCCGAGATCTACAATGATTGGCTCTGCACTCATGAAAACCAGCATTTTTCTTGCAAAAAGGACGAGGAACGGTGAGGCGAGAATGCCCAGCAGAAGAGACAGGGTGATTGACTGTGCCGCTACCATCTGCGCTGCGCCAATCTCTTTTGCCCCAACATGTCTTGCAATAATACTTGCAGAGCCAATATTAAGGGAAGAGAAGATGATGGAGATGATAAAAAAGATGGTCCCTGCCAGGCCAACGGCTGCTATGGCCGCTGTTCCCAGGCGTGCGACCATGAGGGTATCTGAAATAAAAACACTCATATGCAAAATATTTTCAATAATCAACGGGATGCTTAACTTAAAGATATTTTTATTCAGGTTGTTTTCAGTAAGATCGAGCATGCTCATACCGATATCTGTTATTTTGTGGGATAACGAAGCCGCCGTATTATAAAAGTTACCATCAAAAAATAAACACAAAAAAACAAATTTCCTGTGAGGAGACAAGCCCGGGAAAGAGAGATGAGCGTGGTGCTTGAAAGAAAGAAATGTAATGACAGGAAAAAGAGAGGTTTTTGCGTGAGAAAGGGAATACTGCTGCACGTTCTTGTCAGCATGGCTAAAGCAAAGGCAACTCCTTGGGAACTACAACAATGCCTTTTTCTGTTACGGTAAACTGCCGGGCGTCTTCTTCTGGATTGTATCCGATCTGCTTTCCGTCAGGAACAATGACTGATTTATCAATGATGGTATTTCGAATTTTGACATTTTTGCCGATTCGAACACCATCCATGATAATTGAATCGTAGACTTCGGAATGATCTTCGATTCTCACGTTTGGCGATATAACAGACTTCTCTACGCGTGCCCCACTGATAATACATCCGTTGGAAACCAGGGAATTCAGCACCATACCGCACCTTCCGCCAGGAAATAGCTCTGAAAACACGGTCTTTGCCGGCGGATACCGTTCATAATACGTACGAATCGGCCATGACGTGTCGTAGAGATTAAAAATAGGTTCAACCTGAACAAGATCCATATTCGCATCCCAGTATGCGTCGAGCGTTCCTATATCTCTCCAATATTTCACTGCTTTATTGTTTTTATCATTAAATATATATGCAAACAATCGGCTATTACTGATCATTGAAGGAATAATATTTTTTCCAAAATCATGGCTGGTATCCTGTTTTGCGTCTCCAATAACCTGCTTTACCAGTACCTCCGTATTAAACAAATATATTCCCATAGACACCAGCGCCACATTGGGATTTGAAGGTATTGGCCTGGGATGCGGCGGCTTTTCTACAAAATCCGTAATTTGCAGATCGTTATTAATACTTACGATTCCAAAACGATTCGCTTCGTGCAAAGGAACCTCCAGACAGGGGATGGTTACCTCTGCCTGCTTTGATTCATGGAATGCGATTAATTCACGATAATCCATTTTATAAATATGGTCACCGGCCAGGATCAAAACTTTTTCCGGTCTTTCTCTTTCTAATACGTAAATATTCTGATAGACGGCATCGGCTGTACCCTGGTACCACAAATCACTTGTTCTCTTTTGTGGTGGAATACTTTCAATAAATTCACCCAGTTCGTAATTACCTATATTCCAGCCAATGCGTAAATGTCTGTCAAGTGAATACGATTTGTACTGTGTCAACACGGAAATCTTTTTCAAACCCGAGTTCAAACAATTACTTAAAGGGAAATCAATAATACGATAGATGCCGCCGAAGGGTACCGCTGGTTTCGCTCTGTCTTTTGTCAGTGGATAGAGACGTTCACCCTGTCCACCGGCAAGCAACATCACCAGCACCTTTTCAGCCTTGTCATATATGAAAAGAGAAGACATATGATAGTGGTATAAATTTCAAATAGATAAAGGAAATTGATTACGTAATATTCATCGTCATGAGAAATTCAGCGTTAGTCTTTGATTTTGCCAGCCTGTTCTTCAGTAATTCCATGGCCTCGATTGGATTCATTTCGTTGAGCACCTTTCGAAGCATCCACATGCGTTTAATTTCCTCTGCATTTACGATCAACTCTTCTTTCCGGGTACCGGAGCGGGTAATGTCTATTGCGGGAAATAATCTGCGATCTGCCAATTTCCTGTCAAGATGCAGTTCCATATTCCCCGTACCTTTAAACTCTTCAAAGATCACCTCATCCATTCTGCTACCGGTATCGATTAATGCCGTGGCAATGATGGTAAGACTGCCACCCTCTTCAATATTTCTTGCTGCTCCAAAAAACCGCTTCGGTTTTTGTAATGCGCTGGCATCCACACCACCGGAGAGGATTTTCCCGCTGTGAGGAACCTCGGTGTTATATGCTCGCGCTAATCGTGTAATGGAATCAAGGAGAACAACGACGTCTTTACCGTATTCCACCATTCGTTTTGCCTTTTCAATCACCATTTCCGCCACCTGAATGTGTCGGCTTGCTGGCTCATCAAACGTAGAGCCAATAACTTCCGCTTCCACAGACCTGGCCATATCAGTTACTTCTTCCGGCCGTTCATCAATAAGCAGGATAATCAAATACACTTCGGGATGATTCTTGGTAATACTGTTTGCAATCTTTTGCAATAACACGGTTTTTCCCGTTCTGGGAGGCGCAACGATCAGCCCTCTCTGCCCCTTCCCAATAGGGGTAACGAGATCCATAATCCTTGTTTCAAACTCTGTCGGGCTTTTTTCTAAAAAAATTCTTTCTGTGGGATGTAAGGGCGTCAAATCATCGAAGACTATCTTTTCTCCCATAATTTCCGGATTCTCAAAATTGATTGCCTCTACCCGTAATAGCGCAAAATACCGTTCAGTATCCTTTGGTGGCCTTATCTGTCCGGACACAATGACGCCGGTCCTGATACCGAACCGGCGGATCTGAGACGGAGAGATATAAATATCATCCGGACATGGTAAATAATTGTAATCCGGTGACCGCAAAAATCCAAACCCTTCGGGAAGCACCTCAACTACTCCTTCCCCATACATAAGGCCGTTCTGATTTACCCGCTCTTTCAGGATTTTGAAAATCAAGTCTTGCTTCTTCAGTCCCGTATACTCTTTGATCCCCTCATTCTTTGCGGTTTCCTGCAATTCCTTAATGGTCATTTTCTGCAATTCGGTAATATGCATCTCACCGCGTTTAATTTCTTCGTATTTTTCATTCGTTTCCTGATCTACAACCACGGGCTCTTTTTTCCCATTTGGCGCCGACATGTAATGTTTCCTCCTTCAAAGTTAATTGATAATCATCCTTTTCCCAGATAGAGTTGCCAAAATTCTTTTATCTGTCTGTAAGTATTTTCCTCGGTAAAATTATTATCGATAATGTAATCTGATTTCTTTCTTTTGTCCTCCAAACTCATTTGAAACCGTTCCCTTTTTTCTAATTCACCGTCCTGCCAATGACGGCTGATTTTACTCCGGTTTACCCTATGGTCTCTTCCGGTATTGACAAAGATAATGTAATCACAGAGCAAAGAAAGATCGGACTCTTCTAATAATGCTGCATCAATTACAACAACCTTGCGGCGTCTCCGATTTTCAATCTCGTCTATCCTTAATCGTATCTGTTCAATAACAATGGGGTGCAGAATACTACAAAGGTCACCTAAACTCGTCTTATTCTGAAACACAATCTCCGCAAGCCGCGATCGGTCTATCTTGCCATACATGTCCAGGATGCTATTTCCAAACCGTTCGATAATTTTCGCTTTTATACCTTTTGTGAAAAAGAGTTTATGGCACATTTCATCAGCATCAATAACCTCTGCGCCTAATGAAGCCAGCATACGCGCTATAGTACTTTTTCCACTCGATATTCCACCGGTTATGCCAATAACTTTGGGTTTTGAATTCACACGGTTTCCATCCAGTTTATCCCGGTTTTTATGTTTACCTTGATGGGAACTTTCAGCGTAACGGCATGACTCATTTCCTCTTGCACAAGGGAACGCGTCAATGGCAATGTATTATTTTGCACCTCAAAAAGCAATTCATCATGTATCTGAAGAAGCATCTTCGCCCCGTAAACGCCTTTCTTCAACTGTGCATGAATATTGTTCATGGCAACCTTGATTAAATCGGCTGCAGAGCCTTGAATAATGGTATTAACAGCAATACGTTCCGATAGGTTTCTCAGTTTTTTATTTCCAGAACGAAGATCGGATACAGACCGTCTTCTATGAAACAGCGTTGTTACATAACCATGGGTTCTTGCCTCTTCTATAACCGTGTCCCGGAATCTTTTTACCCCCTGGTATAAAGTAAAATAGGTGTCAATAAACTCCCGCGCTTTTTCCAGAGACAGCCCGGTATCGCGCGAAAGTCCGAATTCACTTAGTCCGTAGATTATTCCAAAGTTAACAGCCTTTGCATTCCGTCTCATTTCGGGAATCACGTTTTCTATTGGAACGTTATAGATTGCAGAGGCAACGGACGAATGAATATCCTTGTCCTGATGAAATGCTGCCACCATGGCCTCATCCCCGGAAAAATGTGCCAGGATGCGTAATTCTATCTGTGAATAATCTGCCGATAAAAACACGGTATCATTTTCACACGGGACAAAGGCACGCCGGATTTGTCTCCCCATTTCTGTACGAATGGGAATGTTTTGCAGGTTCGGATCGCTGCTACTGAGCCGTCCCGTTGCCGTGACGGTCTGGTTAAATGAGGTATGAATGCGGCTGGTATTGGGATTTACCATCTCCGGTAAGGCATCGGCATAGGTATTTTTTAATTTCATAAGCTGGCGGTATTCGAGGACTAACTTGGGCAAGTTGTGTTGCCATGCAAGGGTGGTCAGGACATTTGCATCCGTTGACAATCCCGTTTTGGTACGCCTGAGACGGGGTAATTCAAGTTTTTCAAAGAGAACCTTACTCAATTGCCTGGGTGAACTGATATTAAACTCGTATCCTGCGGAAGCATGGATCTCCTTTTCTATCTGTTGCAATTTCACAGTTAAAATATCGGATATCTTTTGTAAAACATGAATGTCGGCACAAATCCCATTCCATTCCATTTCCGCCAAAACATAAATCAGTGGTATCTCTATGTCCTGCATGAGTTGCGATAATGTATTTTCTTTAAGATGAGGTTCCATAACACTGGCTAAACGAAATGAGATATCAGCATCCTGACAGGCATATTTACAGACCTTTGCAACATCAGCCTTATTCATCGTGATTTGTTCTTTTCCTGATCCTATTACTTCTGATGTAAGTATGGTCTTATACGATAAATACTCAAAGGCTATATCGTCCAGGTTATGATTCCTTTTCCCTGGATTCAGGAGATAGGAAGCAATCATCGCGTCAAATGCAATCCCTCGTAAATGAATGTTATTGTTTCTGAGTACCAGGATGTCGTATTTAATATTCTGCCCTATTTTCCTAATATTTTCGTCCTCCAAAACAGGACGAAGTTGAGATAGCACGATATCTGCGCTTACCTGTGCCGTTCCTTCTGGTGTCATCAATGGTATATAATGTGCCTCACGAGCCTTCCAGGAAAACGAAATCCCCACGATCCTGGCAATAAGAGGATTCGTGCTGGTCGTCTCCAAATCTACGGCAATTGTCCTTTGGGTAATCAATTGGGCAAGAAATTCATGAAACTTTTCTCTGGTATCTACCAACTGATACCTTGTTTCCTCGGTCTCTGCCGTAGCAACCATGTCTGTAAGAAGGGTGTGGAACCCAAGTGCTCTGAATAGTTTTTTTCGTTCAGTTGTTTCTGATGTGTTTCTCTTGCACGCATTCATGTCCAGAGCGATAGGGATATCGCGACACAGAAGCAAGAGTTTTTGGGAAAGCCGCGCCTGGTCGGCAAATAACCGTAAATTTTCCTGTCTTTTCTTTCCGGAAATGAGACTTACCTTGGTGAGCACAGATTCCAGCGATCCCCATTTTTGGATAAGTTCCAATGCTGTTTTATTGCCAATGCCGGGCACTCCAGGTATGTTGTCTGCAGTGTCTCCAGAAAGAGCCAGTACGTCTACTACCTGCTCCGGGCGTATCCCCTTTTCCTTGAAAAGGGACTCCTGGTCAATCATCATTCCCTTTTTTGCATGCAATATTTTCACCTTTACATTCAGTAATTGTTCCATATCTTTGTCCGCAGTCACGATGACAACTTCGATTGGTTTGTCAGAGAGTAAGGTAACGAGGGTGCCGATAATGTCATCCGCCTCGTAACCTTTAACAGCGTAAACAGGAATATTAAAGGCCCTGACGATTTTGTAAATCAGGGGAATTTGTGCCTGCAATTCATCAGGTGTCGGTTTACGGTTTGCTTTATACTCACGATAACTACTGTGTCTATGGGTGATACCTTTTGTATCGAATACCACTGCAATATATTCCGGCTGATACTCTCTGAGTAACTTCTGCAGCATCCTTGTAAAACCATATACTGCATTTACCGGTTTTCCGTCGGGAGTTGTCAGTCTTGCCGTAATGGCATAGAAAGCCTGGTAGCACTGTGAGTGGCCATCAATGATAAAAAATCGCTCTGACATTCTCTGTTAGCGATGTAAAGCCTTGAGTGCCTTCAAAACAATGTTTTGTTCGGAAGCATCTGAAAATAATACAGACATGCAATTACTGGGCAAGACACTTTGCGGAGAATCGTAAAAATTATTTATGAATAATATTTGAAGATTACGAAAAAAACAATGTAACGTTGTTATAAGATTAACGCGGTTTATTAACGATGTTGTAACTACCAGAACAAATAAAGGGGAGGTTAGCGCGATACTTCAGCTAACTTCAGGCTGGACAACCTATACATTATCTGAAACTCATCATGTTTTGATAAGATATGTAGGTAAGGATAGCATCATTAAAAATTATTGTCAAGCAAAATAATAAATTTTGCTTCGGCTAATCTATAATTGTCATCCGGTACAATCTCGTTCGTAACTTTTTACAATAAATAGGAATAATCCTTGAAAATAGTTAGCAGAGTTGTTATCCTTTCCACTACGCTACGGTAGCAACATGTACTAATAAATATTTCATTTGCCTTTCTAACAAGACTACATCTCAAAAACAGCGTAACGAGGTGGCGGTGTAGCTCAGTTGGTAGAGCAGCGGACTCATAAGCCGCGCGTCGGGGGTTCAATTCCCTCCACCGCTACCAAAATCTCTTTACCACCGCACGACAAACTCCAAATTATGGAATAAAAGGACTTTCAGTTTGTTTATTTGATAAGAAGCTCATCACTTTATGAATGGAGGGGTAATCTTGAAAAAATTTATTGTCATCCTTGTCATTACGTTCTTTTGTTTTGCACAGCCGGTCATGGCAACCTCGCCCAACCCACGAGTTCGTTTAGAAACCAATAAGGGCACCATCATTCTTGAACTCAATCAAAAAGCCGCTCCAAAAACGGTGGAGAATTTTCTTGGCTATGTAAGCAATGGATTTTATAACGGCACTATTTTTCATCGCGTGATTAAAGATTTTATGATTCAGGGAGGCGGTTTTACCGCCAATATGCAACAAAAACCCACACAAGCTCCCATTGCAAACGAAGCCGACAACGGGCTCGAAAATCTTCGTGGCACCGTGGCGATGGCACGTACCATGGATCCTCATTCTGCCACAGCGCAATTCTTTATTAACACCGTTGACAACACCTTCCTTGACCACAAAGGGAAGAATTCCCACGACTGGGGTTATTGTGTATTTGGAAAAGTTGTGGAGGGTATGAATGTCGTAGATACCATTGCAAACCAGTCAACGGTAACTAAGTCAGGATTTGAGGATGTTCCCGCATCTCCTGTAATTATTGAATATGTGAAGTTTGACAAATAAGCCTAAACAAATAGCGTAAATATTCTTTCTCTGACTTCATAAATTTTATGGTAATGGTAACGTATGGACGGGCAAATATTTTAAGGTACATTATCGCATGAAGGAATTCATAGGCTTTATAGCAATCATTGTTACTCTGTTACTTCTCTTGCTATTGGCTTTTGGTTTACTTCGAGTAGCACTGATCACCTTGCCGGCCTGTATTGTTGCTATAAGTGTAATCCTTTTAGTCCTGTATCTCTTTCGTGCTCAGAGAATCCAATATTTGAATTCCCGTGGGGTTTTGTCAAGGATACTCATTGTTCAGTTTGACGGGCAAAAATTGAATTGGGAAGTGGATGAATCACAAATTGAATTGTATGCAAAAGCGAAACTGGCAACGTTTTTTTGTATTATCTTAGGAATGGCATCAATCTGGTTGATATTAAGTATCGTTCATAACAAGGGTGCCTTCGATAATCTAACGAGACTTTCATCTCAAGCCAATATGATTATCGGATATATTATGTCCGGAATGGTTGTTATTATAACCATCATAAAGGCAAAACCAGGAGAAACTTTTAAGGAAGCAATATGGGAACGCGGCAGTTACCTTGTGGATCGGATAAATACCCAGCTCGAGAGAATCCATGAATTGCGTTCATTGGAAACTGCTATCAAGTCAATTGCTTACCAGTTGAAAGTCTCTTTTCCTATAGATTCCAATTCCGGAATTCAAGAATTTGTCAATATTCACAAAAATGAGCTCCTTACTGATACAACCGGCCTGAATAATTTGATTGCTGAAAACATCAAACGAGCTGAAGAAGACAGAATGCATTTAGAAAAGGCAAACAATCACTACCGTGCCGCAATGAAACTATATACAATCGTGGCCATTGAAGTAAACTGGACCAGCAGCATGCCCATGATAAAGGAAATGGAGTACGATTATGAAGGTTTAACCTCAGAAAATCTAAAATCACTTCTCGTGGATAAAAAATGGGATGATTTTCATGACATTGTAAAAGAGATCATGATGGACCTTCAGCAACTGAGGGAGCTAGCCATAAAATATCAGGAAGAGGGAACAACTAGTTATAAGAAAGAGACGGAAGAAGAAAAAGCATACCGTGTTATGGAAATTTCTCCTCATGCCTCAAATGAAGATATCAAGAAGGCGTACCGGGATTTAGCGCGTAACTATCATCCCGATAACGCAGAACAAACTACCCGTGGTATCAAAAAATTAGCGGAAGATCGTTTTAAAGAGATTAATTGGGCGTATAATTTCTTAAAGGAAGCTCGAAACTTCTGGTGAAAAATACCATTCATGGATAAAGAAAAATCAATACTGAATTCAACGAACAGAAAACGTGATCTCACACGTTATCAGGATAAACAATGGGTAAAGAAACTTGAGGCAGCTTCCGGAAAACCCGTAATAATGCGACGGTCTTTCAAAAATGTATATCTCCTTGTTGATTGTTCAGGAAGCATGGCAGAGGGCAATAAATTAGAGCAGGCAAAACATGGTGCAATCGGCTTTGCCAAAGAAGCGCTGGAAAAGGAATATTCGGTAGGTCTCATTCAATTCTCATCTGGCGCAGAACACCTCCTTGAATTGCAAAATGAACTTACGTGCCTCAACACAAAAGTTGGAAGCATGACAGCCAGCGGCTCAACGAACATGGCAGCCGCCATCAAAATTGCAAGAGATAGCCTTGCAGACAAGGCCGGCAAGAAAGTGATCTGTGTGATAACAGACGGAATGCCGGATGATAAAAAAGCTACATTTGAAGCAGCAAATGAACTCAGAATGCAGGGAGTAGAAATCATGGCTATTGGAACGGACGATGCCAATAAGGAATTCCTTGAAGAACTTGCGAATCGAAAAGATCTCTCCCTTAAGGTTTTAAGAGACGAGCTCGAGAGGGGTATTATTTCAATGGCAAAGATGCTGCCCCAAACAATGGACAGTAATCACGGTCACTAAACTTCTTAAGCAATCACCTGGGAGAAAGTGTTGCTTCTTCTGACATAACTCGTTATTATTTATTCAGTATTTTTTATTCAGCAATTGGTTTGCATAGCAAATAAACCCTAAATTTCCATGTATGCAATGGGGATTTAGGTTTATTTTTTGTTTCGAAAATAGGAGTAGAATCTACCCATGGGTTTAAATTGCGGTATTGTTGGATTACCAAACGTAGGAAAATCCACGATCTTTAATGCATTAACTTCAGCCAAGGCCGCCTCGGCAAATTATCCCTTTTGTACCATCGATCCCAACGTGGGTATCGTTACCGTTCCGGATCAACGCCTTGATAAAATAGCAGAGCTGATTACAACGGAAAAAATTGTCCCCACCACAGTTGAGTTTGTTGATATTGCTGGTTTAGTGAAGGGCGCCAGCCAGGGAGAGGGTTTGGGAAACCAATTTTTAGGACATATTAAGAGTGTTAATGCTGTTTTACATGTGGTGCGATGCTTTGAGAAAAGTGATATCGTACACGTAGAAGGAGGAATAAATCCGATCAGGGATATTGAAATTATCAATACAGAGCTGATTCTGGCTGATCTGGAGACGGTGGAAAAACGGTTAATGAAAAACGAAAAGTTGACAAAAACGGGAGATAAAAATATTATTGCTTCTGTTACCACATTAAAAAAAATCCGCGATGCATTGAATAACAGCATACCTGTTAGATTGGCTGGCCAGACCGATGAGGAAAGGAAACACATCGATGATTTACATTTATTGACTGCAAAGCCTGTATTATACGTTATTAATGTTTTTGATTACGAAAAAGATAAACCCTTCATCGATACTGTCATTAACTATTCTCTGAAGGAAAATTCCAAATGCGTTGTTATTTCTGGTGATATAGAGGCAGAAATTTCTCAGATGGAACCAGCGGAAAGGAAGACATACTATCAGGAGATGGAAATAGAGGAATCCGGACTTGAAAGACTGATCCGAGAAACATACCACTTGTTAGGATTAATTACCTATTTTACGGCAGGTCCTAAAGAAATAAAGGCATGGACTATTAAACAAGGAACAAAGGCCCCTCAGGCAGCCGGCGTAATTCATTCTGATTTTGAACGTGGATTTATCTGTGCTGAAACGTATAATTATCACGACCTGGTATCGGTAGGTTCAGAACAAAAGGTCAAGGAGAAAGGATTCTTGAGACTTGAAGGTAAGGAATACATTGTAAAAGATGGGGACATTATGCATTTCAGATTTAATGTATGAAAATATCTGTAAAACATTATTCTGCGAAGATTGTGAAATTTATTATTTTCAAAACCAAGTACAGCATACATACAGAAAGTTAAAACCACTACATATTAAACAAAAAGGCTACGAAGAGTATCAAACCTCTTCGTAGGCTTTTGTTGTTTACGGGTCATCACGCTACTCGTCTTCGTCGATGTCTTCTTCCTGTTTTTGTGCTTCACTCGCCTTGCAAATTCCCTTAAACTTCTCTTTCTGATCGGCGGTTAAAAGAGTTTCTATCTGAGCATGCGCTTTGCGTCTCACTTCCTTCAGTTTTATCTTCGTCTCTGCCCAGGCTGCCATATGATCTTCTCTGGATTTAATAAGTATTTCTTTTATCTGATTCTGTTGTTCTGCATTTAGGTTAAGCTTTGCAGTTAAGTCATTCAGTCTCTTTTCAACCTTTTTCTGCGATCTTCCTGTGCTATCTTTACCGGCACCCTCTTCTATAGCTCCCTTATCCTTGCCGTGAGACCCCTCCGCCTTTTCTTTTCCAGCAGCGCCCTCTGTCTTAACTCCCTTATCGGCAAAACTTTCATTCACACAAAAACTTGTTACAAAGGCGAAAAACAATACCATGCCAATATTTTTACGCATTATACCCCTCCTCCCAAAAAACCAAAAGTATTTTTCGATTATGAACCAGTTCTTTTGTTATCGTTTTTCTCCTCCAGAAAATCAGTTATATAAAGTACCGTGCAAAAGCTCTCAATGTTATGCGGTTTTCTCCTTTTACCAATTTCCAGACTCTAAATCATTAGCACGATGCGAGGCGTCCTTGGTCATACCGTGCTCGATTAACTTCCAGTAGTTTTGCTCTTTTTCATAGGTGATTTTGTAGGAATAATCTACCACCCGCCACCGCCAGAAAAAAAAATGGGATATACCCGTTACAAAAATATCAAGACGTCGTGCTTTAGGGTCTATATCCTCAAACATAGCGACACAATGTTTTAGCGTTTTTGGAGGCAACTCCCCCCTTGCGATGGCGGCGTATTGATATTTTTTCCCTTCTTTGTAATCCCCATCTAATTGAGCAACGTGCTCCATGATTTCCGGATAATAAGCATCCAGATATTTCTCTCCGGTATCGGTCATCAAAAATACTTCTACTGGCACCAATATAGGCTTTTCTATAGTATTTCCTAAATTATAGAACCAGATAATATACATCACCTCTCCACCTGTTCCCTTATTATGAATATACGTCTTTGGTGCATTCCACGAAAAATCGAGCTGAGAAGCATTTGTTATGCGGGAAATGCCCAAGACAAATAGCATCACAGAGAGAAATATGTTTAGTTTCATGACTCATTCTTTCTTCATGATACGGACTTGCTCTTTTTTTACCTTCTTTCGTGTTACCGTAATAAGCCTTGTTGCTTTGTATATATAATCACCCATAGCTGTGCCGTCATTATTAGCCTCGACTCCCATAGCATAAAATCTTACAGGATTAGCTACCAGGAAATCCTCAGGAGGCGCCTGCCATTTTACATGCCAGAATTTTTGATTTGTCCCCTTTTTCGTGTGCGTAGCAAAGCGCCCACCAGCCTCCACCTGAGTGTCTTCATCATTTCCAACATTGATAAAGGTGCCTACCAAACGATTGCCATAATAGTTATCATGTGCCGTAACTTGAAATCCATGAAACTCCTTAGTCGTCTGTTTAAAAGAAACCAAGATATCAACAATCTCATTTGGTTCACATTTATCTACCACAAAGAGCATAAGCTTACCTTTGCCTGAATTAACTGGGTATTGATAGTGACATCCTAAATTGCCACAGGTAAACGTACCGGGAGCAGCAAAACGAAAACTATATCTGTCAAACCCACTACCGAGGCATGCCAAGGGTGCGCCATCGGAATGCGCATTTGATGCGTTACAAAACATTCCTGATACCACCAGAGAGAGAATTAAAATGCAAAACTTTTTATATTTCCCCCCCTGGCCCAGAAATAACCCATTTCTCATTTAATTATCCTTTTTCTTCATCGACATTGTTTTAATCAGTTCCAAACCATAACTAATTGGAACGCCAAAATTGGAACCTCGAAAGCCAGGAAAAATCCCGTAATTAATCCCAATTACCTTCCCTTTGTTATTAAAGATAGGTCCACCGCTACCACCAGCAGTCGTTTGAGCATCATAGACGATCCTATTATACATGATATCGCTTAAATGTCCTTGTGTCGAAAGAGGCCGTATCAATCCCCAATTGGAAATTTCCTGCACCAATTCGATAAAAGGCAAACTAAAAAGCTGTTTTACAATCGCAGTGTCAGTTTTTGCAAAAATAGCGTTAACACCGGCAGGATAACCTAACAACATCATCGGCTCTCCTGCTATTGCCACTTTACCGGTAACGTCTAATTCAAGAACAGGAATCTTCGCTCCGCGAGTATCAATGCGGAGCAACGCCACATCCACCTCCTGCGAAATTTTTTCAACCTTCAAAGAAAATGGTTCTTTAATACCAGGGAAAAATGCCCTGAACACTTCAAACTTGGGTTGAATTGTGGGTTCCCTATAGATATAAGGAGACATTTCCATCTCCCACCATGGTTCGGCGATATGACGATTGGTCAGTATCAACCCATCAACACTTACCATAAAACCGGTGCCTGTGTATTCATGAATCCCCCGCTGACCCTTACCCATCATCATGAGTGGTTCTCCAGTCTCTTCGTCGAGGAAATAGAATGCCCCCTGAATCAGACAAACCCCTCCACTATAAGTCTTGATGATATGCTCAGCAACTGAGCGTTCAATCTCAAGAAGTCTCACCTTTTCTGCAGTCTTTGTCAACCTGACATATTGTACATAAAAATACGATATAAGGCCGCTAATTGCAAAAAAAAGACAGAGAAAAGCTGTAATCTTAAAGGTATGAGACGTTTGAGTAAAGGCCTCCCATAGCAGTTGCTTAAAGAATGTGGTCGCTGTTGTAATTTTTCCCCGTTGAGATACACTCGCTATCCCTAAAGAATCTTCTATGATCTGCGTCCATGGCTTACAGACATCGGCGTCATCCGACTTGATACGAAAACGCACCTTGGGACCGCCGTCCCCAAACTCTATCAAATCACCATCTTTTAATATGATCTTGCTAACCAGCCGATTGTTTACCAGCGTTCCTTTTACACTTCCCTGGTCTTCTAATACATAGTCGCATTCCTGCAACCGTATTTTGGCATGATACTTTGATGTGCTTCTATCAATCTCAGGGTCAAAATGGAGGCTGGCTTCGGCATCAGTACCAATTGATATCGTGTCAATGGAAAATACTTCTGTATTTCCTCTACGACTCCCCGTTAGATGGACGAAAATAGCCTTCAAAGAAATACCTATCGCTGTTCCTTCTTATCTGACGACACCATCACCACGATAACATTCGTCTTTCAACACTGCGATAAACGGCAGATTTCGATATTTGTTATTGTAATCCAATCCATAACCGACGACATAATCATCACCAATATCAAAACAACAATATTCCGGACGAATATCATACCGCCTCCTGCCTATCCGATTTAAAAGAACACAACTCTTCAGTGTCCTGGGATGGTATTTTCTGATATCTTCCAGCACCCTTTTCAAAGTGCTTCCTGTGTCAGCAATATCATCAATTACCAAGACGTGTTTTCCTTCTATATCGATCTTAAATTGGCGAATAACCTTCGTCTCACCCTGAGGTAAAGTCGACTCACCATAAGTAGCAGCATCGATAGTATCTAATCGAACAGGAAAAGGAATTAAACGAATCAAATCAGCAAGAAAGATAAGGCTTCCGTTCAGAATAGCAATGACCGTCCAGTCTTTGTCCTGATAATCACGAATCAACGTCTTTGATAGTTCCAAAAGCTTATCCCGAATCTGTTTTTCATTAATAATTACCCGTGCAACATCTTTCTCCACAGCTTCACACCTCCTTTTCAATCCTCTGCAGAATAGTTTTTATTTAACGTTGTTAAGGCAAAGTCTCATTGCAGATTTTAGCCAGAAATGACGGACTCTCCGAGTGGTTTAAGCCTTGAACACCATGTAAAAGAGGTTCGCCTTTTCTTTAAAGAATATAGCACAAAAAGAGGAGAGAAAACAACCAAAATCAAGGCAGCGATGAATTGAAAAGGATTCGCGGTATATGAATGTTTGTTACTGATGCTCTACTTCAGGGAGAAACTATTATTCGGCAGGCGAGCACAAGCGTTGTCCATACCCGTGTAAGACCGTCTCTTGCGGTCTCTTGCGGTGTTATAGAGTATTACTGTATAGAAATTTCTTTTTTTGTAAGTTTTTCACAAACCCCTTTTCAGGAGGTACCGTTTTTTATGAGTGAAAGATTGCTTCGCTTCACTCGCAATGACAACGTGCAGTGTACCATCAAAGTGCATGGTTGGTGTCATTGCGAGGGCCTTTTCCGAAGCAATCTCCCCCCTTTTCATAAAGGGTAACACTTTAGTTTTTTGAAAAGGTGGGATGCGTTTGTATCATACTATTGTACACGAGTTTTCTCTCGTTAAAAACCTTATGCATAAAATATTATCCCTCGTGTCCGCGCGAATCACGTACGCAAGGTGACCATTATAGACATTAAGTTTGGAACACTGTAGCATATTTTTCCCGTCCGCCTGCAGAAGCATTTTAAGCACAATCAACGCAGAACCGTTGGGGCTTTCTAATCATTGTTTCGTTTCTCCTCCCTTCTTTTTTCGCAACTCATCACTTACTACCAGCTTGGAAAAGAATGTGATTGCCACGATGACAAGAGCAATAGAGCCTCCAAAGTACAAGGTTTCTAAAGGATTTTCCCACATAACAATGTGTTTCAAAAAGGTAATGACGATAACTACTACGGCTGCGGCAATTAATTTTTCTTTCAGATCGTTAAGATCCTGTATTCTTAGCCAGTGAGGATAGTCAATAGATTGATCTCTATCAACAAATAATTCAAAAAGTCCAATTCCCATAACAAACATCACTACAGCAACCATAAACAGATCGATTGCAGAAATAAAATGCACTGACAACTCCAAACATTTGGTGCTAGGTTTTTGCAAAAGAGCTATCATCGTCGGAACACCGTTCAGAAACTCCCAAATCCCGGCAAAGATCAAAAAACCAGCGGCTAAAATGGTAAGAATAGAAGCGACTGCAACAAAATACCGTCCTGCATCAATAAATCCCTTATTGACAGTGGTCAAGAAATCCCGATTTTTCATATAATTCCCTTAAATATTTTAATTGATTGAGGCGACAGCCATGATAACGTCATAACAGATTCTCCTGTTTTTGCCCCTCCCGTCCTTACAGGGACAGACATGGCCGATACTTCAAAACCGTCACGCAGCAAATCACTTTTATCTTTTTTTATCCGGGCCTGAGGAATTATCTACGATAGAAGAAGCCAAGGATAAGTTATAAAGACAGCATTATAGCAAGATTACCCAGAAGCTTTCAACTTTTATCAAAGGTAATAATTTCGTCTTTCGAAAAAACAGAAGCGATTCTTTTATGTGCATGCTTGTACCAATTACAGCAAACGTTTCACCCCTGTGACAGAAAAAGCGAGCAAATAGGCGGGGTTTTCCAGACACAAGAGAAGTAATGGAAGAAACATACGCCAAAAACTAAATTCTATTGACATCGCAAAATAAATATAGTATTTTTGTACGATACTTTATTGATGATTCTAAATATTTTTTTCCATATATACCATATACAGGCCCCCATCGTCTAGTGGCCCAGGATGCCAGGTTCTCAGCCTGGAGACAGGGGTTCAAATCCCCTTGGGGGTACTTAGATAATCAGTAGCGAAAATACAAGGTAAGCATGCCTGTCAGAGTACAAAGCCATCATCGTGGCATTTCAATCAATGCCAATCTGCAGAAAAATTCGGGAACCGTTTAGTACCGGAGTAAAAATCACGATTAGGCAATTGGAGTACACGAAAAAACAATACAATGAGGGAGAGCGTCCTGGTGTAGCTTAACAACAGATTTGGTTTGACATTTTTAAAGAAAGGAGAGAGTAAGGGACAGTTTCTTTTCTCAGAGATGTTTTTCGGAAAATATGAAGAAAAATACAATCTCTTTATACAAACAAAATCAGAAACAAAATGGATAGATGGGAGGTACTGTATGGCAAATATCTATACCTGCAAGACGTGCGGCTTGGTCATGGAAGAAAAAGGTCATCTTTGTAATCCAATTCCCGCAAAAAAGGTTGTTGCCTGTAAATACTGCGGAACGACAACTGGTGACCCCCGGCATGTATGTTCTCCCAAGCTGGTCAGCTTAAAATACATTTGCGATTCATGCGGGCGGCTTGCGGCAAAACGTGAAATGCTTTGCCGTCCATCACCCTTACAAATACCCAAAAAACCTGCAGTCAAGAAAACGGGAAAATCTAAGAAATCAAAGAAATAAGTCTGTATTTTCCAAGAGTATTTCACTCCGCTTCCTATTCTTTGAAAAGAGGCAGAAAAAGACTTGCGATTTCACGGGAATTCCCATATTGAACTTTTTCAATATCAACATGTTTATGCGAATTACAATGTTTTACAGGCATGTGCTGGGGTTTGAAATGGTCGGGGCGAGAGGATTTGAACCTCCGACCTCCTGCTCCCAAGGCAGGCGCGCTAGCCAAACTGCGCTACGCCCCGTCACGACACTCATTACACTATTAAAGGGTGCATCCATTATACGATGCTTTTATCTAAATACAAGGAAAAACGTTTTTTGCTATCACAAATTCTTTCGTGTCTCACGAAGATTAAAAAAACAGTGGATCGGAGGTGAGCACCGAAGAGAATCCAGTTATGAGTAGGGTGGATCAAGGCGTTGGTTTTTACGCCGAATCCACCAACACTATTTACAGGAAAGGTGGATTCGCTCTCGCTTAATCCACCCTACCGCAAATCCGCATAAATAAAATGAAAATTCCTATACAATTTAATTACTAACTCCCTTTATTCAACAAAGTTAGAGTAGTTTGTTTGTTTAAGAAATTTTTCTTGACAGAGAATTTTATAATATTAAAATAGCGGATATTTTAGTAATCCAATAAAACATATTCTGATAAAGGCAAACCTTGGGTAACCAAGGGACGCAAAGTAAAGGGTCTTAATCATAAAGACAGCCTTACTGCCGAAGATATGCAAGAAAATATCTTTGCAGTAAGGCTTTTTTATTTATGATAGTGGATAAAATTTTTATGAATATATTGGGAACAATATTCTTTTTGGTTTTGTTTTTTTATGCAAAGTTATAAATTACATTTTAATCTATCCAGGAGTTTACCATGAGTGTTCAACAAAAAGAAAAATCAAAACGTAAAGCTCAGAGAAAGTATAATGAAAAAAATCTTTCCCTAAAGAATGTTTACACAGATAAGGCGGAAAGAAGTTGTCTCATGTGTGGCAAAAAATTTATTAGTCGCGGGCCACACAACAGACGTTGTCCGCGGTGCAACCAGAAGATAGATCAAGCCGCAGAAAATACGTTTTACATGCCAACCGTGTATAATAACGATGGAAGTTCCGCGGGAGAATTTATACAAATACCTTATTAAAAAATATTTAGCCTATTTGTTTGCGGGGTTGTGTGATACGTATTGCACAACCCTTTTTTATTCCTGCTGTTCTGATTTGAAACAATCACCCTTCAGACAAAAAGCTTTGTAAATTATTTAAACGGTTGGAGTCTTTTGGCTATCTCAGCGAAAAGCTTTTCCTTATTAAACGGTTTCTCAAGAAAAGAGACATTTCCTAGTGCTTGAAAACACCGATAGGTTTTCTCATCAAGAGCAGAAGCCATAATGACGGGAACATTCCTATACCTGCTATCCTTTCGCAGCAAGGCAAAGATCCTGTCGCCCGTAACCCCTTCCATCAGGATATCGAGGATCACCAAATCGTAGTTCTTTTCTTTTGCTTTCTTAAGACCCTCATCTGCATTTGAGGCCAGAGTTACGGTAAATTGTTCCCCCTGTAACATATCCTTATAAAATTCCTGCATTTCCTGATCGTCTTCTATAATCAATATCGTCTTCATTATCCTTTTTCAACTCCTTAAAAAAGATTGTTTGAGGTGAAAAATAACTAACAGTCTCCAGTTATCGGCAAGGTAAAAGTAAACTGCGATCCCATTCCTTTTCCCTTGGATTCTACCCAAATTTTACCCTTATGGATTTGCACAATATTTTTGCAGATTGCAAGACCAATCCCCGACCCATAGGCCGAAGGTGTTTCCTTGTAAAACTTCTCAAATACCCGCTTTTTTGTTTCTTCATCCAATCCCCGGCCCGTATCTTCTACGGTTAGCTCAAGTGCATCCGGGAATGTCCGCGCCGATATACTAATTTTTCCCTGTTCGGTAAATTTTATCGCATTATCGATCAGGTGTGCTATTAACTGGTATATTTTGTCCCGATCTGCTCTTATCATGGGAAGAGCAGGCGACAGAAGATTGACGATAACATCCCCTTTCACAGTAGCGGCCTCCGTCATTTCGCTGATAACCTGTTTCACCATATCGGCGACAGAAACAAGGGACACATTCAAGAGTTCCGTCCCTGATTCCAGTTTGGAGATATCAAGGATGTTTTTTATACTATTCTTCAAACGGCCGATATTATTTCTCAGTATTTCATGCACCTGAAAACCTCTTTTGGAGACGCCTTCATTCCCCGCGTTAAGAGAACGTTCAAACATATCTACAGCCATCTCTATCTTGGCAACGGGTGTCTTCAGTTCATGAGTAACGTCACGAATCAGATTATCCTTTAATTCTTCCAATTTTTTTCTTTCGGTGATATCGCGGCAAAAACCCTCAATGCCAACGATCGTATTACCTTCTTTAAGAGGAAGCGCTTCAAGCGATAACCATACAACCATTCCTTGCTTGTGAATCACACGAAATTCGAGGTCCAGTAAAATGCCACGTAACCCATGCAAGAGCTGAAGAATTTCATTCTGCACCCGTTCCCGATCGTCGCTATGGCAAAGAGATAAACCATACCCCTGGTTATGATAAAAATGGTCTGCCGGATAACCCGTAGTCTTTTCTAGAGCAGCACTCATCAGGAGAAACTTTCCCTCAGTCGTACACTCAAAGATAATATCCGGCGAACTTTCAATAATATCCCGGTATTTTTTTTCCGCTTCTTTAATCTTGTTAAAAAGACGGGTATTCTCAATTGCCATAGCCAGTTGAGGGGCAATTTGTGAGAAAAAATGGATATGTTTCTTTGAATAATAGACTTTCCGCTTGGTGCCAAAATTTACACTTCCAATCACCTTTCCCTTGTATTCTAAGGGAAAACCCAACCGTGACCGAATTCCTTCTTTGAACAAAACCGTATCAGTAAGAAACCGCCCCTTCGACGTATCATCGACAATCACCGGCTCACGATACTGCACAACGCGTTTCATTAGGCTTCCTTCCATAGGATAGAATACCCCTTCTTTCAACGCCGTATGTTCATAATCCTTTGACAGAACAAAGTTTTCATAGAGATTATTATCTTCCGTAATAAGGGTAACGCTCAACCGGTCAAAATCAATTACTTTCAAGAGCTCGTTGCTCATCGTCTGGTAAACCTCGCGAATATCCAGACTGGAGAAAATAATCTTATTGATCCTCATGATAATCTCTTTTTTGGTGGTAAACACGGTATTTTACCCCATGAATGCCTTTAACGAGTCTTCGTAAATTTGGTATGCCTTCAGGTTGAAGAGGACAAAACGCACCATACGGATATCCGTATGGGTTTTTAAATAGGCCATCACGGTCTTTAAAGCTATTACGGCTGCTTCGTTCATAGGAAAACCATAGGCACCCGTGCTGATAGACGGAAATGCCACACTTCTAAGATTATATTGAGATGCAAGGATAAGACTATTTTTATATGTATTGGCCAACAATTCCGGCTCATTCCTCTTGCCGTCGTGATAAACCGGTCCCACCGTATGAATAACGTACCTTGCCTTCAGGTTCCCTCCGGTGGTGATTCGCGCTTCACCCGTTGGACACCCCCCTATCTTTTTGCACTCCTCCAATATTGAATGTCCGCCAGCCCTGTGGATTGCTCCGTCTACCCCGCCACCACCCAAAAGACTCGAATTTGCAGCGTTGACGATGGCATCCGTTTCCTGTTCCGTAATATCACCCTCAGTGAGTTCTAACACTGCCTTGTTTATAGTAATTTGTATCATTTTGTTATCCTGAAAAACCTGCTTAAGAATTCCCTGCTAGCGGATTCACATCATTGCGTTGATTTGGTTATTGGAATTTATTTAACAATAATTGTCAAGCATAAAAAACCTTATGACAACATTACCTTATGATAAAAATCTTGAAATCTTCGCTTGTTTATGAAATAATCTTCCAAATTTAGATCAGAGCAACTCATCTGCAGAATGGGAAACCCCTAACCACAGCATCTTGCACAAAGTCGGTGCAAGCGGGTGGCTTATCAATATGGACGTCAAGGAAGCGATTCAGAAACGGCGAAGTATCAGGAGGTTCAAATCAGACCCCGTGCCTGAGGACCTGATATTACAGCTTTTGGAAAGTGCACGGCTTGCCCCGTCAGGCTCTAACACGCAGCCATGGAAATTCATTGTGGTAAAAGATGCCGAAATGAGAAAAAAATTGCAGTCGGCCTCGTATCACCAACGGCATGTGGGACAAGCGCCTGTCATCATCGCCTGTTGCGCCGACATAAAGGCATTTGGAGAATTTCCGGAGCGGATTGATGAACTAATCGATGCTGGCGCACTTCCAGCAAAGACCCGTGAGGTTTTTGTTCCATCTTTAAAAAAGGAGGGGATAAGCGCCGACATGAAATGGCATCTGCTCATTGCAGCCACGGGAAATACGGATATCGCTATTGAGCATATGGTTCTTCACGCCGTGGAATTGGGGCTGGGAACCTGCTGGGTCAGATGGTTCGACGACCATAAGGTTAAAGAAATACTCGAGATCCCGAGCAATATCGAAATTATTGCCTTGCTCCCTTTAGGATACCCTGCTGAAGAGCCACCGCAAAGACCACGATTTACCCTTGAGAAGATGGTTTATTATGAAAAATATGGAAATCAAACAATTTAAAAAACTCCTGGTTGCCAACCGTAGCGAAATAGCAATCCGGGTCTGTCGGGCAGCCTATGAAGTCGGCATACGAACGGTGGCGATCTATTCCTATGAAGACCGCTTTGCGCTCCATCGATTTAAGGCAGACGAAGCGTATCAGATTGGGAAGGGAAAAGACCCGGTCAAGGCCTATTTGGATATTGAAGGCATCATTCAACTGGCAAGAGAGAAGGAAGTGGACGCCATTCACCCAGGCTACGGGTTTCTTTCAGAGAATGCCAACTTTGCCCGTGCGTGTGAAACCGCCGGCATTACCTTCATTGGTCCTCGTCCGGAAATTCTTGACATGCTCGGCAATAAAACCTCGGCCAAAATAATTGCCGGAAAGGCACAGGTACCCATACTTTCCGGATATAATTATCCCATAAAGAGTTTTGATGAGGCCAAGATTCTTTGCGACACGTTGGGATATCCGGTGATTATCAAGGCTGCCCATGGCGGAGGCGGACGCGGTATGCGCGTGGTTCGCAATGAATTGGATTTAAGCAGACGACTTTATGAAGCACAACGGGAGTCACTGTCAGCATTTGGTTCCGATGAATGTTTCATAGAAAAATATGTCGAAAAGGCGCGCCATCTTGAGGTACAGATCCTTGGTGATAAATACGGCAATATTGTACACCTGTTTGAACGTGATTGCTCACTCCAGAGACGCCACCAAAAAGTAGTTGAGATAGCGCCGGCACAGAATCTTGATGAAAACGTCAGGCGGAACATCTGTGAGGCAGCCGTTAGCATATGTAAATCAGTTCACTATGACAACGCGGGAACTGTTGAATTTCTTCTCGACACAGAAACGAATCAATTTTATTTTATCGAGATTAACCCCAGAATTCAGGTTGAACACACCGTCACTGAAATCATTACCGGTTTTGATCTGGTGAAGCGACAGATCCTTGTCAGCGCAGGATTCCCTCTCAATTCACCGGAAATCCTCATACCGAACCAGGAAGCGATTCAGGCGCACGGCATTGCCTTTCAGTGCCGGATTACCACAGAAGACCCTTCCAACAAGTTTACTCCAGACTACGGGCGCATCCAGCATTACCGTTCTGCAGGGGGCATGGGCATTCGGCTTGACGCTGGCACGGCATTCTCCGGAGCCCTCGTAACGCCTTACTATGATTCCATGCTGGTGAAAGTTACTGCGTATGGCTCCTGCTTTGAAGAAACCATACACCGTATGGACAGGGCGCTGCATGAGTTCCGGATTCGCGGCGTAAAAACCAATATCCCGTTCCTTATTAATCTGGTCAATCATAAAGATTTCCACAGCGGGAAATGCACGACACGCTTTATTGATGAAAATCATGATATCTTCCGCTTTGCAAGTCGCAGAGACCGTGCCTTCCGCATCATGCGTTTTATCGGAGACATCCTTGTCAATGGTCACCCCCTGATTAAAGAAGTGCCGAAGACAGTGTGCCGTCGTGAAGCGCCGGTTCCCGCTGTTGACCGTAAACAAGCCAGGCCAAGAGGCAGCCGAGACCTTTTCCGTGAACTGGGCGCGAAGAAATTCGTACAGCATATCCTCAAGGAGAAAAAACTCTTGCTTACGGACACTACCTTCCGCGATGCACATCAGTCTCTCCTGGCTACCCGCATGAGAACCGTGGATATGCTGAAAATAATAGAAGCATACTCAAGAAATCATGCAGATTTCTTCTCCCTGGAAATGTGGGGTGGAGCAACGTTTGACACCGCCATGAGATTCCTCTGGGAATGTCCCTGGGAACGGCTATACCACATGCGCAAGCTGGCCCCAAATATCCTTTTTCAGATGTTGCTCAGGGCCTCGAATGGCGTCGGCTACACCAACTACCCTGATAACGTCGTCAGAGCGTTTATCAAACAGTCTGCAGAGAGTGGCATAGATATCTTCCGCGTTTTCGATTCGCTCAACTGGGTTGAAAATATGAAAGTGGCAATGGATGCCGTCCTGGAAACCAATTCCTTGTGTGAAGCGGCCATCTGTTACACCGGTGATCTTCTCAATCCGAAGCAGAATAAGTATACGCTGGACTATTATGTAAAAATGGCGAAAGAGCTGGAAGGACTAGGAGCCCATATCCTGTCAATCAAGGATATGGCGGGACTCCTGAAGCCTTACGCAGCCTTTGAACTGGTCAGCGCACTGAAATCTGAACTGAAGATTCCCATCCACCTTCACACCCATGATACGTCGGGCGGCCAGATCGCTACGCTTATTAAGGCAGCAGAGGCAGGTGTGGATATTGTTGACGCCGCTACAGGCCCCTTTTCCGGGCTGACATCGCAACCCAATATGAATACCCTCGTTGAAATGATGCGTTTCCACGAACGAGACACGGGTATGGACTTCCAGGCACTCGGATCCCTCTCGGCTTACTGGGAAGTTGTCAGAGAGTATTATGAGATATTTGAATCCATCCAAAAAGCAAGCACAGCAGAGGTATATCACCACGAAATCCCCGGCGGACAGTTTACCAATCTCTTCCAGCAGGCACAGTCCATGGGTCTGGCGCATCGCTGGCATGAAATTACCAATGTCTATGCAGACGTCAATCAGCTCTTTGGAGATATTGTGAAAGTTACTCCCTCTTCAAAGGTCGTTGGAGATATGACCCTGTTTTTGGTAACAAATACCATCCAGGCACGGGACATTATCACCAATTCCAGGGATATTTCTTTCCCCACCTCAGTAGTAGAATTCTTTGAAGGTCGTCTCGGCCAACCGACCGGGGGTTTCCCGCGCGAGATACAGGAGAAAATTCTGCGCGGATCTCAAGCTTCAACGGAAAGACCAGGTGCTAATCTGCCGCCGGTGAATTTTGAGGAAATCGCAAAAAAGGTTGAAACACAAATATCAAGAGCGATTACCAAAGAAGAACTCATGTCCTATTTGATGTATCCCGAAGTCTTCATTCAATATGCCGAGCACAGGAAAAAATACGATGACGTTTCTGTTATCCCCACGGACGTCTTCTTTTATGGTCTGCCCATAAACGAAGAAGTCTTCATTGAAATCGAGGAAGGAAAGACATTAATTTTTAAACTGATCGCGATTAGTCCGGCAAACGAAGAAGGAAACTGCACCGTCTTCTTCGAATATAATGGCCAACCGAGAGAAGTCGTCATCGCCAATCGCAAGATAACTGCCTCCGTAATCAAACGCCCTCAGGCAGAAGACGATAACGCCAAGCATGTCGGGGCTCCCATGCCGGGAATGGTCGTTAACATAAAGATTGCAGCGGGTGATACCGTAAGTAAAAATGATCCGCTTCTTATTATGGAGGCTATGAAGATGGAAACTACCGTTTATGCCGAACACGATGGTGTAATCGGCCAGGTGCTGGTTAAGGCAAAAGAGCGTGTTGAGGCTAAAGATCTCCTGATTGTCTACAAGTAATCAGGTGTTCATTTTATTTATACGGTTTCGCTGGACAGAGACGGGAAATGCTTTCGTTTCCCCTTCATCCAAAATGTACAGACGGTATGCCCGCATACAGATCTCCAACCAGTAGTTACGCCTTCGGGCCGATTGCTTCGCCAGACCTTTGCAATTCGCGGCAAAACAAGGTTTTTTGGGCAGGAATAGTCAGGAACCCCTTGATTTTATTGAAGTAAATTTTCTAAAAGGCATTGTAGTGGCAACCGCTTTATATGATCCCTTGATTTTCCTGACTCGGTGGGCTGTACATCTACCAAATTGCAAAAATCGGGTTAATTTGGACAAGGATGCTCTTCGCATTCGTATCTTCATACAAGACGCTATTCCTCTTGTTTCTTCACAAAATTCAGGGCAGCAGAATTGATGCAATAACGAAGTCCGGTAGGCGGTGGCCCATCCTGAAATACATGTCCAAGATGTGCATCACATCGGCTGCACACAACTTCGGTTCTTACCATGCCATGGCTTACATCGGTTGCGGTGGCAACATGCTTTTCAGGAACTGGCTCACGGAAGCTTGGCCAACCTGTCCCGGAGTCAAATTTCGCTTCCGATCGGAACAAATCATTCCCACAACCCACACACCGAAAGACTCCTTCACCCTTATTAACCGTCTCATAATAGTATTGACATAGTAATGCCAATATGGTATCATGTATTTATGAAAAAGAATGATGCCAGACGGTTAGATCACAAAACGCTTACCGAGTTGAGAAAGCGTGCGGTAA
>WBZR01000801.1_pt1 | contig 45907 bp, 43 predicted proteins | sample 5204231 | NCBI WGS metagenome assembly WBZR01 (sample SAMN12412403, study PRJNA552823) | activated sludge metagenome | isolation source: activated sludge from anammox sidestream of wastewater treatment plant... | place: USA: Virginia | collected 2017-08 | reverse complement strand
GACCATTCCTGCAGAGCCTCCGGCCTCCGAGAGTGATAGTGGACGGGGACGCCGAGTCGAAACAGGGCGATCACGGCAGCGCGCGCGGCACCCCCTGCGCCGACCACCAGTGCTGGGCCCTGGACCCGACCCTCGAGGTCGGCTTCGAGCGCTCCGACGTCGGTGTTCCAGCCGCATCCGGAGACCAGGCACACCGTGTTCGTCGCCTCGGCACGAGGCTCGTCACCACCGAAGACGCGGAACGCCTCCCCCTTGAGCGGAACGGTCACGTTGATGCCTTTCACGCCGAGCCGGCCCAAGTGCGCCGCCGCTTCTGCCAGCTCGCCGGGAGGAACCTCGATCGCTCGATAGGTAAGTTCCAGCCCCAGGGCCGCGTAGGTACGCCTGTGCATCTTGGGCGATAGGGAGTGAGAAACAGGAGACCCTACCACCGCGTAGTCGCACACCTCGGCCTCCCGCCAACCCGCGACCGTCATCGCCCGTGCCCGCGGAACGTGAAGTATCGCTGGCCGAAGAAGTTCCAGAAGAAGACCACGACCGTAGCGACCAGGGTGGCCCCGCCCCAGCTTGCCTCGACCGGCATATGGAGCAGGCGTTTCACGTAGGCACCGACCACGACGGACAGCACAAGGCCGACCAGTGCGACTGCGAAAAACCGCGCGATCATGGGGCCGTGCGGCACCTCGCCCTCGACCGCGAACGTCCACTTGCGGTTCCAGTAATAGCTGTTCAGGATAGCCAAGGCCGTAGTCGGTACCTTGAGCGGGCCGAAGGCGGCATCGCTCACCTGCTTTGCCGTCCAGTTCCCGTCCCCCAGCATCGCGTGCCCGACCGAGTCCGCGACCGTCTTGCCATCGAGCAGGGGGGCGAGCATGAGCACTCCGTGGAGCCCAGCATCAAGGATGGTCGAGAGGCCTCCGACCAGGGCGAACCGGATCATGTGCTGGATGATGCTGTGCGAGAAGAGCCCTGGAGTGGCTGCGCCCCCGCTGAAGTGGCGGTAGAGGAAGGTTCCGATCATCCGCTCGACCCGGCGGCTGACAATCCGAGTGCCGACGAACTCACGCTTCGCCATCGGTCTCACCCAGATGGCGTCAATGCCACTCCGGTTTGCACCCAGGATGTCCGTGAGGAGTTGGTCGCCGATCGTGAGGGCTTCGTCCTGGGTCGCCTGATAGCGCTCCAGGGCGATGGTGAACATCCGCCGACTGGGCTTGAACTTGTCCCTCACGGTGTCGGCACCGAGCTTCTCCGCAAGCCGTGCGAGTCGCTCCGGGTTCCTGGTGTTGCTGACCAGGCAAAGATCGAATCCCAGTGCCTTAGCTTCGGCGACCCACTCCATCGTCGCAGGGGGGATCTCTTCTTCGCGCCACGGCAGGAGGGTGTTGTCCACGTCGAGCAACAAGAGTCGCTTCCCCTGCTCCCGCAAGACTCTCAGCTCGATTTCTTGAATGGATTCGACCGCCGATTTCGGGGAGAACGCCCTCAGGACACGGGGCACGGACTCTCGCTCGAACGTCCCGGACCGAAAGCCCCTCACCGCACCTCCGCACGTGCCTTCCGGATGTTTGCGAGGTGATGGGGATAGGTGTCAGCGAAGTAGTGGCTGCCATCGGGTCGGGCAACGTAGAAGAGATAGCCGTGGCGCTCCGGCTTCGACGCGGCGCGAAGGCTGGCGAGCCCAGGGGAACAAACCGGTCCAGGGGGCAGCCCATCGTGCCGGTAGGTGTTATAGGGCGAGTCCAACCGTTGGACTTCGCCAGGGCGCAGTTGCCGCCATTCTTGAATGCCGTAAAGCACGGTGCAGTCCAACTCTAGCCGCATCCCTTTGTGCAGGCGGTTCTCGATGACCCCAGCGATGCGCGCCCTTTCGGACGGCTTCTTCGCCTCTAGCTCCACCAAGCTCGCGATCACGACCGTACGGTGGGGGTTCGTTTGGCCCTGGAGCAACGGCATCGCCTTGCCTCGGAACGCCTTGAGTTGAGACGCGACGATGGCTTGCGCCGACGTCCCGGCAGGCCAGTGGTAGCTATCGGGGAACAGATACCCTTCCAGTGTGCTCCCAGGGATTTTCAGCCCTAAGGCAAGCATTCCGGCGCGGGTGTCCCCCGCCGCCTTCACGTACTCCTCGGAAGGCAGGCCGTGCTTGGCAAGAATCTCAGCCGACTGCCGGATCCATCGGCCCTCTGGGATCGTGACGAGCTCGAGCAAGGGGGATTGCAGGGCTCGGGTGAGCTCGGCCGCGTTCATCCCTGGCCGCACTGAATAGGTGCCTGCGCCCACGATCTTGGGCGACCTCTGGAGTCGCATTGCCAGCCGAGTCCACGTTGCGCTCCGAATGACTCCGTTTGCCTGCAACCGGTTCAGGACCTCGCCGATCGAGACGGCCTTCTGCACCACGATCCTCTCTGGCGGGCCAGGCGGCAAGGGAGCCATCGAGACCGCGCCCATGCGCACCACGGCGACGATCAGGACGAGGACAATCGCGACGGCGATCTGCTTAGCCATGGGGTCTCTTCAAGTAACGCTCCAGAATCCGGCACGCGGCCTCGCTGTCCAACCTTCGCCTCACTTGGGCGCCTTTCAGCCCAGCCGACAGCATGGCTGCCTCCGCCTCCTTGCTGGTGAGCGATTCGTCCTCGTACCCGACCTCCATCCCCAAGGATTCGATCGCCTGGCCGAGCTTGCGGCAGACCAGACTCATTCGGGACTCCCCTTCAGAGTCCAAGGGAAGCCCGATGATGATCTTGGTGGCCCCTTCGCGCTCTGCGAGTTCCACGAGCACCGAGGCATCCTTGGCGAGCGTACCGCTTGCTGCGAGCACGGGTCGAGGCGAGGGCAAGCCATCCGGAGAGTCCGTGGCCGCGATCCCGATCCGCTTTCCGCCGAAGTCAACCCCAAGCAACCTCAAACGTTGAGCACCTCGAGCACCTCCTCGCGCATCGCGGGCACGATGGAGAGGGCCGTTCCGGGGCCCGCGAGCTCTCCGAACCAGCCGCCGGCCTCCCGGACGATGACTTGCATAGCACTGACGTCCCACTCCGCGACGTTGGGATCGAGCATCGCGTGGGCTCGGCCGGTCGCCACGAGAGCGTGGCCGTGGGCATCGGTCCAAGTCCTGAGCGTCCGGCACTGCTCGGCCATTGCTCCGGCGCCTTCGAGGAGACCGATCCGGGAGAGGCTTTTCAGGCTGCCCGTCGCCACGACCGCGGACTCGATCGGAACGGGTTCCGCGATCCTGGTCCGCTTACCTTGGAAGAAGGCGCCCTGGCCGACCTCGGCATAGAGCAACTCGTCGAGCGCCGGAAAGTAGCAGACCCCGATCTGCGGGACTTTTTCGACCTCGTAGCTCAAGAGCGTGGAATAGAGAGGGACGCCGGCGATGAAGGACTGGGTGCCGTCAATCGGGTCAATCACCCAGCGGCCAGGGCCCTCGCCGGTGCGTCCGCGTTCTTCTCCGAAGATCCCGTCCTCCGGGAAGTGCCGGAGCACCGCCGCGCGCACGATGTCCTCGGCGGCGAGGTCGGCCTTGGTCACGACCGACCCGTCGTCCTTGAGGCGAACCTCGGGATCGTTTTGGAACCATCGCAACGTCGCCTTGCCCGCCTGGAGGCAGATTTCGATCGCAAACTCCACGCGACGGTCCATGGCCTCTCAGTTTGGCCGATTGTGCGCCTAGGAGCACGGACGGCCTTGGCGGTACCATGGGCGCGGGAAGGGGGCTTAGCTCAGTGGCGAGAGCACCTGCTTTGCAAGCAGGGGGTCACCGGTTCGAATCCGGTAGCCTCCACCAAGAATCATCGGGGCGTGTGACAAATCCCCGCGCGTTCGGGCGAAAGCTAGGGATCGCCCATTTGTCCGACGAGCAAGACGTAACCGTCGGGATCGTGCACCCTAACTTCCCCTGCGGGCATGTAGTAGGGATAGGTAGGTTCGAAGACCGTCCCGCTCCTGGAGAACTCGGCGCGGCTTCCACCAGCGTATGGGCCCCCGTCATCGAGACCTGCTTGAAGCATCTCGGCCCGGAACTCCGCCACGTCGTCCACATGTAGATAGAAGAGCACGGCCTGGCTTGCGGGATCAATCGGTCCATCCGCAAGGGAGAGCATGAGGTCGCAACCGGGCCTCTTCATCCGGGCCCAGTAGGGTCTGCCTTCCGGCCCGAAGCGGGAGTCCAATCCCAACCCGAGTAGCGCATAGAACCGCACTGAGTCTTGGACGTCGGCGACGTGTAGATAGGGGACGAAGCTTCGAATCTCGAACGTTGCAGGCTCCATTGCGCGAATGTACCGCTGTGGCAAGATCGGAGGGCGTGTTGAGCCTTGAAGACGTGCGTTCCATCTGCCTGGGCTTGCCCAAAGCGTACGAGAAACTGAGCCATGGCTCTCCGGGCTTCTTCTTGGAGAAGGGCCGCCAGTTCTGTTCCTACGTGGATGGTCACCATGGCGATCCTCGCGTCGCCCTTTGGCTCGCGGCCCCTCCGGGCGCTCAGGAGAGCTTGATCGAGGAGGATCCCGAAACTTACTTCCGGCCGCCCTATGTCGGCCCGAGCGGGTGGGTCGGGGTTCGGATAGACCAAGGGATCGGCCGCGATGAGATCGCTGACCTCATCGCCATGGCCCACCACCACGCCTCTCGATAGCGACAGGGCCTGGGGGCCGGTGGCATACTCGGACTGCCGAATGTTCACGGGCACTTTGGCAGTTGCGATGTCTCAGGACGCCTTGTCGAGACAAGTGGAGTTCCGGTTCGTGGCCCCGAAGGGCGCCACGAGCGTCGCCGTCGTCGGCCAGTTCAACGAGTGGGACCGCGCTCGCCACCCGATGCGGTTCGAAGATGGGGCTTGGCGAGTGACCGTCGAGATCGCGTCCGGGGTCTATCAGTACCTTTTCGTGGTGGATGGGAAGCAGTGGGTGAAGGATCCACACGCCCGTTCCGTCGCCGATGCGAACGGAAACACGAACTCGACCTTGATCGTGGAACCCGCGGACTATGAGGCCACACCTGCAATCCCCGGCGACGGCACAGTGACGCTCTCCGCTGTCCGCCATCACCCCGACCACCAGGACACGGTCAGGAAGAACCGCACCGAGGTTCTCTTGAGGGTTCGGACTCGTCGCGGAGACGTCGGCACCGTCGAGGCCGTGCCGGTCGGCATCAAGGCGGCCCCGCTTCGATTGGCTCGGTCCGACGAACTTTACGACTATTGGCAGGGCGTCGTGGCCTCCCCGTCGGGGGAGTTTGCCTACCGATTCAGGCTAGACGGCGCGACGTGGCTCGGGGCGGACGGTCTTGGGCCCACGCCCTCGCCTTTTGTCCAGAGGCCCCGCGAGTTGCCGCTTCCCAATGTGCCCCGGTGGCTGGAGGGCGCGGTCTTCTATCAGGTGTTTCCCGACCGGTTTGAGAACGGCGACCCCGCGAACGACCCTCCAGGTGTCGAGCCTTGGGGGAGCAAGCCGACCCCAACCAACTGGTTGGGAGGCGACCTTGCCGGGGTGACAAAGCGCCTGCCTCACCTCCAGGAGCTTGGCGTCACGGGACTTTATCTCAACCCTGTCTTCAAGACGCAGAGCAACCACGGGTACACGACCGACGACTATCGAAGCGTGGATCCTCGGTTCGGCAACGAGGCGGAACTGAAGCGCCTGGTGACCATGGCGAAGGACTCAGGGATCAAGGTCTTGCTCGACGGCGTCTTCAACCACAGCGGAACCGGGTACGCGCCGTTCCGCTCCGTTGCGAAGGAGGGTGCAGCCTCGCCATTCGCGAAGTTCTTCCACGTGCTCCGGTTCCCCGTCGAGGAGCGGGAAGGCCAGCAGACCTATCGGACCTTCGCCGGGGTTTGGCAGATGCCGAAACTTGCGACCCACGAACCCGAGGTCCAGCGCGAGATCGCGGACGTCGGGGCGTATTGGGTTCGAGAGTATGGGCTCGCGGGCTGGAGGCTCGATGTCGCGGACGAGGTCGCCCCAGAATGTTGGCGCGTGTTCCGCAAGGCGGTGAAGCAGGCCGATCCAGAGGCATACATCCTCGGCGAGGTGTGGGGCGACGCCCGCGAATGGCTCCAAGGAGACATGTTCGATGGGGTCATGAACTACCGCTGGCGCGAGGCTGTGATCGGGTACGTCGCGGGCACGCTTCGGCCCTCCGAGCTCGAGTCCCGCCTGAGCACGATCGCCGAGGACTATCCGGACGGCGTCGCGATGGGGCTCTTCAATATCCTGGGCAGTCACGACACGGAAAGGCTCCGCCGAATCGTCCCCGCCCGTGATCGTCGCATGATCGCCGCGACCCTTCAGTTCACTTGGCCCGGTGTGCCGTGCATCTACTATGGCGACGAGGTGGGCATGGACGGGGGGAGAGACCCCGACGACCGAAGGTGCATGGATTGGAGCCAAGCAGGTTGGGACTTTAGGCTCCTCCAGCACTACAAAGATCTCTCCGCCCTGCGCGCCCGGCAGCCCGCCTTGCGGGTGGGGCACGTTGGCAAGATCGTCTCGCTGGATGCGCAGCGGGTGTTCGCCTTCCGCCGGGATGCCGGTTCGAACCGGGTCTGGGTCGTTACGAACCTCGGGGCGTCCGAGGCGGCTCTACCCCTCGGCCCTGGACGTTGGGGAGTTGTGGCAGGCAAGGGTAGGATCGCCGAAGGCTCCGTGCACGTTCCACGGCGCGGGTCTGCAGTGATCGCGAGGGCGGGGTAAGGGTGGCGTTCTTAGAGTTTCACGAGATCAGCAAGACCTTCCCTGGGGTCCGGGCCCTCGATCGAGTTTCGTTCGAGGTGGAGGCGGGCCGGGCCCACGCGCTGTGTGGTGAGAACGGTGCGGGCAAGAGCACGCTCCTGAAGATCCTCGCTGGGGCCTATCGGGCCGATTCTGGGACGATCTCGGTGGCAGGCCAGCCGTTCCACCCCACCTCACCGAACCAGGCGTTGCTTGGCGGCGTCGCCGTGATCTACCAGGAGCTGAACCTGGTCAACGACGCGAGCGTGGCGGAGAACGTATTCCTTGGCCACATGCCTGCGACCGGCGGATGGGTAGATCGTAAGGAGCTGCACGCGCGAGCCTCGGCGGTGCTCGCCCGCTTGGGCCTCGATATCCACCCCGAGACCCGGCTCGGCGACCTCCCGATCGCCCAGAGGCAGTTGGTGGAGATCGCCAAGGCCCTAAGCCGTAATGCCAGGGTGATCGCTTTCGACGAGCCCACGAGCAGCCTCAGTGCTCGGGAGTCGGAGCGATTGTTCGAGGTGATCGAGTCCTTGTGCTCCGAGGGTTGTGCCGTGCTCTACGTGTCCCACCGTATGGTGGAGATCGAGCGCGTGTGCCGGTCGGCCACCGTCTTGCGCGATGGGAGCCACGTCTCCACGTACGAATCCATCGCCGAGGTCGGGATAGACCGCTTGATCGAGGACATGGTCGGGCGCGAGCTCACCGAAGTCTTCCCCTATCACGAGAGGCCCCAGGGCGACGTCGCCTATTCGGCCACCGGCCTGACGGGCCCTGGCCTTCGCGCACCCGTGAGCCTCTCGATCCGGGAGGGCGAGATCGTGGGAGTCTACGGGCTCGCAGGTTCGGGGCGCACGGAGCTGCTCAAAGCAATCTATGGGGCGGGCCGTGGGACGCTCGAAATCGGCGGAGTGGAGGCGCGGGTCACCAGTCCTCGTGAAGCCCTTGCACAGGGCATCGCCCTCGCCCCGGAGGACAGGAAAAAGGAGGCCCTCTTTCCCTTGCTCAGCGTCCGGGAGAACATGGCGGTGGCGTGGCGCGACGGCTGCATGGTCCACGCCGAAACGGAGTCAAGGTCGGCCCAACAGCAAGTCGAGCGGCTCGGAATCAGGCTCGCATCGCTGGAAGCACCGGTCGCTCAACTCTCGGGTGGGAACCAGCAGAAGGTGGTGTTGGGGCGATGGCTTCATCTGCCCTTGCGCCTGCTTCTCTTGGACGAGCCTACTCGGGGGGTGGACATTGGGGCCAAGCGCGAGTTGCACGAGGCGGTCGCGGCCCTGGCTGCGGAGGGGGTGGCGGTGCTCCTTGTCTCGAGCGAGACTGCCGAGGTCTTAGGGGTATCGGATCGGATCCTCGTGATGCGGGAGGGCGAGCTCGCTGGAGAGTTGAGCCGGGCCGAGGCCACGGAGGAGGCACTCGTGCGCCTCAGCCTGCCTTGACCTGCAAAAACTACTGGCATTCACGCTCAAATCTGCACGCTCGCGCGCAAAGTCTGGTAAGTTGGCACTGAACCTGAGTGGGGAAAGACACTATGCCACGCCAACGACTTGTCAAGATCGCGCTCGCCCTTGTGGCCGCCCTAGCCGCCTTGCCCGCCTCGGCCCAGTTCCAGGCCGACAAGGTCACGCTCTACAAGAACCTGAGCCTGAGTACCTTGGGTGCGACCGCCGGCAACGACTGTTGGGGCTATGTCTCGCCGAGCGGGAGGGAGTTTGCGTTCATGGGCTGTAACAACCGGACGGCCTTCGTAGAAGTGACGGACCCTGCCAACCCTGTGTACTTCGCTCACATTCCGCACTCGAGCAGCACCTGGTCGGACATCAAGGTCTACCGCAACCATGCCTACGTCGTCACCGAGGCCTCTGGCACCGGCGTCCAAGTCGTTGACCTGAGCAACATTGAAAACCACGAGGTCACATTGGTGCGAACGATCGCTGCGCCGGGCAGAACGCACAACATCCACGTGGACGAGGAGAGCGGCTTCCTCTACACTTGCGGCTCACGCGACGGCACGGGCACCACGATGTGCTTCAATTTGAGCAGCCCTGGCAACCCGGTTCAAGTGGGTGCGAGCACGATGACGCCGGTCTATCAGCACGACGTCCAGGTGAAGACCTTCACGTCGGGGCCCTATGCGGGCCGGCAGATCATGTTCGGTGCAGGGGAAGGGCGCGGACTTGAGATCTGGGACGTGACCGACAAGAGCGCGCCTTCCTTGATCCGCCGCGTCGCCTATCCGTTCGTTGGATATTGCCACCAGGGGTGGCTCAGCTCGGACTATAAGTACTTCTATGTCAACGACGAGTTTGACGAGTCGCAGAACTCGATCACGACGCGGACGCTCGTCTTCGACGTGAGCGTGCTCGAGACCGCGGACTTGGTGGCCACGTTCACCTCGGGAAGGCCGGCGATTGATCACAACCTTTACTTCAAGAACGGGTTCATCTTCGAAGCGAACTACCGATCTGGGCTCCGGATCTTCAATGCGAACGGCAATCCGACCGCTCCCGTACAAGTGGGCTACTTTGACACCTATCCTGCCGACGACCTCGCTCAGTTCGATGGCGCATGGAGCAACTATCCGTTCTTCCCCAGCGGCACCGTCATCATCAGCGACATCAACCGTGGGCTCTTCATCGTGGACGTGACGGAAGCGACGAGGACCAAGTTCCCCGTGCAGACGGCGACGATCGAGCGCGGAGTGGCGGCGGGCGGCGATGCCGGCAAGTTGGGGGCGAGCGACGACGACTACATGACCGTGAAGCGTGGAATCACTTCGAACCAGACCGAAAGCCCGATCAGCGTCGTGATGGAGGGCACGTGTCTCTGGACCGATATCACGAAGCTTTCATTCTCCCTGGAGGGCAAGGTGAACACGGCCGGGCTCCAAGTGACCCTCGAACTCTACGACTTCGTCTCCGGCGGCTGGGTGCAGCCGCAATCGGCCGCAGGGACGATGACAGATTCCACGGTCACGGTCACGGGCACGACGGTAGATCGCTTCATCGAGGCGGGCACCAAGAAGATGAAAGCGCGGGTCTCGGTCCGAGCCAACGGCCCCACGGCTCTCAGCCAGTGGCAGATCGCGATGGACAACGCCGAGTGGGCAGTCAACCCTTAAGGGCCCAGGGCTAAGGGGCTGCGGGGCAGCCGGTCACGGTTGCCCCGCTTTTGTTTCCGCGCTCACTCCGAACCGTCAGGAATGCCGCACCCGATCGCGGGGGTTCGCGGCACCGAGACCGCCTTGCCAGCGAGGATCTCTCCGAGAGCGACCCGAAGATCCTGGCGGGGCTTCTCCAGCCGCACCCGGCCGTGCTCCAGGTAGGAGTCGTCAATTCGGCCGCGATATAGCAACGTGCCGGTTGGGCCGACGACCGCCGCCTCCGGGGTTACGGTGACTCCCAGCATCTTGACGAGCTCGAGCTTTGAATCGAGATATGCAGGCATGTTCAAAGCAAACTCCTCACCGTGCTTTTTGAGGTCGTCCGCGCCGAACGAAGCATCCACATAGACTCGAAGGAACGAGAACCCCTTCGGCTCGAGCTCCTTCTGAATCCTGGAGAGCTCCGGCGCATAGCGGTTGGCGATGGGGCAATCCACTGCGATGAAGAGCACGACCGTCGCCTTCGAATCCGGGGCGGGTAGCGCGATCCTCTCACCGCTCGCCGACTCGCCCGACCAGTGGATCGGGGGTGCCGCCTGCTGAGGGGCAAAGCACACAAATGCCATAGCGGCGAGGGCGGTCATATGTGTTTCGACGAATCGGGAGCGAAAGTGGTTCGCACGGGGCACGAGGTACCTTTGCAGAGTGCAGGCAAGAACTTGGATCGGGTTCGCGACAGCCCTCTCCTTGTTCCTTTGTTGTGCATTCGTGTCGCCAAAGGACGGGGAACCGACTTACGCGGCAGACATCCGCCCTTTGATCGCCGAGAAGTGCCTCTCGTGCCACGTCGAGGGTGGCATGGCCCCCTTCCCGCTCCAATCGTTCGAGCAGGTGAAGAAGCGCGCGAGATTGGTCTGGACCATGGCACTGTCCTTGAAGATGCCGGTCTGCAATGCCAGCTCGGACGCCGGGGAGTTCTGCATCGGCGGGCCCTTCACCGACGAGCAACTCGTCCTGTTCCAGCGATGGCTGGCGGCCGGTGCCCCAGAAGGAGTAGCGACCGAGCCCCTCCCATCGCCCGGCAAGGAGTGGCGGCTCGGAGCACCGGACGCGGTGCTCAGGCCGGTCGAGGCGGCCCCGATCGAGCCCGAGGGTCGGCCCTTCTGGCGCACGTTCGTTCTGGACCTCAAGCCCTACAAGGGAAAGCGGATTCGGGCTTTCGATGTGCGAGTCGAGTCCCCGCAAGTGCTCCGTCAAGCGACCCTCGGCTTCGCACCGGACGGGCTTGCAGGCGCTAACCGTGGGCGCGCGGGCTTCCCGACCTATGGCACCCTCTCGCCCTACACGTCCAGGGTTTTCGGCTCCTGGGCGCCGGGATATCCAGTTTGGCAGTTTCCACGGGGCGCCTCGCTCCCTATCGCTGCCGACGGCCTCGCCGTCCAAGCCTTCTATCTGCAGCGGGGCCGCACGGAGCCAGGTGGCTTCGAGGTCGCCCTCTACTTCTCACGCGATGAGGGGGACCGCGAGGTCAAGACTGTCCAAACCGGCAGCATGGACATCCAGGTATCGGCTGGCAGTACGGTGGAGCTTAGCTACCAACACCAGTTCCCTGGCACTGTGGACTTGATCGCAATCGTGCCGGAGGCGAGGTTCTACTGCTCGGACATCCTAGTGACCGCCCCTGGTTTTCGGCTCCTCGATACTCGCAAGTGGGAGCCGTATTGGGTAGGGGTGTTTCGATATCGAGAGCCGATTCGCTTGGCTGCAGGTTCAGAGGTTTCTGCTCGATTCACGATCGAGAACGACATCCACGCAAGTCGAAACGAGGTGACCGTGCCGAGGCCCGTATCCGGCGGGTATCGCGAGGCGCAAGAGGCGAACTACGTCAACCTCGTCTATTGCGACGCCAGATAGGGTGTGCCCTCGATCACCGTACCGGAGCAGAGGTTGATACCGAAGTACGTTGCGATCTCCCTGTAGTCGCTGGCGGACCACAAGGCGAGATCGGCCCTCATGCCAGGCTTGAGCGAGCCTCGATCCCCGAGTCTTAGGGCTCGCGCTGCGTTCGCCGTGGTCGCGCACAGGGCCTCGGCCGGGGTCATGCTCATGTACCTGCACGCGAGAGCCATCACCAAGGGGAGCGAGAGCGTCGGTGACGAGCCGGGATTAAAGTCGGTGGCGAGCGCGACGGGCAGGCCCGCGCGGAGCATGGCATGGGCATCCGGGAAGCGATGGAGCCCGAGACCTACCACGCTCCCCGGCACGAGGACGGGGACGACTTCGGACTCGGCCATCGCCTCGATCCCGGCGGCCCCGGTGTGTTCGAGGTGGTCGGCGGAAGTCGCTCCAAGGACCCTGGCGAGGGCCGCTCCTCCAGCGTCGTGGAACTGGTCCACGTGGAGGTGGAGAGCGAGCCGGTATTGCTCCGCAGCGGTGGCCAGCCGCTTCGCGTCGGCCTCGTCGAAGTATCCGACCTCGACGAATGCGTCCACTGCGTCCACGAGGCCGCGGTTCGCAAGTTCGGGAAGGATCCGGTCGCAGGCTTCTGCGACGTACTCGGCCTTGCCTATGCCTTCGGGCACGGCGTGCAAGCCAAGGTACGTGGCACGGATCTCCACCGGCCCTTCGGCAGACAGTGCGCGGTACGCCTGGAGGGTGCGAGCCTCCGTTTCCAGGTCGAGTCCATACCCAGATTTGGCTTCCATCGTGGTCGTTCCCATCGCCATGGCCACACGGACCCTGGTGCGCCCGATTTGAACCATATGGTCAAGAGTGAGGCCCCGTGTGCTCGCCACTGTGCTCTTGATGCCTCCCCCGGCGGCTGCGACGTCTTGGTAGGTCGCGCCTTGGGCCCGCAGCTCCAGCTCGTTGGCCCGGTTACCGCCAAAGATCAGATGCGTGTGGGAATCCACCAGTCCCGGAGTCGCCACACCTCCATGGATTGAGATCGTCTCGCCCTTGTGACCGGCAAATCGGCCCGGCTCGCCCACGGCGGCGATGCGACCGTCCTCGCACAGGATCGCAGCATCTTCATGCACGAGCACCTTGCCTGCCCCGTCCGGCGTTACGATTTGTGCGCAGTCGCGAACGAGCAGGCCACTCATCGGAGTTGGATCCCGGTCGCGAAGGTACACAAGAACATCGCAGCTGCGAGCATGGTTCTCGAGCCGGAGTCCATGGTCGGATCTATCTCCATGATGGACATGCTCTCGACCTTGGGTTCCCGTGCTGCCAAGCGAATCGCTTCCCGCACCTGACCGATACTGAGGCCCATGGGCCGGGCACCGGGGCAGGCGGGTGCGAAAGCTCGATCCAGCACGTCCACATCGAGGTCCAGATGGATCGCCTTTACGCGAGGTGCGAGGTTTTCGAGTGCAGCGCTCATAGCGGTTCCCGCACCCTCTCGATGCACGGTCTCGAGCGTGACCACCGTGGTGCCCGCGCGCCTTCCCGCCTCGACATATTCCCGTGAGTTGGCAAAGGGGGCGATGCCGATCTGGAAGACGTTCGTGCCAGGGAGCCCGTCTTCCAGCAGGGCGGTCAATACGTTCCCGTTGTGTAGGCCCGGTGCGGTACTTCGAAGGTCGAGGTGGGCGTCCAGGGTCACAACTCCGATCGCGTCCAACCCCACGCCCTTGTGTCTGGCGAGGGCATGAACAGTGGGCCGGGTCACAGAGTTGTCGCCACCCAGCACAATCCCTGCGACGGTGCCTTCGAGGGCCCCGGCCCATCGGGTCGCGATCTCTTCGAGCCCCTCGACCGGGCCCAACTTGCCGGGGTCGAGGTCGCCAGTGTCGCGCCCCTGGGTTCCCGACAGGTCCAGTCCAGTCTCGATGTCGAAGGTCGAGAGCCGTGCCAAGGCCTCTCGGATCGCTAGCGGAGCCGCGTCGGTCCGCCCCGGGGTGATCGAGAGGTTTGCCCCGAGGTCACCAATTGCGACGATCGGGCCGGAGGTGGGCGGGCTCGCAAGCCACTCGCTGGCTCGGGGCCAGTCAGGATCGTGGAAGAGCTTCATGGGGTTCCCATGGGCACGTGGATCCCGTGCCGTTGGGCGCACTCGATCGCCTCGGGGTATCCGGCGTCCACGTGGCGGATCACGCCCATCATGGGGTCGGTCCGAAGGACTCGCTCCAGGCGCTTTCGACCCAGGTCGCTGCCGTCTGCGACCACGACCATCCCCGCGTGGAGGGAGTACCCGATCCCGACGCCGCCGCCGTTGTGGACGGAGACCCAGCTCGCTCCCGCCGCAGTGTTCACCAGGGCGTTGAGGATGGGCCAGTCCGCCACGGCGTCCGTACCGTCCCTCATCGCCTCGGTCTCGCGGTTGGGGGAGGCGACACTGCCACAGTCGAGGTGGTCCCGGCCGATCACGAAGGGCGCCTTGGCCGCACCGGTCTCCACCAGATGGTTCATAGCGAGCCCCATTTCGTCGCGCTCGCCGTACCCGAGCCAGCAGATGCGGCACGGCAACCCTTGGAACTGAATCTTTTGGGGGGCCAGGGTGAGCCAGCGCACGAGCCCTTCGTTGTCCCGAAACATCTGCAGCGCGAGTTGGTCGGTCTTGTGGATGTCTTCTGCGTCACCGGAGAGCGCGGCCCACCGGAAGGGGCCGCGGCCCTCACAAAAGAGCGGCCGGATGTACTCGGGCACGAAGCCAGGGATGTCGAAGGCGTTGCCTACGCCTGCCTCGACGGCGTACGCCCGGATGTTGTTTCCGTAGTCGAACGTGACCGCCCCTTGGGCGGCCAGGTCGAGCATGGCCTGCACGTGGGTGCCCATGGACTCGACCGACCGGCGGACGTAGTCTTGCGGATCCTCCATTCGCAATGCGTACGCCTCGGCGAGGCTGAGACCCGCCGGGACGTATCCGTGGAGAGGGTCGTGGGCGCTGGTCTGGTCCGTGAGCACGTCAGGCACCGCGCCCCGGCGAGCCATCTCGGGGAGCACCTCGGCGGCGTTACCCACGAGGCCCACGCTCCGATTGGGCCGGTGCGCGAGGATCGCCAGGGCCTCGTCCAGATTGTCCACCATTTGGTCACAATAGCCTGAAGCGATTCGCTTTTCGATCCTGGCCGGGTCCACGTCTATCCCCAGGAACGCAGCCCCGGCCAGGGTTGCGGCGAGGGGTTGTGCGCCGCCCATCCCTCCCATCCCCGCGCTCACCACGAGCCTTCCTGCGAGGGTTCCGCCAAAGTGGCGGTTGGCACAGGCCTGAAACGTCTCGTAGGTTCCTTGGACGATGCCCTGGGAGCCAATATAGATCCAGGATCCGGCGGTCATTTGACCGTACATCATGAGACCGCGGCGCTCGAGTTCGCGGAAGTGCTCCCAATCCGACCACTTGCCCACAAGGTTCGAGTTCGCAAGGAGGACGCGCGGCGCGAGATCGTGGGTCTGCATCACTGCGACGGGCTTTCCCGACTGCACGAGCAGGGTCTCTTCGTTTCCCAACTCACGCAGGCATCGAACGATCGCATCGAAGGCTTCCCATGACCGCGCCGCCTTACCGGTGCCACCGTAGACCACGAGGTCGTCTGGCCGTTCCGCCACCTCGGGATCGAGGTTGTTCATGAGCATGCGCAGGGCGGCTTCTTGGGGCCAGCCCTTGCACTGGAGTTCGTTGCCCCTCGGGGCCCGGATGGCCGTCCTGGTCGGCATGAGGCGATTGTACAGGTTCCTGCGTGCTAGGGAGCCTGGGCGGCGACGATATACCGGCCCTCTTGCCGCACCATCGCCGAGACGGTGCTTGCGGCGACGTCCACCGTGGATCCAGGGACGGGCACAGGCGTTTCGCCGTCCATCCGGTAGAGCCGAAGCTCTGTGGCCTGAACGCCTGGGGGCAATTTGGCCGGGTCGTACTTTGCTTCGAGGGACAGGTCCTTGGTCGGGTTCTGCCCGTCAATCTGGAAGTCGAACGCATTGGCGACGAGCAGCCCAGCGAGCCCCTGGAGCCCAAGGACGTCCGCGAGGAGGAAGGTCACCGCCCTGTCAAAGGTTTGGTCGGCGATGTCGAACTTGAGGCGGTCACCGAGGGCGCGAACGACTCGCGTGCTGGGCGAGACGAAGACTCGCTGGAAGAAGTCGCCGATCGAGCCGCCGCAACCTGAGGCCAACACCAGCGCAAGGAGGAGAGTATGGTCGGGGCGGCCGGACTTGAACCGGCGGCCTCTTCCCCCCCAGAGAAGCGCGCTACCATGCTGCGCCACGCCCCGACAGTCGCGTGAGAATACCCCCACGGTCCAACTAGCCCCGTGGACGGGCCACGAGCGGCAGTCTCCCGATACCGGCGAAGTACCGCCATGCGTCCAGCACCTTCGGGATCGGCCGTCCGGCCAGTCCTCGGGCGTCGGCGGTCTCGGCTGCCTTGAGCGCGTTCTTCGCCTCGGTGTTTTGGTTGAGGTCGAAGAGCACGGCCGCGAGCGTGTATTGCGCCGCGGCATAGTTCGGGCCAGCCTTCGCGGCGGAGGACGCCGATTTCAGCGCCTCAGCCGAATCCTTGAGCAGCGCGAGCACGAGCGCCTTTCCGGTCAGTGCCTGGAAGGAGTCCGGTTTTGCGGCCAGCGCGGCGTCGAAGTAGGCGTCGGCGAGCCGGAACTGGTAGGTCTGGTCCTCGCCGGACACGTCGCTGCGAAGTCCGAACTCGATGACCTGGTTCGCCTTCTCGATATAGAGGTCCACATTGGCGGGTTCTGCCAGGATCGCGGTTTCGAATGCAGCACGGCTCTTCTCATATTCGCCCGTGCGCCAGAAAAGGGTGCAAAGCGCACTGTTCACGATAGGATCCTGGCCCTGCGAGGCAGAGAGGCCGGTTGCCAGGCTCCGGGCAGAGGCGAGGTCGTTGCGCCGTAACGACATCCATGTGCGGCTCGTGGCGACGACGAGCGAGTCCGGGGCATCGAGCAGCGCGTCCTTCTCGGCCTCGGCAGCGGCTTCTTCGTCACCGGTGAAGAGAAGGAGCAGGGCGCGCAGGGCTTGTCCCTCACCGTCGAACTCACCAAACCGCTGAACGTCCTTCATGGTCTGCGCCGCTTCTTGGAGCCTTCCCGAACGGATCTGAGCGAACATCAACCGGTCGGCTAGCTGGTTGTTCGTCGGTTCGTTCCGAAATCGGGGTTTCAGCTCGTTGATGGCGAGCGAGTAGCGTCCGGCGTCGAGCAGGGCATCCACGAAGGCGATGCGGTTGCCGTCGGTAACGGTGCCAAAGCTGTCCACGTTCGCCTGGAGGCTCTCGATGCGGGATTTCGCCGCGGCAGAGAAGGCGCTCCGGATCGTGGCTGCCGTCTCGGCTCGGTCGCCGTGATCGAGCGTAGCGAAGGCGCGTTTGAGGTGGATCGCGCTCAGAAGGTCGAGCACCCTCCGATTTGACGGATCCAGCTTGCTGGCGTCCTCGGCGTGCTGTTGGGCTCGGTCGAACTGACCCGCGCCCAAGTAGGCGCGAGCGAGGGCAAGTTTCGCGGCGGTGCTTCCTTCGTCGGCCTTGACCGCGGCCCTGCCAAAGCGGATCGCGTCCCCCCATTTCGAGACGTCTGAAGCTGCGTTCGACTGTCCGGCCAGGTAGGCGGCTCCTTTGGCGATCTCGTTGTTCACGGAAACGCTGAGCGTGGTCTTCGCCGACTCGCCCTTCTCGTTATAGGCCGCGATCGTGAACTTCAGACCCCCGTCGTCCACGCTCAGCGTGTCGAACGTAAACTCATAGGGCGTACTGTTGTCGGTGCTTTGCAGGTCGTCTCCAACATAGAACTCCACGCTGGTGACCAGCGAGTCGGAATCCACGCCGACCGAGACCTTCATTTCGCCAGACACGGTTTGGCCGTTCTTGATGTTGGGCGTCATCGTGATGCTGGCCGAGGCGGGCGCTGAGCAGACGAGGGCGAGGACGCTGAGGAGGGTCGCAGGGTTGGGCATAAGGTTCCCCGTAGGTATACCGATCATTATGACGCTTCGAGAGAACCATTGGATCGGTCGGGGCTAGATCGCCGCAGGACCGCGTTCTTCGGTTCGGACGCGGAGGGCGTCCACTAGGGCCTCCATGAAGACCATGCCGTCGCCGCTCTGTCCCGTCCTGGCTGCCGTGACGATGGCGCTCGCGACGTCCTCGGCCAGGGCGTGCGAGACCGCGACCTCGATCTGGCTATAAAGGTGGAAGGCGACCACAGGGTCCCCAGCGAACGGCGAGGCGGCGCCTGGGCCGTGCCCACGACCCCGGACGTCGGTCACCGTCAACCCACCCACTCCCAGCTTCGCCACCGCGGTCTTTACCGCCTCGAGCCGGTAGGGCCTCACAATCGCCGTGACCTTCACGAGGCCGCTCATAGGAACCGGTACCGCTTCCAGTGGAGCCAAACGCGACCTGGGTAAAGGGCAACGTTGAGCAAGTCGCGATAGAGGTCCGCCACCGCTGGGCCCACCTCGTCGGTACGCCTCCGTTTCACCACCATGCTCAAGTCGTAACCGACGTAGAAGGTCCATATTGCGGAGATCACGGCCGCGCTGGCGAGCCAACCCCCTTCGCGATCCCTGCCCAAGAAGAGCAGGCCAACGAAGCTGGAGACGAACGAAAGGAACCCGAGACCGAGATAGCTGAACGCCTTACCGCACAGCGAGACATAGACGAGAGTCGCCACGGACACCAGAGCGATACCCTCGAGAGGGATGCCCCCCGCCTGGATCGGCGCGACCATCCCGGCCAGGCCGTACAGTCCGATCACGAGCAAGGTCGGGGACAACATTTGCGCGAGGGCCGAGTTGCCGAAGACCCTTCGCTCCGCGCTCATCGCGACCAGAGAACCCAGAAAGATGCCAAGGCTCCAGGGCCACGCTGGGACGGACCCCCAGATCGCCATCCCCACCGTGGCGACGATCGTGAGGGCGTGCAGGGCTACGACCGACCTGACGAAACGGACTCGGGGCAGGTAGGGACCTTGGGCCGCGTGGTTTGGTACCTCGATGGGCTCCGGGAAGTAGGAAGGCGGATAGGTGCGAGTGGGTTCCATACGACCCTGGTTTCCGGAGTTTGGTCGGGATGACTGGATTCGAACCAGCGACCTCTGCGTCCCGAACGCAGCGCTCTACCAAGCTGAGCCACATCCCGACGGGCGTGCCAAAGTATACCGTCAGGCCGGGGGTTCGTCTCGTAGGGCCGAAGGCGCGCTCGAAGCGTAGAGCTTGATCCCACGATTCGCGATGGCAGAACCGATCCCTGCCATGACGACCAGCATCAGGCTCTTGGCCACGAGTTGGAAGAGCGACTGGGCGACCTTCCCAAAGTCGAGCGCCTCACCGGTCTTCAGGTTCAAGGAGATCTCGGGCGGTTGGGTGAAGATCTGCGCGGCCAGCCAGAACGCCCATAAGACCAGCCCGATCCCGCCCAAGAAGGCCAGGATCCCGAGCACGCTACCGGTCAGGCGCGGGCGTCTTCCGCTCATCGCCCACCGCCCGTTCCGTTAGGCAGACTCACCTTGGGCGATCATACCGCCGTCGGCCTCTTTGAACCTGAAGGCCAGAGCCAAGGGCATGAGCATCAGGAAACCGGCCAGGGCATAGGGCAGCCAGGGCGCCACGTCAAAGAGCGAGTTGCCGATGACCGGGGCCAGCACCCTGGATAGCGCCCCCAAGGACTGGGTGACACCGAAGATGCCGCCCGCCATTCCCTTGGGAGCACTCCGCGAGATCAGGCTCGTCAAGCTTGGGCTCGAGATCCCGGATCCGCAGCCCAAGATCACCGAACCCAGCAGAAAGGGGATCCAGAACGGGACGAAGGGGATCACGGCCAGTGCGGGAGACTGGATCATGTACCCGACTCGGAGAAGTCGAAGCTCGCCAAACCTCGCGACGAGCTTGCCGATCGCTCCTCCCTGCACGGCGGCCGCGACCAACCCGACGAAGACAAGGATCGCCGCTCCAGGGATAGCGACCGAGGTGTGATCCAAGTTCAGGCGCATCATGAGAAGCCGGAAGAACGTGGACTCGAGGTTCGCGAAGGCAAAATTGGCGACGAAGAACAGCACGAGGAGGGTGCCCAGGCCAGGAGTGCGTAGGGCCCTCACCAACTTTCTTACTGGGCCGAGGCCCGCGGTCTCGGAGGATTCTGGCACCGGAGGGACGTCCGGCAAGAACATCGCGACGAATACGAAGTTCACCAACGCCATGAGCGACGATCCTGCCGCCAGGAGAACGGGCGACCCCCCGCCTGCCTTGACCAGGATCGCACCGATCATAGGGCCAAACATGAACCCGATCCCGAACGCCATGCCGAGCTTGCCCATGGCGGCGGCGCGTCGTGACGGCTCGGAGACATCGGAGACGTAGGCGTAGGCGATGCCGAGGTTGGCGCCCGCGATGCCTAAGAGGACCCGCGAGCCGATCATCCAAGCGAGGTTGTCGCTCAGCGCGTAGAGCGAGGCGGCAAGGACGGAGAACCCGGTCGTGATCAAGAGTGCCTTGCGCCGACCGACCCGATCGCTCCACCGTCCCAAGGGTGCGCCGAAGACCAGTTGGGCGATGCTATAGGCCGCGATGCTGATCCCGATCAGGGCGCCGGGATATCCCTTGGACTCCAGCCTGGGCTGGATGTCCGGAATCATGAGGGAGAACGAGAGGAGGTCGAAGAGAACCGTAAGGAACGCTGCCGTCATCGGCCGCGGTTGTCGCACGGTGCTAGTCTACGCGAGGAAGAAGGAACAGGGAGCGGACGGAGCCCCACACCTGTGTGAGGTCCCGTCCACGACCCGAGCTCTGGCTAGTCACGTTTCGAGCGGGTCCCGTGGTGAGCAGGGCCGCTGCCGGTGGTTCCAGAGTCGAAGAAGGCAACGCCCTGAAAGCGGGTGCGCCGCGCGAAGATCGCGATCAACGCGGTTCCCAAGGGCTTCCTTCTGAGGACAGGCGAGACGCAACGGTGCATGGCCTTTCGACCGTAGTCCGCTCGTCCAGTTCGCTGTCCACTCAAGTCAAACTCCCGCTCCAGGCTCTCGCCTGGTCCTTGCATTGGCCTACGAGGTTAGCTGCCGGGTTGGGGCCAAGAACCACCCCCCGCCCTTTCGAGCGGTTCACCCCGATGTTGGTTCCCCCGCCACCGGCGTACCGGTGTTAGGCCACGGGTCGAACCCGAAGGTTCGTAAAACCATTATACGCTCGGGCCGTCGAAGATTGCACCCAAACTCGCGAGATTCCTTGCACAATGGGGCGATGAGGGCTGGAACGTGGGTCGCTTGTACCACCGCCCTCGTGATTCTCGGCTTCGGCTCGGCCTGCACGCCCGCTTCCCATAAGACCACGGTCGTCGTCTGGGGGATGGCCCTCACTCCAGCGGACAAGGGCACAATTGACGCGATCCGAGCCTTCGAGCACGCAAACCCCGATGTGGAGGTCCGCATGCTAGGCCTTTCCGCCGGGAGGAACAACCCCCAGAAGCTCGCGACGGCGGTGGCGGCGGGCGTCCCGCCGGACGTGGTGTACCAGGATCGGTTTGCTCTGGCGGACTGGGCTTCGCGGGGCGCGTTCGAGTCCCTTTCGCCCTTGATCGAGCGCGATCGGGCTCGAGATCCGCTCTGCCCGACCCCGGAGCAGTACTATCCGGCGACGTGGCGAGAGTCCCAGTACGGGGGGGACGTTTACGGCATTCCCTGGATGGCGGACAACCGGGCTCTCTACTGGAACCGGACCGTGTTTCGTGAAGAGGCGTCTGGGCTCCGTGCAGCGGGGCTCGATCCAGAAAGGCCCCCGCGAACCTGGTCCGAGCTCTTGGCCTATAGCAAGGTGCTCACCAAGTTCGCACCGGGCGGCACCTTGGCTCGGGCGGGGTTCATCCCAAACTTCGGGAACACCTACCTCTACCTCTACGCGTTCCAGAACAACGCCGAGTTCATGAGTCCGGACGGGACTCGCTGCACACTCGGGTCGCCCGAGGCCGTCGAGTCGCTCGACTTCATGCGGCAGGGCTATAGGATCGTCGGAGGGATTGACGAGGCGAACCGGTTCCAGGCGACCTTTCGAGGGGAAGGCGAGAGCGCTTTCTTCGTTGGCCAGGTCGCCATGGTCGTGGACGGGGACTGGACCATCCCAGGGATCGCTCGGTTCGCACCCCGGCTCGACTTCGGAACGGCACCCGCACCCGTCCCGGACGATCGCTTCTACCACCGGGGCCGGTTTCGCAACGAGCGCGACCGTTTCGTGACCTGGACGGGAGGGTTCGCCTGGTGCATCCCACGGGGTGCGAGAAACCGTGAGGCCGCTTGGCGGTTCATCAAGTTCGTCACGAGCGGACACGGCAGGGAGATCCGGCTCGAAAAGCAAGCCGAGCTGAACGCCGCCCGTGGGGTACCCACCTTGCCGAGCATCTCGGCGCACATCGCGACCAACCGGCTCGCCCTCGAGCGGTATGTCCCTGCGGAGGGCAACCTCGGGGACGCGGTCCGGACGCACGTGAGCCTGATGAGCGTGGCCCGGACGCGGCCCGTGACCTATGCGGGCCAACTGCTCTGGGACGAGCAAGTGAGGGCCACCGAGGAGGCGATCCGCGGTGGGGTCACTCCGCAGGAGGCGCTCGATGCGGCCCAAGCTAGGGTCCAACGCCGTCTGAACGAGTTCCGCGACCAGTCCAAGTTTCCGCTCGTGGACCTCCGTCTACCCCTCGCCCTGGGCGGGTTGGGACTGGCGATGGGGGTGGCCTTGGTATGGGGCTGGGTTCGGCGCCAAGGGTTGGGCAAGCTCTCGGGCCACGAGGCGAGGTGGGGGTGGCTCATGGTCGCTCCTTGGCTTCTTGGCTTTGTCGCGTTCACGGCTGGGCCGATGCTTGCGTCGCTCGGCCTCTCGTTTTGCCAGTACGACGTTCTCAACCCGCCTCGGTGGGTTGGGTTTGCGAACTTCGCCGAGGTTCTCACCCAGGACAACGCCCTATTGCTCAAGGCATTCGCGAACGTGGCATACCTAGGAGGGATCGGCGTGCCGCTCGGCCTGGTCACGGGCCTTGGGCTTGCGCTGCTGCTCAACGCAGGGGTCAAGGGCGAAGGCACGTACCGCTCGCTCTTCTACTTGCCGAGCATCGTTCCCGCCGTCGCGAGCGCTGTGCTGTGGATGTGGGTCTTGAACCCTGACCCGAGGCGCGGGCTGGCGAACGGGCTCTGGGTGGACACGATTGGCGCGTGGTTCTCGATTCCGCCGCCCGGATGGCTCGTGGTCGAGGCCTGGGCAAAGCCATCCTTGATCGCGATGGGGGTCTGGGGGGCCGGGACGGGGATCATCGTCTGGCTCGCCGCCCTGAAAGGGGTTCCGCGGGAGCTATACCAGTCCTCGAGCTTGGACGGTGCCGGACCCTGGGCCACCTTTTGGAACATCACCCTTCCGATGATCAGCCCTCTCGTCTTCTTCAGTTCGGTCACCGGCCTGATCGGTACGTTGCAACTTTTCGACAGTGTGTACGTCGTGACCGAAGGGTTGAGCACAGGGCCTAACGACAGCCTCGCGGTTCCCGTGTACCTGCTCTTCCGCGAAGCGTTCCACTACTTCAGGATCGGGCCCGCGAGCGCCATGGCGTGGATCGTGTTCCTGGCCGCACTGTTGTTGACAGGAGCCCAGTTCCTCATCGGTCGGCCTTGGGTCGAGTTCGAGGTGGACTCGTGATCGCGGCCTTGCTCCAAGGAGCTGGAATCATCGCCTTGTTCGCGAGCATCGCCGCGGCGCACCGGCGACGTTGGCCCCAGTTCTGGGTCACCTTGGTCTGCGGCGGCCTGCTGGTCTGGATCCCGGCCACGACGGCCAGCCACGGCTCAGCAACGGGATGGTCCTTGTCGTTGGTTGTCCCGGTCCTTCCTTTCCCAGCCCTCGTGCTTTCTGTTTGCATCGCAGGGCTCTTAGGCTCGGTTCGGTCCCTCTGGGCGAGAAGCCTCGGGCCCGACCTGACCCTTCGGCGCAAGACCGTCGGCATGTGGGCACTTGCCGTCGTGGTTTGCGCGATCTGGTGGAGAGCGACCGGTGAAGAGGTCAAGATCCTGCACGGACGGATCGAGTTTGGGCCGCGCCAGGTCGGGTTGGCGGCGATTACGTACGGAGCGGGACTTGCCCTGAGCGTTTGGGTCTCGCTTGCGGCCTGGCGCGGAACCTTGTTGCGCGGTGTGGCACTTCACACTGCGCTCGTGCTGGGGAGCGCGGTGTTCTGCCTTCCGCTCTATTGGCTCGTGCTCACCAGTCTGCGGGACAACACCCTGAACACGGCGGCCGACAGCTTGGTCTTCGCCCCCAAGGTCGCCGTGACGCACCCTTACCGTGATCCTGAGCAGCCGCTCGTCAGGGCGCGGTTCAACGGGGAGCCCGTCCTTGCCCGAGTCGTGCGGCCGCTGGGTGACCGGTTCGAGCTTGAGGTCGAGCGACCGTACCGTCTCCGCGGGTTCCTGTTCGAGGAGGATCGGGCTCGGACCCAGGAAGTAAGCCGAGACGGAGAGGTCGTCCGGCTCGCTGACGGTCGCGAAGGCTACGTTCGAAAGTCCCTGGCGAAGGGCAATGTTCAGGTCGTGGTCTTGCGTCCGTCCGAAGCCGCGGGGCAGGCCCTGATTGTTGCCCGGGACGAGACGACACCCGTTTACCGCTTCGGATTCCGATGGGCTAATTTTGGGGAGACCTTGGAGTGGCTCCCCGCTGAAACCCTGAACGGTTTGACGTACCTCGTCAACTCGGTCTGGTTGGCGGTCATGAACGTGGTTGGGACCCTGGTCAGTTGCTCGATGGCGGGCTTCGCCTTCAGCCGTATGCGTTTTCCTGGCAAGAACGGCCTGTTCTGGCTGCTGCTTGCCAGCATGATGCTGCCTGTCGCCGTCACGATGGTCCCCAAGTTCCTGCTCTGGCGGGCATTGGGAGCGGTGGACACCCTAGTGCCCTTGTGGTTGCCCAGCTTCTTCGCGAGCGCGTTCTATGTCTTTCTGTTGCGGCAGTTCTATAAGACCTTGCCCAAGGAGCTTGAGGATGCGGCCCGGATTGACGGTTGCGGCTATTGGCGGATCTGTTGGCAGGTGATGACCCCGCAGGTAAAGCCTGCCCTCATCGTCATCGGTTTGTGGACGTTCTTTGGCGCATGGAACGACTTCATGGGCCCGCTTACCTACCTTTCCACTCCAGAGAGGATGCCCGTTGCTTACGCAGTCCAGTTGTTCCGTTCGGACCGTGGGGGTGAGATCGGCTTGATGATGGCCTTCGCGGCGATGGCGACGCTGCCGCTGCTCATCATTTTCCTCTTTGCCCAGCGAAAGCTGGTCGAGGGAGTTCAGCTCAGCGGGCTCGGCGGACGCTGACGAAACGGCGAGTCCACAGACCAACGAGCCCGAAGGTTGCTAGCAAGGTGCTGGGCTCGGGCACCGGGTCGGGGACGGGGTCGTCCGGGCTCCCGAGGGCGATCACCCCGACCGCGGCGAGGGGCAGGAGAGACGTCGGAGTCAGGTCTGAGCTGCGGCCGAGGAGAGTTACTCGAACGAGGCTGCCATCGAACGGCCCGGAAAGTTGGAACGGGGACGCTTGCCCTGTGAGGTAACGGGTACCGCTCGCCCCCGCTTCCAGTGGGACAGGCTCGCCGTCCAGCGTAATGGGGCGGTCGTTCCCTCGGTCCTCCAGCCAGACCGCGGTCGGCATTCGACCCACGAAGGGTCCGAGCTGATCGAATTGGGCGAACTGGATGACCCGGCCCCGACCGTCCAGCAACGTCCACTCCGAGACTCCGTTCGGGTTGTAGCGCAGCCTCCAGCGGGTAGCTCGGCCCTTGATCGCGAGTTCTCCTCGGCGTGCCACCTCGCCGCGCGAGAACTCATACCATCGAGTCGTTGATCCTTCGGCCTCCACCTGGAAGGCAGGCTTGACAACGATGCCGGGGTAAGGGGGCATCGAGCTCAGGCCGATCGAGCCCGAGGCGTGGCATGCGACGGTAGCCAAGATCGCGGCCAGAGTTGCGGGACTTCGCATCGTGCTGTGCGGAAGACACCCTCGCGATCAGCTGGTTCTGGACTGGGGAGCTGCCCGCAAAGGCTCTCCCTTCCTCAACCTCAAGGATCGGAGGGCGCGAGTTGCCAGCATTATTTCCAGGACAATGGATAGGACTAAAGTCCTGCAAGAGTTCCTTCAGGGACTTCGGTATCGAACCATCGCGACCAAGTACGAATTCAACGGTTCGCAGAGAACGAGGACGTGGGTCCGTCATAATGGGTACGTCCTTCGGTCACCCTTTGGGGAGCCGTAGAACATTAGGGGGGAAACATTGAAAGAAAACGTAGGTGCACATGGGATTCGCACCTTATCAGAACGCGAGTCCGAAATTGTCGGCAAGGCAGCGGAGGGATACAGTGACAAGCAGATCTGTGCCGCCCTCTCGATTTCTCAAGGCACCTTAGGAACCTATTGGGCACGCATTCGGCAGAAGTGCGGGTTGCGCTGGCGCACCGAGATCGTCGCGGTGTGGGTTCGTGACCAGATGAGGCAGGAGTCTGTGGAGGGCCCGGCGGAGGTGAGCCTTGAGAGTGTGTTGAACTCGATCTCCGTACTACTGAGCGTCATGGATGGCCGCGGGGTGGTCAGTTATGGCAACGCAGCCTTCTTTGAATCACTGTCCGAACTCGAAGTGGCCGAGGGCGGGTCACTCACCACGGACGATGTCGTGCGTTTCGAGGATGGGACGAGCCTCGTGGACAGGCTCAAGTCGCTCCCGGAGTCCAGGGCGGTAGCCCGAATCGGACGGGGTGATCGCTCGGGTCGCCGATACCTGATGCGCGTTTGGCCGGTTCGCGGCCAGGCAGACCAGTTCGTCGCGCTTTGGGAACCCGTCGCCTCGCGGGCTGCGATCGAGGTCTAGGGCCAGAGGTAGTCGGGCCGGTCACCGTTCCCGGTGCCGGCCCACGACTGCTCTCCCCAAAGCAGTGTCGCTTGTCAATCTTCGGGCTGGGAGCCTGGTAGTTTTGTCGGCAGTTTGCCTGTCATCGGATTCTAGGACACGGTTTAGCGTTCCGCCACGCCCTCCGGGAACCAGAGCGCGATCTCGCGCAGGGCCGCCTCGGGGTCGCTGCTGCTGTGAGTCAGGTTGTCGTCAATCGTGAGGCCGAAGTCGCCTCGGATGGTCCCTGGGGTGGCTTCGATGGGGTTCGTCGCGCCCATCATGGCCCGCACTGCCTTGACGGCATTGTCCCCGGTGATGACCGCAGCCACGATCGGCCCGGTGCAAAGGTAGTCGCAGACGTCCTGGAAGAAGGCGCGCTCCCGGTGTTCGTCGTAGTGTGCTTCCACCGTTGCGCGGTCGGCAAGGAGCCGCTTGAGAGCGACGATGCGAAGGCCCCTTTGTTCAAAACGGGACAAGACAGTGCCGATCAGGTTCCTTTGAACTCCGCCGGGTTTGATCAGGATCAGGGTTGATTCCGACATGGCCCGTCAGGATACCGACGAGCTAGGGTCGTCCCGGCTGATAGGCTGGTCCGGGTACCACTCATTGGGGTCGCGGCCCTCGTCGAGGAGCTGGGTCTTCTGGAACGCGATTCGCTCTCCGGCCGTGTGCCGCGCATCGTGCAAGCTCGCAGGATAGACCGAGTCCTTGCCGAAGCGCGCGTTGAGCCGATCCATGGCCTCGCTCAAGTGTTCCCATTGTGCGGTCTCCTCGAAGAGGCTCGCGGTGTGGCCTTGGGAAGGGTTCAGCTCGGTGAAACAGACTCCGACCTTCACGGGTCCTTCGAAGCTCCGCTGCGACCAGAGGCGCTCGACGGCGCGGAGGATAGAGACCGAGTCCATGGCCCCGTCGAGTCTTGTGGTCGCGTCCCAGTCCTTCCTTCCGGAAACGAAGACCCTCAAGGTTCCAGCCCTGAGCCCGCCTTGCCTGAGACGTACGGCGGCCTTGCTCGCAAGCCGGAGGAGCACGGCGCGCGCACCCGCGTCGGTCCGCAGCCGCGGGGGCATGACGTGGGAGTTGCTCAAACTTTGGCCCACCCGGTTCTCCGGCTCGACCTCTCGTCCCCGGAGCAGCCAATACCACCTCGCACCCCCTACGTTGCGGAAGGCGAGCCTCAGGTCGGCCTCGCTTGCGCTCAACATTTGATCGGTCGTGAAGATTCCGGCCGCTTGGAGCCTTGCGGCCATCTTTCGGTTGATCCCAGGGAATGCCATGAGCGGAAGGTTGACCAAACGGTGGAAAACGTCATCGGGTTCAAGGACGGTGAGTCCGTCGGGCTTCTCCATTTCCGAAGCGACCTTCGCGAGGAACGTGTTTTGAGCGATTCCGATCGAGCAGGTGAGGCAGTCTGAGACTTGGTCCGCGATCCTCTGCTTGAGCTCTTGGGCCAGGGCAGTGGCTTGGGCGACCGAGCGCTCTGCGCCCAGGAGACGGAACGAGACCTCGTCAATGCTGTGCACCCTTTCGACGGGAAGCACCGAGCCCACGCTTTCCAGAAGCCGTTCGTGATAGTGCGAATAGAGGCGGGGCCGGGCTGGGACGACCAAGAGCTCCGGGCACAGCCGCCTTGCCTCCCCGATCCTGGTTCCCGTATGGATGCCCAACCTCTTCGCGGGATAGCTCGCGGCGATCGCGAAGGTGGTGTCCGAGTCCACCGGGGCGACCACGACCGGCTTGTTCCGCAACGCCGGGTCCTCGGCCTGCTCCACGGATGCGAAATAGGAGTTGAAGTCAAGGAATAGGATCCTGAGCCTTTCCTCCGGTGCCGGAGAATCTGGTAGACTCATGTCTAGATTCTACCCGAGCAAGCGCCGATATCCATTTGCCAGGGTCGGCTTCGACCGCGCTGGTAGACTCAAACCCGTGCAGATCGCCGTACTACCGCTCAATGCGGGGCCTGAGAGCAGGGCCACGTTGGCAAGGCAGCTCTCCCACTTCGCCTCCGAGCTTGCGCGAGGGATCACGGGCAACGAGATCCATGCTGTCAACCTCATGGCGCAGTACCAGGACGGAGGGGTCACCCGGTTCGCCCAAGCCAACCCTTCCGAGACCTTGAACGAGACCGAGCTGATCTCACAGTTCTTTGCGAACTCGCCGATGGAGGCCATCGTGGACGGGCTCTTGGTGGAGAGCAGCGAAGGGGGCGGGTCCCTGAGTGTGCGCAGCTGGGAGAAGGGGTCGAGCGAACCCGTGGGCTCGACCGAGTTCACCTACCTTCCCGGTGGGTTCTTCTCCGCCGCCAGGGGCATGGTGGAGTTCCTGGCGAAGGTCTCAGGCGGCTCGGTCCCGCAAGAAGGGACCGATGACGTCACCCTTTTCGGGACCGAGAATCCAGCAGCGTTCGTGGAGTTCCTCGTCGGGTTTGATGCGGTGCAATATGTCGAGCGTTCGCAAGGCGCGGTGGCCAGCGAGTTCGATCCGATGCCCGCGCTCGCATCCCTCATGAGCGCCTACGAGAAGGATCCGGACTGGGAGGCGCCGTACATGGGTGCCGTTCGGCTCTGCCGGGTCTGCATCCAGCACCGCCTTGGGGACGCCAACGTGGTTCGCGAGAACTTACAAAAGCTGGCTGAGAACGAGCCGGACGATCCCCGTGCACCCTTCGCACTGGGGGAGCTTGCGAGCGTCGTGGGCGACCTGAACCAAGCGGTGGACCAGTTCGAAAAGTCCGCCACCGCCCTGGGCAAGAGGATCCAGTCTCAAGAGCAGGAGCTTGAAAGCCTGAGCGGGGCAGAACGAGCGGAGGCCGAGGATGCCCTCCGAGCCATGCGCGCCGACCAGTCCCCGATCTTGGCTCGGCTCGGCATGACCCAGGCCCAGATGGGCATGCCCGCGAACGCCGAGCGGAACCTAGCCAAGGCGATCGAGATCGAGCCAGAGCCGAAGCCCAGTACCGAGCTGCTCGCGACTCTGCTCGAATCCTCGGGACGGGCGCACGAGGTTCCACCGCTCTGGAAGGCCCGAGTGGACGCGAACCCTGGCGCAGGCGGCGTTCACGCGCGCTACGCGCTGTCCCTCGTTGCGGCAGGCAAGGACGCGGAGGGGCTCCGCGAGTTCGACCTTGCGCTGGAGAGGGCGGAAGACCCCCTCGAGGTCAAGCGGGCCTATGCGAGCGTCCTTGCGCGCAAGGGCGAGTTCGACCGTGCGATGGACATGTTCGAGGATTGCATTGACGCCAACCCGGCCGATCCCAACCTGCTGCTGGAGTATGCGAACACACTCCAGGCGGCCGAGCGTCAGTTCGAGGTACCCAAGGTCTTGCGTGACGTGCTTGCATGCAACATTGATCCCAACACTCGGGCCCAGACCCAGGCATGGCTCCTGGAAATCGAGCAGCCCAAGCGGGTCGAAGCGGTGAAGAACGCCGCGGACAAGGCCCAGGCCGGGGATGCGCAAGCCGCGGTCACTGAGCTACGCGGATTGAAGAACTGGCTCGCAGACTACTGGAAGTTCTGGGCGGTCTTTGCCAACGCCCTGAACCAGATAGGTGCCCATGACGAGGCCGAGGATGCCGGGGTTCGGCTCCTCAATATGTTCCCGAACTGTGAGCCTGCCTTTGGCGAGCTAGCGACCGCGCTTTCCGGCCAGGATCGGCACGAGGAAGCCTACAACCTGTTGCGCAACGCGATGTCCACGATGCCAGGCTCGTTGCCTGTCGCGGTGAACTTTGCGCTCGCGGCGAAGCGCACCGGGAGGTTGGAAGAGGCTCAGAACATTGGCCGACAGATCAAGCAGGCGACCGAGGATGCCGAGGGCTTGAGAGCGGTCTTCCAGGAACTCGGGGTTTAGATCGCACAAGGTTTGGAAAACAATCAGGCCCGGCGGAGATCTCCGCCGGGCCTGACCATGGGTCGAGGCCTGCGACCTGGGTTACTTTCTTCGGCGGCGGGTGGCAAGTGCCGCGATGCCGGCGCCCAGCGCGATGATCGTGCCCGGCTCGGGAACCGCGCAGAAGTTCGCACCCTCCAAGCACCCTTGGTCCTTGTACTGCCAGTCACACAGATAGCCGTCGCTATAGGCGCTGGAGATACCGACGACCGGCTGCATCCAGAGCCCGAGGCGGGGGCCGAAAGAGGAGCCGGTCCAAGGATCGGATCCCGGATAGGCCGGGACATGGTTGCGGATGGCGGTGGCGTCAATGTCCATGGTGAACGTGCGGGAGCCGTTCGCCTCCGTGACGACGTTGAGTGCGTTGATCCAGTTCTGCGTGAGCTTGGAAGAGAGGATCCTGTCCGGGGCTTGCGTTCCCGAGGCGTTAGAGCCATCCTTCCAGCTGTCGTCGTTGTTCTTGCCGTTGTAGGCATAGACCGTCAGGGCCGGATTGTTGCCGCTGCCGCCGCCCGACCGGTCGAAGTAGAAGGCGGCATATTGGCCACGATCGCCCCGAGGCTTGGGCCCAGGGGTCACGATGAGCGAGAAGCCGTCCGTCCTCTTGCCGTCCGGGTTCTTGCCAAAGTTGGTCTTCCAAACCATTCGGTTCGTGGCGTCGTTGTACTCTGCGTGGATCGAGTTGATCCGTCCGCCCATGTTGTTGTAGGCGGTTCCACCGTCCCAATCCCAAACCCAGTTCGTAGCAAGGGCCGACGAGGCGGCGAGCGCCGCAACGACCCCAGTCAGGAAGCGATTTGTATTCATAGATTGCACCTAAATGTATTCGCACCGGGAGAAGGGTCTCCCGATAGCCCTACGATTATGGCTTCACCCGGCGTGCCATGAGCCAAAGTCACCAAGAAACCTAGTACTTCTCTTGTGCTCGGGCACAAGGGCCGGGCGTCGAGCGGGCCCTCTGGCGAATCGGTCGTTTCCACGGTGAGGAAGCGGGGTCGGTCCTTCCGACAATCGGTCTAGGAGCGATCGCACCACGGAGGGCGCAACGTTCCTGAGGCCTAGATCATGCCAACTTTCGCGTATACGGCCCTGGACGGTGAGGGCCGAACCGTCAAATCCACGCTCGAGGGCGAGAACGAGGCGCTTGTACTCTCCAAGCTCCGCGAATTGAACCTACAGGTCGTCGAGCTCAAGCAAGCCCGAGCCAAGTCCTCGCTTTCCTTCGGAAAGGCGAAGATGAAGCCGAAGGCTCTCGTCGTCTTCTCACGCCAGTTCGCGACCATGATTGATGCTGGCATCCCGATCCTTCGATGCCTCGAGATCCTGGGGAACCAGACCAAGGATCTTGCCTTGAAGCCGGCGATCCTCACAGTGACAACGGACGTCAAAGGAGGTCTCAGCCTGAACGAGGCGATGGCAAAGCACCCTGGCGTCTTCAACAACCTCTATGTGAACATGATTCGAGCTGCCGAGCTGGGCGGCATCCTGGACGTGATCCTGGACCGCCTCTCCGGCTTCCTTGAATACGAGGCAGAGATCCGCTCCAAGATCAAGGGCGCGATGATGTACCCCGTCCTCGTCCTCTGCTTCTCGGTGCTCATGCTCTTTGCCCTGTTCACGTTCGTTCTGCCCAAGTTCAAGGACATCTTCAAGGGCATGAACGTGGAGCTTCCGGCTCTCACCAAGATGCTCTTTGGCATCGGCGACTTCATGCAGGCCTATTGGTGGACGATCATCCTTGCCGGCATCGGCGGGTTCATCGGCTTCAAGATGTGGGGCAAGACCCCGAAAGGCCGCTACCAGCTCGATTTCTTCAAGCTCAAGATGCCGATCATCGGCGAGCTTTCCTTGAAGCTGAGCGTGGCCCGGTTCTGTCGTACCTTTGGAACCTTGATCAACGCAGGTGTACCGATGATGCGGAGCCTCGAGATCGTCGGGGAGACGCTGAACAACGGCCTTCTCATCCATGCGATTGACGAGACGCGGATGAGTATCCGCGACGGTAACCGATTGAGCGCACCGCTCACCGAATCCGGACTCTTCCCCAGCATGGTCACGCAAATGATTGACGTGGGCGAGGAGTCGGGTCGGCTTTCGGAGATGTTGGTGAAGGTCGGTGACTTCTACGATAGCGAGGTGGAATCCACGGTCAAAGGACTGACCTCGATGATCGAACCCATGCTCATCATCTTCCTCGGTTGCGTCGTAGGCTTCATCGCCGTCTCGGTCATGACCCCGATCTTCTCCATCGTCAACAGCGTGGACAAGTAGCGGGGTTGACCGCACGCCTCGGCGGCGAGCCGCCGAGGCACCGGCCCCCCTGCGGCCGAAATCGCAGGGACATTGGAACAACGGATTGAACCATGTCGGAAGAAGTATCTAACTCCAGGGATGCCGAGGCGATCGTCGCGCAGTATGTCCGCGACCCGCGGCCGGATCTCAAGGACCTCATCATCGTTCACTATGCGGGCACGGTCGAGCGGATCGCACGCCGGTTCGCTGGCATCGAGCCCTTGGAGGATCTCGTCCAGGTCGGGTACATCGGGTTGCTGAACGCCCTCTCGAAGTTCGACCCCGGCGCGAGCGTCAAGTTCGGAACCTACGCGACCCACCTCATCGCTGGGGAGATCAAGCACTATCTGCGCGATCGAACTCAGACGATCCGTCAGCCAGCCTGGCTTCAAGAACTGCGGCAGAAGGTGCAAAAGACGGCATCGCAGCTCCACGCCGAGTTGGGCCGACCTCCGACGAGCGAAGAGATCGCGCAGCGCTGCGGAGTGACCGAGGACGCAGTCCACGATGCGTTTGCGACCCAAGAACTGATCCGCGTGGCCTCACTCGACTCCTCGGGGCCCGAGACCGAGGACGGGGAAGGGGATCGGCTGGACGCCTTGGAATCCGACAGTCCCCACATCAGCGTAGAGGACAGGGTCGTGCTCTTGGACGCAGTGGTCGGCCTGCGCGAACTGGAGAAGAACGTCGTGACCCTGTTCCACTTCGAGTCTTTGAGTCAGGCCGAGATCGCGTCGCGGCTCTCGATCTCGTGCAACTATGTCTCCCACATTCTCCGGCAGTCCCATTCCAAGCTGAGGCAAGCACTCGGCCCGCAAAGGGCCAGCCAGCTCGCGCCTCTCGATGCGGCATCGGACATGGACTCGACGGTGGACGAGGCGACTGGGAGCTATACCGAGGCGTACTTGATCGCGAGGCTGACCGAGGAGCTGCACCGATTGTCGAGCCAAGGCGCAACCCTCTCCTTGATCACGATCGAGATCAAGGGACTGGAGAACTACGGCAGGTTCTATGGCCCAGGCGGGATCCAGCAGTTGATGGCGGATGCCGCCTCGCACATCCGTTCTGCGAGCCGGAGCCTGGACATCCAGTGCCGGCTCGGGAAGTGGGGGTTTGCCGTGATCCTGCCGGGGACGGGGGCAGCTTCCAGCGTCGTGCGGAGCCGCATCGCTGAGCGCTTCGCGGCATGGGCGAGCCACTCGCCGGACGGATCGGTGGCAGTCTCGGTGGACGTGGGGGTCGTCGTCGCGAACCGGCGGATCAAGACGGCGGCAGAGCTCATCGAATTGGCGAGGGGATCGGGCGGGAACCAGAGCGCTGCCTAATGGGCGGCCCTGCCCCATGCCACCTAGAACCGGCCGTCGTGCATCAGCTCGCCGTTCGAGGCGCGGAGGAACACATAGTCGAATTCGTCTTGGCCCGGCCAGAACGGGTTGGAGAAACTCACCTTGTACGCTTGTAAAATCGCACCGATCTCAGGTTCTCGGCCGTGCGCCGAGCGATACTGCTCGACCCACTGGGGGCCGGCGATGCACCAGCCCTTTTGCACGCTCGAGACCCTGCGCCACTCGGCCGGGTATTGCGTAGGGTCGTCGGCGTCTATCGCCGCCCAGAGGTGCTCCGTAGCCCGCCGCGCACCGGCCTCGCCAATGTCCCCGGGCTCATTGATGAACCGGAGAGAGTCAACCAAGCCGTAGAAGAGGACGGCCCCGTCCCATCGGTCGTACGCGACTGTCCAACGGTTGCGGCCCTTCATGCTCATAGGGTCGCCGATCCGCCGGCCCTGGACGTGGGCCGTGCCAAACGACCTCATACGACTGGGCTCTCTCGAGCTGATCTCCTCAGGATCGAGCCGGATCTCCTCGATCTCGAACTCGCCGTCCAGCCCGAGCGCGACGAGGAGGCGCTGGGCCTTGGCTCGAACTTCAGGCTCGGTGTTGAGCAAAAGCTCTACGTCGCGGCGACGACCGAAAGATCGCTCTGCCTGATTGTCGCTGGAGTACCGCAACACGCGCCCGTCCTTGACTCGGTATACGATGGAACTGGCAAGGCCGAATGTTTGCGAACGTTCGCCTGCGTTGACTGCACGAACGTCTCGAAGCGCGAGCCCTGTCACATCACGACCGATGGCCTGAAGGAACTGCAAGCTTGGATCGGTGCCGGTGTTGAGCTCTCCAGCAGGATTCAAGGTAACGGCGAACCGCATGGCGAGAATCAAGGTTGCATTCATTGGTTATCCTTCCAGGTAGTGTGAACTGCGTTCGAACCGTCGTAGAGCCACCGCGGCCGCGCGAGACTGTCTCCAAATAGCAGGACATTCGCAGCGAAGCCACCGTACTTGCTGGCGAGTGAGGTTGTTCCTCCAGCGCTCCACTCGTCTTCGGCCGCCTTCAAGACTGTACAGCCGTCGGCCACGCGGTCGGCGATGCCGTAGAACATCTGCAACATCTCTACGTTTTCCATCGTGATCTTGAACGCGACGACGCAGCGGTTCGTAGTGCTTCCCGCCTCGCTCAAGTATGCGTTCGGTACGGCGTCGTTGTCGTTCTCCGCGACGCGGCACGAGGCGAGGAACGCGAAGTAGAGCGGGAACAGCCCTCCCGGGACCGCGCCCTGCACCACAGCATCGTTGACCGCCGTCGGCGCGGCAGGCGCCCAAATCACGCCGGGTGTGCCGTGGGCGAGGATGAAGTGGCTCGTCGCGGGCGGAAGCTCCGCGGTAACTGTGTTAGCCGACCAAGCGTTGTTGAAGACGTTCTTGACGACCTTGTGGTTCCAAGCCTGGAAGCCCGTGCCGACCCCCGAGCCGCTCGAGGACAGGGCCAGTGCCTTGTGCTGGATGAGGACAGCCCCGTTGTAGACTTGCCGTGTGGTGATCAACTTCGGCTCGACACTAGTCGTCTGGCCGTTGTGCCAGACCGTGGCGTGGAGCCAGAACTCGACGGTCTCGCCGTGGATCCAGTGGGTCGAGTCGAACTTGCAGAAAAGCTCGGCTTCGGGCACGACCGCATACGGCGGCGGTTCCATGGGAGGCAGGAACTCCTCGATGTCCAGCTCGTCCGAGGGCTGGCTCGGCGACCGGCTCTCTAGCCAGGTAGAGACGATGCTCGTCTCCCCGGCCTCGATCTCGACGTGGACGCGGATCTCGTGGTACGTGCCGCTCAGGGGGGTGCTGGGGGCCGTCACCAACGTTCCATCTACTGCGCTAGCGGTTCCACCAACGAGGACGGATAGCGCCACCGCACCGCACCGCACCGCTTCATGTGGCCAATCATATCGGTGCAGCCGCAGGTTTGTCAAGCCTCTCTCCGCGCTTTCCTCGCGGAACTCGAGAGGCGGACTGGACGCTCGTGCGCAGCCGCAGGCGGGGCGCCTGCGGGTCGGGGCGCCCGGCCTCCCTAGGGCCGTGCCGACGACCGCCGGGCTGCGCCGGTAGTATCCGAGCGATGGTCGTCAAGATCGCCCACGACTTCACTTGCCCTTGGTGCTGGATCGGGCTCAGCCAGGCCAACCGGCTGCGCGAGGAGTTCGGAACCGAGATCGTTTGGGCAGGATACGAACTCTGGCCCGAAAACCTCGATCGGCCCTCCGTCAAGCCGCCTGCGCTGAAGGACGAACGACGTCCCGCCACCCCGAGCCGGCTCGAACTCGCCTATGCTGCAGAAGGCATGGCCCCCCCCACCGCCGAGCGGCCCAAGCTGATGCGCACCCACAACGCCCTCCAAGCCGCGGAGTTCGCCCGCGAAGCAGGAGCCCAGCATCAAGCCGTCGAAGCCATCTACCGCGCCCTCTGGGAGGAAGGTGACCGGATCGGAGACTTGGACGTCCTGCGCAGGGTCCTAGCGGGCATTTTGGACGTGGACGCCATGGCCGCCGCCGTCGAAACCCGGCGATTCGCGGCCAGGATCGTCGCCTTTGACAACGACGCCTACTCCGTCGGGGTGTTCAATGTCCCAACCTTCTTCATCGGGGGCGAGAGGTACGCCGAACAGCCCTACGTCGTCCTCCATAGAGCCGTCAGGCAGGTTCTGGCCCCGGTGTGACAGAACCGGTCTACGGTCACCTGGAGTTTCCTGCCGCCCCCGCTGAACGGCCCTACGCCTACATCAACATGGTGACGACCATAGACGGCAAGTCGGTCACCGGTATGAGGACTGAGGACGTTCAGGATTTGGGAAGCAGCCTCGACCACGCCACGATGCGCACCATCGAGGCCACAGCGGACGCGGTGCTGATCGGAGCGGGCTCCCTCCGAGCGACCGCGAAGCTACAGTACGCCCCCCGTCTCGCCAGGTTCGTCGTGAGTCGGAGCGGAGATCTGGACCTATCCTCCCCGTTCTTCGTCAAGTCCCCTGAGAACGCCTGGGTGGTAACGGCCCGCGCGGGCGCGAAGAGGCTCGAGGGACGGGCGCACTGCCTGGTCGCTGGGGAAGCCGACGTGGACTTGACAGAGGCCTTGCGCAGGATGCGAGTGGAGATGGGGATCGGCAGGCTCCTCATCGAAGGCGGAAGCGAGCTCAATGCATCCTTGCTTGCCCTGGACGTCGTGGATGAGTTGTTCCTCACCCTTGCGCCCCTAGTGAAGCTGGGCAGAACCACCCCGACCTATGCCGACGGCGAAGCCCTGAGCCGGGGTGCCCTCTTGGGGTTTGGCTTGCTCAGCTCGATCTCGGTCGGAGACGAGGTCTTCCTTCGGTATAAGAGGCTGCGTTGACCCGATACCCTCTGGCACCGGTCACGTTCCTGACTAGGAACATGACCAAGATCATGCCCATGGTCGGGGTCATCGTGTTGGCGACCTTGCTCGTTGCCGGGATTGTCGCGATCATGGACTCCATCCCTCTCTCGATCCGTACGACGTACGGGTACTCCAAGAACTACCTCGGAGTGAGCCCACGGGGCGACAACGATCTCACCCCCAAGCTTCGGCGGATTCTCGAAGAGGAGTCTCCAGTACCGATTGGCGACCTGATGACCTGTCGGGCCTCGAACTTTGAGGTCCGGTCCATCGTAGGGCCTTGGCAGTTCGTGATCATCGGCCTTCACGACGAGGATGTGAAGCCATACCTTGACCGCATGGGTGGGGGCAAGCTCGTGGGACGGCTGCCGAAGGCGGGACTTCCCGAGGCACTGGTGAGCGCACCCTTGGCGCGGAACCTTGGCCTTGGGATCGGCGACCAGTTGTTGGGCCCGAACACTCAAGACTCTTACTCCGCCTTGCCCGTCAAGGTCGTGGGAATCGTCGAAAACCCGCTTTGGCTCGCCCTCACGTCCTTCGAATACCTTGCGCTGTACCATCTTCCTCCCATTGACCTCCTTATCGCCATGTCCAAGGATCCCGCCCGGCAGGCCGAGATGGACTCGTGGACGGTCGCGCGGTTCGAGAAGGAGCGGGCGAGGGTATTCACCTTTGCGGAATTGGAAAAGCAGACCGACAAGATGTTCGAGATCCTCTACATGATCCTGAACGTGGTGATCGGGCTCCTGGTCGTGGTGATCACGGTGATGATGTCGCTCTTGATGGGGATCTACGTCGGCCAGCGGATGAACGAGTTCGGCCTCCTCCAGGCACTGGGCTTCACGCGAGAGCGCCTGGTCCGGCGGAGCTTGGCCGAGGCCTTGATCGTGGTGGGGCTTGGCTGGGCGTCGGGAGTGCTGGTCTCCTTTGGGTTCCTGTCCCTGATCAAAGCCGTCCTCTTCGAGCCGAACGCCTTCATGCTCGACCCGCTCGCTCCCCGAGCCTATGCCTATACGCTTCCGATCCCGGTGGCCATTGCGTTGGCGGTCTCTTGGAACGTGGTGAACCGGTTTCGTCGGTTCGATCCGATCGCCGTGATCGAGAGGAGGTCCGCGTGATCCAGGCGTGCGGAGTAGGACTGGAGTACGCCGACCATGGTAAGTCGGTCTGTGCCTGCGCGGAGATTGACCTGGAAGTCAAGCCTGCCGAGTTCCTCGGGGTACTAGGGCCCTCCGGCTCCGGCAAGTCGTCCTTGCTCTACTTGCTCTCGGGGTTGAAGCGACCCACTTCCGGACGGGTGGAGTATCGCGGCACGAGCCTGTCCACGATGCAGGACGCCGAGCGAGCGGCTTTGCGCTGGAGCAAGTTCGGCTTTGTCTTCCAACAGCCGTACCTGTTAGGCTATCTAACGGCGGTCGAGAACGTCACGACGGGATGTCCTGGAACCACGATGGAGGAAGCGATGGAGCGGCTCTCCATCCTTGGACTGGCCGAGAAGGCCCACCGGCTGCCGCACGAGCTGAGCGGGGGCGAGCGACAGCGGGTGTGCGTCGCTCGCGCCCTTGCCGGTTCCCCCGAGGTTGTTTTCGCGGACGAGCCTACGGCAAACCTCGATCACACCAAGGGGTTTGAGGTGGTGGCGGCCCTTCTGCAGAACCGTGGCGAGGGTGCCTTGGTCTTGGTCACCCACGACCCGGCGATCCTCAAGGACGCGAACCGAACGGTGACGATGAACGACGGAAGGCTCAGTTGCGGCATGGCTCCCACACGTGACTGAGGCATCGGGCCCGATGCTTGCAACCTTGTTCGCGCTTGGGTACTCTATAGGTTCGCGCCAAAAGCCTCCGGATTGTCCGGTAGCCAGGCGCCAATAGTGGAAAACCTCCTCTCTAGAACAAGGTGAGAGGGCGGGGGAGACGGCAGGTGCGTAAAGTACGGCGGCCGTGTCCCACGGCAGGCCCCCCAAGGGCAGGCAGGGTTTCCATGTCGTCGTTCGGTCGTGCAGGGGCCGAGCCGAGGATCCTCGGTTCGGGTTCTCACACCAGAAAACTGGAACCAGAGGAAATCTTGATTGGCATACCTTCCGTTCATACTTAGCGCACTCGCCCTTGCCACCGCCGTACCGCTCGCAGGTTCGGGGTGGTTCTCCCGCCTCCGCTCGCGGATCTTCAAGCGACGACCCGATCTCACGATCGCCGAGCCGCCGCGCATCCCGAACGACGCAGGTTGGGAACTCATTCACAGCGAGAACGCCGATCGGTTCTCGGCCTGGCTCGGCAGCGATAGCGACGGGTTGCCCATGCTCGGAGACGAGGAGTGCTCCCTAGGTTCGCACCTCTTGATCGAGTTGTTCGACTGTGATGGGACCGCGCTCGAGCAGGAGGCATCGGTCGGCACCGCGATGCGCGAAGCAGCGGTGGAGAGCAACGCGACCGTGGTCGCAGAGTCGTTTCACGAGTTCAAGCCGTGGGGCGTCTCCGGTGCGGTCATCATCCAAGAGTCGCACTACACGATCCACACTTGGCCGGAGCACGGCTATGCTGCGATTGACCTCTTCTATTGCGGCGGGACGGTGAACGTGCGTCGCGCGGTCGAGGTGCTCAGGGTCCGGTTCCGACCGAAAAGGATCAAGTTCCTCCTCGTTCGGCGCGGGATCCAGAGCGAGGTCGAGCCGGGCTAGTCCCGCCAGTCCGCAACGAACAAGTTCGTCTCGCCGTGAACCGAGCCATACCGGTTGCTCGCCCACACGAGCCTCCTCCCATCGCGCGAGAACATAGGAAATCCGTCGAACTCCCCGGTGAAGGTGACTTGCTCGAGCCCCCGCCCATCCTTGCCAATGAGGAAGAGGTCGAACTCGCGTCCTTTCGGGTCATGGTGATTGCTGGAGAAGACGATCCTCTTTCCATCGGGGTGGAGGAACGGGGCGAAGGCTGCGCCGCCCAGATGGGTCACTGGCCTGGCATAGCGCCCTTGAGCGTCCATCACCCAGATATCGAGGTTCTTCGGCCGGACAAGGTTCTCCCCCAGGAGGTTCGTGTACTCGCGCATGGCCTCGGGGGTGAGGGTCGGGGCACGCCGGTACACGATGACCTTGCTGTCCCAGCTCACGAAGGGCCCGCCGTCGTAGCCGATCTGGTCGGTGAGCCGCCGGATCCCCGTGCCGTCCAAGTTCGCGCGGTAGATATCCAGGTCGCCGTCCCAGTTCGCCGTGAACGTCATGAAGGTGCCGTCCGGTGCGATCGTGGTCTCGGCGACGTAGCCTTCTCTTCCGATCACTTGGCTGAGTTTGCCGGTCTTGAGATCCTTGCGGAAGAGGGAGAACTGCGGGTTGACCATCCAGACATAGCCTTTGCTCATGTCCACCGGCGGCTGCGCTCCTTCGTTCACCATGTGGGTGCTGCTGAAATAGAGGTATCGGCCGTCCGGTGAGAAGAAGCTGCACGTGCATCGTCCCAGTCCGGTGCTTTGAAGCTTGCGCTGGGTACCGTCGGCGTTCATGGTGAAGATCTGTTCGTCGGGGAGGCCGGGCTGCCGGGACTGGAACGTGAGCCGTTTGCCGCTCGCGTCCCAGTAGGCTTCGGCGTTCTGGCCTCCGAACGTGAGTTGACGGATGTTGTGGAGGTGCCGCTCGCGCGGTTCTGCCTTGCGCGGCGCAGAGGGGCTCCAGTCGCTCATGGGCTTGGCTTGGGCAGGCATAGGGGACGGGACCGTGTGCTCCGGGCACCGAGGAGAGTTTGCGGCGAACAGGCACAGTAGGGCGAAGTTCACGCCTCAGTCTGTGCCTCGTCAAACCATGGCGTGGTGTCCGTAATGACGGAGCCATGTCCGTTCTGCTGGGCCGTGCTCCCTCACCAAGGCAAGTCCGTCATGGTCCCCTTGTTCGCCGAGGGGTAAGTTCGCGGCCTCGGATGTCTGACCGCCTCTTTTCCCAATCCACGGGCATGTTCATTGCCGAAACGCACACGGATGCCGTGACTTGGCTCTTCTCGGTGGACAAGTTCCTCGTCGAGGGCAGGACGAAGTATCAGCAGTACCAAATCGTTGAGATGCCGACCTTTGGCAAGACCCTCTTCTTGGACTACAAGATCCAATCGAGCTTGCTCGACGAGTATGTCTATCACGAGTCCATGGTGCAGCCTGCGATGGTGACGCACCCGAACCCGCGACGGGTCTTGGTGTGCGGCGGCGGCGAAGGGGCGACCTTGTGGCAGGCACTGCGGCACGGAACGGTCCAGGAGGCCCACATGGTGGACTTGGACGAGGAGCTTATCCAAATGGTGAAGGTCCACATGAAGGAATGGCACCACGACTGCTTTGACGACCCTCGGGCGACGCTGGTCCACCAAGACGCCCGAAAGTGGGTGGAGGACGCTGCTCCCGGAACCTATGACGTGGTCCTGAGCGACCTCCCAGGCCCGATCGAGGGCGGACCCGCCCTCTACCTCTATACCAAGGAGTACTTCGAGCACGTCGGCCGTTGCCTCTCCGATGACGGCGTGTTCGTCCTCCAAGCAGGCGCTTGCAACGAGACCTATCCCTATTGCTTTGCCTGCATCCACAAGACGCTCGATACTTTGCGTGAGACCTTCCCCGTAGTGCGAGGGTACTACGGGCTCGTCACGACCTTCCAGATGCCCTGGGGGTTCATTCTCGCGAGCAAGGGCCCAGACCCGCTGTCGCTCGATCCCCAAGAAATCGCAAGCCGCCTTACGGCCCGAGGGCTCGAAAACCGGTACTGCACGCCACGGTTCATGCCCTCGATGTTCACGTTGCCCGAGTACATGCTCCGAGAGATCGAAAAAGGGAGGGTCTTGACGGACGAAGAGCCTTTCCTTTGGACTGCATAGGTGGGTACGATCCAGCCTCTGGCCTCACCGGGGCCTCACAAAAAGGGACCATGAAGTTTCGCAAGATCTACTGGGTTACTGAGCAGCTGGACGAAGCCGGGAACGGCAGGGTCAGCGGTGTCTATACGTCCGTAGCCGACCTCATTGGACGGGGCATGGCGATGAAGGAAGGAGTGCCGGGCGCGCAGGGCTTTCGCTTGAGCCTGGTGCAGCTCGACAGTACGCGCCCCCCGCTCGGGGTTTGGTCCTCGCCCGGCTTTGATGGAATCGAGCACGGACTGCAGGAGTATGTCGGCACCGGTGAGCTCACGGGCACCGAGATCGAGAACCTGTGCGAGGCGCTCTCTAGCAAGGTCTAGCACAAACTCGGACGCCTGCCCCAAGCTTGGGGCAGGCGTCTCCTTGAGTATCTGGGCTCTTAGTTCCCTTCGGGCGTTGCCTTTTCTGTACCGGGGGCCGTGTCGCCTTTCGTGCCGCCAGGAAGACCGAGCCCACTGCCTGCGTTCTCTGCAGCGGCCTGGGCGTTCAGCATCTCGATGAACCGCTTCCACGCCGTGTTGTAGGCGTCGGAGCCGACGATCTCGATGTCCGTCTCCCGGATTCGCTTCAGGAGCCGCGGGCGGAGGTCGTTGGCAAGCTTGCCCTTTTCGATGGCAAGCGAGCGCTTCACGTTCGCCAGCCTCTCGGGCGTCTTCTCCAGCTCGATATCGTCGGTCTTGCTGTCCACATAGAACTTGGCAAAGCCTTCTGGGAGCTTGACCCATCCGGTCGTTTGCCTCGGCTGGACCTTGGCGACAGCGTCGCGAACCGCGGGGGCCAGGCTGCGAATCGGGATCGGCCTTCCGTTGTTGAACTTGCCTTGGTTCACCTTGGCGTCGCGCATTTGACTGTTGTCCACAGCGACCTCGCGGAACGGCCTGCCATTCTCAAGGGACTTGTCCACCTTCGCCTGCTGGGCGGCATCCTTGACGAGCACGACGCTGAGTGTCACCTTGGCAGGGTCAACGAACGCTTGCGGGTTCTCCTTGATCCACTTTTGAACCTCGTCCTCGCTCACGGAGATCCCCTTGGTGAAGAGCCTCTCCTGGGTGAGGTTGAACCGGATCTCGTCCCGAATCTGTGGGTTGCCCATCCCGCGTGCCTGGTACTGCTGCACGAACTCTGGGTTGAGCTTCTTCTGGAAGGCGACCTCGTCGTCCACCTCTTTGTCCGTGGGCATGACGCCTTCATCCTTCGCCATCTGGAAGAGGGCCTTCCTGCTGACGAGGTCTTGAAGGGCTTGGAACGCGATCGTTTCTGCGACCGGGAGCTCGACGATCTCGCCCTGCACCACGACGCGGATCGTGGGCTTCGAGGCCATGTACTTGTTGAACTCGTCCAGGGTGATCTTGTCGGTGCCGACCACGGCGATGGACTTGTCCGCCTTGCTCCGGTTGCAGCCGACCATCGAGACGGCACACAACGCGGCAAGGGCGAGCAGGGAAGTTTGAAGGATTCTCATTGTTGGCTCGATGCTGTGGATTATGGGCAGGTTGCGACGAGAGCCGTTAGGCAATCTTTGCCACAGTGTTAGAACACCGGTCTGGTCACGGAACGTGCCACTTCGGACCTATGGGCCCGGCTCTTGCTCCTCGACCTTGGGTTCGTCGGTACTGAGCTCGACGGTGTCTTCCGGCTCGCGCGGGTCACGGTGCCGCTGGCGTCGGTGCCTTTCCTCGCCTGTCGGAGGCGGGGCCTTCCAGGGTTGGATCGCTTGCACCTGGCCGAGCTCTTCCATCGAGTTATGCGACCGTGACGCCGTTGGCGTCCCGCAGCGATTTGCGCAACCGGCCCACGGCTTGGTTATGAAGTTGATAGACCCGGCTCTCGCTCACGCCCAGGACGCGGCCGATCTCTTTGAACGTCAAACCCTCGAAATAGTACAGGGCGATGACGAGCCTCTCGCGGTCGGGCAGGATGTCCACTCCGTCGGCGAGCAGCTTCCGCATCTCTCTGCCCTCGATTTCCTCGCCGGGTGAGGCGTCCGTGTCCACGATCATCTCGATGAACTGGACGTGGTCCTCCCCATCGCTGCGTGCGCCGCCCACCATGTCGTCCAAGCTGAGGACGGTGGTCCGGGTCACGCGCACTCTGAGTTCCTCGACCTCTTGCACCGTGAGGGCCATGTATTCCGCAACCTCGCGCGTGTTCGGGGTTTGCCCCGTCTTGTGTTCGAGGGCCTGGGTCGCGCGCTCCATCGCCTTGAGCTTTTCTCGGATGGACCGGGGAACCCAGTCCTCTTCTCGAAGCGACTCGAGGATCGCTCCCCGAATCAGGGCGATCGCGTACGTCTCAAACTTGACGTCCCGGCTTGGGTCGTATTGGTCCACGCTCTTGATCAGACCGACCACGCCCGAGCCCACGAGGTCTTCGCGGTCCAGACCGTTCGGGATGTTGGCCACGAGTCGGCCCGCGGTGATCTTGACGAGGTAGGAGTAGTGGTTGATGATCTCGTCGCGGGCTCGTCCGTCCTTATAGACCTTGAACTCGATCCAACTCTTCTTCAATTGCTCGGGCGACATTGGCATGGCTTCCTTTCCATTCAGTTCGGGTCAGTCGAGGACTCGGGCACCCGAATTGAGGGCTCCCTTGAACCCTCCTTGACTCCAGAGACGTGCGCGACCTCGCTTACGGCGCAGTAGAGCTTGCCGACGACCCCGCCGATCACGAGTGCGATTGCGGAGCGGAGCATGACCGTGACCGGCTCGACGTTCGCGAGCACGCCGACCGCGAGCGAGCAGGTGGCAAGTCCGAGCGCGAAGACGGACGGAAGAGCCGGTTTGGCCTTCTTGCCAGGCGCGGGGTCTGCCACGGATCGCATTCTTGGTCTATTCCGCGTTTTCTGGAGGGATCACCGCAATCCTTCCAGATTGTGTGGGCCTAGATCGGGATGGTGAGGCCATCGTAGGCGAGTCGGATGCCTTTGGGCAGTTTCATTTCCGCCGGACCATGGTCGTACTCGTCGCACAGATGGGTGAAGTAGGTCGTACGAGGAGCCAGGGCCTGGGCGACTTCGATCGCCCGATCGAGGTGGAAGTGGTTTGGGTGCGGCCGGTGCCGGACCGCGTCGAGGACAAGGGTGTCGAGTCCGCGGAGCCTCTCCCATGCCTTGGGAGGGATCTCGCTCACGTCGGTGACGTAGGCAAAGCCCCCTGTGCGCACTGCGGCAACGTCCCACGGCCCGTGACGAACCCAGAGGACCTCGATATCGAGTCCGGCGAGGTCGAGCCGCTCGGGCAGGTCTCTCAAGTCCAGCTTGGGAACGAAGATGTCGGGTGGAAACTCGGCGAAGGCATAGGGGAAGAGACGACGGATGTCCTCTTGGTATTGGGGCGAGGTGTAGACCGGGACCGCCTCCCCCGTGGCGAGGGAGAAGGAACGGAGGTCGTCCATTCCCATCACGTGGTCGGCGTGGGTGTGGGAGATGATGACGGC
>WBZR01000800.1_pt1 | contig 45908 bp, 37 predicted proteins | sample 5204231 | NCBI WGS metagenome assembly WBZR01 (sample SAMN12412403, study PRJNA552823) | activated sludge metagenome | isolation source: activated sludge from anammox sidestream of wastewater treatment plant... | place: USA: Virginia | collected 2017-08 | reverse complement strand
CTTGTCCTGGTGACCCCATGGGCCTGGATGGAGTGGCGCAGCAGCAGAAGCGCGGTATCCGAAAAGCGGGTATTCGAGAAGGCGGGCGCCTGACCGTACGAGACGCCCAGCCTGCCGGACAGGACCTCGGTGATATCCTTTCCGTCGTTGTCGGCGGACTCGCAGGAGTAAAGCTCGATGGGATTGCGTGGGGCATGTCCCCTGAAGCGCTCGATGAAATCGGCATAGCTGAAAAAATCGAAACCGTTGTTCCGGCGGAACTGGGCCGCATAGCCCGAGATCCCGCTATCGCCCGAGTGCATGAGCCTTGCGGGGTGGACCCCGAACAGGCCGCCCTTCAGGAACTGGGCATAGGCGGATTCCACGAAGGAGAAATGGTTCCTGAACAGCATGACGACATGCACGTTCTGTTCACCGAAGGTTGCGTTCAGCGCGGCGATGACTGCGGTGGTGATGCTGCTTCCCCACAGTGCGTTGGTGAAGCCCTCGGACGAGACGAGAATCCTGTCGCAACCATCGCCCTCGGCCTCGCGGGCGATGGCATCGACGGCAGGGCCCAGTTCTTCGGGCGGAAGGGAATGCAGGGGGAGGTGGTTGAAATACCCGCCGGTCGTGCGGCAGGTCTGCGGGTAGCACAGGCCCTCGCTGCGATGGCGGGCGTCGTGGGAATGGAAGTAGGATTGCACCGTCGACGAGGCGCATTTCGGCATGCCGACATGCAGATGGACCGATGTCATGAATCCCCCGGATGGTCGTTGTGTGGCGTGTGTTCGCGGCGCAGTTCCGCCAGTTCCGCCCGCAACCCGCGCAGGTCGGCCTGAAGGACGATCATCGCCGCCATGAGATCGCTGGCGGTGGGCACATGCCGGTCGGCGGCGGGTGTCCCCGGACGCCCGGGGGCACCGGTTCCCAGCCTTTCGCCGATATAGCGCATCCCGATCCTGGCCGTCCGGCGCAAGCCTGAGTGCCGCAGGTGGAACAGGCCCCGGGCAAACAGGGAGCCGCGCGCCCGCCCGCCCTTGGCAGCCCCGCCCGCCTCGCCCTTTGCGGCGCGCTCGAAGGCGGCCCGGTCATCGGTCCGGAGCGCCTCGAGCATGAGATATGTCCGGCCCTTTCCGTGCAGGCGGCCGAATTCTTCGATCGCGTCCCGGTCATACTGGCCGATCACCGGGCGCAGCACGGTGTAGAGTTCCGTCAGGACCGGCCCGGTTGCGCGTTCGCTGGTCCAGGCAAGCTGGCCGGCCGTCCAGCGCAGCAGATCCCGGCCATGCGCGGCCTCGAATCCCTGCCGGCGCAATTCGTCGCGGATGGTGTCGTGGTGCAGGAAGATGCGCAGGAGGCGCGAATCGACCGTCGCCATGGTCTGACCGGCGCGCGCCACGCGATGGCGGCAGAGCTTTTCGGGGACCATGGCCATGCGCTGCCCGCCCAGGATCGCCGCCCAGTGAAAGGGATTGTCCTCGAAGAAGTAATCGCCGACCGGAAAGCGCAGGTTGATCCGTTCGACAAGGTCGCGGCGGTAGATCTTGCGCCAGGGCACCGAAACGAACAGCAGCATCCGCCGCCGGCCTTCCTCGTCCAGATCCACGGCGCCGCCCTGCGGCCAGGATTTCCACTGCCGCGCATCGGCAGGTTCCATGAGGGTGCCGGTCGAATCGTCGAGAACGTGATAGTCGCACATCGCCAGGTCGGCCGAATGGGTTTCGGCGGCCTCGAGGAGCTTTTCGAACATCCGGGGATCGTAGATGTCGTCGCCATCGGCAAAGCCGATGAAATCCCCGGTGGCGGCATCCATCCCGGCATTCGCGGCGGTGGCGACCCCGCCGATGGTGTTCTTTGCGAAAATGATGGGCCGGATCCGGGCGTCCCTTGCGGCATGGTCGCGGATGATCGCCGCGGTCGCATCCGTCGAGCCGTCGTCGACGACGATGATCTCGATGTCCCGCAGCGTCTGGCCGGTCACGGAATCGAGGCATTCGCGGATATAGGCCTCGATATTGTAGGCGGTCACGATGATGGAAAGCCTGGGCATGGCGTGCACTCCCTAGCGCAGCAGTCTGTCGGCAAGGGCCGTGGCCAGTTCGGGCGCCCGCCCGGACCGCATCCGGGCCAGATCGCCAAGGTCGATCCGCTGGACAAGGTCGGAGCGGCGTTCGTCGAACTGCATGGTGAAGGCCGGGTCGAGCCGCGCCCGCGCCCAGTCGGACAGGCGGGAAGCCAGGCGCCAGAAGAAATGCGCGAAGCGGCGGCGCAGGTGGGGATGACTCTCGAGGAAGTGGTATGTTTCCTCGAGGGCATCGAACATCTGCAGGCGGTCGAGGCCGGAGCGGTTGGTGATGTTGGTTCCGCCCGGATGGACGACATGGGTGCAGATGATTGAATCGCGCAGCATGATCCCGCGCGCCAGCAGCAGGCTGTGCCAGTGGCCGAGGATGTCGTTGTTCACCCTGGTCCGGCCGAACCGCATGCCGGTCTGCCGGAAACGGGCGGTGCGGATGATCTTGTTCCACGGATAGTTGGTGAAGATCAGCAACTGCGCCATGGTGTCGATCGTTCCGGTTGCCGTCGGCGCCCCCTGAAGGACATGATCGAGGATGTTCTGATCCTCGTGGCCCATGGCGGTGAAGCTGGCGGTCTCCTCGCGTTCGTAGCGATAGGCGAACATGGCCACATCGGTTTCGGGATCGGCGTCGAGGTCGCGGATGGCATCGGCGACCACATCGCCGTGCAGGATGTCGTCGGCATCGAAGAAGATGCTGTAGCGCCCCCGCGCGCGGGCCCAGCCCTGGTTGCGGGCAATGCCTGCCCCGCGGTTTTCCGTCCCCTCGATCACGCTCAGGTCCGGGTACCGGGTCGCCAGGTCGCGCAGGATCGTGACGCTGTCGTCGTCGGAGCCGTCGTCGACGCAGATCATCTCGCAGTTCAGCCCTGCTGCCTCGAGCCCGAAGACCGATTGCACCAGATCCGGCAGGTGGCGTTCGGCATTGTGGACGGGCACGATGACGCTGAGGTCGGGAAGTCCGGCCGGATCCCCGGTCCCCGGTTTCCCGTCAGGATGGTTCATGTGTCTGCTCCGTCTTGCCAATGACCGGCGGCATGCAGGAATGCCCTCTGTGCAACGGCCGCGTCTATAGACCACATGCGCGGCCCCCGACAGCCCTTGTCAGAGGTCGTTCGCCCGGCTGGCGAGGCCGAGGAGGCTGCCGATCAGGCCGAAGATGCTGTTGGCGGTGGTGAGCGGGCTTTCCGAGACATAGACCAGATCGCCCGAGCGGATCGCGAAATCGCCGGCTGAGAACAGGCCGTCGGCCGAGGTCAGGTCGAGGGCGAAGACCATGCGCTCGTGCGAGGGGCCGGTGCCGTCGGGGCGCAGGGCGGTGGGCGGATACTGGCGCAGGACCAGGATTCCCTGCGGATTGCCGCGTGAATCGTTCACGCCGCCGATGATCGCCATCGCCTCGAGCGCGGAGATCCGGTCGCGGGTGAAGGGATGCATGGCCTCGGATCCGGCGGCGCCGAGCGACAGGAAATAGCGCCGGTCCTCCTCGAGGATGACGCGGTCGCCCCCGGCAAGGCGGGTGTCGAGGCCGGGGTCGGCATAAAGCCGCTCGAGCGCGGTGCCGAACACCTCGTTGCCGCGCATGAGGCGCACCTGCGGATTGTCGAGGTTGCCCAGGGCCCCGCCGCCGTCGGCGACGAGTTGCAGCAGGCTGTAGTCGTTGTCCGGGAGCGGGTAGGAACCGGGCCGGGCGACGCCGCCCACGAGGCTCACGGTGTTCTGGCGGCCCTCCTCGAGCGCGAGTTGCACCTGCGCGGCGGGGGTGACGGCGGTCACCGCGGTCTCGAGCGCCTCGCGGGCGTGTTCGGGACTCATCCCGGCGATGCGGACGCGGCCGACATAGGGGATGAAGACCGACCCCTCGGACGAGACGGTCATCGGCCCGAGCGCGACCTGCCGCTGCCCCGAGGCGGTCAGGAGGCCGTTTTCCTCGGTGCTCCAGATCGTCACCGTGACCTTGTCGCCGGCGGCCACGCTGCGCGTGGCGGGCTGCTGGCGCCCGTTGATCCAGCGCAGCCCCGCCGCATCGGTCGCGGGCCAGGCCGCAAGGCGCGGCAGCGCCGCCCGCGTCACCTGCTCGAGGCCGAATTCCGCCCCGGTCACCGCAGGGTCGCTGGCGGACCGCGCCAGGACCTCGTCGCGCAGGCCGGCGCCGCGCGGCAGGTCGCAGGCGGTCAGGAACAGGGCAAGCCCGATCAGGGCCAGGCGCGGCGCAAACGGCATGTGTCCCCCCGGACATCGTTCGGCCCATCCATAGGCAGTCCGGCGGCGGAGCGAAAGGATTCGCTGCCCGTGCGGATCCGGCCCCGGCCCTGCGCCGCCTCAGAACCGCGGCCGGCTCTTGCCCGGGGTGGCGGGATTGCCGCGCCAGACGGTCCAGGGGGACAGGTCGGCAAAGGCCGCGCCGCGGGCGGCAAGCACGGCCCCCTCGCCCACGCGCACGCCGGGGCCGACGAAGGCCTCGGCGCAGATCCAGGCATGCGGGCCGATCGTGACCGGGCGTGTGACCAGCGGAAAGGCCGGGTCGCGGATGTCGTGGGTGCCGCCGCACAGATGCGCGCCCTGCGACACGACCGCATGATGGCCGATCCGCATCCCGGCCATGCAATAGAGCGTCACGCGCGGGCCGATGACGCAGAAGGGCTCGAGCACGAGATGGGGCGGATACCAGATCCGGGCCGAGCCGCTGACCCGTGCCCCCGCCCCGACCTGCGCCCCGAACAGCCGCAGCAGCGCGCAGCGCCAGCGGTTCAGCGGTGGCGGGGTCCAGGCGGCCAGCAGCGCCCAGGCCAGCATGAAGGCCGCGCGCAGCAGCCGGTGACGCCGGGAAAAGGCCGAGCGGCCGCGGAACGTGTCGCCGCCGGGGGGCTGCGCGCTCATGGTGCCTCTCCGAGGGGCAGGGGGCGGCCATAGAGCAGGATGTCGTGGCGGCGGGCCGCTTCGGGGTCGAGTCGGCGGCGGATCGGCCGGGCCGGCACGCCCGCCATCACCGAATAGGGCGGCACCGGGCGGGTGACGACGGCGCCGGCCGCGATGATGCTGCCGCGGCCGATGCGCAGGCCCTCCATGATCGTCACCCGGCTGCCGATCCAGCAATCGGCCTCGATCACCGTCACCGGCCGCGGATCGTGCGGAAAGGCAAGGCGCATCGGCCGGGCGGGATCGTCCGCGACATGGTCCTGTCCGATGACCTGCACCCCGTTCGACAGCATGGTCAGGTCGCCGATCACCACCGGCCCGCAAAAGGCGGCGCCGGGCCCGAACGCGGCATGCCTGCCGATCCAGGCGCCCCGCACCCGCGCCCCCCGTCCCCAGTGAAGCCCCTCGCCCGCGCGGTAGAGGCCAAGGCGCCAGGCCACGGCCGGTTGCAGCAGCGCGCGCAGCGCCCGCTTCCAGCCGGGCTCGATCCCGGCGCGGCACAGCGCGACGATCCCGGGCAGCACCGGCATCGGCGCTTCGGCATGGGGGGCGTGGCTACGCCTGTTGGCACTGGTGCGCATGCAGGATCCCGTCCATGGCCGCGTCGATCAGGCGGACCTGGTCGGCGGGGGTGAAACGCCCCTCGAGGGCGGCGCGGCAGGCGGCGCGGCGGGCGCCGGGATCGGCCCCGGCCCGGGGCAGCAGCCGGGTGATGGCCCCGGCCAGATCCGCGATGTCGCCATGGCGGAAGAAGGCGCCCGAGACGCCCTCGATCACCGCCTCGACCTCGGGCATCTGGCGGTCGAGATCGTCATGGGTGACGACCGGCGTGCCATAGGCCAGCGCATGCATGGCCGTGAGCCCGACCTTGCCGGGGCTGGCCACCAGATCGGCGGCCATGATCTGCCGGGCGATCGCCTCCTCGTCATACTGGGCGCCCTGCGCCAGCAGCGGCACGCCGGCGGCGCGCGCCATCGCCTCGAGGGCGGGCCGGGCCGGGCCGTCGCCGATCATCCAGATCGCGGCGGCGGTCCCCCGCTGCCGCATCCGCGCCAGCGCGGCCACGAGCCAGTCGTAGCGGCATGCCGGCGTCACGCGCGAGATGGTCGCGACAACGGGCATGTCCTGCGGCATCCCGAGGGCGGCGCGCAATTCGCGCCGCGCCGTTGCGGCATGGCGGTGAAAGAGGGCGCTTTGCCGGTCCCAGTCGAGCGAGTTCCAGATCACCGCCGTGCGCCCCTCGGCAAAGCCCGATTGCGCGGCGATCGCCTGCGCGCGCGCGCCATAAAGCAGCACCCGGTCGGCCTGGGCGAAGAAGCGGTTGCGCAACAGGCGCCGGGGCCAGGATTCGCGCCTGAGCCAGCCATGCGCCCAGAAGGCGGTGGCCAGCCCGTTGCGTCGCGCCTGCCGCACCGCACGCCAGACGCCGGGCATGCGCATGTTGCCAAGGATGATCGTGGCCTCGAACCCGCCCGAGAGCGCCCGGTCGAAATCGCGGATGTCGACCCGCCGCCCCGGGCCCTGCACGAAGGTGACGGGGTGCACGGTGACGGTCTCGTCGCCCCTGAAGGCGCGGATGCCGTCGTGGTCCTCGAGCCCGCCGAAGAAATGGTAGTCGTGCCGCCCCTGCCGCACGAGGGCGCGCATCACCGGGGCGCGGTAATGGGGAAAGTGGTGATAGAGGACGGAAATGCGGGCCATGGCTATCCTTCCTGAGGGCCGGAAGCGGGTCGGGGAACGGGGATGGGCGCGGGCGCGGGGCGCAGGAACGGCAGGACAAGCGCGATGACGAGCACCGAGAACGGGTTGCCGATCGCCAGCAGGTAGCGGTTGAACACCGACTGCACGAGCGCGAAGAACACGAGGCAGGCGATTGTCCGGGCCGTCGCATCCCCCCGCGCGCCGCGCCGCGCCGCCCCCACCGCCAGGGCGCCAAGCCCGAGGACGAAGGCCGCCCCGAGGACGAGGCCGCTTTCGATGGCCAGCGTCACATAGGAGCTTTCGGTCAGGAAACCGATCGTCCCGGGACTGGCCGAGCGCAGCCCGGCCCCGAACAGGAGGCGCCCCGTCCCCCCGGCCGCGACATGATCGAGCCCGGCCTGCCACAGCGCGACCCGGCCCGTCCCGCCCGAGCCGAGGCCGCGGGTCTCGGACCCCAGGTCGAGAAGCCGCGCCAGATGCGCGCCGGGGCCGTCGATGGCCAGGAACACCCAGGCCAGGGCCGCGGCGCCCAGGGCCGGCAGCAGAAGCAGGGCAAGGGCGCGCCCGGCCCCGCCGGGCGGCGGGCGGCGCAGGCCGGCCAGCCAGGTCAGAAGCACCGCCGCCCCCAGCGCGACCAGCCCCGCCCGCGCCGAGGCGGCCAGGATGACCGCCACCGCCACCACCGCCCCCGCGCCCAGGGCGGCCCGCCCGATCCCGGCGCAGCGACGCGCCCTGTCCCCCATCAGGATCGCCCCCGCGCCAAAGACGAAGCCGGTGAGATTCGGATGCAGCCCGAAGGGACGGAACCGGATCAGCGCGGTCTCGGGGCCGGTCTCGGCGCGCAGGCTGGTCAGGAGCGCCGGCAGGTCGCTGACAAGGACAAGCACGGTCGCCGCCAGCCAGGCATGGGCGGCGATGGCCAGGATCGCCGCCGCGCTCAGCGCCCGGGTCAGCGCCATCAGCGCGGCCAGGACGGCAAGGAACACCAGCGAATATGGCCCCGAATAGGGATCGGCCGGAGCGGCGATGTTCACCGCGACCGAGACGAGCCCCATGAGCAGCAAGAGCCATTCGATCCCGCCGGGCGGAACCGGCATCACCTGCCGCGCCATGACCGCGGCCGCCCCGGCCAGCACCACAAGCAGCGCGCCCGCGGTCTGGGCCGCGCCCGCGATCCCTTCGGCATTCGAGAGAAAGAGCGTGGCCAGCGCGAGAAACAGGAGCGCGCCGGCGCGGGTGGTGCGGACGGGGGTGGCAGGGGCAGAAGGGGCGGCAGGGGCGGCGGTCATGGCGCGGGCTCTGGCAGGGCGCGCGCGCGGCGGCCCAGAAGCAGCAGGAGGGCGAATTCCGGTAGCGCCCCGCACAGCGCGGCGATGGTCGGGGCATCCGCGCGCCCGCCCCCCGCAAGGACCGCCACCGCCCCGAGCGCGGCCAGCACCCCGAGCAGATAGGCCGGCGCGAAGGCCCCCTGCCGGTTCAGTGCGACCAGGGGCGCGGCCTGCGCGGTCCAGACCGCATTCGCCCCCGCCCCGAGTGCGAGCAGCGCCAGAAGCGGGGCCGTGGCCTCGAGCGTGCCGCCCGAAATTGCCCGCACGATCCTGCCGCCCAGCAGCGCAAGCAGCAGGCCCGACGGCAGCATGACCGCCACCGCCACCGCCACGTTCAGCCGCGCCAGGCGCCGCGCCAGCGCGGTGTCGCCCCCGCTCAGCGCGCGGGTGAGTTCGGGGATCGAGGGCCGCACCACCATCCCGGCCAGTTGCAGCGGCGCGCGGCAGACGGTGCGCGCGGCGCCGAAGACCGCCACCGCCCCCGGCCCCGCCACCGCGCCGAGCGCAAGGACCATGCCCTGAAGCGACAGGGCCGTGGCCGCGGTCAGGCCGAAGGCGGCCAGCGCCGGCCGGGCCAGCGCGCGGATCGTCCCGCGCCGGGCATGGCGGATGCCGAAGGCGGCCCAGGGCGCGCGCCGGCGCAGCAGGCGCAGGAACAGCGCAAGGCCCGCAAGGCGCAGGACCAGGACCGCCCCCGCCGCCAGGGCGATCCGCCCGCCCGCCAGCGCCACCAGCACCGGCGCGACCCCCTCGAGCAGGAGCAGCGTGCCGGAAAACCCCATGGCAAAGGCATAGCCATGCGTGGCGCGCCAGACCGCGGTGGCGATGCCCGTCTGCCCCATGGCCAGCGCCTGCCCGGCCACAAGGGCGATGGCCAGGGCGGTCTCGCCGGCGCCGAAGGGCCCGACCGGCTGTCCGCGCAGCCAGAGCCAGCCCGCCAGCAGAAGCGCGAGCGCCGCCGCCCCCGCCAGCATCCCCGCGACGAAGACGATGGTGCTGTGCAGGACGGGGGCGGCCTCGTGTTCCTCGCCCCGCGCAAGAAGGCGCGTCATCTCGACCCCGGCGGCGGCGCCAAAGCCCAGATCCGACAGCGCGATCGCGGTCGGCACCGCCATCAGCACGAGCCAGACGCCATAGCCATCGGCCCCCCAGGCCGCGCCGAGTGCCGGGATCGACAGGATCTGGACCAGCGTGACCGCGCCCTTGTCGTAGAGGCTGGCAAGGATGCTGCGCAGCAGGCGCCCCCTGGTCCCGCCCGTGCGCGGAGGATGCCGGGGCAGGGCGGGGGCGGGGGTCATTCCCGGGCCTCCGGCCGCGTGCCCTCGTGCAGGAGGGCGGCCCGCAGATCGCGCCCGAGGCGCAGCGCCGCCCCGTCCCGGGCCGTGGCGAGGTGATCGCGCAGCCGCGCCGGCGCATGCGACGAGACCAGGACGACGCCGCCGGGATTTTCCGCCAGCGCCGCCCCGGTCAGCGCCCGCGCCAGCACGCGCGGATCGCCCAGATCCGCCCCGCAGGCCGCCGAGATCCGCGCGCGGCGCCCCGCATCGGCCGCAAGCCAGGCCGAGAGCGGCCCCAGCGCCCGCAGGAGCGCGCGATGGGTGATGCGCAGCGGCGCCTCGGGCGGGTGGGGCAGGGGCGGATCGAGGATGCTCCAGGAATATTGCACCGCCTCGAAGATGCCGGGCCAGGCGGCAAGGATCCGGGCGCTGTCCTCTGGCCCGGTGGCCAGGCCGAGGGCGCGCACCTTGCCCGCCCTGCGCAGATCCTCGAGCGCGCGCACCAGCGGTTCGGTGACATCCGCCGGCTGCGCCATGTGCAGCAGGTAGAGATCGACCCGGTCGGTGCGCAGCAGGCGCAGGCTCTCCTCGAGGGCGGGGGCGAGGCGCCCCGCCGCGAGATCGGCGCGCGAAGGGCCCCGGGGGGCGGTCGCGGGGGCGAGGCGCGCGCGCAGCGGCCGCAGCAGCGGGGCCAGCGTGGCGCGCAGCACCAGATGCGCCGCGGACACGCGCGGACGGGCCAGCCCCACCTTGGTGGCGATGCGCACCGCCTCGCGGTTCGGGCCAAGGGCGCGGCCCAGCACGGCTTCGGCGGTGCCGAGCCCGTATTGCGGCGCGACATCGAAATGCCGCGCCCCGGCGTCGAAGGCGGCGGCGATCAGCCGTTCGGCCGTGCGCAGCGGGCTGCCGGCGGTGATCCGGGCACAGCCGATGCCGATGATGGCGGGGGTCTCAGGCGCAGAGGGCATGGTTTCCCCCCGCCCCGCGGGCGCACAGCCGGTCGGCCAGCCGCAGCCCGAGGCAGATCGCGGTGAAGGTCGGGTTGGCAAAGCCCGAGGCCGGATAGAGCGCGGCCCCCGCGACATGGAGATTGGGGCTGCCGAAGACGCGGCCGTGGCCGTCGGTGACGCCTTCGGCGGGGGTCGCGGCCATGCGCGCCCCGCCCATGTGGTGGTTGGCGTCGTCGATCCGCGCGAGGAAGCCCGGATCGCGGGCGATGAGCTGCGGATCGGGCACGAGCCGGGCGATGCGGTTGTCCTCGAACCAGACCCCGAGCAGTTCGGCAAAGCGGGCGGGGGTCTCGAGGTCGCGCGGGTCGATCCGCCAGTCGACATCGGCCTCGGGCAGGCCGAAGGCATCGCGCCGCCGGGGCGACAGGGTGATGCGGCTGTCCGGCAGCGGGCGCTGTTCGGCGGTCAGGCGCAGGCGGATCGTGGCGCCGGCGGGGTTCGGGATGCGGCGGTGGCGCAGATAGCGCAGCGCCATCGGCAGGGCAAAGCGCAAGGTGCCGGGCAGCGCGCCCAGGCCCCGCGCCGCCCCGCGCCACCCCCCCGCCAGCCGCCCGCGCAGCAGGCCGCGCAGCATGATCTTGAGATTGGCCAGATCGCCGGCGATGGCGCTGTCGAAGACGACATGCGCGGCAATGTCGAGCAGCCCCTCCTGCGCCTGGGCGGCGGCGGTCAGGTGCAGCTTGGGGCAATACTTGATGCCGTCGAGCACGGCATTGTCGAAGAGATCGGCAAAGCGGCGCCGGTCGACAGGTTCGATCCGGCCGGCCAGGCAATCGACATGGTCGAGAAATCCGCGCCCGAGCCAGGGGTTGTCCGCCCAGGGGGCCGGCACGCCCGAGGCGGTGGGGAATTGCAGCAGGCGGGCGATCTCGACCGTGCCGTTCGCAAGGACGAACTGCCGCGCGGACAGGCGCGGGCGGCCGCCCCCGGGCAGGGCGACCAGCGCGGCGCGCACCTGCCCGTCCGGCCCGGCATCGAGGGCCGCGACCTGCGCCCCGATGAGGACGGTCGGCCCGGCCGCGCCGCGGATGTCCGGCCCGAGGAGCACGGCCAGATCGGGTTCGGGCGCCCAGCGGGTGAGGAACGGGGCGATGGTGGCGGTCGCGGGCGGGGCCGGGACGCCAAGGCGCCTCCAGATTGCGGCATCATCGGGGGCATCATCGGTCTGGGCGGCCCCCAGGCCGAGCAGGGCCAGGGCCGGCCCGGTCCAGGGCGCAAGATCGGCCGCGCCGATCGGCCAGGGCGGGGCACCCGTGCCGGGGCGCGCGCCCAGGACATGCGGCGCCACCGGCACGAGTTGTCCGCCCCAGAAGGCGGTCGTGCCGCCCAGGTTGCGAAACCGGCCCAGATGCAGGCCGGGCAGGGGGTGGCCCACCGCGCGCGCGCCCGCGAAGACCGATTGCGAGGCGGCCTCGGGACGGGCGGGCCCGGCCTCGAGCAGGGCGACGCGCCGCCCGCGCCGCGCCAGGCTGACCGCCAGCGTGAGGCCGACCGCCCCGGCCCCGACCACGGCCACGTCAAAGGGCGGGGCGGCGGCGAAATCGAACTGCGCGGCAGGGATCAGCATGGGCGGCGCCCCCGGAACGCACCGGTCAACGCACCGGTCGGGGGTGCCGCCGCCGCCATCAGCCGCGCAGCCGGTCGCGATGGGCGAGGAACCAGCGGCAGGTGTCGCGCAGCCCCGCGTCGAGGTCGATCCGCGCCCGCCAGCCCATCGCCGTCAGCCGCGAGACATCCATGAGCTTGCGCATGGTGCCGTCGGGTTTCGACGCGTCGCAGGTGATGCGGCCGCGAAAGCCGGCGATCGCGGCGATCTTTTCCGCAAGCTCGCGGATGGAGATGTCGCTGCCGGTGCCGACATTGATGTGGCTCAGCATCGGCCGGGTGTGGGCGGCATGGATCGCGGGATCGAGATCCATGACGAAGAGGCTGGCCTCGGCCATGTCGTCGACATGCAGGAATTCGCGCCGGGGCGTGCCGCTGCCCCAGATCACCACCTCGTCGGCGCCCTGCGCGGCCGCCTCGTGAAAGCGGCGGATGAGCGCGGGCATGACATGGCTGGCGGTCGGGTGGAAATTGTCGCCCGGCCCGTAGAGATTGGTCGGCATCACGCTGCGGTAGTCGCGGCCGTGCTGGCGATTCATGCTTTCGCACAGCTTGATTCCGGCGATCTTGGCCACGGCATAGGGTTCGTTCGTGGGCTCGAGCACCCCGGTCAGCAACGCCTCCTCGGGCATCGGCTGGGGCGCCTCGCGCGGGTAGATGCAGGACGAGCCGAGAAACAGCAGGCGCTGCACGCCGGCGGCATGGGCCTCGCCGATGACATTCGCCTCGATGAGCAGGTTGTCGAGGATGAAATCGGCCGGGCGGCTGTCGTTGGCAAGGATGCCGCCCACGCGCGCGGCGGCAAGGATCACCGCATCGGGGCGGGTGTCGCGCAGGAAGGCGCGCACCGCCCCCTGGTCGCGCAGGTCGAGTTCGGCGCTGGTGCGGGTGACGATCTCGAGATCCTCGCCCGCGGCGCGGCGGGCCTCGAGCCGGCGCAGGATCGCGCCGCCCACCATGCCGCGATGTCCGGCCACATAGATGCGCGCCATCGCTCAGCCCTCCAGAGTGACCGGAAGGTCATGACCATGCGCCCGCAGGAGGGCATGGCGCTGCGCGGCCCTCAGATCCTCGGCCACCATCTCGGCGCACATCTGCTGCACGGTGATCTCGGGCTCCCAGCCCAGCCGTTCGCGCGCGCGCGTCGGATCGCCGAGCAGGGTCTCGACCTCGGCGGGGCGGAAATAGCGCGGGTCGATGCGCATGATCACGTCGCCGGGGCGCACCGCCGGGGCGCGGTCGCCCTCGACGCGGGTCACGGTGCCGATCTCGTCGACGCCGCGGCCCGAGAACTCGATCCCGATCCCCAGTTCGGCCGCCGCCCAGGTGATGAACTGGCGCACCGAATGCTGCACGCCGGTGGCGATGACGAAATCTTCGGGCGCCTCCTGTTGCAGCATCATCCACTGCATGCGCACGTAATCCCGGGCATGGCCCCAGTCGCGCAGGCTGTCGATGTTGCCCATGTAGAGGCAGGGCTCGAGCCCCTGGGCGATGTTGGCAAGGCCGCGGGTGATCTTGCGCGTGACAAAGGTCTCGCCGCGGCGCGGGCTTTCGTGGTTGAAGAGGATGCCGTTGCAGGCATAGAGGCCATAGGCCTCGCGGTAGTTCACGCAGATCCAGTAGGCATAGAGTTTCGCCACCGCATAGGGCGAACGCGGATGGAAGGGCGTGGTCTCGCGCTGGGGGATCTCCTGCACCAGGCCGTAGAGTTCCGAGGTCGAGGCCTGGTAGAAGCGGGTCTTCTGCTCGAGCCCGAGAAAGCGGATCGCCTCGAGCAGGCGCAACGTGCCGATCGCATCCACGTCGGCGGTGTATTCGGGGGCCTCGAACGACACGGCGACATGCGACTGCGCCCCGAGGTTGTAGACCTCGTCGGGTTCGACCTCGCGCATGATGCGGGTGAGGTTCGACGTGTCCGACAGATCGCCGTAATGCAGGCGGAAGCGGGCGTTGTCGATATGGGGATCCTGATAGATGTGATCGACGCGCTGGGTGTTGAAGAGCGAGGCGCGCCGCTTGATCCCGTGCACCTCATAGCCCTTCGCCAGCAGGAATTCGGCCAGATAGGATCCGTCCTGGCCGGTCACTCCGGTGATGAGGGCGCGTCTTGCGGTTGTGGTCATGTCCCTGGGCATCCTTCCTTCAGCCATCCGCCTTGATGAACGGGCGGCCGGGGCCGTCCGCTGCAAGGATGATCTGACGGTAGCCCTCCAGCACCCTGCCCCTTTCCATGTGCATGGCGATGTGGCGTTGTCCACTGCGGCCCATGGCGATCTGCCGCGCGCGGTCGGCGGCAAGGTCGCGCACGGCGGCGAACAGCGCCGCCTCGTCGCCGGGCGGCACGCTCAGCCCGGCGCCGGATTCGCGCGCGAGGCGCTCGAGCGGGCTGCCGGGATCGGCGATGCAGACGAAGGGCCGGCCGGCCGCCATGATCGCCACGGCCTTGGAGGGCAGGGCATGGTCGCCCACGCCCGGCGCCTGCGGCACAAGGTGGATCGCCGCCGCCTGCAGGGCCGCGACCAGACCGGCCGCAGGGGCGAAGGGTTCGAGCCGGACATGGGTCAGGCCGCGCGCGGCGATCCGGGCGGCAAGATGCGCGCGTTCGGACCCGTCGCCGCGCAGCACCACCTCGAGGGCGACCCCCTCCTGCCCGAGCCGCGCGAACAGCGGCAGCAACTGTCCGAGGTTCTGCTTGCGGCCGAAATTGCCCGAATACATCAGGACCGGGCGGTTCGTTTCGGGCGGATCGGCCCAGGGCGCGACCTCGGCCCAGATCGGCAGGACGCTGATCGGGCGGGTGCAGCCCAGGGCGCGCAGCCCGTCGCGCATTCCCCCGGTCAGGACCACGACCCGGTCGGCACGGTTCAGGCCGAACCGTTCGAGCGCCCGCAGCGCCCGCACGATCCCGCGCCCGCGCACCAGGCCGAGGGCCCCGGCAAGGCCGCTCTCGATGTCATGGACCACGGCCACGACCGGGGCGCGGGTGACAAGGCGCAGCAGGGCGGCGGCATAGAGGGTGAGCACGCTCGGGACATAGGCGATGACCGTTCCGGCACCGCGGAACCGTCCGGCCAGCAATCCGGCCAGCACATGGCGCAGATAGCCCAGGTCATTGCCCAGCCGGCGCATCGCCCCGGCCCCCGCGCGCGGGCGCACCGGGGCGCGGGCAATGGCCATGCCCTGCCAGGTCTCGCGGTCGCGGGTGCCGTCCTGCCAGCCGGGATAGCGCCCGGCATCGGGGTAATGGGGGCGGAAGGATTCCACCGCAAGCTCGGCGCCCGCCTCGGCAAGGGCAAGCGCCAGATCGGTGCAATAGGGGGCCGATCCGGTTTCCTCCGGCCAGAAATAGGGCGAGAGATACACGATCCTGCGCCGCATCCGCCCTTCTTTCCTGCCTGCCTCGCCGGAGAAAGACTATCGAAAGGCGATTTACTTGACAATGGTTCAACCTTGCCTTGTATCCGCCTTCCCGAAACCGGGCAGGCGATGCCCCGATGCATCGCCCGGACCCGCGCCCTGTGCGCCTGCCCGCCACGGGCCTTGCGCTTTGCCGGGGCGCGCGGCCAGACTGCGCAAAAACGACAAGGGCAGAGGTCATGATCACACCCGTTCTCCTGTGCGGCGGCTCCGGCACCCGGCTCTGGCCGATCTCGCGCAAGAGCTTTCCCAAGCAGTTCGTGGCCCTGACCGGAGACGAGAGCCTGTTCGCCGCCTCGGCGCGGCGGCTCTCGGGGCCGGATTTCGCCCCGCCGGTGGTGGTGACGGGATCGGATTTCCGCTTCATCGTCACCGAACAGCTTCTGGCGGCGGGGATCGACCCCGGCCCGATCCTGATCGAACCCGCGCCGCGCAACACCGCGCCCGCGGTCCTGGCGGCGGTGCTGCATGTCGCGGCCAGGGATCCCGAGGCGCTGATCCTGATCGCGCCTTCGGATCATGCCATCGCCGATCCCGCCGCCTTTCGCGATGCGGTGGCGCGCGCCGCACCCGCGGCGCGGGCCGGGCGGATCGTCACCTTCGGCATCCGCCCCACCCATGCCGAGACCGGTTATGGCTGGCTCGAACTCGGCGAGGAGACGAATGGGGGGGCGGAAGGGGCGGCGGTGCCGCTGGTCCGTTTCGTCGAGAAGCCCGATGCCGCGCGCGCCGCGGCCATGCTGGCGGCCGGGAATTTCCTGTGGAACGCCGGGATCTTCCTGTTTTCCGCGCGCGTCATGCTCGAGGCGGTGCGCGCCCATGCGCCGGGCCTTCTCGCCCCGGTGCAGGCGGCGCTGGACGGGGCGCAGGCCGATCTGGGGTTCCTGCGCCTCGATCCCGGGGCCTGGGGGCAGGTCGAGTCGATCTCGATCGACTATGCGGTGATGGAGCGGGCCGGCAATCTTTCGGTCCTGCCCTACGGGGCGGGGTGGAACGATCTGGGCGGCTGGGATGCCGTGGCGCGCGAGATGGGCCCGGATGCGGCGGGGCTGGCGGTTTCGGGGGCGGTGACGGCGATCGACTGTGCCGATTGCCTGCTGCGGTCGGACAGCGAGGAGGTCGAACTGGTCGGGATCGGCCTGAAGGATCTCATCGTGGTGGCGATGAAGGACGCGGTGCTGGTGGCCGACCGCGCCCGCGCGCAGGACGTGAAGCGCGCGGTCGAGGCGCTCGGGGCCAAGGGCGCGCGCCAGGCCGAATCCTTTGCCCGCGACCACCGCCCCTGGGGCCATTTCGAGACGCTGGCCCTGGCCGACCGTTTCCAGGTGAAGCGCATCGTGGTGAAGCCCGGCGCCGCGCTCAGCCTGCAAAGCCATTTCCACCGCTCGGAGCACTGGATCGTGGTCTCGGGGACGGCGCGGGTGACGGTGAACGACACGGTCCGCCTCGTGACCGAGAACCAGTCGGTCTATATCCCGCTGGGCGCCACCCACCGGATGGAGAACCCCGGCCGCGTGCCGATGGTGCTGATCGAGGTGCAGACCGGCGCCTATCTGGGCGAGGACGACATCGTGCGCCACGAGGATGTCTATGCCCGCGGGCAGGGCGCGAAGGGCTGAGGGGGAGGGCGGCCGATGGCCCCGAAATTCGGGACGAGCGGCCTGCGCGGCCTGGTCACGGAGCTGACCGACGCGCTGGTGGCCGATCATGTCCGCGCCTTCCTGTCGGTCTGCGCCACGGGGCCTGCGATCCTGCTCGGGCGCGATCTGCGCGACAGCTCGCCGCGGCTGGCGGCGGCGGTGACGCGCGCGGCCCTCGGGGCGGGGCATGACGTGGTCGATTGCGGGGCGCTGCCCACGCCCGCCCTGGCCCTTGCCGCGCAGGAGGCGGGATGCGGGGCGGTGATGGTGACGGGCAGCCATATCCCGGACGACCGCAACGGGCTCAAGTTCTACACCGTCACGGGCGAGATCGCCAAGACCGACGAGGCGGCGATCCTGGCCGCGCTGGGGCAGGCGGCCACCCCCCCGCCCGCGCCCCGTCCCGGGGGGCTGCGCCACGATGCCGGGGCGGGGGCGCGCTATGGCGCGCGCTACCGCGATGCCTTCGGGGTGGGGGCGCTTGCGGGGATGCGGATCGGGGTCTATGCGCATTCCTCGGTCGCGCGCGACCTGCTGGCCGGGATCCTGGCCGATCTGGGGGCCGGGGTGCGGGAACTGGGCCGTTCCGGGCGGTTCGTCCCGGTCGATACCGAGGCGGTCGATGCGGACACCCGCGCGCAGCTTGCCCTCTGGGCGGCAGAAGGCGGGTTCGATGCCATCGTCTCGACCGATGGCGACGGCGACCGGCCGCTGCTGGCCGATGCGGCGGGGCAGGTGGTGGCGGGCGACATCCTCGGGCAGATCACGGCGCAGGCGCTTGGCGCCACGGTGGTGGTGACGCCGGTCTCCTCGAACAGCGGTGCGGCCCTGGGCGGGCATTTCGCGCGGGTGATCGCCACGCGGATCGGATCGCCCCATGTCATTGCCGCCATGGACGAGGCGCGGGCCGCGCAGCCGGGCTGCCGCGTCGCGGGTTACGAGGCCAACGGCGGCTTTCTCCTCGGCTTCGGGGCCGCGGGGCCGGCGGGGCCGCTGCCGGCGCTGCCCACGCGCGACAGCCTGCTGCCGATCCTGGCCACGCTGGTGGCGGCGCGGGCGGCGGGCGGCGTGGCGGCGCGCGTCGCGCAGGAGCCCGCGCGCTTTACCGCCGCCGACCGGATCGCCAATGTTCCCTCGGCCACGGGGGCGGCGCTGGTGGCGGCGCTGGCGCAGGACAGGGCGGCGCGCGCGGCGCTGCTGGCCGCGCTCGGCCTGCCTGCGGGACATGACACCGACCGCACCGACGGGCTGCGGATGCGCGCGCAGGACGGCAGCGTGCTGCACCTGCGCCCCTCGGGCAACGCGCCCGAGTTCCGCCTCTATGTCGAGGCGGACAGCGCCGGGGCTGCGCGGGCGCTGCTTGAGCGCGCGCGGGCGCGGGTGGCCGCGATGGTGGACGGGATGGTGCCCGGGATGAGGGGCTGACCCCGGCGCGGGACTGACCCCGGCGCGCGGTGCCCTCAGGAGGCGTCAACCCTCCGGCCCCATCCTGCCCCCGGTATTCCCGAGGCGAGGAGGGGCAGATGCCCGACGCTTATCTCTATCACGGCCGCGGCCTGGACAGTCCGGCGGTGCGCCATGTCGCGATCACGCCCAGCAACGGCAGCGACCTGCCCGAACGGCCGCGGGTGATCTACTGCCTTGCCGCCGGCAATGCCGTGCTGCGCGACGAGGCCGGGATCGAGCTGACCTATGCGCTGCATCAGGGACAGATCCTGCCGCTTTCGCCGGTGCGGGTGCTGGCCAGCGGCACCACCGCCACGCTTTGCGGGTGGATCTGATGCTGGGCCTCGGCCTTGGGGTGGCGGGCTGCGCGGTGCTCTCGCAGGCCCCGGCGATCGCGGTGGACAGCGGCACGGGCCTGGCCGGTTCGGTCTATCGCGCGACGCGGGCGGGGCAGTGGACGGCCGACGGCCAGCCGATCGCCGGGGCCACCGGCACGACCTGGGTGATGACCCCCGCGCACGAAGGCGCGGCGATCCGCTGCGGCGCGAGCAATGCCATCGAGATCTGGGTGCCCTCGGATCTGCCGGGGATCCTGGGCTGGTGGGATGCGCGGCGGGGAGTGACCCTTGCGGGCGGCACGGTCAGTGCCTGGGCCGCGGTGGGCGGCAGTCCGGTGGCGGTGCAGCCGATCGGCAGCCGCCAGCCGGCGCTGGCACGCCATCCCGCGGGCGGACGGCGCAACCTCTATCCGCGCACCACCTTCGACTGGGCCCCCGCAGGCCCGGTCGCCGCCAATCTCACCAGTGCCGACGGCGGGCTGCGCATCGATTCGGGCGGCGCCTCGGGCCTGACCACGACCGTGGTCGCCACCGGCATCCTGGGCGGCCTGCCCTGGATCGACTACCGGGTGCAGGGCACCAACACCTCGGGGACGGGGCAGTATCTCGACATCCAGTATCCGGGCAACCTGCCGGTCACCCCGGGCCAGCCGTTCCAGTGGTCGGCCTGGCTTCAGGTGGTCGATGGCAGCACGGCGGGATTGCAGATCTGGGCCAATGCCGTCTTTCGCGATGCCGCCAGCGCCGTGGTCGGCGTGACCTGGGATCAGGGCGGGTCGAACAACCTGACCGCGGTGTCGGGGGTGATGGCGCGGCATGTCCGTTCGACCGTGCTGCCGGCCAATGCCGTGACGGTGACGATGCCGGGCGTGTTCTTCAGCGTGCCCGCGGGCGCCGGCGTCGACTGCACCTTGCGCGTCATGGGAATGCAGATCGAGCAGGCCGCCGCCGGCGCAACCGCCGCGCAGGTCTGTGCCGGCATCCATGACTGCACCGAAGCGGGCAGGCCCGACATCTGGCATCTGGTGCGCGACGGGGTGGACGACACGCTCGACCTCACGCTGCCGGCGGGGACATGGACACGGGCGCTGGCCGACAGCCTGGGCGCCGTCACCTTCACCGAAGGCATCGCCGCCGGTCCCGAGGATGTGCTGCGCGTGCCGCGGCTGGCGGACATCCTCCATGTCGACCGGGTGCTGACCCAGACCGAGCGCAATCAGCTGACCTCCTACTGGCAGGCGAGGATGACATGACCGAACGCGAGGACGAGATGCCGCCGCTGCCGCCCCCCGGATTCTGGACCGGATCCGAAGCGGCGGTCGCCGCGGCCGAGGCGGCGGCCAGCGCGGTGCTGGCCGGCCGGGCCGAACGGCGCGACGGGGTCGTGCTCGACCCGCAGGAGCGGCACACGACCCGCTGGGCCATCCCGGCGCCGGCCGCGGCCCCGGGGGTCTGGTTCATCCCGGCCCTGCCGGGCATGGCGCCGCCGGCGGATTGTCAGGCGGTCTGGACGGATCCGGGCGGGGGCGGCACGCCCTGACTCAGGATCCGTCGCCGAAATAGCCGCCGCCGTGGCGGCCCTGGCGGCGGCCGGTGCGGTCCTCATGGCTCAGGATGCCGCAGAGGAAGGCGCCGGGGCGCATCGCCTCGTGCAGCTGGCCCAGGGCCTCGCGCAGCTCGCCCTGCGTGGCCAGGCCCTGGCGCACCACCAGCACCGCCGCATCGGCATGGCGTGCCAGATAGCGCGCATCGACCACCGGCAGGAGCGGCGGGCTGTCCAGCACGACGATGTCGAAACTGCGCACCGCCGCCCCGAGCAGGCCATGGAATGCCCGGCTGTCGATGAGCTGCCCGGTCGGGACGGTGCTGCGCTCGCCCGCGGTCAGCACCGCCAGGGGCGAGAGCGGATCCTCGGCGGTCTCGAGCGTGGCCGCCCCGAGCGCCCCCTGATGCAGCAGGTAATCGAGAAGGCCGGTCGTGCTCGAGGCGCCGATCCGGCGGGCGATGCCGGGCTTGCGCAGGTCCGCATCGACCAGAAGCGTGCGCATCCCGGCCAGCGCATAGGTGCGCGCCAGCGCCAGCGCGCAAGAGGTCTTGCCCTCGGCCGGCAGCGCGGAGCAGGCGATGATCACCCGCCCGCTGCCGCCGGTCTCGCGGCCTGTATCAGTGTCTGTTCCGGCCCCGTCCGGCCAGGCGCGGTCCCCCTGCCGCCCGAGGCCGGTGTCGATCGCCGCGCGCAGCTTGCGGAAGGTCTCGGCATAGGGCGACATCGGCGCGAGGGCCACCAGATCGGCGGGCGATCCGCCCTCGGGCGGGGTGACGCGCGGCACCGAGACCGGCACCCGCGCCTGAAGGACATTGCGCAACTGGCTGGCCGACATGGCGCCGCCGACATGGTATTCCCTGAGAAAGGCCAGCACGATCCCGAGGGCAAGCCCCCCCGCCAGCCCCAGCACGATCCCGAGCCGCCGGTTCGGGGAGGCGGGGGTATCGGGGGGCAGGGCCTCGGAGACGACGCGGGCATCGGCGATCTGGATATTGGCCAGCGTGCCCATGTCCTGTGCCCGCGCCAGCAGGGTCTGATACTGGCTGCGGGCGATGGTGGCGGCCTGCTGGAGTTCGAAGAGTTCCGCCAGCAGATCCGCCGGCAGCCCCGAACGCACGAGGGCCTCGCGCAGCCGGGCATCGGCGGCGGTCGCGCGCAGGTCGAGGTCGTCCATGCCGCTGCGCACCGCGGCCAGGGCGCTGTCGGCGCGCAAGGCCAGATCGTCCTCGATCTGCGCAAGGCCGCGGGCCAGATCGACCGCCTCGGCCGAACCGTCGGCCACGCCGGCAAGGCGCCGTGCGAGGTCGCTGCGCTGGCGGGCCAGTTCCTCGAGCGCGGCATCGCCCAGGGTGCGCGCCATCTCGTCCCAGGCGCCCTCGGCCTGCGCCCCTGCGGCGGCGGCAAGACGGGCGGCGTCCTCGGCGCGGCGGGTGCGGGTGGCCTCGAGATCCTGGCGCAGCCGGACGATGGCGGGGTCGCTGCTTTCGGCCTCGAGCCGGGCGAGATTGGCGGCGATGAAATCCTCGACCCCGGCCTCGGCCTGCGCAAGCTGGCTGCGCGCGGTGGCGATCTGGGCGCTGAGCACGTCGCGCGCGCCCAGCAGGGCCTGGGTCTTGGCCTCGACCTGGCGGCGGATGTAGGTGGCGGCATAGGCATTGGCGATGCGGGCGGCCGATTGCGGGCTGACCGAGGCGACCGAGATCGCGATCAGCCAGGTCTGGTCCTGACGGCGGATCGTCACCGCTTCGCCGAGCCGCGCCATGGCCGCGCCGACCAGTTCCGCCCCGTCCCGCGGGCCGCGCGGCGCCAGCCCGACAAGGCCGCGCAGCCCGTCCGGCGACAGGTCGAGGCCAAGGGCGATGCCCGCCTTCTCGATCCAGCCCAGGCGGGGCCCGAATTCGGGATCGCGGATCAGGCCCGCCGCCTCGATCACCGCCAGCGCGGTCGCGTCCGAGCGCAGGATTTCCACCTCGCCATCGACGCGCGCATTCAGGACCGCGCCCTGCGGGGTTTCGCCCGAGGACGGATCGAGCAGGTTCGAGCCGCGCCCGTCGACCAGCAGCAGCGTGCTGGCCCGATAGACCGGCGTCGCGGTCAGCAGGTGCAGGAAGGCCAGCGCGAAGACCAGCGCCATCGTGGCCAGGATCAGCCGGCGCTGACGCCCCAGAAGGGCGGCGATATCCTTGGGATCCATGCCGGGGGTCTCCATCCGCGATCCTTTCGTTCAGTCCGGCCCGGCCCCCCGCCGGGCCATGCCCGGCCCGAGGACCGAGAGGAAGGCCAGGGTGACGGCCGGGATCTCGAGGCTGAAATCGCCCAGCGAATGCAGCCCGCCCAGCACCAGCGCCCCGATCCCCGCCGCCGCCTGCGGCCCCGGCCCGTCCGGGGCGTGCCGCCGGCGCCACAGCACCACCCCCGCCCCGGCCAGGATCAGCGGCGGCAGCGATCCGGCGATCACCCCCATCTCGGCCCAGAGCGCGAGATAGCTGTTGTGGGCCAGGTCATAGTGAAAGGCGCCGGGCAGGGGCGGGGCGCGGAAGGCGGCAAAGGCCGCGCCGAAGGCATCGAGGCCCCAGCCCGTGAAGGGCCGCGCCGCGATCATGCCAAGGATCTGGCGATAGAGTTCAAGCCGCATCCGCCCCTCGGGGCCGGCGGCCAGAAGGCGTTCGGCCAGGCCGGCATTGCCCGCGACCACGGCCACGCCCAGGGCCAGCCCCGCCCCCGCCAGCAGGAGCCGGCGCCGGGGCCGTGCCCACAGCAGCGCCGCCGTGACCCCGAGGCCCGCCACGCCCGCCGCCACCCCGAGGCGCGATTGCGTCGCCAGCAGCGCCACCAGGATCGCGGCCATCCCCGCCGCCACCGGCGCCCGCCCGCCCGGGCGCGCCCCAAGGGCCGCCCCCTGGACCAGCCCGAGCCCGAGGAAGGTGGCCAGCGAATTGCGGTTGACGAAACTGCCGGTCGCCACGCCGCGATACTGGGTCTTGTCCCCCCAGAGCGCCGCATCGCCCAGCAGGCGCAGCGCCACCAGCGCCCAGACCGCCTGCGCCACGATGCCCCAGAACAGGATCCGCGCCATCAGGTCGGCCCGGGCAGGCGGCCCGGCCAGGGCGGCGACCAGCATGACGAACATCAGATAGCCCGACAGCCGCAGCGCCCCGAGCAGGCTTGCCCCCGGCACGAGCGACAGCGCCGGCCCGGCGACCGGCAGCGCCTGCACCGCCCCCCAGACCGGCACGAGCAGCCCCAGCAGCACGAAGGGCGGCGCGATCCCCGCCGGAACGGGCGGCCAGTCCCCGGTCCGGAGGCGGAACCGCAGCCGGCCCGCCTGAAGCGCCAGCCCGCCAAGCGCGATGAGCGCGGTCCCGAGCAGCCACCACGCCGGGCGCGCGCCCGCCACCGGCAGCGCGGCCACCGGCGCCAGCAGCGCCAGCGCCACGCCGATCCGGGTCTCGGCGCGGGCAAGCGCCCGCGCGGGCCGGGTCTCGGCGCGGGCAAGCGCCCGCGCGGGCCGGGCCCCCTCAGCCATCCGCCGCCGCCCGCAACGCGCCCAGAAAGGCGCGCTGATCGCCCGCGGAGAGGCCGGCGGCCGCCGCCCCGATCAGGGGCCGCAGCCCGGGCTGGCGCAGGTGGATCCCGGCCACAAGCCGGCGCCCCGGATCGTTCCCGAGCGCGCGCGCGACATCCGCCGCCACCGGCGCGGCCAGATCGTCGGGCAGCGGACCCAGGGCCGCCTGCCGCTCGGCCGCCAGCAGCCGCGTGCCAAGCGGCCAGGGATCGTGCGGGGCAGCGGCCGCGGCGGCGGCATAGGCGGCGCCCGCGATCCGGTCCCCGCCCACGACCGTGGCGACCAGCGCCGCGGCCAGGGCCGGCGCCAGGGCCGGATCCCGCCGCAGGATCGCCGCCGCCGCCGCGGCACAGGACGCGGCCACCCCGCGCGCCAGCACCGGCGAAACCCGGATCGCGGGCGAGGCCAGAAGCAGATCGCCGCAGGCCTCCATCAGTTCGGTCCGGGCGCGCAGGCTGTCGGGCAGGCTGTCGGGCAGGGCTGCCGGATCGAGGTCGCGCAGCGCCAGCAATACCGCCTCCTCGCCCCGGCGCAGCATGACCGCAGCGCGGTATTCGCGCCCGAAGGCAGGAATCACGAGCACGAGGACGGCCGTGCAAGCCAGAGTCCAGGCCAGAATCGGGGCCGGAATCCGGGCCGGAATCGGGGCCAGATCGCGCCATCCCTGCCGTCTCAGAACCGCCATTTCCCGACCCGCTGGAAGGGGCACCCCGCCCGCCTTGGCAGTCGCAACTTTGACGATGGCTGTCAAACAGAAAAAACAATTCAAGGTTGCGTCCGGAAGTTTACCCTTCCTTAACCTTGCTCACCGATCCGTTGCGACAGGGGCCGGGCGGCGGTTCTGCCTGCCCCGAGGACGGAGGTTGCCGATGTTTGCTGCCCGGGCGCGGATGCGCAGGTTCAGTCCCGTTTGTGCCGCGGCGCTGGGAGTGTTGCCGGTCGCGGCGCCAGCCGCCATCCCGGCCGCCATCCCGGCCGCCGCTTCGGTCGCGGAAGTCGTGGCGGCCTGTGCCGCCCCTGCCGATCCGGCCTGCGCCCCGGCGATCGAGGCGGCGGTGGCGGGCATCGGCGCGGCCGATCCCGGCCTCTCCGGGGCAGAGGCGCTCGGGGCTCTGGCGGCCGAACTGGCGGCGGCGGCGAATGCGGCCATCGGCACCCCGGCGGCGGCGCAGCTCCGGCCGGCCATGGAGGCGGCGCTGCGCATCCTTGCGGCGATGGCCTCCGCCATGGGCGAGGACGCGCTTGCCGCCACGCTGCTGGCCGTGGCCGAAACCGTCGCGCGCGGCGAGCCGGTCGATCTTGGCGCCATCGCCAGCGGCGCAGGCCAGCACGCGATCGGCCTGCCCGCCAGCGCCACCTGAGCCCCGCCCCGAACATCGCGGAGAATCCGATGGGCAAGCCCGATCTCTTCGACCGTCGTCTGTCCTCTGCGGTCTGGCCTGCGGCCGCACCGCATCCTGCGGGGCAGGGTTTCTACCGGCACCGGGGCAAGCGCCTCCTCGATCTGGCGCTGGTGCTGGCGGCGCTGCCGCTTGTCCTGCCGGTCGTGCTGGTGCTGGCCGCGGCGATCTGGTGCGAGGGCGGACAGCCCTTCTTCGGGCATCCGCGCGTCGGGCGTGGCGGGCAGGGGTTCCGCTGCTGGAAGCTGCGCACGATGGTGGTCGATGCCGAGGCGCGGCTTCAGGCGCATCTGGCCGCCGATCCGGCCGCCCGCGCCGAATGGGCGGCGTCCTTCAAGCTGCGGGACGATCCGCGCATCACCCGGTTCGGCCGGTTCCTGCGGCGCAGCAGCCTCGATGAACTGCCGCAGTTGTGGAATGTCCTGCGCGGCGAGATGAGCCTGGTCGGCCCGCGCCCGGTGACGCGGGCGGAACTGGTCCTGCTTGGCGGCGCCCTCGGCGAACGCCAGCGGCTGCGGCCGGGCGTGACCGGGCTCTGGCAGGTGTCGGGGCGCAACGACATCGCCTATGAGGCGCGGGTGGCGCTCGATCTCGATTATGTGCGCGATCACGGGCCCGGGCGCGACCTGGGCATCATCCTGGCCACGCTGCGCGCCGTCCTTGCGCGCACGGGGCGCTGATCGCCGGGCACTTGAGGCAAATCGCGCGCAAAAGCCCGCCCGCGGACGCAGCCCGGACACCGGCCGGCCCCGCGTGATCCTTCCTGTCGGACCATGGCCCCGCCGGATCCTCCGGTGCGGGCCGCCTGTCCTTCGGGGGGTCCGCCATGGCCGGAACATCCGCCTGCCGCCGCAGGGGGCGCGCGCGTCTTGCCGCCGCCCTGTGCCTGCTTGCCACCACATTGCCCGCAATCCTGCCCGCCGCGACCCTGACCATCCGCGACGATCCCGGCGGCAGCCTGGCCGAACGCCTTGCCCTGATCGAGCGCTATCGCGCCGCGGGCACCGCCCTGCGCATCGAGGGCAGCTGCATCTCGGCCTGCACGCTCTATCTCGGCCTGCCGGGCACCTGCGTGACGCGGGGGGCGCGGCTCGGCTTTCACGGGCCGCGCACCGGCCTGCCCGGCATCCCGCTGCCGCGCGCCGAGTTCGAGCGGCTCACGCGGGTCATGGCCGCCCATTACCCGCCGGCGATCCGCGACTGGTTCATGACCGAGGCGCGGCTGACCACCACGGGCTATCATGTGCTCTCGGGGGTGCAGGCGGTGGCGATGGGCGCGCAGGCCTGCTGAGGTCAGTCGCCGCCAAAGAGATCGCGGGTAAAGACCCTGTCCGCCACATCCTCGAGTTCGGGCACCATGCGGTTGGCGAGGATGAGGTCGCAATCGGCCTTGAAGCGGGCAAGGTCGCGCTCGACCGGCGAGTTGAAGAAGCTCTCCGCCGCGAGGCGCGGCTCGTAGACCGTGACCGGGATGCCCTTGGCCTTGATGCGCTTCATGATGCCCTGGATGGAACTGTCGCGGAAATTGTCCGACCCCGCCTTCATCACCAGCCGGTGGACGCCCACCCGCGCGGGCGCAAGCGCCACGATCCGCTCGGCGATGAAATCCTTGCGCGTGGCATTGGCCTCGACCACGGCGCGGATCAGGTTCTGCGGCACGTCGCGGTAATTGGCGAGAAGCTGGCGCGTGTCCTTGGGCAGGCAGTAGCCGCCATAGCCGAAGGAGGGGTTGTTGTAATGCGTGCCGATCCTGGGATCGAGGCCGACGCCGCGGATCACCGCCCGCGCATCGAGGCCGCGCGCCAGGGCATAGCTGTCGAGTTCGTTGAAATAGGCCACGCGCAGCGCAAGGAAGGTATTGGCGAAAAGCTTGATCGCCTCGGCCTCCTGCGCCCCGCACAACAGCACCTCGGCCGGGCTGAGGGCCGCCTCGGCGAGAAGTCCGGCAAAGGCCTGCGCCGCCGGCCCCGTGCCGCCCACGACGATGCGCGAGGGATGCAGGTTGTCGTGCAGCGCCCGCCCCTCGCGCAGGAATTCGGGCGAGAACAGGATGCGGTCGGTGCCCAGCCGCGCGTTCAGCGCCCCGGTAAAGCCCACGGGCACCGTCGACTTGATGACGATCGTCGCCGCCGGCGGGGCAAGGGCGAGGGCGCGCGCCGCCACCTCCTCGACGGAGCGGGTATCGAACCGGTCGGTCGCGGGATCGTAGGAGGTGGGGGTGGCGATGACCACGACATCGGCCCCCGCCATGGCAAGGGCCGCATCGGTGGTCGCCTCCAGCCCGGGCAGCCCGCCGGCCAGAAGGCGGGCGATGTCCGCATCCTCGATCGGGGCGCGGCGCGCGTTCAGCAGCGCCACCCGATCCGCATCCACGTCAAGGGCCACGACCCGGTGGCGCTGTGCCAGAAGCACGGCGATGGACAACCCGACATAACCGATCCCCGCGACCGCGATCCTCATGGCCCCTCCGGTGCTGTGCCCGTCCTCTCTAGGGCGCGGGCCGGGCGGGGTAAACGGGTCGGTCGCCGGCTCTTTCGCCAATAAGGGATGTTATGTAATGTGGCCCCGATCATCCTGCCCCCGGCCGCGCCAGCCAGCCAAGGAAGGTCCGGTCCGGACTGCGCAGCCGCGGGGCGCCGGTGGCGTGCCAGACCGCCTGCCAGCGCGCCAGCAGCGCATGGACATCCTCGCCCGGGCGCAGCGCGCGCGCGGCGTCGAGGGTCTCGGGCGCGACAAAGGGGCCGGGCGCGACGAAGGGATGGGGCGGCGGATCGAGCAGCGGATTGCGCTGGCCGAAGCGGATGATGTCGCCTTCGTCCTCGGCCATGGTGTAGTCGGGCAGCACGTCGGCCGCGATCATGTCGCGCATCATCTTGCGAAACACCCGCCGCGGCGAGGCCGAGCCCGACTTCTTCAGCAGCGTGTCGATCGAGATGCGCCAGTTGTCCTGACGGCCGCAATGCTTGCGCGCCAGTTCGTAGATGCGCCGCTCGAGCGGCTTGCGCAGGCGGAAATAGTCGCGGCTGAGGGTGAGCACCGATTTCGACAGCACCGCCCGGTAAAGCCAGTCCGACAGCGTCACCGCCACCGAGACCATGCGCCCGTCGCGGGCACGCCGCACGATCTCCCAGCTTTCGATGAGGCCGAAGCCCGCGGTCACCTCATGCCCGCCGGTGACATGGTTCGTGGTGACGCGCGTGCCGGCCAGCCGCTCGAAGGCGTCGCGCAGCCGCTGATAGCCGTCGCCCGAGGTTTCGCGGTTGGTGGCGACCAGCAGATCGTGCGCGCGCATCACCAGCACCCGGCCGATGCTGCGCCCGGCATTGAGGGCGGCCATGAGCTGACTGATGCAGTAGATGAGGATGTCCTTGTCGTGGATCGTGGCCAGGCCGCGCATCGAGGGGACCACCTCGATGCGGGTGCCGTTGTGTTCGTAGCGCAGGATGCGCCGGTCCGGCCGGGTCGAGAGCGAGAACATCGGATGTTCCATGCTGCCCATGTCGTCCTTGGGGATCGCGTCGAGCACGTCGCACAGAAAGAAATCCGCCGTCGGATGCCTGTCCGGCAACCGCGGATCGCGTCCGCGCAGCCCCCCCATGCCCGTTCCTGCCGCCATCCGCCTGCGCCCCGTTCCCGCCCGGGTTTGCCCCGGATCCTCCATGTTCCGCACGCTGGCGGATTCGTGGTTTCACTGACACCCAGCCTAGAGTTATCCACAGGACCGGTCCAGTCCCCGGCCCGCCGGCGGCGCTCCTTCCTCGGGGGTTCGGAATCGCGCTGTCGTGGGAACGGAATCGCCCTGTCGTGGGAACGGAATCACCCTCTCTGCCCGGACCCCGCAAAAACCGCGCGAACCCAAAGGCTTGCATCCAGGGCCCATTTCCTTAACACTGGAATAACCCGGATATAACCAGCGCGACTGCGGCACCAAAGCCACGGGAACAGCCATCCTGCACAGAAAAACGCCGGAAAACGCGGGTGATGTGCGATGAAAACTCCAATGTCGCATGTTTTTGGGTATAAGCGCAGAAACATGTGACATGAGGCCGAGATGCCGGCGGAAACGATCGCCCTGCCCCCCTATTTCAACATCGACCCCGACCGGGCGCTAGCCGAACTCGGGGGGCCGGCGGGCACCGGCGATCTGGCCGCCATCGCCCGGGCCTGCGCGCGCGGGCGCGACGATCTGGTCGGGCGCGGCCTTGATCCCGCGGGGCAGCGGGTGCTGCGGCCCTTCTCGACCTGGGAGATCACGCGCTATCTGATCCCGGTGGCGCCGGGCCATTTCCGCCGGGTGCTGCGGCAGAATCCGGACCTGCCGCAGGGCCGCTCGGAAACCGAGGGCGGGGCGAAATGGTTCACCCTCGACGAGGTGCTGCGCCTGCGCGCCCATTTCGCCGCCGAGGGATCGCGCGCGCGGCCCTATCGCCCCTACCGCCCCGAGGGCCTCCCGGCCAAGATGGTGGCGGTCGCGAACTTCAAGGGCGGGGTCGGCAAGACCTCGACCGCGGCGCATCTGGCGATGTCGGCCGCGCTTGACGGCTATCGGGTGCTGGTGATCGACCTCGACAGCCAGGGGTCGATGACCTCGATCTTCGGCGGGCGCGTCGCCGACGAATGGCAGACGGTGTTTCCGCTCCTCGCGCGCCACCATGCCGCGCATCTCCAGGCCGAGAACCGCGCCCGCATCGCGCGCGGCGACGATCCCCTCCCCCTTGACGAGACCCTGTCCGAGGCGCTGTCGCTGCGGGCGGCGGATCTGGTGCAGCGGACGCACTGGCCGAACATCGACCTGATCGGGGCGCAACTGAATCTCTACTGGTCCGAATTCCAGATCCCGGTCTGGCGGATGCAGGCCCGGAGCTGGAAGCTGTGGGATGCGCTCGGGGCGATGCTGGCCGAGGACGGCATCCTCGATGCCTATGACATCGTGTTCCTCGATACGCCGCCCGCGCTTGGCTATCTCACCATCAACGGGCTGGCGGCCGCCGATATCCTGCTGGTGCCGCTTGGCGCGTCCTTTCTCGAGTTCGACTCGACGGGGCGGTTCTTCGACATGCTGCATGCGACCTTCTCCTCGATCGAGGAGGGCGAGAACATGGCCGCGCGCGCGCTTGGCCGGGACGGGCTCTCGTTCGAATGGGATGCGGTGCGCGCCATCGTCACGCGCTATGACGCGGGCCAGCAGGCCGAGATGGCGGCGCTGATGCAGGCCTGGCTCGGGCGGACGCTCTCGCCGCACCGGCAGGACTTCACCGCGCTGATCGGCCAGGCCGGCGAGCAGGTGAACGGCATCTACGAGGCGGACTACCGCGACTTCAACCGCGAGACCTATGTGCGCGGCCGCGAGACCTTTGACGAAACCTATGCCGCCTTCAAGCGGCTGCTGGTGGGGATCTGGCGGCGCGACGAGCTGGCACGCGGAAATCATGACCCTGTGCCGGCTGGCAGGGTCTGACAAGGAGAGGCAGACAATGGCACGCAGACGACTGGGACCGGCCCTGGGCGGGCCCTTTCCCCTCTCCGAGGAGGGGGCATCGCCGCCCCCTGCCCGTCCGCCGGTCGCCCATGTCGCCGGCGAGGCGGCGGTGCGCGCCGCGCTTGACGAGGTGACGGGCACCCTGCGCATGGCCGAGGAGGAGGGGCGTCTGGTCCTGTCGCTGCCTCTGGCGGAGGTGGCCGAGGGGCATCTGATCCGCGACCGCCTGGCCGCCACCCCCGAGGCCATGGCCGAACTGACCGAAAGCCTGCGCCGGCGCGGTCAGCAGATGCCGATCGAGGTGGCCGATCTCGGGCCCGGCGCCCGGCCGCGCTACGGGCTGATCTCGGGCTGGCGGCGCCTGATCGCGCTGCGCGCCCTTGCCGAGGAGACCGGCGAGGCCCGGTTCGCCACCGTCCTTGCCCTGGTGCGGCGTGCCGGCGGCGGGGCCGAGGCCTATGTCGCCATGGTCGAGGAGAACGAGATCCGCGCCGATCTGTCGTTCTACGAACGCGCGCGCATCGTCCTGCGCGCGGTCGAGGCCGGGGTCTTTGCCGATGACCGCGCGGCGCGGCGTGCGCTCTTTGCCTCGGCGCTGCCGGCGAAACGCTCCAAGATCCGCTCGTTCCAGCCGATCGTCACCGCGCTTGATCCGGTGCTGCGCTTTCCCGCGCGGATCAGCGAGAAGGCCGGCCTTGCGCTGTCCGCGGCGATGGCCGCCGATCCGGGTCTGGCTTCGGCCCTGGTCGCGGCCCTCTCGGCCACGCCCGCCCCGAGTGCCGAGGTCGAGGCCGGCATCATCCGGCAGGTGATGCGCGCGCGCTTTTCTGCACAGGAAACAGGGTCTGAGCCGGCACACAGGGTCGATTCCGTCAGCGAAGGCTTGCGATTGTCCGGCGGACCGGGGCGGGTGACCCTCTCGGGTTCCGCGGTGACTGCCGAGTTCGTGGAGAGTCTGTCGGCCTGGGTGCAAAGCTGGCGTGACGGCACCGCGCGCTGAGTCTTTCGCATGCGAAAGGTCCGGGCGCGCGGTGGGGGCAGGAATGTTCAAGGATCGTCCGCGATCCTGTGGCGCCGCCCCTGCCTGACCGGAGCCCAAGATGTCTGATCTCTCGCCCCTTCTCGGCCTGCCCTATCTGCTGCCTGCACAGGCGCAGAAACATGTCACCCACAACGAGGCGCTCGAACGGCTGGATGCGCTCGTGCATCTGGCGGTGACACGCCGCGACCTGGCCGTGCCGCCCCCTGCCCCGGCCGCGCAGGAACGCCACATCGTCGCCGCCGGCGCCACCGGCGACTGGGCGGGTCATGCCGGCGAGATCGCGCTGCATGACCTGGGCGGCTGGCGGTTCTTCGTGCCGCAACCGGGCTGGCGGGCCGAAGTCCTGACCGAGGGAATCGCCGTGGTCTTTGACGGCGCCGCCTGGCAGCCCGCCCTGCCCCTGCTTCAGAACCTGCCGGCCCTCGGGATCGGCACGACGGCGGATGCGACCAATGCCCTGGCGGTGGCGGCCCCGGCCAGCCTGCTGACCCATGCGGGCGCGGGGCATCAGCTCAAGATCAACAAGGCCGCCACCGGCGCCACGGCCAGCCTCCTGTTCCAGAGCGACTGGTCCGGCCGGGCCGAGATGGGCCTGGCGGGGGGCGACGACTTCGGCATCAAGGTCAGCGCGGACGGCAGCGGGTTCACCACCGCGCTGAGCGTGGATCGCGCCAGCGGGCGGGTGTTCCTGCCCGCCGGCGCCCGCAGCGCCGATGGCACCGGCGCCCTGCCCGGCCTCGGCTTTGCCGCCGATCCCGATACCGGCCTGTTCCGCCCCGGCGCGAACCAGATCGGTCTGGCCGCCGGCGGGGTGCAGCGCGCGCTCGTGTCGGCCTCGGCGTTCCAGATCGACCTGCCGCTGACCGGGACGGCGGTGCAGGCGGCGCCCGACGATACCACCGCCGGGCGGGTGCTGACGGTCGGGGCCTTTGGCCTGGGCGGCACGGCGCCCGCGGCGCCCGCCTCGATCACCGCCCCGCCCGAGTCGGTCGCCCCCGGCATCCATGCCTATGCCACGCCCGCCTCGGCCGGCGGGCCGGCGGGGGTGACGGCGGGCACGTTGATCCACCTGCGCCGCGCGGCCGGGGTGTTCGTGCAGATGATGCTGGCCGATGCGCCCGCGGGCCTGGCCGGACGGCTGTTCACGCGGATCCGCACGGGCGGCCCCTGGAGCGACTGGCGCCTGGTCTATGATCAGGCGGCAATCCTTGGCACGGTGGCGCAGTCGGGCGGGGTTCCGACCGGTGCGGTGATCGAGCGGGGCACGAATGTCGATGGCGATTACCTGCGCCTGGCCGATGGCACCCAGATCTGCACCCGCGCCCTTGCCGCCACCGAGGCGATCGCCACCGCGCTGCCCGAAGGCGGCTATCGCTCGGCGGGAACCGCGATCACCTGGCCGCTGGCCTTTGTCGCGGCCCCGGTGGTGACGATGACCACGGGCCCCGGCGCCGTCGCCATGCAGGCGCTGTCGGTGACGGCCAGCGGCGCCAGTGCGGCCTGGATCGCGGTTTCCTCGACCGCGGCGGGGGCGCGGTCGGGGCATGTCATGGCGGTGGGTCGCTGGTTCTGACCGGCTCAGAGCAGCCCGATCGCACCGGCGAGGAGGTCGGGCTGCGTGAGGCCGGTCAGCGTCACGCTGGTACCGTCGTCAAAGGCGATGACGGTATCGCCGCCGATCACCGCCGCCCGGGCCAGGATATCCGCGACCGCAGTGGCACCGGGGCCGGCAAGCGCGGCCTCGAACAGGAGACGGTCGTGGCGGGGGTCGAAATCGGTGATCCGGTCGGCGCCGCCGCCGGCCTCGAAGACAAAGGCATCCGCCCCGGCCCCGCCCGAGAGCAGGTCGTTGCCCGTGCCGCCGGACAGGCGGTCGTCCCCTGCCCCGCCCATGAGCGTGTCGTGCCCGGCCCCGCCAAACAGGCTGTCCGCGCCGTCGCCGCCCAGGAGGATGTCGCGGCCGTCATCCCCCCAGAGCAGGTCATCCCCGGCGCCGCCGGCAAGTCGGTCGCGCCCGGCGCCACCCCACAGGCTGTCCGCGCCGTCCCCGCCCATGAGGGTATCGTCGCCGCCTTCGCCCCGGAGCAGGTCGCGCCCGGTCCCGCCCAGGAGCACATCGCCCCCCGCCCCGCCCGACAGCGTGTCGTTGCCCGTCTCGCCCAGAAGCCGGTCATTCCCGTCGCCGCCCAGGAGGCGGTCGTTCCCCGCCCGCCCGAAAAGCGTGTCGTCCCCCTGCCCTCCCGACAGGACATTGGCCACCGCATTGCCAAGGACACGGTCATTGCCGGCGCCGGCGGTGTAATCCTCGATCACCGTGCCGGCGGCGATGATCATGTTGCCGCGCAGGCCCATGACATCGGAATGCGCGCCGGGGGCGAGGTTCACGTTCTGGTCCTTGCTGTCATGGCCAAAGTCGATGCGGTCGCGCCCGCCTTCGTCATGGAGGGTAAAGCTGAAGTCCCGGCCCTGGCGGATCGCGTTCGTGCCATGGGCAAGCTGGCGCAGGAGCTGGCCGAAATAGGTATCGAGCGTGCCGCCCACCCCATAGACCGTGTTCCCCGCCGTGGCCCCGCCGCGGGTGGCGCCGTAAAGGGCCTGGATCGCCATGATGTCGGCGGCCATCGGCGTCACTGCCACCGCGCTCGAGGCGCCGGAATTGGGATTGGCCGATTGCGAGAAGTAGGACATGACCGTCATCTGCCAGCTGTCGTTGGCAAAGACCTCGTCCCGGCCGTATTGCGCGCCGCCGTCGTAATGCCCGGCATGGCCCAGACCCATCGCATGGCCGATCTCGTGCATGTAGGTGAACAGGCTGTAGCTGTCGATCGTGGTGCCGTTGCGCTGGGTAAAGTCGGCGCCGATGTTGATCGTGGCATCGACCGTCACATGATCGGTGCGGGCGCGGATCGCGGTGATGGCACCCGCGCGCGCGTCGTCGATGGTGATCTGCGCGCCGCGCGTCACCTCGCGGAAGTCGATGTTGGCGACCCCCTCCCAGGCCTCCATCGCCCAGCGGGCAAGGCGCTGCCCGGCCGCGTCCAGCCCGGCGATGTTGACGGTGATGACGGTCGGCCCGCTGCTGGCGCGGGCGAAGGCATGGGTAAAGCCGCCGCTGTCATGCCAGTAGCCGGTGGTCAGGTACCGGGAAAAATCGGCAACGCTGCCGACAGGGCGGGTCGAGGGCATGGTCACTCCTGCGTGGCAGCGGCGGGAAATGTCGCTGACCGATGACCGGGAATCGTGTCATCGGCGTGGCCGCAACGTGGCCCCATTGCGCAGGACAGGAACAAGGCCGGCGATCCGGCCCCTTCCCCCGCCCCCGTCAGGGGATGCGGCGGGGGGAGGGGGCCGGGCGAGGGCCGGCGGGATCACACGAGGGCGAACTCCAGATCGTCGAGCAGCAGGTTCCTGTTCGTGATGCCCTCGACGGTCAGGACATTGCCCCCGCCGAAATCGAACACGACATTGCCGCCCGCGACCACGGCATATTGCGCCAGCACCTGGGTCACGGTCTTGCCTGCGCCCCAGAGGTCGGGGTTGAGGCGGATCGTGTCGATGTTGTCCTGGAAATCGGTGATGCGGTCGCGGTCGAAGTTCAGGTCGAAGGCGAAGGTGTCGACATCGCCCCCGCCCGAGAGCCGGTCATCGCCGGTCCCGCCCAGCAGATAGTCCTTGCCGCCCCCGCCCGAGAGCCGGTCGCCCCCGCCCTCGCCAAAGAGGTAGTCCATGCCCTTGCCCCCGACAAGGGTATCCGCCCCGCTGCCGGCCCAGATCCAGTCGCTGCCCGCCCCGCCGTCAAGCAGGTCCGCGCCCTTGCCGCCGGTCAGGTTGTCGCCGCCGCTTCCGCCAAAGAGGCGGTCATCCCCCTTGTTGCCGAACAGCCCATCATTGCCGCCGCCGCCGCGCAGGGTGTTGTTCGCGGCATTGCCGGTGATCGTGTCGCCCCCGGCGGTGCCGATCGCGTTCTCGAAGCCGGCCATCACCTCGGTATTGGTGCCATCCGTGGCCGTGCCGGTCCTGAGGTCGATGTCGATGCCGCTCTCGCCGCTGTGCGACCAGTCGATCGTGTCCCGGCCCTTGCCGCCGAAATAGCTGTCGTCGTTGATCTGGGTCCAGACATTGATCCGGTCGTTCCCCGCGCCAAGCAGATAGGTGCGCATCCCGCCGCCCGAATCGACGATGTCGTTGCCGCTGTGGGTGGCCACGGTCGAATTGGTGCCGTCGGGGGTGAACAGATCGGCGCCCGCGGTGCCGATCTGCCAGCCCAGCCCGCTGTAGGCGGTCGGGTTCGGCGCGTCGCGGGTGTCGAGGAACATCATCCCGATCTCGCCGCTCTGCTGCTCGAACGTGATGGCCACGCGCCCGTCACCCAGGGCGATGGCCGAGATGTCGGAGATGGACGCGCCGCTGGCAAGCGTGATGGTGTTGCCGACGGAATTCCCCGCCGCATCGAACCGCTGCGCCCGCATCTCGCCCAGCCCGTCCTCGTCATAGACCAGGATGAAGCCGCCATCGGGCAGGGCGGCGATCGTCGGTTCGTTGGCGTTGTCACCGAATCCGCCAAAGGTGCCATAGAGCGTGCCCGTGGTGGCGCTGCCGGCCGAGTCGAAGATCTGGAACAGGATGTCCGTGTCGGTGCCGTCGTCTTCGCGCCAGGCGATGACGAACCCGCCCCCCGCCAGCGCGGTCACGGTGGCGTCGCCTTCGGTGGCGGGCCCGCTGTTGGTGCCGTCCACAAAAAAGGCCCCCAGCACGTTCGTCCCGGTCGACGAGACGATGCGGCCCAGCACGCCGGTGCTGCCGGAGGTGGTGATGACATAGTTGCCGTTCGCAAGGACGGCGACCTCGGGCGCGGCGAGGTCCACCCCCCCGATGGTGAGCAGGGGGATTTCGCCGGAATAGAGGTTGGTGGACGGGCTGTAGATCCTGCCCACGATCTGGGTCGAGGTGCCGGTCCATTTCTGGTAGGCGATCAGGGTCGAATTCCAGTTCGAGGCGGCGATGGCGGGCATGTAGAAGGACGGCGCCCCCGAGATGGTGTCGTCGGCGACGCTCGGCGCGCTGGAGACCAGGGCGCCGGTCGAGTCGAATTCGTCGAGGCGGATGCTGTAGGTATTGTTGCCGGCATCGTCATCCTCGTAGGCCACGACAAAGCCGCCGCCGGGCAGGGCGGTGACCTGGGCATTCCCCTCGTTGTCGACTGTGTAGTTGTAGTTGAGGCTGAACTCGCCGCCGATGCGGTTGCCGAGCGGATCGAGGATCTGGCCGATCACGTCGGTTCCGGGCTGGGATCCCGCACCGCTGTTGTCGTGACTGGTCCAGGAGACGAGGATGTTGCCATTCCCGAGCTGGGTGATGGCCGGGTCGTTCTGGATGCCTGTGGTGGTGGTGTTGACGGTGAATTCCGTCTTCCAGATGGCAGGGGTCTGCGGCATGGCGGGCCTCTTTCTGTCCTGAATGAAAGGAATGGCCGCCGGGGCGGTGACGGGGCGGTGACGGGCAAAGAACCCCGGCCGGCGGAAGTGATCTGTCGCGAGATACCGCCGATTCAATGCCTGTCGCGCGATTCGCGCAATCGAAAGCTGCGGGATCCGGCGGATTGGGACCGCGCTCTCGCGCCGCCGTGATCGGCGCAATTGTCGGCAAGCGTCCCGAAGGGGCCGCAAAGTCCTGACACTTCGTTAAGCGCGCCCGTCCACCCTCTGGCGTGGTGGAGAGGGTGAGACATGACCTGGGTGGATTTCGGCCGCGTGGCCGTGTCGCCCGGCGCCGGAGATCCGTTCCTGACCGGAATCACCGACCTGTTCCTGGGTCAGGGTCCGGCCGGACCGGTGCTTCATGCGGCGACCGGGCCTTCGGGCGGGCTGGTGGCGTTCGATCTGGCCGCCGCCGGCGCCATGTCGGTGCTTGGCCGCATCAGCCAGCCCGGCCCGCTGGTGGCGGGGCCGGGGGCGCTGATCGCGCCGGCCGCGCCGGGCGGGGCGCCGCTGCTGCTGGTCAGCGGCGGCGCGGCCGGGGGCGGGGCAGGGGGGCTGTGGGGCGTGGGCCTCGGGCCGGGGGGCGGGTTCTCGGGCCCTGTCGCGCTGAGCGCGCCGGGGGCGATGCTCTCGGGGCTGACCGGGCTGGTCGCGGTGCAGTCGGGCGGGACGACCTGGCTGTGCACGACGCGGTCCGGGTCCGAGTCGATGGCGCTCTGGTCGTTATCCCCGGCCGGAACCATCGCCGCGGCCGGGCAATCGGTGCCCGACCTCGGCCAGAGCCTCCTGCCCGCGGGGGCGACCGGCAGCGGCCTGGCCGGATTGCAGGCGGTCACGAACGCGGGGGGAACATGGCTTGTCGCGGGATCGGCGGGGACCGGGGCGCTGGTGACATTGCGCATCGGCGCCGACGGTCGCCCGCACGAAGTCGCCCGGATCGGGGCCGAGACCGGCATCGGCATCGCCGGCCCGCGCGCGGTGGCCACGGCGACCATGGACGGCAAGTCCTGGGCGATCCTCGCCTCCTCGGTCTCGGGCAGCCTGACCGTGGCCGAGATCGGCTCCGATGGCCGGATCAGGGTCACGGATCATGTCCTCGACGATCTGGACACCCGCTTTCAGGGCGCCACGCTGGTCGAGGCGATCACCATCGGCGGGCGGGTCCATGTCGTGGCGGCGGGGGCGGATGACGGCATCAGCCTGTTCGAGCTTCTGCCCGGCGGGCGGCTTCTGCATCTGGGCAGTCTGGCGGACGCGCTGGATACCACGCTGGGCGCGGTCTCGGCCATCGCCCTGGGCGAGAGGGGCGGGGTCCTGCAGATCTTCGTCGCCAGCGCGCGCGAGCCGGGGCTGACCTGGCTGACTGCCGGCCTGCCGGCCCCGGGCCTGCGCCTCGTGGCCCCGGCCGCGGGCGGCACGCTGAGCGGCGGGGCAGGCGGCGACCTTCTGGCCGGGGGCGCGGGCAACGACAGCCTCTCGGGCGGGGCCGGGGACGACATCCTCATGGACGGCGCCGGGCAGGACCGCATGAGCGGCGGGGCAGGGGCCGACATCTTTGTCCTGGCCGAGGATGGCCAGACCGACACGATCACCGATTTCGATGTCTCCCGGGACCGGATCGACCTGTCGGCCTGGCGCTTCCTGCGCAGCGCGGCGCAGTTGCAGATCGTCCCGACCGCCCGCGGCGCCCGCATCCAGCATGGCGACGAACGGCTTGACCTGTTCAGCCATGATGGCGCGCCGATCCCGGTGGCGGCGCTGGTGGCAAGCGGGCTGATCAATCTGTCGCGGCTGCTGCCGGAATGGGTCGCGCCGCTGGTGCCGTCGCTGCGCCTGACCGGGGCCGGCGGCGCCGACAGCCTTGTGGGCAACTCCGGGGCCGACACGCTCGACGGCGGCGCGGGCAACGACTGGCTCTCTGGCGGAGACGGGGACGACCTCCTTCTTGGCGGGGCGGGGGATGACACGCTCGACGGCGGCGCGGGCCACGACCGGCTCTCTGGCGGCGACGGGGATGACCTCCTTCTTGGCGGCGCGGGCAATGACACGCTCGACGGCGGGGCCGGCAATGACCGGCTCTCTGGCGGAGACGGGGACGACCGCCTTCTTGGCAGGGCGGGGGATGACACCCTTGACGGCGGCGCGGGCAACGACCGTCTTGACGGCGGGACAGGCAACGACCGGCTTCTGGGCGGGGCGGGCCATGACCGGCTCCGGGGCGGGAGTGGCAACGATCTGCTGCGCGGCGGGCGCGGGGATGACACGCTTGACGGCGGCTCGGGCCACGACAGCATCCTGGGCCAGGCCGGCAACGACCTGATCCTGGGGGGGCGGGGCAGGGATACGCTCGACGGGGGAACGGGGGATGACCGCATCCTCGGCGGCGCGCGGGCGGATCTGATCCTGGGCGGCAGGGGGAACGACCACCTCTCGGGCGAGGGGGGCGCGGACCGCATCCACGGCGGGGCGGGGGCGGATATCCTGCCTGGCGGGACGGGGGATGACCGGCTCTGGGGCGATGGCGGGAACGATACCCTCATGGGCGGACCCGGGCACGACCGGCTCGAGGGCGGCGCCGGCCGTGACCGGCTTCTGGGCGGGCGGGGCAACGACCGGCTTTCGGGCGGGGCCGGCAACGACACGCTCGAGGGGGGGGCGGGGGCCGATACCTTTGTCTATGCCGCCGGGCGCGATGTCATCACCGATTTCCGCGCCGGGGTTGACCGGCTCGTGCTGGACGATGCGCTCTGGAGCGGCCGGATGAGCCCGACGCGGGTGGTGATGGACCATGCCCATGTCACCGCGGGCGGGCATGTGGTGCTCGACTTTGGCGACGGCAACCGGCTGACCCTGCTCGGCCTTGACGATCCCGCACTCCTGATCCGCGACCTGGGCATCTTCTGACGGCGCGGGCGCCTAGAGTTCGAGCAGGTCGCGGTAATAGCGGCGCAGGAGCAGGAAGCCGAAGGTGCCCGCCCCGAGGGCAAGGCCGAACACATAGGCCGGCGATATGTCTTCAGGGGAATAACCGTAGTAGAAGGCCGCGTGCATCTCGCTCGTGACATGGAGGAGCGGATTCCACCACAGCCAGTCGCGGATCGGCCGGGGGATGGCCTCGGGCAGGATCATCACCCCCGAGACCAGCAGCAGCGGCCGCGACAGCATCGACCACAGCGACCGCCAGACCGGGAAGGCGACCCACAGATAGCAGTTGAGCGTCCCGAACCCGAGGCCGGTGGCGATCGCCATGGAATAGGCCAGCAGGATCCGCGGCAGATCGAGGGTCGTGCGCGTCTCGAACGTCAGGAGGATGGTGCTCAGCACGATGTAGCTGATCATGAACTCGGTGACGATGCTGACGATGGCCCGCGCGGCCAGCGCATCGAACAGCGTCACCCGCGGATAGGACAGAAGTTGTCGCCCGGTCAGGATCGCGGTGGCCACCTTGGCCTGGAGATCGGTGTAGAGATAGAACGGCAGGAGGCCCGAGGCATAGAAGATCGCGAAATTCGTGCCAAGCGGCGGTTCGCGGAACGATCCGCGCACGATGATGGTCAGAAGCAGGATCCCCGCGACCGGTTCCGCCACCGCCCAGAGGAATCCGCCCGGCGCGCGCCCGCTGGCGGTCGACATGTCGCGGATCACCATGGCGGCGATGGTGCGCAGGGTGGGAAAGCGGATGTTGATGCGCACCGGGCGCAGACGGGCCGGCGGCGGCCCGTTCCCGTCCCCGTTCCCGTCTCCGGTTCCGGAAGGGGCGGGCGATGCGGGTCGGGTCTGGTCCATCTCTCTTGCCCTCCCCTCGGGTTCAGGCCGGCGGCGGGGCCGGGTCAGACACCCATGTTCCGGGCATGGTGGTCGATCGCATCCTCGATCCTGTCGTGATAGTAAAGCCGCCCGCCCTCGATCACCGCCCCGGCGGTGCACATCTCGCGCATGGTGCGCATCGAGTGGCTGACAAAGACCGCCGAGGCGCCGTGCAGCCGGTCAAGGAACATGGCGCGGCTCTTCTTCTTGAACGCGGCATCGCCCACGGCGGTGATCTCGTCGATGAGATAGGTATCGAACTTCAGCCCCATCGACACCCCGAAGGCAAGGCGCGAGCGCATCCCCGAGGAATAGGTCTTCAGCGGCAGGTGGAAATGCGGGCCCAGTTCCGCGAATTCCCTGACGAAGTCGATGAGGGAATCGGTATCGGCGCCGTAGATGCGCGCGACGAAGCGGGCATTCTGCGCCCCGGTCATCTCGGGGTGGAAGGAGCCGGCGAAGCCCACCGGAAACGAGATCGCCCCGTCCGAGAGGATGCGCCCCGCCGTCACGTCGACGATGCCGGCGATCATGCGCAGAAGCGTGGTCTTGCCCGCGCCGTTGCGCCCCAGCAGCCCGACCGAGGCGCCGGTGGGAAAGACCGCCGTGACATTGTCGAGCACGGTCTTGCGCAGCCCGTCGAGGACATAGGTCTTGGTCACCTGGTCGAGGACGATCATCGCGGCTCAGCGGCGGTCGCGGATCGCATAGCCGATCAGCACGATCAGCGCCCAGGCCAGAAGGCAGAACAGCCCGATCAGCCCGGTCAGCATGGTCCGGTCGGGATATTGCGACGATTCTGCCCGGGTGGGCGGAATATGGGCGGTGATGTAGCGGCTCTGGCGCCGGGCCTCGGCCACGGCGCCGTCATGGGCGGTGCGCGCCGCGGCATAGGCGCGCTCGGCGAATTCCAGTTCGACCGCGAGGCGTTCGTATTCGCCCAGGAGATCGGCGAAGGCGGTGTTCTGGCTGGCGGGCGCGTCGCCGGAAATGCCCAGGGTGTTGCGCTCGAGGCGGATGCGCTCCTCGATCACGGCGACGCGGCGCTCGGCCTGCTGGATGCGGGGGTCGTTCTCGGGGGCGGTCTGGCGCAGGATGTCGAGATCGACCAGCGTGGAGGCCAGTTCCTGCTGGAGCGAGGAGAGGATCCCCATCTGCGCCTGGGCGGAGCTGGTCGGATCGACAAGCTGGTTGAGGTTGCGAAAGCGGGTGATCTCCTCGCGCGCGGCCTTGAGCCGGTCCTCGGCGGTGGCCAGATCCTCGCGCGCGAGGCGGGTCGCGTCCTCGCGCATCGCCGCCGAGAGCGCGTTGATCATGAGCGAGCTTTCGTCATAGATCGCCCGGGCGATCGCCTGGGCGTCGTCGGGGTCGAAAGCCTCGACCTGGAGGTCGATCAGGCCGGTGCCGCTGTCGGCATGGACCTGCACCATGCGGTTCCAGTAATCGGTGAGATCCTCGATCGTGCCGGGCGGGTGATAGGCAAAGACCGGATCGACGGCGGGATCGGCCCTGGACCAGATCCTGCGCAGGTCGAGCCGGGCGTCGATCCGGGCCACCAGATCCTGGCTGCGGATATAGGCATAGAGGATTTCGGTGTCGGAACCGCTCGACCCGCCGGTCAGTTGCGCGACGCTGCCCAGAAGCTCGAAGGCCGAGGGGGCCTCCTCGCTGCGGATGCCGAAGGCCGCGAACGAGGCATAGCGGTCGGCGGCGCGGGTCCACAGATACCAGGACGAGGCGGCAAAGGGCAGAAGCACCAGCAGCACGAAGCTCAGCAGCACCGCATGATGGCGCGGCCGCGCCCGCGCGGGCAGCGCCGGCGGGGCGACCGGGATCGGGATCGGGATCGGGGTGGGGGCGGGGGCGACGGCGGGCCGGTCCCCGGTGCCGGGGGCGGGGTCGTCGTTCTCCTCGTCGAGATCGTCCATCGCGGCCAGGCGCGCCTGCTTGCGCGCGGCGCGCGCCGCGTCCCGCCGCTGCTTGCGCTCCTCGAGCGAGAGCACGCCGCCGGCGCGGGCGGGGGTCTGATCCACGGGGCCGGTGTCGGCGGTCCCGGAGAGGGGCTGCGGGGTCTTGTCGGGGGCTGTCACGTCTGTCTGGTCCCGTGCATCTGCCATGGTCGCCATCCGGCGCCGGTGCCGCCCCCCAGGCGGTCAGGGTGTTGCGCTGGCGTCGTTTCTACATGGAACGGGGGCCGATGACCAGCTTTGCCTGCGGCGCGCGGGCGCGCTCAGGCGCCGGGGGGGGCGGTCCCGTGGCCCCCGGGGGGGGCGGTCCCGTGGCCCCCGGGGGCGGCGATCCGGTGCACCGCCGCGTTGCGCCCGCGCCGTCCCAGCAGCCCGTCCCGGACGCCCGCCCACATCAGCCGGCGGTAGACCGGCCTTTCCTCGGGCCGGCAATGCCGCCCGCGCCGGATCCAGATGGCGACATACCAGGCAAGGGCGAAGGGAAAGACCAGGCTGCCCGCCGCCACCCGGGCGATCGCGACACCGTTGCGGGCGTGGTAATAGATCTTCCACAGCGGCCGGTAGACAAAGGCCCCGTCCATCGTGGCGCAGTCATGCACGAAGCGGACCGCCGGGACAAAGCTGATGCGCTGGCCGGCCCGCCGCAGCCGGAGGCTGTAGAGCACATCATCGCCATAGATGAAGAGACCGCCCTCGGGCAGGCCGGCGGCGGCCCGTCCGCTGCGCGACACGAAGTAGCCGACGAACGAGGCATTGTCGATTTCGACCGGCGGCCCGGAGGGGGCATAGGCCGCATCCGCGATCTTGAACCCCGCCCGGTTGCCGCGCCAGAGCGTGGCCCAGATCCGCCGCGGATACCAGAAGGGGTTGAACCCCGGGCGGTTCATCTCGGCGATGCGGCCCGAGGGCAGGAAGACCGCGGCCGCCACCGCGCCGGTATCGGGCGGCAGCGCCGGGACCGCGGCAAGAAAGGCCGCGATCGCCCCCGGCTCGGGCCAGGCGTCGTCGTCCAGAAGCAGGGTCCAGTCGGGATCCTCCTCCTCGGCCAGCAGGCGCATCCCGGCCTCGAACCCGCCGGCCCCGCCCAGGTTCCCGGGCAGGCGCAGCACCCGGCAGCGCGCATCCGCGCAGGTGGCCAGCCAGTCCGCGGTGCCGTCGTCCGAGGCATTGTCGACCACGACCACCCGCCCGACCGGCTCGGCCAGCAGCCCTGGCAGCGTCGCGCGCAGCCGGTCAAGCCGGTTATGGGTGACAACGACGGCGGCCAGCCTCACAGCGGGTCTTTCGTGAACCGCGGCGCCCGGCCGCGCCCGGCCAGGGCCGCGACCAGCAGGGCGGCACAGTCGAGCGCCTCGCGGATGGTCACGTCCATGTCGAGATAGCGGTAGGTGGCCAGCCGCCCGGCGAAGGTCACGTTGCCGGCCCCGGCGGCTGCGGCCACATGTTCGGACAGGAGGGCCTTCTCCTGCACGAGGCGGATCGGATAGTAGGGGATGTCGTCGGGCCCGCAGGCGCGCGAATATTCGCGGTAGAGCACGGATCCCGTGTGCTCTTCCCATGGGGCGAAATGCTTGTGTTCGGTGATGCGGGTCCAGGGCACGCCGGCGTCGCCATGGTTCATGACCGCACAGCCCTGCCAGTCGCCCTCATGGCGGAATTCCTCGAAATCGAGGGTGCGATACCCCAGCCGCCCCAGCCGGTAGCCAAAGAACCCGTCAAGCGGCCCGGTCCAGACGACATGATCCCATTCGCCGGTCCGCCCGGGATCGAGCGCGGTGTCCAGATGCAGGTCGATCCCCGGATGATCGAGCATTGCCGCCACCATCGCGGTATAGCCGTCCGCGGGGATCCCCTGGAAACGGTGGAAGAAATAGTTGTCGTCGTAGTTGAAGCGCAGCGGCAGCCGCTTGAGGATGCTCGCGGGCAGGTCGCGCGGGGAACAGCCCCACTGCTTTTCGGTATAGCCCTTGAAGAAGGCCTCGTAGAGTTCGCGCCCGACGAAGGCGAGGGCCTGTTCCTCGAAATTCTGCGGATCGGCGATGGGTTCGGCGCGGGCGGCGATGAAGGCGCGCGCCTCGTCGGGGCGCAATGCGGTGCCGAAGAACTGGTTGATCGTGTGCAGGTTCACCGGCAGCGCATAGACCTTGCCGCCCACGGTCGATTTCACGCGGTTGCGGAAGGGCATGAAGCGGGCAAAGCGGTTCACGTGGTCCCACACCCCTTCGTCGTCGGTATGAAAGATGTGCGGGCCGTAGCGGTGGACCATCACCCCGGTCGCGCCGTCGCGTTCGGTATGGCAGTTGCCGGCCACATGCGGCCGGGGATCGTGGACGACGACCCGATGCCCGGCCTCGGCCAGCGCCCGCCCGATGACAGCCCCCGACAACCCCGCCCCGGCAACCCCGATCCGCATCCCGCACCTTTTCCCGGCTCCCCGCCCGTGAGGTCAGAGCCCTTAGACCAGATCGTCCCCGGTGGAAAGAATGCGACGGGCAAGGGGGGGCGGGCGATGCCGGTGCCTGCTGGCCGGGGCTCAGCCCTCCGGGCCGGCCGCGCCCGGCGATTCCGCCGGGGCGAGGTCTTCCTTCAGCTTGCGGGCGCCTGCCATGGAGATCTTCTCGGCCTTCATCACGCGATCGGTCAGTTGCAGGCACCAGTCGGCCAGGACGGGCCCCCCGCGCCGGTCGCGCCGATCCATGTAGGCCGGGGGGATGTCGAAGAGATGTTCATGCGTCCGCCCGCAATGCCGCTGGAAATACCCGCGATCCCTGTCGGACGCCTCCTGCACCCGGTCGAAGAGGGGGCCGCCGACATGGAGGATCTCGGAGAACTCCTTTTCCCCGGAAGGAAAGAGACCGGCAATGATCTCGCGCCGCTCCCTT
>WBZR01000799.1_pt1 | contig 45925 bp, 41 predicted proteins | sample 5204231 | NCBI WGS metagenome assembly WBZR01 (sample SAMN12412403, study PRJNA552823) | activated sludge metagenome | isolation source: activated sludge from anammox sidestream of wastewater treatment plant... | place: USA: Virginia | collected 2017-08 | reverse complement strand
GGCTCGACACCGGAGATTCCGTCGTGGTGCCGGTGCTGCGTGCCGCCGGGATTCGCCAGCTCGATGCACTGCTCATCTCCCACGACGACCTCGATCATGCGGGGGGCGCGGCGACCGTGCTGCGCGCCTATCCGGGGGCCGTGCTCATCGGCGGCAATGCGGCGCGGCTCGCTGCCGCCAGGGCGCGGCCCTGCGTGGCCGGGGAAGCCTGGCTATGGGATGGTGTCCGCTTCAGCATCCTCAATCCGCCGGCGGGTGCGCAGCTCTCCGACAACGACGCATCCTGCGTGCTGAGGGTGGATGCCGCCAGCGGCAGCGTCCTGCTGCCCGGCGATGTGCAGCTCCGGCAGGAAGCAGTACTGGCAGCCCGCGGTGCGCTGGCGCCCGTCGACCTGCTGCTGGCACCCCATCATGGCAGCCGCAGCTCCTCGGGGCCGGCGTTGGTGGCCGCCACCCGGCCGCGGGTGGTGGTGTTCTCGGCCGGATTCATGAACCGCTGGGGATTTCCGGCAGAGGTGGTGCGCGAACGCTGGAAGCAGGCCGGTGCCTGTACCTTCGACACCTCGGCGACCGGTGCCCTGGTGTTCGTGCTCGGCGGGCAGGGTCTGCGCCTCGCCCGCATCACGCGCCGCGATGACAGCCACCTGTGGACCACGCCCATGCCGGCAGCATCCTCCTGCACCGTGCCCGGGCAGCCACGCGCCCTGCCGCCGCTGGGTTAAACTGTCGGCCGTTGAGCGGGTTATAGTGCTGACCGGAAGGCGTTTCGGGGCCGCGGATCCATGCTGGAAATCATCAAGGCGGGCGGGGTGCTGATGATCCCCATCATCGGCTGCTCGGTGATCGCGCTGGCCATCATGCTGGAAAGGTTGTGGACGCTGCAGCGTCGCCGGGTGCTGCCCGACGATCTCACGCGCCAGGTCTGGGAATGGGTGAGCCGCAACGAGCTCAATCATGCGCACATCCAGACCTTGCAGGAGGGTTCGCCGCTGGGGCGGATCCTGTCCGCGGGGCTGCTCAACCGCAACCGCGACCGCCAGATCATGAAGGAGAGCATCGAGGACACGGGCCGACACGTGGTGCACGACCTCGAGCGCTACCTGAACCTGCTGGGCACCATCGCCGCCATTTCGCCGTTGCTCGGGCTGCTCGGCACGGTTACCGGCATGGTGCGCATCTTCGCCGCCATCAGCTCCACCGGTGCCGTCGGTGATCCGGCGGCACTGGCCGGAGGCATTTCCGAGGCGCTGATCACCACGGTGGGCGGGCTCGTCGTGGCGATCCCGACGCTGGTGGCCTACCGCTTCCTGCGCGACCGGGTGGACAGCCTGGTGATCGACATGGAGAAGGAGGCGATCACGCTGGTGGATGCGCTGCACCGGCGCCAGTACATCGACAGCATCGGGCGGCGTGATGAACCTGCGAAGGCATGATCGCTCCCGGGACGACCCGGAACTCAACCTGATCTCGCTGGTGGACGTGGTCCTGCTGCTGCTGATCTTCTTCGTGCTGACCACCAGTTTCGTGGCGCAGTCGCGGCTGGCGATCCACCTTCCGGAAGCGGCCGAGACCGGCCGCGACACCGTGGCGCCGGCGCTGGAGGTCACCGTCACCGCGCGGGGCGGCTTCTTCGTCAACGGCCGCGCCCTGGTGGACAACCGGCCGGAAACGCTGATGGCCGCCATGCGTCGCGTCATGCCCCAGGCCGGCGTGCAGGTCGTGACCATCAACGCCGACGCCCGCGCCGCGCACCAGGACGTGGTGACGGCCATGGACGTCGCCGGGCGGCTCGGCATCACCGACGTGCACATCGCCACGCTGCGCGCGCGCGGCGAACAGGAGCGGTGATGGCAGGCCAGGGCGGCGACTCCACCGTGCTCTACCGCCGCATGCTGGGCCTGTCCTTCCGCTACTGGCGCATGTTCCTGCTGGCCGGCGCGGGCATGATCGTCTATGCCGGCACCAACACCGCCTTCGCCTGGGTGGTGAACCGGCTGCTCGAGGTGGTGGGCCCCGGCAGCCAGGCCCCCGGCGAGGACGACCTGCGCCGCTGGATCCCGCTGGCCATCATGGTGCTGTTCCTCACCCGCGGCGCGGCCGATGTCGCCTCCAGCTACGGGCTGGGCTGGATAGGGCGGCGAGTGGTCACCGACATCCGCCAGCAGGTGTTCGACAAATTCATGCGACTGCCGGCGCAGTACTTCGACACCTCGTCCACTGGCGCATTGCTGTCGCGGCTGACCTTCAACATCGACCAGATCGCCGAGTCGACATCCACCGTCGTCACGGTGATGCTGCGCGAGGTGCTCACCGCCATCGGCCTCGTCGCCTACATGTTCTACCTGAGCCCGACGCTGTCGGCGTTCATCCTGATCGCCGCGCCGCTCATGGCGTTCATCACGCGCACCCTGGGCCGCTATTTCCGCCGCTACAGCGAGCGCATCCAGCAGTCCATGGGCGACGTCACCCGGGTGGCGCAGGAGTCGCTGCAGAGCCAGCGCGTGATCAGGATCTTCAACGCCCGCGACTACGAGTACCGGCGTTTCGAGGTCGCCAATGAGAAGAGCCGGCGCCTGCAGATGCGGCTGGTGGTGACCAAGGGCGTGGGCGATGGCCTGGTGGCGCTGGTCGCCGCGGTGGGACTCGCGGCCGTGGCGGCGGTGGCGATCTCGCCGTCCGTCCGCAACCACATGAACCTCGGCGACTTCGGCGGCTTCATCACCGCGCTGCTGCTGCTCATGCGGCCGCTGCGCCAGGTGGGCGGCATCAACGCCGTGATCCAGCGTGGGCTGGCGGCGGGAGAGAGCGTGTTCAGCCTGCTGGACGAGGCGGAGGAGGTCGACAGCGGCAGCGTCGCGCCAGGGCGCGTGCGCGGGGACGTGGAGTTCCGCGGTGTCGGCTTCAGCTACGACGCGGCCAAGGGCCCGGTGCTTCGCGACATCAGCCTGCGGGTGCCGCCGGGGCAGAAGCTGGCCATCGTCGGGCGTTCGGGCAGCGGCAAGACCACGCTGGTCAACCTGCTGCCCAGGTTCTATGAAGCCAGCCATGGGCAGATCCTCATCGATGGCCGCGACATCCGCGAGTACTCCCTGCAGGGCCTGCGCCAGCAGATCAGCCTGGTGAGCCAGGAGGTCACGCTGTTCAACGACAGCGTGGCCAACAACATCGCCTACGGATCGCTGAACGGCGCGCCGCGCGCGGACATCGAGCGGGCGGCCCGTGCGGCGCACCTGGGGGACCTGCTGGCCCAGCTGCCGCAGGGCCTCGACACACTGGTCGGCGACCGCGGGCTGCTGCTCTCCGGCGGCCAGCGCCAGCGCATCGCCATCGCGCGTGCGCTGCTGAAGGACGCGCCCATCCTCATCCTCGACGAAGCCACCTCAGCGCTGGACACGGAGTCCGAGCGTTACATCCAGGCGGCACTCGACGAGCTGATGGCCAACCGCACGACCTTCGTCATCGCCCACCGCTTGTCCACGGTGGAGAACGCCGACCGCATCATCGTCATGGCCGCCGGAGCCATCATCGAGAGCGGCACCCATGACGAGCTGCTGGCCGCGGGCGGCCAGTACGCCATGCTGTACCGGATGCAGTTCCGCGATGACTAGCGGCGTGGTGGCTGGCGCCATCCGGCAGGCCTGGTATGGCCGTTCGCTGCTCGGCTCGCTGCTCCAGCCCCTGGCCTGGCTCTTCGGCCTTGCGGTGCGCCTGCGCCGCAGCGCCTACCGGCGCGGCTGGCTTGCCTCCGGCCACCCCGGCGTGCCGGTCATCGTCGTCGGCAACCTGACCGCCGGTGGTGCCGGCAAGACGCCACTGGTCGCCTGGCTGGTGCAGCGGCTGAGGGAAACCGGCAGGCATCCGGGCATCGTCAGCCGCGGCTACGGTGGCGTGCCGCAGCCAGAGCCGCTGCTGGTGGACGCGGCCACCGACCCGGCCATCGCCGGGGACGAGCCGGTGCTGCTGGCACGGCGCACCGGAGCGCCGGTCGTGGTCTGTGTCGACCGGCTGCGGGCGGCGCAGGCAGCGGCACGCAGCGGCGCCGATGTCATCGTCGCCGACGACGGCCTGCAGCACTATGCGCTGCGCCGGGACGTGGAGATCGTCGTGGTGGATGGCGTGCAGCGCTGGGGCAATGGCCGGCTGCTGCCGGCGGGCCCTCTGCGCGAGCCCCTGAGCCGTCTCGCCGAGGTCGACATGCTGGTGGTCAACGGCGGCGAGCCCGGTGCCACGGAAACCGGCTTCAGGCTCTTCCCCGGGACGGCTGTGTCGCTGGCCACGGGCGAGCGCCGCGCCCTGGAGCACTTCGCCGGCCGCCGGGTACTGGCCGTGGCGGGCATCGGCAACCCGGCGCGGTTCCACGCGCTGCTGGCCTCCCTCGACATGCAGGTCATGACGGCGGCGGTGCCTGACCACGGCCGGGCGGACCTGGCGCTCCTGCGCAGCGAAGTGCCCTGGCCCATCCTGATGACGGAGAAGGATGCCGTGAAATATCCGCATTGGACCGATCCGGACACCTGGTACCTGCCGGTGGAGCTGCAGATGGCTCCCGGATCGGAGGATCGGCTGATGTCGTGCATCGCCTCCCGCCTGCAGGCCGCAGGAGCCGCCCATGGCTGAGTTCCGCGTGGTGATCCCGGCGCGCTACGCTTCATCGCGCTTCCCGGGCAAGCCGCTGGCCCGGCTGGCCGGGCGGCCGATGATCGAGCATGTGCACCGCTGTGCCGTGGCGAGCGGCGCGGCCGAGGTGATCGTGGCGACCGACGACGGGCGCATCGCCGATGCGGTGCGCGGCTTCGGTGGCACGGTGGCCCTGACCCGGGCCGACCACGTCTCGGGCACGGATCGCATCGCCGAGGTGTCCGCCGCCCGCGGCTGGCCGGCGGACACGATCGTGGTGAATGTGCAGGGTGACGCACCGCTCACGCCGGCGGCCAGCGTGTTGCAGGTCGCGGCGCTGCTGGCCGCCCATCCGCGGGCATCCATGGCGACCTTGTGCGTGCCGGTCGCGACGCCGGAGGACTACGCCAGTCCTCATGTGGTCAAGGTGGTCATGGATCAGGCTGGACGCGCTCTCTATTTCAGCCGTGCCTCCATTCCCAGCGCAGGCCATGGCAGCACCGGGCTGCCGGGCGCCTGGCGTCACCTGGGCATCTATGCCTATCGCTGCGGGGAATTGCAGCGCCTCAGCGCGGGCCAACCGTGCTACCTTGAGACCGTGGAGAAGCTCGAACAGCTCAGGGCACTGTGGATGGGCATGGAGATCCGCATCGCCCCGGCGCAGGAGGGCCATGGGCCCGACGTCGACACGCCTTCCGACCTCGCCGCCGTCGAGGCCGGGCTGGCCGGCAGGCGAGGCTGAGCAGCGGCATGGTGACTCCGGGTGATAGCGTGCAAACCCGCATCCTGCTTGTCTGCATGGGCAACATCTGCCGCTCGCCCATGGCGCACGGCATGGTGCGCCATAGGCTGCGGGAGCTGCGGTGGCAGGAGCGGGTGGCAGTCGATTCGGCGGGAACCCATGGCTATCACGCCGGCTCGGCGCCCGACGAGCGCGCGCAGGCGGCGACCGCCCGTCGTGGCATCGACATTTCCGACCTGCGGGCGCGTGCCGTGGCGGCAGAGGATTTCACGCGTTTCGACCTGATCCTCGCCATGGACGAGGACAACCTCGCCAGTCTCCGCGAGGCCGCTGCGGTCGAGTATCGGCAGAAGATCCACCTTTTCATGGAGTACGCGGCCGGTGACGCCGGCCGCTCGGTGCCCGACCCCTACTACGGCGGGCCGATCGGCTTCGAGCGAGTACTCGACATGGTGGAGGAGGCGACCGAAGGCCTGCTGCAGCGGTTGCAGGCCGGGTTCGACGAGCGGTAAGGCAGATCCTGCCGGGGCGGTGCGGACGCGCACCGCCCCGGCAATCGCTCAATCGCGGTCGCGGCCCGAGGAATCCGTGTCGCCCGCGCCTGAAGACCACACCGTGTAGCTGCGGGTGCCACCGGAGGCAGGCGGTTCCCAGGGCAGCTGGCGAGGGCCGTCACCGGATTCCCGTGGTGCCTGCTCTGCGGAGGCTGCACCCGGTGCAGGGTGCGAGGCAGGGCCATGATCCTGTGGCCGCTCGCCGATCTCGCGCTCGGGCCGCGGCAGTGCTCCACCGTCATCCGTCCGCTGCGGGTCGGTAAAGGTGCCGGCCTCCGGGGCTGGCCGCGGCTCGGCCGGCAACCCGGATGGTCCGCCTTCACGCCCCTGGCGCTCCTCGGCACCGCCACCGCCACGACCACCCCGGCCACCGCGGCGGCGCGGACGCGAGCGGTCGCGCCGGGCGGACGGGTCGGGATCGCTGCCGTTGGCGCCCTGGCGGGGTGCCTGGCTGCGACGCTGCTCGTCGCCCTGGCGTGGTTCGGACCGGCTCTCGCCACGCTGCTCGGGCGGGCGCCCGCTATCCTGACGTGGCGGGCGCTGGCCCCGCTGGTCACGGTTGTCACGCTCGCCCCGGCCGTCACGCCGTTCCTGGCTGGACTGGGAGCCCGGGTTGCCCTGGCCACTGGAGCCACCGGGGCCACCGTGGCCGCGTCCGCCACGGCGCTCGTCGCGGCGGCTGCGGCCGTGCTGGTCGCGGTGGCGGCCGCCGTCATGGCGATGGTGATGGTCCTTGCGGCGCTCGCCCTCTGGCCGGGATGGCTGGGCAGGCGCGGTCGTGCCGCTGCCGAACAACCAGATCCGCAGCCGCGGGAAGAGGCCCAGCGTCGGCGCGGCCGGTGCTGCCGCGGGCCGCTCCTCGGCGGCAAACTCGGGAGGCGGCGGCGGTGCTGGTGTGGCCGGCATGGCCGGCACCACGGCCGGTTCCTCGGGCTTCACGCGGGGTGCGAACAGGTCCAGGGCCGCATCGGACGGTGGCTGCTCCTGCGCGGCGAGCGTGTAGCTGGCGCCGGTGTTCTCCGGGGCCGATACCTGGTCGTCGCGCACGCGCCGCAGGCTGTAGTTGGGCGTTTCCAGATGCGGGTTGGCGATCAGCACCAGCTGCACGTGGTCACGCTCCTCGATGGCGCGGATCCAGTCGCGTTTCTCGTTGAGGAGATAGGTGGCGACATCGACCGGCAGCTGCGCGATCACCCTGGACGAGCGGTCCTTGCGCGCTTCCTCGCCGATCAGGCGCAGTACCGCGAGCGCCAACGACTCGACCCCGCGGATCGAGCCGGAGCCATTGCAGCGCGGACAGGTCTGGTGCGCCGATTCGCCCAGCGAGGGGCGCAGGCGCTGGCGCGACAGCTCCAGCAGCCCGAAGCGGGAGATGCGCCCGATCTGCACCCGTGCGCGGTCCATCTTCATGGCATCGCGCAGGCGGTTCTCCACCTCGCGCTGGCTGCGCTGCGAGGACATGTCGATGAAATCCACCACCAGCAGGCCGCCGAGGTCGCGCAGCCGGCACTGGCGCGCGACTTCATCGGCCGCCTCCAGGTTGGTGGCGAACGCCGTGGCTTCGATGTCCTCGCCCTTGGTGGAGCGGGCGGAGTTGATGTCGATGGATACCAGTGCCTCGGTCTGCTCGATCACCAGGCTGCCACCGGAGGGCAGGGTGACGACATGCGAGAAGGCGGACTCGATCTGGCTTTCGATCTGGAAGCGCGTGAACAGCGGCACCGGGTCCTGGTACATCCGCAGCTTGCGCAGGTTCTGCGGCATGACGCGCTCCATGAACTGGCGCGCTTCCTCGTGGGTGGCGGCATCGTCGATGATGATTTCGCCAACATCGTTTGCCAGGTGGTCGCGCAGGGCACGGATGATGGCATTGCTGTCCTGGAAGATCAGGAACGGCGCCGGCCGGCTGACCACGGAGGCCTTGATGGCTTCCCAGATGCTCAACAGGTACTGCATGTCCCAGTTGAGTTCTTCGGTGCTGCGACCGACACCGGCGGTGCGGATGATCACGCCCATGCCGCCCGGCACATCGAGGTCGTGCATGGCTTCGCGGATCTCGTCGCGTTCCTCGCCGCTGATGCGGCGCGAGACGCCGCCGCCCCGCGGGTTGTTGGGCATCAGCACGATGAAGCGGCCGGCCAGGCTGATGAAGGTGGTGAGCGCCGCACCCTTGTTGCCGCGCTCCTCCTTGTCCACCTGGACGACGATTTCCTGGCCTTCGCGCAGCAGCTCGCGGATGTTCATCCGCTCGCCACTGGGCTCGGTCACGAAGTATTCGCGGGAGATCTCCTTCATCGGCAGGAAGCCGTGGCGTTCGGCGCCATAGTCGACGAAGGCCGCATCCAGGCTCTGCTCGATGCGGGTTATGCGTCCCTTGTAGATATTTGCCTTGCGTTGCTCGCGGGAGGGTGACTCGATGTCAAGGTCGTACAGTTTCTGGCCATCGACCATGGCCACGCGCAACTCTTCTTCCTGAGTTGCATTGATCAGCATTCTCTTCATGGGGCCCTACTTGTGGGTGGTGTGCGGGTAGCCCTGGAAGACGGCCGCGCGCCAGCGAACGACGTGACGTGCTGGCGCCCGGGTTGGCGCCCGATGCCCGCGACATGCCCGGCGCGGGTGCCCGGTGGGCTGTCCCGCACTCGTTGATCCTCATCTGAACCGGGTCCGGCATGCGGCACTGTCACTGGAATTCGCGGCGCGGCGGAGCGGGTGTTGGCCCGTGTCCGCCAGCCAGGGAAGCCCAAACGGTGAGCCTGCCAGGAGCAGGCTCCGGAAACTCGGAACCGCCGGTATCGGGCCCGTCGGGGGACGGACGCCTCAACCCGGCAACCGAAAGCGCACAAAGCGTACGCGGCCGGTAATATACCAGCCAGAACCTTTGTCATCAATGGATTACGCAAGCGTTGAACACCGACGACCCCGCGCCGGACCCGCCGGTGGCCAGGCAGCCCCGTGTCCTGAACGTCACCGTCGATGCCGAGGAGGCGAACCGCCGCCTCGACAATTTCCTCGTCGCACGCCTGAAGGGGGTGCCCCGCGCGCATGTCTACCGGATCATCCGCTCCGGCGAGGTGCGGGTGAACAGCCGGCGCGCGCCAGCCAGCCACCGGCTGGAAGAGGGCGACAGGGTGCGCATCCCGCCCGTGCGCCAGGCTCCCGGCACCGCGGGACGGCCAGTGCAGCCTGGCAGCGCCGACTGGCTCGAGGCGCGCATCCTCCACGAGGACCCGGACCTGCTGGTGATCGACAAGCCGACCGGCCTGGCGGTCCATGGCGGCAGCGGGGTCAGCCTGGGTGCCGTGGAACTGTTGCGCGCGGCGCGGCCCGCTGCCCGCTTCCTGGAACTCGTGCACCGGCTGGATCGCGATACCAGCGGCTGCCTGATGTTCGCCAAGCGGGCCTCCAGCCTCAGGCACCTGCAGGCCCAGTTCCGCGCCGGTGAGGTCGAGAAAATCTATCTCGCGCTGCTGGTCGGCAGGTTGCGCGACGCGGAGCGACTGGTGGAGGCGCCGCTGCTCACCACCGAGAGGCGTGGTGGCGAGCGGCATGTGCGCGTGGACGAGCGCGGCAAGCCCGCTGCCACCCGCATGACGGTGGAGGAGCGCCTGCCCGGTGCAACGCTGGTGCGGGTGGCACTGCTCACGGGCCGTACCCACCAGATCCGCGTGCATGCCGCCCACATCGGGCTGCCGCTGGCAGGTGATACCCGCTATGGCCAGGAGCCGGATCCGGTTGTGCTCCAGGCCGGGCTGCAGCGCCTGTTCCTGCATGCGGCATCCATCGCCGTTTCCAGTCCCCGTGACGAACGCGTCGTCCGTGTCACGAGTCCGCTGCCCGAAGACCTGCGCGCGGTACTTGCCCGGCTGCGTGCCCTGCGCACCCCGGCTAGATGATGGCGACCCCGAATCCGCGCAACGCCGTGGCCAGCCAGACCAGGGGCAGCCCCTCGATGGCCGTGGGGTCATGGGTATCCACCTTGCTGAAGAGCGCCACGCCAAGCGACTCGAAGCGGAACGCGCCGGCGCAGTCCACCGGGTTGTCGCGTTCCACGTAGCGCAGGATCTCGTCGCGGTCCAGGGTGCGGAACTGCAGGGTGGTCCGGTCGAGGTGTTCCAGGCAGCGGCCATCGGGTCCCTGCACCGCAACTGCCGTGTGCAGCAGCAGGGGCTGACCGGAGCAGTGGCCGAGCTGTTCGGCGGCCCTTGCGGCGCTTCCAGGCTTGCCGAGGATGCGCCCGGCGCATGCAGCGACCTGATCGCTGCCGATGACGACGGCAGCTGGCCAGCTCCGGGCCACCGCTGCCGCCTTGAGCCGGGCCAGGCGGCTCGCCAGAGCGGGTCCGGACTCACCAGACAACGCGGTCTCGTCGACCTCCGGCACCGCCACCTCGAAGGCGGGCAGAAGGCGCGCCAGCAGCTGTCGCCGGTACCGGGAGCCCGATCCCAGGACCACCCGTGGCACGCTGCCGGGTGTGCTTGCTGCGGCGGTCTGCATGGCAGGGCGACGCTACTGGATTTTGACAGGGTATGCCAGCGTCCTTAAACTTCAATGTTTATGCTCGCTGAGCGCATTGGATCCGCACAGCTCGTCGAGCTGGCGGCGGCAGGCGCGGGCTTGGCCGACAGCTTCGGCGGCAGCAAGCTACCGCGCGTGGCTGCCTTGCTCGCGGCAGGCGACGACGGCCACCTCGATGTGTCGTTGCGGTTCCGGAATGGCCCGGAGGGCTTCCCTGTGGTGGAAGTCAGCGTGACTGGTGCGCTGCCATTGCCATGCCAGCGATGCCTGGGCGCGGTGCGCTGGCCGGCGGAACTGCACGCGGCCCTGACCGTGGTGCCGGACGATGCTTCGGCGGACGATCTGGCAGATCCGTTCGACAGCGTCATGCTGGACAGCGATGGGGCATTGCCGCTCCGGTCGATGGTCGAGGACGAGATCCTGGCGATGATGCCGCTGGCGCTGCTGCATCAGGAGGCCGAGGGCTGCAAGCCAGCCGCTGGCATCGCTGCAGGGCCGGCACTGCAGCCCGCCGCGGGAGCCCGGTTCAGCCGGCCCTTTGCCGGCCTGGGTGCTCTGATCCGGGATGGCGGCAAGGACAGGAAATAGGATTTTCAGGAGAGTTCGAGATGGCAGTTCAGAAGAGTCGCAGGACCCCGTCGACGCGCGGCATGCGCCGTGTGCATGACAGGCTGGAAAAGCCGGCGGTCTCGGTCGAGCCGACCACCGGAGAGACGCATCGCCGGCACCATGTCAGTCCCGATGGCTATTACCGCGGCAAGAAAGTCATCGAGACCGCGGAAGAATCGCCCGAGTAGCTGCGTCGGCCGTTTGTCACCGCTCGCCACCCGTTCATCGACGCGATACGGCCTGAGGGCAAGCCTTGTCTAGGCCCGTTACCATCGCGCTGGATGCCCATGGCGGCGACCAGGGCGCAGCGGTGTGCGTTCCCGCCGGGCTGGCGATGTTGCGCCACCACCCGGACCTCCACCTGATCTTCGTCGGGCAGCGCGAGGTCATCGATCCCTACGTCCAGGACCTCGGCGACATTGCCTCGCGCGTGACCGTGCAGGACGCCCGCCAGGTCGTGGGCATGGACGAGCATCCGGCCGACGCCCTGCGCAAGAAGAAAGACTCTTCCATGCGCGTGGCGATCGACCTGGTGAAGGCCGGCCAGGCCGATGCCTGCGTCAGCGCCGGCAACACCGGCGCCCTCATGGCGACCGCCCGCTTCGTCCTCAAGACCCTGCCCGGCATCGACCGCCCGGCCATCATGGTCCCGGTGCCCACCATCCACGGCCGCACCTACATGCTCGATCTCGGTGCGAACTCGGACTGCACGCCGCAGCATCTGTTCCAGTTCGCGGTGATGGGCTCGGTGGTGGCCACGGGAATCGAGAACATCGAGTACCCGCGCATCGCGCTCCTCAACATCGGCGAAGAGGAGATCAAGGGCAACGAGACCGTCAAGCAGGCAGCGGCGCTGCTGGCGGCAAGCCCCCTGAACTACGTCGGCTTCATCGAGGCTGACCGCATCCCCGACCAGCGTGCCGATGTCGTGGTCTGCGACGGCTTCACCGGCAATGTCGCGCTGAAGTCGATGGAGGGCACGGCCCGCCTGGTGCGCCACTTCCTCCGGCAGGAGTTCCGCTCCGGCATTTACGGCCGGCTCGCGGGGCTGGTGGCATTGCCGGTGCTGCGCTCGCTCGCCAACAGGCTCGACCCGCGCCGCTATAATGGCGCCAGCCTGGTGGGCCTCGACGGCATCGTCATCAAGAGCCACGGCGGCGCCGACAAGGTGGCTTACCGCCAGGCCATCCACACGGCGATGATCGAGGTCTCCAAGCAGGTGCCCGACCAGATCCGCAGGCTCCTCCAGGAACAGGCCAGCTAGATGTACTCGCGCATCGCCGGTACCGGACGCTATCTGCCCGAGCGCATCCTGACCAACCAGGACATCGAGAAGATGGTGGATACCACCGACGAGTGGATCCGCGATCGCACCGGCATCGAGCGCCGGCATATTGCCGCCGAGACGCAGACCACGACGGACCTGGCCGAGCAGGCTGCGCGACGCGCCATGGAGGCGGCCGGCGTCACCCCGTCGGAAATCGATTTCATCGTGGTCGGCACGACCACGCCCGACGTGGTGTTCCCCAATGTCGGCTGCCTGCTGCAGGAACGGCTGGGCATCCGCGGTTGCGCGGCGTTCAGCGTCGAGGCGGCCTGCAGCGGCTTCATCTACGCGCTCAGCATCGCCGACCGCTTCATCGCCACCGGGCAGGCGCGATGCGCCCTGGTGATCGGTGCCGAGACCCTCTCGCGGATCACCGACTGGAGCGACCGCACCACCTGCGTGCTGTTCGGCGACGGCGCCGGTGCCGTGGTGCTGAAGCCCGCTGCCGAACCCGGCATCGTTTCCTGCCATCTCGGTGCCGATGGCCACTACAAGGACCTGCTGTATCACCCTTACGGTCCCTCGCGGCGGCCGGGCCCGGTGTTCGGCGAGGACGCCGGCGCCTTCATCCACATGAAGGGCAACGAGGTGTTCAAGGTTGCCGTGAAGACGCTGGAGGGGCTGGTCGAGGAAGCGCTCGGCGCCAACAATCTGCAGCACTCGGCGATCGACTGGCTGATACCGCACCAGGCGAACCTGCGCATCATCCAGGCGACGGCCAGGCGGCTGGACATGCCGATGGAGCGCGTCGTGCTCACCCTGCAGGACCACGGCAATACCTCGGCTGCATCGGTGCCGATGGCGCTGGATGTCGCCGTGCGCGATGGCCGCGTGAAGCGGGGCGACCTGCTGCTGCTGGAGGGCTTCGGCGGCGGCTTCACCTGGGGCGCCTGCCTGATCCGCTTCTGAGACCGGCGGGCCTGTGCACTGGCCGCCGGCCGGTGCCCCCAATAGAATCACATCATGCGACTGGTACCGCGATTCCTGCTGCTTTGCCCTGACGAATACCGCCGCTGGCGCCTGGCAGCGCTGGCACTGGCGGCGCTCATCGGCTTGGCGGCTCCCGCACTGCGGGCCGAGACGCTGGCGCTGGAGCCGGGGTCAGACCTGGTCGGTGCCCTGGCGACGGTCCGCTCGACCTACGAAGACACGCTGACCGACATCGCCCGGCGTGCCGGCCTCGGCTACGAGGACATGGTGCGTGCCAATCCGGGCGTCGACCCCTGGCTGCCTGGCGAGGGCGTGGAGATCCTGCTGCCGACCCGCTACGTGCTGCCGGCAGGCACGCGCCAGGGCGTGCTGGTGAACATCGCGGAATACCGGCTCTACTATTTCACGAAGGATGAGGGACGCCCGGTGGTGGCGACCTTCCCCATCAGCATCGGCCGCATGGACTGGGCAACGCCGATCGGCATGCACAAAATACTGTCCAAGCAGGCGCAGCCGACCTGGTATCCGCCGGCGAGCATCCGCGCCGAGCATGCCGCCGATGGCGACATCCTGCCGCGCGCCATACCGCCGGGGCCGAAGAACCCGCTGGGCGACTACGCCATGCGCCTGACCAATACCGGGTACCTGATCCATGGCACCAACAGGCCGGTCGGCATCGGCATGCAGGTCACCCACGGCTGCATCCGCATGTATCCCGAGGACATCCAGTGGCTGTTTCCGCAGGTGCCGGTCGGTGCGCCGGTGCAGATCGTCAACCAGCCCTACAAGTTCGGCTGGGCCGCCGATGGTCTTTACCTGGAAGTGCATCCACACCTGGAAGGCGATGCCGGTGCCGGCGACCAGGGCATGACGGACCTCATGGCTCGCTACGTGCGTGCCACCGAGGGACGTCCGGCGCAGGTGGACTGGCCGCTCGTGGAGGCGGTGTACCAGGCGAAGCTCGGAATTCCGGTACGGGTTGGCGGACCGCTGCAGGCTGCGGACACCGCGGTCAGCAGCGCTGTTGCCGGTAATTCGCCGGAGCGGGAGCCGGCCGCGGGGCGGTCCGGCGATGCGGTGAAATACCCGCGCAGGTGACCGGCACGGGCCCGGCGGGTGGACTGGAAAAGAAAAAGGCCGCAGCTTTCGCTGCGGCCTTTTTTGCATGACTCAGGCTTTACTTGGCCTGGCTGCGCTTGAACATCCGGTCGATCTTCTCGTTGGTAGCGTCGCAGCAGGCCTGGCTCTGGTTGGCGGCATTCAGGGCCTGGTTGGCGGTGCTCTGCGCGGCGGCGGCCTTCTGGCCGGCCTCGCTGGAGGCGGCGCTGGCGGCGTCGGCAGCAGACTTGGCGGACGCGGTGTCCCGGGTCAGCTGGTCGACCTTGGCGCTCAGCGCGTCGAAGTCCTTCTTTGCAACCGACGAGCAGCCGGCTGCCATCATCAGGGCAAGAGCGGCAACGCCTGCCTTCATTGCGAGCTTTGTGTTCATCACAAGTCCTCTGGATTGGTGATCTTGACGAGATTGCGGCGAATACCGCGGCCAAAACATGGGAGAAAACTGCTGGAGCCTCCCCCAAAGCGGTCATAATGATGAACGAATCCAGCGTGCTTCGCAATCCGCGAGGCTGCGCGTACGCCGTGCCAGACGCCGGGCAATCGCGATGAATGTGTTGCCGTCGATGTCGGTTCATCGTTGGCCACCGTCGTGCAACGGATAGCGGACGGCGATACCGGACGGCGGCAGCGGGCAGGACGTGCCCCGCCCGGAACGCGGTTGCGAGAGAGGGCTGTTGCACGGCAGGCTTCAGCAAAACGGCCCGGGCTTGCACTGGCCGAATAACTGTAGATAATCACAGTATTGGGATTATTTACAGGTATCCGGACATGGCCGAACTCACCTCCCGTCAGGCTGAAATTCTTTCGTTCATACAGTCGTTTATCGACGAATCCGGGATGCCGCCCACGCGCGCGGAAATCGCCCGGGCACTGGGTTTCCGCTCCGCCAATGCCGCCGAGGAGCACCTGAGGGCCCTGCAACGCAAGGGGGTCATCGAGCTGCTGCCGGGTGCATCCCGCGGTATCCAGCTCAGCGGTGAGCTGCGCGACCAGGATCTGTTGCCACTCATCGGTCGCGTCGCCGCCGGTCATCCGATCCTCGCCCAGGAAAACATCGAGGGCCGCTACCGCATCGATGGATCGCTGTTCAGTCCAAAGCCGCATTTCCTGCTGCGTGTGCAGGGCATGAGCATGCAGGGCGCGGGGATCCTCGACGGCGATCTCGTGGCCGTCTGCCGCACGCCCGAGGTGCGCAATGGGCAGGTGGTGGTGGCGAGGCTCGAGGAGGAAGTCACCGTCAAGCGTTATCGCCAGGAAGGCCCGGTGGTGTGGCTCATCCCGGAGAATCCCGATTTCGAACCCATCCGCGTCGACCTCCATGAGGACCCCATGGTGATCGAGGGCGTGGTGGTCGGCGTGTTGCGCAACCATCTCTCCTGACAATGGCGGCAGGCCGGTGGCATTCCAGGGATCGATTGGCCGGTTGCTGCAGGATTCCCGCATCTGGCAGGCGGGACGTGCGTCCGCAAACCCGGCTGCAGGACTGCCGACAGGCTGGCCCGGGCTCGACCATGCCCTCGGCGGTGGCTGGCCACTCGGGCAGCTGACCGAACTCCTCGTCGAGGCCCCTGGCACGGGCGAATTCACGCTGCTGTTGCCGGCACTGAGGCGACTGGCTGCCCGGGCAAAGGGTGCAGGCGAGGTGCCAGGGCAGATCATGCTGGTGGCGCCACCCTACATTCCCTACGCGCCTGCGCTGGCCTGTGCCGGCCTCGATCCCGCCAGGTTCCTGGTCGTGCACTCGAAGCAGGAGACGGACACCCTGTGGGTCATGGAGCAGGCGCTGCGCTCGCGCAGCTGTGCCGTGGTGGCAGGCTGGGCAGGTGCCGCCGGAAAGACTTCGCTGCGGCGTCTGCAGCTGGCGGCGGAACCCGGTGATGCATGGGTCCTGCTGTTTCGTGATGCCAGGGCGCGTCGGGCCTCTTCGCCGGCACCGCTGCGCATCCACTTCACGCGGGATGGCGATACAGGCCGTGCCAGGCTGCAGGTTCTCAAGCGCAGGGGCGGGCCACCGGCGACGGTGGTCGCAGACATCGGCTGATGCGCCATGTCCCTGCGCTCCCCGAACCTGTCCCTGCCGTTCACGGCTGCAACCCCGCCGCTGGTCGCAGCGGCCGCTGCCGGCCTGTCGGCACAGGGCGGCAGCCACCGCCTCTGGCTGTGCCTGCATCTGCCGCAACTGCCGCTGGAGGTGGTTGTTTCGCCGGGTGATGCACCGCAGGCGGTCCTGGCTGACGACAGGCGCAACCCCGTCATCCTGCTGGCCAGCGCGACCGCCACCGCCTGTGGCCTCCACCCTGGCATGCCGCTCAACGCAGCGCTGGCATTGCTGCCTGGTCTCGGTGTCCGGCAGCGCCGGCCGGACCTGGAGCAGGCCAGCCTGGCCAGCCTGTCAGCCTGGATGACGCGCTTCACGCCGCTGGTCAACGTGGATCCCGGTGGCGATGCCTTGCTGCTGGAGATCGCCTCGAGCCTCGCGTTGTTCGGTGGCCCCGGGGCGTTGCTCGAGGCGGCCGTATCCGGGGCCAGCGGGCGCGGCCACGATGTCGTGGCTACCATCGCGCCCACCGCGCGGGCAGCACTCTGGCTGGCACGCTCGGGAAACCGGCGGGTGGTCACGGACAGCGCGCAGCTGCCGGCCATGCTTGCGGACATTCCCGTCAGCCTGGCCGGTTGGCCCGCGTCAGCAGCCGGCGGCCTGCTGCGCATGGGGGTCCGCAACCTGGGTGACTGCATGCGGCTGCCGCGTGATGGCCTCGCACGCCGGCTCGGCCGGGAGTGCCTGCGGGAGATCGACGAGGCGCTGGGGCGGCGCCCGGAGTTGCGTCCGGCCCGCCACCAGGAGGAACACTGGCGCGAGGAGCTGGAACTGCCGGCAGAAACCCGTGACGGTGCGCTGCTGCTCGAAGCCCTGCAGGTGCTGCTGCTCAGGCTGCGGGCGCGGCTGCAGCCACGCCAGGCGGGTGCGCGGGTCCTGTGGCTGCGCCTGCGCCATCACGCTGCCGGCGACAGCCTGCTGCGCATCGGCCTGCTCAGGCCCGGCATCGACGTGGCGCAGTTGCGCGAACTGGCGGCCATCCATTTCTCCGCGGTGCGCCTGGCCGCGCCCGTGGTCGCCCTGGTACTGGAGGCCGACATCGCCGAGTTGCAGCCCGTGACGCCAGCAGACCTGCTCGGCCTGAGGCTCGACCAGGGCGAACGGCTGGCCGGACTGGTGGAGCGGTTGCGGCTGCGTCTCGGCATCCACGCGGTGCACGGGCTGCGGGCCAGTCCCGAGCACCGCCCCGAGAAGGCCTGGCAGCCGGTGGTCGATGCCATGGAGTCGGGGCCGGCGTTCGCAGGCACTGCGAGCTGCGGCCCGCGTCCCCTGTGGATCCTGGCCAGGCCGGCGGCCCTGGCCCGGCGCGGGGATACGCCGCTGTTCCATGGAGCCCTGGTCCTCGAAGACGGACCGGAGCGCATCGAGGCAGGCTGGTGGGACGGCGACGATGTGCGCCGCGATTACTACGTGGCCCGCAGTCGCTGGGGCATGCGGCTGTGGGTGTTTCGTGAACGCCGCAGCGGACGCTGGTACCTGCACGGCCTGTTCGGGTGATCCGGTGCCGGAAGCAGCACGGCTGCAGGCGGTGCCCGGTTACGCCGAGCTCCACTGCATCAGCAATTTCACTTTCCTGCGGGGTGCATCCCATCCCGCCGAGCTGGTGGAGCGTGCCGCGGCGCTTGGCTATGCGGCACTCGCCATCACCGACGAGTGCTCCGTCGCCGGCGTGGTGCGTGCCCATGTTGCCGCACGCAAGCTGGGGCTGAAGCTCATCGTCGGCACGGAACTGCGCCTGGACGACGGCCTGCGCCTGGTGTTGCTGGCGGCCAGCCGGGACGGCTATGGCGGGATCTGCCAGCTCATCACCCGCGGCAGGCGTGCCGCTCCCAAGGGCAGCTACCGGCTGGGACCCGGGGATTTCCCCGAGCGTGTCGAAGGCTGCCTCGCCATCTGGCTGGCCGACGAGGCCGCCACGCCAGCGCAGGCCGCCTGGGTGAGCCGGCGCTTCCCCGGGCGTGCCTGGCTCGGCATCGGGCTGTTTGCCGGCGGCCGTGACCGGGTGCGGCTTGGCCGTCTCCTGGGCCTGGCCACGGCCTGCGGCCTGCCTGCGGTTGCCGCCGGTGACGTGCACATGCATGACGGCAGCCGGCGCGCGTTGCAGGACACGCTCACGGCGATCCGCCTCGGCAGCACGCTGGCTGGCGCAGCCGGCCGGTTGCAGCCGAACGCCGAGCGCAGCCTGCGGCCACTGGCACGCCTGCGCGAGATCTATCCGCCGGAGCTGTTGCGCGCCACCCTGGATATCGCCGCGGACATCGACTTCAGCCTCGACGAGCTGCGCTACGAGTACCCGCGGGAACTGGTGCCCCCCGGCATGTCAGCCGCCAGCCACCTGCGGCAGCTGGTGGAAGAGGGCATCGGCCGGCGCTGGCCCGGCGGCATCGACACCAGCCTGCGCAGCCAGATCGACCGCGAGCTGGCGCTCATCGCCGAGCTGCAGTACGAGCCCTACTTCCTCACCGTGCACGACATCGTCAGCCATGCCCGCCAGCGCGGCATCCTCTGCCAGGGGCGGGGCTCCGCGGCCAATTCGGCAGTGTGCTTCTGCCTGGGCATCACCGAGGTGGATCCCGCGCGCATGGCCATGCTGATGGAGCGCTTCATCTCCCGCGAGCGCAACGAGCCGCCGGACATCGACGTGGACTTCGAGCACGAGCGCCGCGAGGAAGTCATCCAGTACATCTATGGAAAGTATGGCCGGGACCGCGCCGCGCTCGCCGCGACGGTGATCAGCTACGGTCCCCGCAGTGCCGTGCGTGATGTCGGCAAGGCCCTGGGGATGGCGGGCCCGCAGCTGGAGCGCATGGCCCGTGCCATGCAGTGGTGGGATGGCAGCGACATCGGCGACGAGCGCATCGCCGAGGCGGGGCTCGATCCGGCGAGTCCCGTGGTGCGTCGCCTGGTGGGCCTGGTCCGCGGGCTCATCGGCTTTCCGCGCCACCTGTCCCAGCACGTCGGCGGCTTCGTGATTTCCCGCGGCCCGCTGGCCGGGCTGGTGCCCATCGAGAACGCGGCCATGGCGGAGCGCACGGTCATCCAGTGGGACAAGGATGACCTCGATGCGCTCGGCCTGCTCAAGGTGGACATCCTGGGGCTCGGCATGCTGTCGGCCATCCGCCGTGCCCTGGCGCTGGTCAACGCCTGCCGCGGCGGCAACCTCACGCTGGCCAGCGTGCCGGCGGAGGATCCCGGCGTCTACGCCATGTTGAGCCGTGCCGATACCGTCGGCGTGTTCCAGGTCGAGTCCCGCGCGCAGATGGCCATGCTGCCGCGGCTGCGGCCACGCTGTTACTACGACCTGGTGATCGAGGTGGCAATCATCCGCCCGGGGCCGATCCAGGGCGACATGGTCCATCCTTACCTGCGCCGGCGAAATGGCGAGGAGGCGGTGAGCTATCCGGGCGCCGAGGTGCGGAAGGTGCTGGAGCGCACCCTGGGCGTGCCGATCTTCCAGGAACAGGTCATGCAGCTGGCCGTCGTCGCCGCAGGCTTCACGCCCGGGGAGGCCGACGAGTTGCGCCGGGCCATGGCGGCATGGAAACGCCGCGGCGGGCTCGAGCCTTTCGAACGCCGTCTCATGGAAGGCATGCGCCGGCGCGGCTACGCCCCGGAGTTCGCCCGGCAGGTCTTCCGGCAGATCCTCGGTTTCGGCGAATACGGTTTCCCGGAGTCCCACGCCGCGAGCTTTGCGCTGCTGGTATATGTCTCCGCCTGGCTGAAGCATCACGAGCCTGCGGCCTTCACCTGCGCCCTGCTGAACAGCCAGCCGATGGGTTTCTACGCGCCGGCGCAATTGCTGCAGGATGCGCGTCGCCATGGCGTGGAAATCCGCCCCATCGACGTCAATGCCAGCGACTGGGACTGCGGACTGGAGCCCGGGCAGGCGGGACCGGCGCTGCGCCTGGGATTGCGCCTGGCCCGCGGCCTGTCCGCGGCGTCGGCCATGGGGCTGGTGGCGGCGCGCGGGACGGAGCGCTTCGCCAGCGTGCAGGATCTCGCCGCACGTGCCGGCATCGGCAGGCGCGAGCTGGATGCGCTGGCCGCCTGTGGCGCGCTGGCGGCCATCGCCGGCCATCGCCACCGCGCTGCCTGGAGCGTGGCCGGCACGGAGCCGCCCCTGCCACTGTGGCCGCGGCCGCAGGTCGCCGAGGGCATCCCCCTGCTGCCCAGGCCGAGCGAGGGCCAGGACATCGTTGCCGACTATGCCAGCACCGGCCTGACGCTGGGACGCCATCCGTTGGCGCTGCTGCGCGCACGCCTGGCCCGCGAGGCGGTGGTGAGCGCCGCCGGGCTCTGGAGCCTGGAGTCAGGCAGCCTGGTCCATGCGGCGGGCCTGGTCATCACGCGGCAGCGTCCCGGCAGCGCCGGTGGCGTCGTGTTCCTGACCCTCGAGGACGAGACCGGGCAGGTCAACGTCATCGTCCGGGGACGGCTGGTGCTGCGGCAGCGGCGTGTGCTGCTGCGGGCGATGCTCATGGGCGTGTGGGGGAAGCTGCAGCGGGAGGGTGACGTGCTGCACGTGATCGCCGGCAGCCTGGAGGACCACAGTCCGCTGCTTGGCAAGCTGGCGGTACGCAGTCGCGACTTCCACTGATGCAGGCCGGCCAGCCTGCCGTCAGTCGCCGATGTCGAAGTCCTCGAGATCCATGATCTCCTTCGCCACGCGCTTCTCCTCGAGGATGTCCTCGATCTTGCGGCGTGCCGAGCCGTCGGGTGCCAGCCCGCCCTTGTTCTCGGTCTCGATCTGCGCGATGAGATCCTCGACATTCACCTCGACGGAGATGTCACCGACGTTGTCGGTGGATCCTGCAGTCCTGCCGGCTTCTCCATCGCCTTCGGCGTCGGCGTCGTCGACCCGCTGGTCGCCCTCCGGCTCGGACTCGACTTCCGGCCGGCTTGCCGGAGGGTTCTTGACTGTCTTGGCCTTCCTCACATGACGTCCCAGGCTGCGCTGATTGGCGGCTATATAATCGGATTTCCGCAGCTTGGCAATAGCCCCGCGCACGCTCAGCTGATGAGCTGGTTGATCTGGAAGATCGGCAGCAGGATCGCCAGCACGATCATCAGCACGATGGCTCCCATGGTGACGATGAGCGCGGGTTCCAGCAGGCCCATCAGCGCGGAAATCAGGCCGTCCACTTCCTTTTCCTGGTTGGCCGCGGCGCGGGCCAGCATGGCCTCGAGCTCGCCGCTGGCTTCACCGCTGGAGATCAGGTGGATGCAGATCGGCGGGAAGTGGCCGCTGGCTGCCAGCGAGCGGCCGATGGGGGCACCTTCGCGAATGCGTGCTGCCGCATCCTGCACCGCGGACTGCATCGGCAGGTTGGTGACGACCTCGGCGGCGATGCGCAGGCCTTCCAGCACCGGCACGCCGCTGCCGGTGAGGATGCTGAGCGTGCGGGTGAAGCGCGCCGTGTTGAAGCCGCGCGTCAGGCGGCCGATCACCGGCAGGCGCAGCAGCGTCTGGTGCCAGCGGCGGCGGGGCCCGGGCTTCTGCAGCAGCCGCCTCGCTCCCCAGGCGAGGAAGGCGATGCCGACGGCGAGGAACAGGCCATAGCCGCGCAGGAAATCGCTGACCGCGATCAGCGCACGGGTCAGCACCGGCAGCTCGCTGCCGGTGCTGGCGAAGACCGACACCACCTTGGGCACCACGTAGACCAGCATGCCGCCCACGATCAGCAGCGCGAGGCTGGTGAGCACCACGGGGTAGATCATCGCGTTCTGCAGCTTCTGCCGCAGTTCCTGGCGGCTCTCCGTGTAGTCGGCGAGGCGCTCCAGCACCGCATCGAGATGGCCGGACTGCTCGCCCGCGGCCACGGTGGCCCGGTAGATCTCCGGGAAGGCCTTGGGAAAGTCGCCGAGGCCATCGGCCAGGGTGTGGCCTTCCATGACCTTGGAGCGCACCCCGAGCAGGATGCTCTTCACCCGCGGCGACTCGGTCTGCTCCGCCACGGCCAGCAGGGCCTCCTCCAGCGGCAGGGATGACTGCACCAGGGTGGCCAGCTGGCGCGTCACCAGCGAGAGGTCTGCCGCGGTCATGGACGGCCGAAGCGTGAAGGAGCGTTGCCGAGTCGCTTCCCGCTGGGCCACCTCGGCGACCGTCAGCGGCAGCAGCTTGCGCTCGCGCAGCAGCTGCCGGACCTGTCGCGGCGTGTCGCCCTCGATGACGCCGCGGGTCTCGCGCCCGCCGCTGTCGACCGCGGTGTACTCGAAGGCTCCCATGGGCCGTTGCCGGTCCGGCGTGCCCGGCGGCTAGTTGGCGCGCGTCACCCGCAGGACTTCCTCCAGCGTGGTCACGCCGGCGAGGACCTTCTTCAGGCCATCGTCGCGGATGCTGGGGCTGCGGGTGCGGGCGTGGCGCTCGAGCTCATGTTCGCCCGAGCCGTCGTGGATCATGGTGCGCAGCTCGTCGTCGATGGTGACGAGCTCGTAGATGCCGGTGCGTCCCTTGTAGCCGTTGCTGCCCGGCACGTCATCCCGCGGCCGGTACAGGGTGGGGGGGCTCCCGGGATCGACCCCGAGCACGCGGCATTCATACTCCGACGCGGTGTAGGGCTGGCGCGCATCGGGATCGAGCATGCGCACCAGGCGCTGGGCCAGCACGCCGACCAGGCTCGAGGAGAGCAGGAAGGGCTCGATGCCCATGTCGCGCAGGCGGGTCACCGCGCCCACGGCCGTATTGGTGTGCAGCGTCGACAGCACCAGGTGTCCGGTGAGGCTCGCCTGCACGGCGATCTCCGCGGTTTCGAGGTCGCGGATCTCGCCGACCATCACCACATCAGGGTCCTGGCGGAGGATGGCGCGCAGCCCGCGGGCAAAGGTCATCTCCACCTTGGTGTTGACCTGCGACTGGCCGATCCCGTCGATGTAGTACTCGATGGGATCCTCCACGGTCATGATGTTGCGGGTGTTGTCGTTGATGCGCTCGAGCGCCGCATACAGTGTGGTGGTCTTGCCCGAGCCGGTGGGCCCGGTGACGAGGATGATGCCGTGCGGCTTGTGGATGAGCTCGTCGATGGTGTCCTGCGTCGCCGGGTCCATGCCGAGGTTGTCGAGGTCGATGCGCCCGGCGTGCTTGTCCAGCAGCCGCAGCACCACGCGCTCGCCGTGGCCGGATGGCATGGTGGAGACGCGCACGTCGACGGCGCGGCCCGCCACGCGCAACGAGATGCGGCCGTCCTGGGGCAGGCGCTTCTCGGCGATGTCGAGTTTCGACATGACCTTGATGCGGGACACCACCAGTGGCGCCACCGCCCGTCGCGACTGCAGCACCTCGCGCAGCACGCCATCGACGCGGAAGCGGATGACCAGGCGGTTCTCGTAGGGCTCGATGTGGATGTCGGAGGCGTTTTCCTTCACCGCCGCGGTCAGCACCGCATTGATGAGGCGGATGATGGGCGCGTCGTCATCGCTCTCCATCAGGTCCGACGGCTCCGGCAGCTGCTGCGCGACCTGCAGCAGGTCGGTGTCGTCGCGCAGTCCCTCGACCATCTGCATGGCCGAGCTGGACTCGCGCTCGTAGGTTTCCTGGAGGCGGGCGTCGAATTCCTCGCTGCCCACCCGTCGCAGGGCGAGCGGCATGCCCAGGAAGCGCCGGGTTTCGGCAATGGCCAGCGGCTGCACGCCCGGGCGGGCGAGAACCTGCGCGTGGCCGTCCTCGCAGCCCAGCACCAGCACGCCATGGCGCTTGGCAAAGGGAAACGGCAGCAGCCGCAGGCCGTTCCCGGCAGTCGTGCCGGCCGGCGCTGCCGGCATCGGGGCTGCCGGCAACTCCAGCGTCACGTCGTCAGGGAGCTGGCTGGCCGGCGTTGCCATCGGTTTCGTGAGCGGCCTGGCCGGAGGTCGGCGCGGCGTCCAGTCGCAACTGGCGCAGGTCCAGCGCGGGCGGGGCCGCCGGTGCGACGGGCGGCAGCATGGGCCGGGACTCGCCGGGCATCAGCCGCACCTTGTCCGGGTTGAGGGCGAGTTGCTGGTTGCGCACGAAGTTGTACTTCGAGTTGGTCTCGAAGGCGGCCTGCGAGGCATCGCGCAGGATGGTCGGCTTGATGAACACCATCAGGTTGGTCTTCTTCTTCGTGGTGCTGTCCACGCGGAAGAACTGACCGAGGAGGGGAATGCTGCCGAGGATCGGCACCCGCTGCTGTTGCTCGGTGAGGTCATCCTGGATCAGGCCGCCGAGCACCAGCGTGCCGCCGTCCTCGACGATCACCGAGGTGGTGATGGAACGGTTGGTGGTGACCAGGTCGGCGGCGCCACGGACATTGGCGGCCAGGGCGGAGAGGACCTGCTCGATCTTCAGCAGCACGGCGTCGCCCTCGTTGATCTGCGGCGTCAGCTTGAGGGTCAGCCCGACCTGTTCGCGCTGGATGGTCTGGAATGGATTCACGCTGGTGGTGCCGCCCGTGGCCCCGGTGTTGGTGAACTGGCCGGTGACGAATGGCACCTCCTGGCCCACCTTGATCTCGGCCTCTTCGTTGTCCATGGTCACGAGGACCGGCGTGCCGACGATGTTGGTGTTGGCATCCGAGGCCAGGGCATTGATCAACGCGGCGAAGCTGGTGCCCGAGTCCTGCACCTTGCCCACGGCCATGTTCAGGCCCTTGCCGATGGCGGCGCCGATGGCCGCCGTCTCGCCGCTCTTGGCTGCGGCGGCCAGGCCGATGATGCCGCCGCCGCCGGTGTTCGGCAGGTCGAATCGGGTGACGCCGGCCATGTTCTCCAGATTGGAGTCCCCGACGGCCCAGTTCACGCCGAGTTCGGAGGCCTTGTCGGCGCTGACCTCGACGATCAGCGATTCCACCAGCACCTGCATGCGGCGGATGTCGACCTTGTCGATCACCGCCATCATCGCCTTCATGACCTTGGGTGGGGCGGTGATGATGAGCGCATTGGTGGACTCATCGGCCCAGATGCTGACCTCGCCACGCTCCGTGGGCGGTGCGGCATTGGCGCCCGCTGCGGCAGGGCCACCACCGCCCTGCTTCTGGTACTGGGCCTGCAGCTTGGTGGCCAGGTCCTTCGCCTCGGCGTAGCGCAGGTAGCGCACGCGGGTGTCGCCGCCTTCCTGCAGCGGCGTGTCGAGGTGGGCCACCAGGGTACGCAGGCGCAGCCGCTCGGTCTTGTCGCCGCTCACCAGCACGCTGTTGGTGCGCTCGTCAGCGACAATGGTGGCCGTAGGTGCGGCGCCACCTTCGGTCTTGGCGCCCTGCCCGAGCGTGGTGATCACCCGCACCACTTCGGCCGCCGAGGCGTTCTCCAGCCGGATCACCTCGATGTCCGAGGTGCTCTCCGTGTCGATGCGCTCGATGATGCGCTGCATGCGTTCGACGTTCGCGGCACGGTCGGAGATGATGAGCATGTTGGACGGCGGGTGCGCGGCGAGGTGGCCGTACTGCGGGATCAGCGGGCGCAGGATCGGCACCAGCTGCGCTGCCGCCACGTTCCGCACCGGCAGGATGCGCGTCACCATGTCGTCGGCATCGCGGCCGCCGCCCGGGCCGATTTCCGCGCCGGGAACCTGCCGGGCGTTGGCATCGGGCAGGATCTTCACGACGTTGCCCGACGGCACGGCGATGAAACCGTAGACCGCGAGGATGGAGAGGAATGCCTCGTAGAAGGCATCGGGCGTCATCGGCGCCGATGACAGCATCGTCACCTGCGCCTTCACGCGCGGATCGAGCACGAAATTCTTGCCGGTCACGGCACCGACCGCCTCGATCACCTGGCGGATGTCCGCATCCTTGTAGTTGGGTGTGATGGCGCCCTGTGCCTGCTGCGCGGCCACGGGGCCCGAGACCAGGGCGAGCGCCACGGCCAGCGCGACCAGCTGCTGCATCACCCGCGTCAACCCCGAAATCCTGCGCATGCGCCTGTCCACACTACTGCTGGCCCGCCGCGGCCGGCGTGGCATCGGATTGGCCCGCTGCTGCGGGTGTCGTGGCGGCCCCGGGTGCGGCGGCGCTCGCGGCCCCGCCGGCCGGCCCCTCGCCGGCCGCTGCCACCTGGCTGGAATCCAGCGTCAGCGTCTGGGACTGGCCATCGCGATCGACGGTCACCGTGACCTGGGTCGTGTTGGCCAGGGAACGGAAGGTCTCCATGGCCTGCGCGGGATTATTGAGGGCCATGCCATTGATTTCTGTGACGAGGTCCCCAGGCTTCAGGCCCAGGGCCACGAACTGCTCGCGGTTGCGGCCGGGATACACCCGGTAGCCCTTGAGCTCGCCGTTCGGCATGAAGGGCTGCGGCCGGATGATCTCGGTGATGGTCGCCGCATTCTGCGACACGGCTTCCTGCATCGACGGCGTGGCCGGCCGGCGCGCCAGTGGCTGCGGTGCCTGGGTGCGCGGCCCGCCCGCGCTGCCGCCGGTGGAGAGGCGCGGCAGGAGAAGGGCCTCGAGCGCGCCCCCGCGACTGAGGATCACGCGGTCGGCCTGCACCTGCTGCAGGACCGCACCGCCCGGCAGCGGGTCCTTGATGAAATACACCTTCTCGTTGCCGGCGCTGTCGGCGATGATGGCATGGGCGAAACGCTCGTCGAGGGCGGCGACCGCGCCGCGCAATTGCAGCTGCAGCTGTGTCTCCGGTGCGTTGGCGGCATTGGCGAGGCCCGGGGCGGGTTCGGCTGCAGCCTGCCCGAAAAGGTGGGCGGCACCGACGGCAGCATAGGCACCCGGACCGCTGCCGGCCGACGCGGCCGGGGCAGCCGCAGCAACCGGTGGCGGTGGTGTCCACGCGGCCGGAGCGGGGCCGGGAACCAGCAACCAGATGAGCCGGGCGCAGTAGTAACCGATACCGATCACCAGCAGCAGCGACACCCAGAATGGCAGCGTCTCGCTGGCGCGGCCAAGGAGGGCCTCGGGGCTCTGCGCGGTCCAGCGCTGCATGGTTTCGGCGAGGTTCAATGATGCTCCACGGGCATGCAACAGGAAGGACCGGGCCGGCGCAGTCCGCGCCCGGGAGACCGCAAATTAGCATAATCAAGGGCTTGGGGTAAGGGCGTGGAAGGCGGGGATTTCCTTTGGCGGGGCATCGGGATGGCGTCGGGACTTCACGCGCGGGATCAGCAGGAGACCGGGTCACGCGCCAGCCGCAGTGAAGCACCGGCGACCGCGCGGTTGCCGTGCGATGTCGCACGGTCCGGCCGCCGGGCGGATGGTATACATATTGTCGTGCCCGGTCCGCCCCGGGATGCATCGATGTCGCGCTTCCCGGCGGTAATATGGTCGCTGTCGTGCAGGCTGTCGATGTTCACCAACTCCGCCATGGCCAGTGAAGGCAATCCACCCGGCAACCGGCCGGAAGACGGGCGTGGTCTGGCTGTCGAGGAGGCCCGGCCGAAGCTCAAGAGGCCGCCGCTGTTCCGCGTGGTGCTGATCAACGACGACTACACGCCGATGGAATTCGTGGTGGAGATCCTGGAGCGCATCTTTTCGATGGACCGGCCCAAGGCGACGCGGGTGATGCTCGAGGTGCACACCAAGGGCAAGGGCGTTTGCGGCGTGTATACCTACGAGATCGCCGAAACCAAGGTCGCGCAGGTCACTTCGTACGCACAGCAGCACCAGCATCCGCTGCTGTGTACGCTGGAGGAAACGTGAGGCGGGCATGCTGAGCAGCGAACTGGAATACTGCCTGAACGAGGCCTTTCAACAGGCCCGCAGGAATCGTCACGAATACATGACCGTGGAGCACCTGCTCCTGGCCATCCTCGATATCCCGTCGGTGGCGGAGATCCTCAAGTCCTGCGGTGCCGACATGGAGCGCCTGCGCCGTGAGCTCGAGGAGTTCACCGACCAGTCGACCCCGCGCCTCAAGGGAGAGAGCGACCAGGACGTGCAGCCCACCCTGGGCTTCCAGCGCGTGCTGCAGCGGGCCGTGTTCCACGTGCAGTCCAGCGGCAAGAAGGAAGTGAAGGGCGAGAACGTGCTGGTCGCCATCTTCGGCGAGAAGCAGTCGCACGCCGTCTACCTGCTGGGCCTGCACGATGTCGCGCGCCTGGACGTGGTCAATTTCATTTCCCACGGGCTCGCGAAGTTCGGCGAGCGCCGCGGCACGGGCGCCCGCGGTGCAGAGGCCGAGGAGGGTGACGGCGATCCGGCAGGCAGTGCCCTGGAGAACTACGCGTCGAACCTCAATCGCCGCGCGGCGGAGGGTCGTATCGATCCGCTCATCGGGCGGCAGGCGGAGATCGAGCGCACCATCCAGGTGCTCTGCCGCCGCAGGAAGAACAACCCGCTCTACGTGGGCGAGGCGGGTGTCGGCAAGACCGCGCTGGCCGAGGGCCTGGCGAAGATGATCGTCGACGGCCAGGTGCCGCCGGTGCTCAAGGACTGCACCATCTATGCGCTGGACATGGGCGCGCTGCTCGCGGGCACCAAGTACCGCGGCGATTTCGAGAAGCGCCTCAAGGGCGTCATCAACGAGTTGAAGAAGAACCCGGGCGCGATCCTCTTCATCGACGAGATCCATACGGTGATCGGCGCCGGTGCCGCCTCGGGAGGTGTGCTCGACGCTTCCAACCTCATCAAGCCGGTGCTGGCCAACGGCGAGCTGCGCTGCATCGGCTCGACTACCTACCGCGAGTACCGGCACATCTTCGAGAAGGATCATGCGCTGGCGCGGCGCTTCCAGAAGATCGACGTGCCCGAGCCATCGGTGCCGGAGACGGTGGAGATCCTCAAGGGCCTGAGGTCGCGCTTCGAGGAGCACCACGGTGTGCGCTATACGGACGAAGCGCTGTCGTCGGCCGCGGAGCTGTCCGCGCGGCACATCAACGAGCGGCAGCTACCCGACAAGGCCATCGATGTCATCGATGAGGCGGGCGCCAGCATGCGCCTGGAGCCGGAGGAGACGCGCAGCAACGTGGTGGACGTCGGGCAGATCGAGAAGGTGGTGGCGCGCATCGCGCGCATCCCGCCGAAGAGCGTCTCGGCATCCGACCGCGACCAGCTGCGCAACCTCGAGCGGGACCTCAAGCTGGTCATCTTCGGCCAGGACCAGGCGGTGGAGGCACTGGCCTCGGCCATCAAGATGGCGCGCTCCGGGTTGCGCGAACCGGAGAAGCCGGTCGGCGCCTTCCTGTTCTCCGGACCCACGGGAGTGGGCAAGACCGAGGTGACCCGCCAGCTGGCGCATTGCCTTGGCATCGAGCTGATCCGCTTCGACATGTCCGAGTACATGGAGCGGCATACCGTGTCGCGCCTGATCGGCGCGCCGCCCGGCTACGTCGGCTTCGACCAGGGTGGCCTGCTGACCGAGGCCATCAGCAAGAATCCCCATGCGGTGCTGCTGCTCGACGAGATCGAGAAGGCGCATCCCGAGGTGTTCAACCTGCTGCTGCAGGTCATGGACCATGGCACGCTGACGGACAACAACGGCCGCAAGGCCGACTTCCGCAACGTCATCATCGTCATGACCACCAATGCCGGTGCCCAGGAGATGAGTCGCGCCTCCATCGGCTTCACCCGCCAGGACCATGCCACCGATGGCATGGTGGCGCTGACCCGGCTGTTCTCGCCGGAGTTCCGCAACCGCCTCGATGCCATCATCCAGTTCAAGCCGCTCGGCCGCGAGGCGATCCTGCGCGTCGTGGACAAGATGGTCATGGAGCTGGAGGCGGCCCTCGAGCGCAACGACGTGACGGTGGAACTCGACCCCGAGGCGCGCGACTGGCTGGCAGAAAAGGGCTACGACCCCGCCATGGGCGCGCGACCCATGGCCCGCGTCATCCAGGAGCACATCAAGAGGCCACTGGCCGAACACCTGCTGTTCGGCGACCTGGCCAATGGCGGGCATGTGCGCATCGTGCTGGACGATGATGGCCAGCTCGGCCTGAGGTCACTGCCGAACACCAGGAAGCTGGCGCATCTCGCCGAGCCTGGCTGAAGTCGCACGGTGCCGATCCGCGGGGATTGCCCCGGGAAGCTCAGCGTTCGCGGTAGGTGATGCGGCCCTTGGTGAGATCGTAGGGCGTCAGCTCGACGGTGACGCGGTCGCCGGTGAGGATGCGGATGTAGTTCTTGCGCATCTTGCCCGAGATGTGTGCCGTCACCACATGGCCGTTGTCGAGCTTCACGCGGAAGGTCGTGTTCGGCAGGGTCTCGGTGACGACGCCATCCAGCTGGAGGGCTTCCTCTTTCGGCATTGGGGCTTCCGGTATCGGGGGCGGGCGGATTGTGCAAGAACTTGCCTATGGGCGCAAGGGAACGGGGCCGGCGGCTTCGGCGCGCAGGCGCCGGACCGGCGCCTCCCGCGTCCCGCGGCCGATGAGACCCAGGAACTCCTCTCGCGGCATGAGCACGGCGCCGAGCCGCATCAGGTGCGGGTTGGGCACCTGGCAGTCGATGAGGTGGATGCCGAGACCGGTCGCCAGTGCCGCGAGCTTCACCATGGCGACCTTCGAGCCATCGGGCAGCAGGCTCACCATGGACTCGCCGAAGAACACGCTGCCGAGGTTGATGCCGTAGACGCCGCCGGCCAGCCGTCCCGCCGACCAGGATTCCACCGAATGGGCCACCCCCATCTCATGCAGCCGGCAATAGGCGTCGATCATTTCCGGCGTCAGCCAGGTTGCCGACTCGCCGCGGGTGGCGGCGCAGGCGTGGATGACTTCGCCGAATGCCTGGTCCACCGATACCGTGAAGCGGCCGCTGCGCAGGGTCCGCGCGAGGCGCCTGGAGACATGCAGTTCGCCAGGCCGCAGTACCGCGCGCGGATCGGGGCTCCACCAGAGGATCGGCTCGCCGGCGCTGAACCAGGGAAAGATGCCGCGGCCGTAGGCTGCCAGCAGCCGCTCCGGGGCGAGGTCGCCGCCCGCGGCCAGCAGCCCGTTGGGCTGTTCGAGGGCACGGGCGGCATCGGGAAAGGCATCGGGCGGGTCGCCCGGATCCAGCCACGCGAGGCGCGCCCCGCGCTTCATGGCAGCTCCCTGCGAAAGGGCACGTGGTCCTGCACCACGTCGATGTACCCGTCGATGTGCTCGCGCTCGCGCTCCAGGTGGCGATCGATCGCCGCCGAAAAGCGCGGGTCCGAAAGCCAGTGTGCCGACCATACCGCCTCGGGTTCGAAGCCCCTGGCGATCTTGTGCTCGCCCTGCGTGCCCGGCTCGAAGCGCTGCAGCCCATGCGCGATGCAGTACTCGATGCCCTGGTGATAGCAGGTCTCGAAGTGCAGGCTGTGGTAATCCCCCGAGCTGCCCCAGTAGCGGCCGTACAGGGTATCGGCGCTGCGGAACAGGATGGCCACGGCGACCGGCGCCTCGTGCAGCATTGCCAGCACGACCAGCATCTGCCCGGGCAGGGCCCGTGCCACGCGGCGGAAGAAGTCCTCGTTGAGATAGGGTTCGCGGCCGCGGCGCCAGAAGGTGCTGGCGTAGAGCGGCATGATCGCGTCCCACAGCGGCGCGTCGATGTCGCCGCCGTCCAGGATGCGGAAGCGGATGCCGGCTTCGGCGACGCGCCGCCGTTCACGCCGGGCCTTCTTGCGCTTCTCGGCGGTGAACTGCCCGAGGAAGTCATCGAAGCTGCCGTAGCCGCGATTGTGCCAGTGGAACTGGCAGTCCTTGCGCACCAGCAGTCCGCGTCTGCCGAGGCTGGCGGCTTCGTCACCGTCGGGGAACAGCACGTGCAGGGACGAGGCCCCGGTCTCGCGCGCGTGCTCCAGTGCGGCATCAAGCAGTGCCGAAGCCACGGCCGGGCGGTCCGTCCCCGCTGCGGTCAGCAGGCGTGGCCCGGTGGCGGGCGTGAACGGCACCGCCGCCACCAGCTTCGGGAAATAGCGCAGCCCCGCGCGCCGGTAGGCATCGGCCCAGGCGAAGTCGAAGACGAACTCGCCCCAGGAATCCGTCTTGCGGTACAGCGGCAGGGCGCCCGCCAGCCGGCCTGCTGCATCGCGGGCAACCACATGGCGCGGTGTCCAGCCGGTTGCCGGGCCCACGCAGCCGCTGTCCTCGAGCGCCGCGAGGAACTCATGGCGCAGGAACGGCTGGCCGCCGTGCTCCAGCGCATTCCATTCGGCGGCGGTGGTCGCGCTGATGCTCTCGAGGATCTGCAGCTGCACGTCTTGTCCGATGATCCACCGCCCGGGTGGCCTGGGCCCACAGCGTCGGCGCGGATCCGCGAGCTGTCAAACGTCAGGCCGAATCGAGGTAGCGCTCGGCGTCGAGCGCGGCCATGCAGCCCGAGCCGGCGGAGGTGATGGCCTGCCGGTAGACGTGATCGGCCACATCCCCGGCGGCGAACACGCCCGGCACGCTGGTGGCGGTGGCGCCGCCGTGCAGGCCGGAGCGCACCGTGATGTAGCCATTGTTCATGGCGAGCTGGCCAGTGAACACGCCGGTGTTGGGGTCGTGGCCGATGGCGATGAACACGCCATGGACGGCGAGCTCGCGGCTGGCGCCCCCGGTGTCCCGCAGCCGCAGGCCGTTGACGCCGGCCTCGTCACCGAGCACCTCGGCGACCTCGTGGTTCCAGAGAATGTCGATGTTTCCGTCGCGGGCACGGGCCAGCAGCCGGTCCTGCAGCATTTTCTCCGCCCGCAGGCTGTCGCGACGGTGGATCAGCGTCACGCGGCTGCAGAGGTTGGCGAGATACAGGGCTTCCTCCACCGCGACATTGCCCCCGCCGACCACGGCCACGTCGCGGCCCTTATAGAAGAATCCGTCACAGGTGGCGCAGGCGGAGACACCCCGGCCGCGATAGGCCGTCTCGCTGGGCAGCCCGAGGTAGCGCGCGGATGCACCCGTGGCGATGATCAGGGCGTCGGCGGTGTACTCGCGCTCGCCGCCCCTGAGGCGCAGGGGCCGGCCGCCCAGGTCTGCCTCGCGGATGTGGTCGAAGACCATTTCGACACCGAGGCGGGAGACATGCTCGCGCAGCTGCTCCATGAGCTGCGGGCCCTGCAGCCCATCGGGACCGCCTGGCCAGTTGTCGACCTCGGTGGTGTTCATGAGCTGGCCGCCCGGCTCCATGCCGGTGACCAGCAGCGGCTCGAGGTTGGCCCGTGCCGCATAGACCGCGGCCGTGTAGCCCGCGGGGCCGGAGCCGAGGATCAGGAGTCGGGCGTGCTGGGCGTCGGCCATCGGGCAATCCTTCGGGTGACGGTTGTGCAGCGCGCTGCCGCGGGTGGATCCGGGGCGGGCGTGCCGCCCGGCGCGGTAGTGTAGGGAAGAATGCCGCAATGGGCCAAGTGCCTGCCGGCATGCGTCCGGGCGAGAGTTCAACCCTCCGGGGACTTGCTGCTATGATGACCCGCGACTGCTTCTGGCGCAGGAGCGGTCACCCGTTGTTGTTGTGAAATCCCCTGTGAGCAAAGCAGCCCGTCTCGACGGCGACAGCATTCCGGCAGGTCCCGCGGGCAATGCCCTGAGGGAGTCCGCCCTGTGGGTGCTGGGCGCGCTCGCGCTGATCATGCTGGTGGCGCTGTTCAGCTACGACCCCCGTGATCCCGGTTTCAGCAACACCGGCAGCGGCTCGTCCGTCCACAACCAGATCGGCTCCGGCGGCGCGTGGTTTGCCGATCTCGCCTTCAGTTTCTTCGGTGGCCCGGCCTATCTGCTGCCCGCCATGACGGCCCTGGCCGGCTGGCTGGTGTTCACCATGCGCAAGCTCCCCGGGCCGCTGGATCGCGTCGTCCTCGGCACGCGCCTCGCCGGTTTCCTGCTGACGCTGCTCACCAGCTGCGGGCTCGGCACCCTGCACTTCGCCGCGGGTTCGCTGCCGCAGTCGGCCGGCGGCGCACTCGGTGAACTGGTCGGCACCGGCCTGGCCGGGAGCCTCGGCAATACCGGCGCCACGCTGCTGCTGCTGTCGCTGTGGCTGGCCGGGGTCTCGATCTTCAGCGGCCTGTCCTGGCTGGCGCTGATGGATGCCACCGGCCGCCTGGTCCTCGACGGCTTCGACCGCCTGCGCAGCCTCGTCCGGCAGTTCCGTGAGCGGGCCGACATGAAGCAGGCCCAGGAGCAGCGCCAGGAAGTGGTGCGCGCCGAGCGCAAGAAGGTGGCGAAGAAGCCGCCACCGCGCATCGAGCCGGTGGTCAAGCCGCCCGAGCCCAGCGCCCGCGTGCAGCAGGAGCGCCAGGTGCGGATGTTCGAGCAGACCATGCCGGGCGAGCTGCCGCCGCTGTCGCTGCTCGATGATCCGCCGCAACAGGCGCCGGGCTACTCCACGGAGGGCCTGCAGGCCATGTCGCGGCTGGTGGAAATGAAGCTGCGCGACTTCGGCGTCGAGGTCGAGGTGGTCTCGGTGCATCCCGGCCCGGTGGTGACGCGCTTCGAGCTCAATCCCGCGCCGGGCGTCAAGGTCAGCCAGATCAGCGGCCTCGCCAAGGACCTCGCCCGTTCGCTGTCGGCGGTCAGCGTGCGGGTGGTCGAGGTGATCCCCGGCAAGTCGACCGTGGGACTGGAGATCCCCAACGAGACCCGCGAGCTGGTGACGCTGGGCGAGATCCTGCGCTCCAAGGCGTATGAGGAGATGAACTCGCCGCTGACGCTGGCGTTGGGCAAGGACATCAGCGGCAAGTCGGTGGTGGCCGACCTGCAGCGCATGCCACACCTGCTGATCGCCGGTACCACCGGCTCGGGCAAGTCGGTGGGCATCAACGCCATGGTGCTGAGCCTCGTGTACAAGGCAAAGCCCGAGGAAGTGCGCCTCATCATGGTGGATCCGAAGATGCTCGAGCTCTCGGTCTACCAGGGCATCCCGCACCTGCTCTGCCCGGTGGTGACGGACATGAAGGACGCCGCCAACGCGTTGCGCTGGTGCGTCGTGGAGATGGACCGGCGCTACCGGCTGATGGCGGCACTCGGCGTGCGCAACATCGCCGGCTACAACCGTCGCATCCGCACCGCGCAGGAGAAGGGCGAGACCATCCCCGATCCGTTCCCGCCCAACACCGCCGAAGGCGTGCCGGCGAAGGCCGAGCCGCTGCAGCCCATGCCGTTCATCGTCATCATCATCGACGAGCTCGCCGACATGATGATGATCGTCGGCAAGAAGGTCGAGGAGCTGATCGCCCGGCTGGCGCAGAAGGCGCGTGCCGCCGGCATCCACATGATCGTCGCCACGCAACGCCCGTCGGTGGACGTCATCACCGGCCTCATCAAGGCCAACATTCCCTGCCGCATCGCCTTCCAGGTCTCGGCCAAGGTGGATTCACGCACCATCCTCGACCAGGGCGGTGCCGAAAGCCTGCTCGGCCACGGCGACATGCTGTTCATGGCGCCCGGAACGGCCGCGCCGCTGCGCGTGCACGGCGCATTCGTCTCCGACCAGGAAGTCCACCGCGTCGCAGGCCAGCTCAAGGGCTCCGGGACCCCGCAGTACCTCGACGAGGTCCTCGAAGGGCCGTCGACGCCGATCCCCGGGCTGCCGGGCGAGCCGGCAGCCGCCGGCGATGACGGCAATGGCGAGGCGGATCCGCTTTACGACCAGGCGGTGCAGATCGTCGCCGAGACGCGCCGCGCCTCGGTATCCGGCATCCAGCGCCGCCTGAAGATCGGCTACAACCGCGCCGCGCGCCTCGTCGAAACCATGGAGCAGGCGGGGCTTGTTGGGCCGCTGCAATCCAATGGCTTCCGCGAAGTCCTGGCGCCGCCGCCGCCCGAAGCCTGAGGTCGTGGCTCGTCCGCAGCTGCTGGCGGCTGTCCTGCTGCTCCTCGGTGGCCTTGCCAGCGCCGGAGTCGTAGCCGCACCGGATGGCATGGCCCGCCTCGAGGCCTTCCTCGAAGGCACGCGATCGATGCGCGCCGGCTTCCGCCAGGAAGTCGTCAACGGCGAACAGCAGATGGTGGAGCGTGCCGCGGGTACCCTGCTGCTCAAGCGGCCGGGGCGCTTCCGCTGGGATTACCGCACCCCCTACGAGCGCGTGCTGGTCGCCGACGGCCAGCGCCTCTGGCTCTACGAGGCCGATCTGCAGCAGGTCACCGTGCGTCCGCTCACCGATACGCTGGGCGAGACGCCGGCGGCGCTGCTGACCGGGGACCGCAAGGTCCTCGACCGCTTCGAGCGGGTCAGTACCTGGAGCGGCGAGAAGCTGGCCTGGGTCAAGCTCAGGCCGCGGGCGCAGGATGCGGATTTCAGCAGCGTGGCGGTGGCGTTCGCCGGCGAGCGCCCGGCGGAACTGGTGCTGGAGGACCGGCTGGGCCAGCAGACCCATGTGTACTTCACCGACGTGCGCCTCAACGCACCGGTCGAAGACGAGGCCTTCGTCTTCAAGGTGCCGCCCGGGGCCGACGTGATCCGCGAGGGCGGCCTCTAGTCGCGCCATGCAGCCGCTGCGCTACAAGTGGTTCTGGCTGGGTGCGGGACTGGGCGGCCTGGCGCTGACCCTCGGGCTCGCCCTGCTGCCGATGGCGACGCCGATCGCCATAGCCAATGGCGACAAGCTCATGCATGTGCTGGCGTTCGCCGTCCTCGTCACCTGGTTCCTTGGCGTGGTCGACGAGGGCATGACCCTCAGGGTGATCGCGCTGCTTGCGGCCTATGGTTTGCTGATCGAGTTCCTGCAGAGCTTCCTCGCGTACCGTGCCGCCGATCCCTGGGACGTGCTCGCCGACTTCACCGGCATCGGCATCGGCTGGCTCCTGGCCGGCGCCGGCCTGCGCCGCTGGTGCGGCTGGGTGGAGGGCTGGCTGGGCGCCAGCCCAGAGTAGGCGGCCGCCGTGGCCGGCAGCGGCATCGCGGGGGAAGACACGGCGCCGGGCTGGCAACCGCTCGCCGATCGCATGCGGCCGCGCAGCCTCGACGAGGTGGTCGGCCAGACGCAGCTGCTTGGCCCGGGCAGGCCGCTCACCAGCCTGCTCCAGGCGCGGCCGCTGCACTCGGCCATCCTCTGGGGGCCGCCGGGCACCGGCAAGACCACGCTGGCGCGGCTGGTCGCGCAGGCCGCGGGTGCACGCTTCATCGGCCTGTCGGCGGTGCTCGCGGGCGTCAAGGACGTGCGCGAGGCGATCGCGGCGGCGCAGGGCGACCGCAGCCAGCCGACCGTGCTGTTCCTCGACGAGGTGCACCGCTTCAACAAGGCGCAGCAGGATGCCTTCCTGCCGTTCGTGGAGGATGGCACGGTGATCTTCATCGGCGCCACCACCGAGAACCCGTCCTTCGAGCTGAACAACGCGCTGCTTTCCCGTGCGCGGGTGTATGTGCTGCGGCCGCTGGAGCCCGCCGACATCGTCACGCTGCTGCGCCGTGCACTGACCGATCGCGAGCGCGGGCTGGGTGCCCTGGAACTGACCTTCGGCGATGCCGCGCTGGAGGCGATCGCCCAGGCTGCGGATGGCGATGCGCGCCGAGCGCTCAATCTGCTGGACCTTGCCGCGGCGGTCGAGCGCGCAGCCGATGCCGGCGCGCAGGAGGTCAGTGACGACACCGTGGCCCAGGTGGTGGCCGGCAGCTGGCGCCGCTTCGACCGGGGCGGGGATGCCTTCCACGACCAGATCTCCGCGCTGCACAAGTCGGTGCGCGGCTCGGACCCCGATGCGGCGCTCTACTGGCTGGCCCGCATGCTCGATGGCGGCTGCGACCCGCGCTACCTCGCGCGGCGGGTGGTGCGCATGGCGGTGGAGGACATCGGGCTGGCGGATCCCCGGGCCCTGACCATGACGCTGGAAGCATGGAACGCCTACGAACGGCTCGGCAGCCCGGAAGGCGAGCTGGCCATCGCCCAGGCCGTGGTGTTCCTCGCCTGCGCGGCGAAGAGCAACGCGGTGTACCGCGCCTTCGCGGCGGCCCGCGAGGACGTGGTGAAGCACGGCTCGCTCGAGGTGCCGCTGCACATCAGGAATGCGCCGACGCGGCTGATGAAGGATCTCGGCCACGGGCAGGGCTACCGCTATGCCCATGACGAGCCCGATGCCTTTGCCGCCGGCGAACGCTACCTGCCGGATGTGCTGCCACCGCGGACCTACTACGAGCCCTCCGGCCGCGGCATGGAGCTGAAGATCGCCGCCAGGCTGGAGGAGCTGCGCGAGCGCAACCGCGCTGCGGGCCACCGCAGGAAGCCGGGGTAGCGCGCCCGCGAGCGGGTAGAATTCGCCGCGGACGGCAAGTCCCGCCCGCCGGAGAACCAGGATCATGCTCGACCCCCGACTGCTGCGCACCGACCTCGACCGCGTTGCCGCCAACCTCGCGCGACGCGGCTTCCGGCTGGACACCGCCGCGTTCCTCGCCCTCGAGGAGGGCCGGCGCAGCGCGCAGCTGCGGGTCGAGCAGTTGCGCAACGAACGCAACGTCCGCTCCAAAGGCATCGGCAAGGCCAAGGCGCAGGGGACGGATATCGCCCCGTTGCTCGCAGAGGTCGAGCACCTCGGTGCCGCGCTCGCCACGGCCGAGGCGGAACTGCAGGCGGTGCAGGGCCAGCTCGACGAACTGCAGCTCGGCCTGCCCAACCTGCTGGATGATTCGGTGCCGGAGGGGCGTGACGAATCCTCCAACCAGGAACTGCGTCGCTGGGGCACGCCACGCGAGTTCGGCTTCCAGCCGCTGGATCACGTGGACCTCGGTGCGCGCCTCGGGCTGGATTTCGAGGCTGCCGGGCGCATCGCCGGGGCGCGCTTCGCCGTCATGCGCGGGCCGCTGGCGCGGCTGCAGCGGGCGCTGATCCAGTTCATGCTCGATACCCACACGGGCGAGCATGGCTATACCGAGGCGTATGTGCCGTACCTCGCCAACGCGGCGAGCCTGCAGGGCACCGGGCAGCTGCCGAAGTTCGCCGCCGACCTGTTTGCGGTCGACGGCGCGCAGGGTCTCTACCTCATCCCGACCGCCGAGGTGCCGCTGACCAACCTCGCCCGCGAGCGCATCCTCGAGGCGCGCGAGCTGCCGCTGAAACTGACGGCGCACACGCCCTGCTTCCGCTCCGAGGCGGGCTCCTATGGCAAGGACACGCGCGGCATGATCCGCCAGCACCAGTTCGAGAAGGTGGAGATCGTGCAGATCGTGCCGCCGGCCGATTCCGGTGCCGCACTGGAGGCGCTCACGGGCCATGCCGAGACCATCCTCCAGCGCCTGGAGCTGCCTTACCGCGTGATGGCGCTCTGCGCCGGCGACATCGGTTTCGGCTCGGCGAAGACCTACGATCTCGAGGTCTGGTTGCCGGGGCAGGGCAGGTATCGCGAGATCTCTTCCTGCAGCAACTTCCGGGATTTCCAGGCGCGCCGCTTGGGCGCGCGCTGGCGCAACCCGGAGACGGGCAAGCCCGAACTGGTGCACACCCTCAACGGCTCGGGTGTCGCCGCCGGCCGTGCGCTGGTGGCGGTGATGGAAAACGGCCAGCAGGCTGATGGCAGCATCCGCATCCCGGACGTGCTGCGGCGCTACATGGGCGGCATGGAGAGCATTTCCCCCTGATGATGCCGCCGCTTTTCACATAACGAAGCGCAGAGCATGCCGAAATTCACTCATCCGGGGGATGTACAGGCAGTACGGCGAGGCGGTACGGTCCATGGTGAAGACCCGGGAGCCGCATGGACTGCCGGGAAGAACAGCAAACAGGCGTAGCGGGGGGAACATGAACAAGCGGACTGGAATCCGGGTCGGCGCGGTGCTGTCGTTGCTCCTGGCGGGTATTGCGCAGGCGGCGTCGGTCACCGGCGATCCCGGAGCGGACGGCTGGGTCTACGGTGGCAATTCGCTGGCCTCCGGTGTCTACGTGACGGGCTCGGCGAACTACGCGTTCGACACTTACAGCCTCGGGTTCTCGATCGCATCCGGATCGAACCTTGAAATCAGCGATGGCATGTACTCCTGGCTGGCCGGGGACAACGTCGTGGCCGTCGGTGGCAAGTTCCAGGACATCACCGCAGCAGCCGCAGGCTGGGGCGCCTTCTCGGGTGGCGCCGTCAACGCCCTGCTGCCGGCGGGGCAGAATCCCAGCAACCTCAAGCTGCAGGCGAAGTTCGGCACCAGTGCCGCCACCTGGACCACCAGCACCATCGCGCCAGGCAGCGGCGATGGCAACAGCAGCGGCGGCAGCGGCGGCGGCCGGGTCCAGGTGAAGACCTCGGCCTACTTCGGCGCCACCGTGGTCACCGGAGGGCAGACGGAACCCTGGACCTGGGCCGGCAACTCCGGCCAGCTGCTGGTGCTGGACAAGGACAGCCACATCGACTGGGCTGGCATCGGGCCGGATCCGCAGCCGAGCAAGTATGCCGCGCGCATGATCTGGATCTATGACGGATCGGTGGGGCATGTCAGCTCATGGGAGTTGCTGCTCAACACCTCGCTCCTCGATCGCCTGGTTCCCGGCCACCTGCTGCCCGCGATCGGCGACCAGGCCATCCTCACGGTGCAGCATGCCGACGCGGCATTCACCGACGCCCTGGTTCAGGTTTCACCGGTTCCGGTGCCGGCGGCGGCGTGGCTGCTCGGCTCGGCACTGGGCGTGCTGGGGCTGGCGCGGCGCAAGCTCCCGCACTGACGGGCGTGCTGGCTTTTCCCGGCTGACGCACTGCGCAGCCGGCTGATCACGGGAGACAGGGGGCAGGCGCAGGCCTGCCCCCTGTTGCATTGCGCACTCCGCTTCGACACAGGTCGGGCACGCCTTTACGGTGTACCCCGGAACTTGCGCCCCCGGGGCATGGCAGCGGACAATCCGCCCCGGTTTCCGGGGCCGGCCGGGTGCGCGGCCTGCCCGATGTCGCAGCGCGGAGAGGTGGCAGAGCGGTCGAATGCGGCGGTCTTGAAAACCGTTAGGGACTCACGTCCCTCGGGGGTTCGAATCCCTCCCTCTCCGCCAGTCCACGAGGAGCGAACAGACGATGAGCGATTCCGGGTCCTTCGACCCAGGCGCCGAGACGGCGCTTTTCCTGCAAGATCTCTACGCGAATGCGCTGCTGGTGCGCTGCCTGGTCACGGTGGCCGAGCAGGGCATCGCCGATCGCCTCGGGCCGGGCCCGAAGAGCGCGGCGGAACTGGCGGCGGGCGCGGGCCTGCACGAGGAGACGCTCTATCGCATGCTGCGCTTCCTCGCGCCCTTCGGTTTCTTCGCGGAAGACGAGGACCACCGCTTCCACCTGACGCCGTGCGGCGAGTTCCTGCGCGTCAACGTGCCCGGATCGGTGCGTGACCGCCTGCGCCGCCCCTGGCAGGACCTGCTCTGGCGCAGCTACGAGCACCTGCCGGAGATGCTGCGCACCGGGGTGACCGCCTTCGACCAGGCGCATGGCCGCTCGTTCTTCGACTACCTGGCCTCGCACCCCGACATCAACACGATCTACGACCGCTCGATGGCCCGCCTGTCGCAGATCGAGAACCCGCTGATCGCGGCGAGCTATCCTTTCGGCGATTTCCCCTTCGTGGTGGATGTCGGTGGCGGGCAGGGCGGCCTGCTGGCCGCGGTGCTCGACCGCCATCCCGAGGTGCACGGGGTGCTCTACGACCAGCCGCAGGTGGTCGCCGCCCCGGAGCAGCTCGCCGCCGATCGCTATGCGGGCCGCTGGGAAGCGGTGGGCGGGGATTTCTTCCGCACCATCCCGCCCGGCGGCAACCTCTACGTGCTCAAGCGCATCATGCACGGCTGGGACGACGAGCATGCGCTGGCGGTGCTGCGAGGCTGCCGCGAGGCACTGCGCGACGGCGCGCGCATCCTCATCATCGATGCGGTGATGAAACCGGGAAATGCCCCGGACCCGAACAAGTTCATGGACGTGAACATGATGGCGCTGACCGGCGGGCGCGAGCGGACCGAGGCGGAGTTCCGCCGCCTGTTCGAGGCGGCCGATCTGCGGCTGGTGCGCGTGCTGCCGCTGCCTGCGCCGGCGACCCTGTCGCTGCTCGAGGGCGTCGTTGCCTGACATCGTGCCAGCCGGCCTGCCCCATGGCGCCGCGGCGCCGGTAGAATGTGCCGCCATGCGTGGAGAGCAGCAGCCGGGCAAGGGGGGAGGGCGCGCGCCATGACCAACGACCAGCGCAGGAGCAAGCGCCGCCGCCTGCGGCGCCAGGCGGCCGTGCTGGTCTTCCTGATGATGGCCTTCGCGCTCGCCTGGTTCTTCGAGTCGCAGGCCACCACCACGGTGATCCTCACCCGCTACGCCGACATCGATCGCAGCCAGGGCGACAACCCCGGCCTGTCCGCGGCAGGCCAGGCGCGTGCCGAGGAACTCGCGCGCGTGCTCGGCGACGTGGACGTGGTGGCGGGCGTCGATGCCATATTCGCCAACCAGTACCGCAGCACCCAGGAGACGGCCGAGCCGCTGGCCCGCCGGCTGCACCTGAAGGTCCAGGTCACGGACGTCAAGGACATCGATGGCCTGCTCGACCACATCCTCAAGGAATGGAAGGGCAAGGTGGTGCTGGTGGTCACGCACACCGAGCCGCTGCCGTTGCTCATCCAGGAGCTGCACGGGAGCAAGAAGCTGCCGCCGATGGCCGCCGAGGAGTACGACAACCTCTATGTCGTCAGCATTCCCTGGTACGGCAAGGTCAAGACCCTGCGCCTGAAGTACGGCGTGCCCTACGTTGCGCCAGCCGGGACTCCCGCAGCGAACCCGCCAGCTGCCGGCGCTGGATGAAGCCCTCCGCGTCCAGCGCGGGGTAGGGCAGGCCACGGGCCTGGCAATGCCGGGCGGCCGCCGGGTAGCTCCACTCGAAAAGCAGCTCGCGGTAGGCCTGCCCGTCCAGTCGCGGCCTGGAGTACATGCCCGCCTCCTCGCGCTGGCGTGCCGCCTCGTAGAGGATCACCGCGGCGGCCACCGAGACGTTCAGCGATTCCACCAGTCCGCGCATGGGCACGACGATGTGCGCATCGGCGAGCGCTGCGGCACGCGCGCTGACGCCGAGCCGCTCCGCGCCGAGCAGCACCGCGGTGGGGCGGGTGAAATCGCAGCGGCGGTAGTCGATGGCGGATTCCGAGAAATGTGCTGCAACTATCTGATATCCAAGGCTGTGTAATTCGGAGGCAGCCTCGCCGAGATCCCGGTGGACACGGCTTTTCACCCACTTGCGGCTGCCTCCGGACACGCCCCGGTGGCGGCTCCATTCCCCGCCCGGCGACACGGCGTGCAGCTCGGCCACGCCCACGGCATCGCAGGTGCGCAGGATCGCGGAGATGTTGTGCGACTTGTGCACGTCCTCGCAGAGCACGGTGAGGTCCGGCTGCCTGCGGTCGAGCACGGCCCTGAGCCTGGCGAATCGTTCGGGTGTCATGCCGCTACTCTACAGTCTAGAATCCCCCGCTTCCGATCCCCGTGCCCCGGTAGCTCAGGGGATAGAGCGTCCGCCTCCTAAGCGGAAGGTCCCGCGTTCGAATCGCGGCCGGGGTACCAGCCTGCCACCGTCCCGGTCCTGACCGGCGGGCGTAAGATCGCCCCATGTGTGGCCGCTACGTCAGCCCCGACATCGCCGCCATCGAGCTCGAGTGGTCGCTGCCGCCGCGCCACGATCCGCTGGGCGATTACATCCGCAGCTACAACGTCGCGCCCAGCCAGCGGGTGCCGGTGGTCCGCGAGCGCGACGGGCGGCGCAGCTGTGATCTGCTGCGATGGGGCCTGGTGCCGTTCTGGGCGAAGGGCGTGGTGCCGAAGTTCAGCACCATCAACGCACGGGTGGAGACGATGACCACGGCGGCGAGCTACCGGGGCCCCTGGAAGAAGGGCCAGCGCTGCATCGTGCCCGTGCTGGGCTTCTACGAATGGCAGCTGATCGGCGCACGCAAGCAGCCCTGGTTCATCCATCTGCGCGACCGCGAGCTGTTCGGCCTCGCGGGGCTCTGGGATGCGTCGGCCCCGGCGGATGGCGATACGCTGGAATCGGTGACGCTGATCACCGTTCCGGCGAACCCGCTGATGGCGGAGATCCACAACGCGAAGCGCAGGATGCCGGCAATCCTGCGACGCGAGGATCACGCTGCCTGGCTGGCAGGCGGGCCGGATGCGGCCCTGGCTTGCCTCGCCCCCTATCCCGAGGCGGGCATGGAAGCCTGGACGGTGACGACCGCGGTGAATTCCCCCGCAAACAACCGCCCCGAGCTGCTTACGCCCGCTCCGCCCGTGGCCTGACGCGCTTCACCAGGCCGAGCAGGCCGACGGCCGAGCCGAGCAGCCACACGGCACCAGGCACCGGCACGGTGGCCTGGATATCGCCATCGAACACGGCCCAGGCGGTCATGGTGGTCACCTGGGTCATGTCGATCGGGCGCTGGCCGCCGGAGGGCATGCCGAAGTACCAGGCATTGAGCGGCGGTTCGCCCCAGTTGTTGCCGGAGCTGTCGGTGACGGTCGACTGCCCGTACCAGTACAGCGTGTTGCCCAGGTTCTGGAACGGGCCGGTGGCCTGGATGTGCGGGGGGCCGGCGTAGTTCGCGCCGCCGCTGGTGTTGTAGTAGGCGACGTTGCCCAGCGTGGCGTGGTACAGCGAGGCCAGCTCCGACGCCTGCGGCCCGGTGCTGACCACGTTGTAGCCACAGTCGCCGCCGTTGTAGGAGCTGTACGAGTACACGGTGCAGCCGTCGCCACCGATGTCGAACAGGTTCGGCAGCCGCCAGCTGCTGATGCCAAGGTAGCTGGCGGAGTTCATGGCAGCGATCCAGGCGTTGGCCGTGGTCCAGTTCATCTGGCCGGTGCCGGTGATGCCCGACACGCCGAAGGTGTTGGTCGCGGCGAGATTGGCGTCGGCCAGCCAGGTGATGTCGAGCGCGGTATCGTAGTAGCCCTCGATGCTCGCCGGGCTGCCATTCAGGTCACGGCCAAGCAGGGCGGCATGGGACGTCAGCGAGACCGTGCCGAGCACGGCCGCTGCGGCGATCAGCTTGAGCGGTTTCATCTGTGTATCTCCTGCTCAGGCGAGCTGGCGACGGACCAGGCCCAGGAAGCCGAGCGCCGAGCCCAACAGCCAGACCGCACCCGGTACCGGCACCACGGCCGATTCGAAGCTGAAGGTCAGCAACTGGTAGCTGCCCGAGGTGGCGCTCTCCGACAGGGCACGCTTGAGCTGCAGCGTCAGCGTGTTGCCCGACACCGACAGGTCCACGCGGCAGCGGTTGATGGAGTTGTAGTTGGTCAGCGGCTGGCCGCAGGTGCCGCCGGCGCTGTTGGTGCCGGTGTAGAAGTTGAACGACGCCGCGTAACCCGAGCGCACGGACGCCGGATCGCAGAGGTCGGAGGTGCCGACGACGATGGTGGTGCAGAAACCGCCGCTGCGGGTCAGCACGCTGCCGGCGGGCAGCGAATTGACCGGATTGGTGACCGGCGTCTGCGTGGGTGCCAGGGTGGTGGTGCCATCGAAGCTGGCGAGGTAGTGGTTGCCGCCGGCGTTGAGTTCCCAGGCCATGCCGCTGATGGTGATGTTGCCGGCACCGTCGTCGATCGCGGTGCCGGTCCCGCATCCGGTGCAGATGACGGGTGCGCTGGCAAACGAGTTCATGTAGTCCACGCCGGTCAGCGTGTAGGTGACCGGTGCGGCATTCGATACGGAAGCGACCAG